>Ga0207645_10004552_pt1 | contig 10239 bp, 11 predicted proteins | sample KBSM53metaG_FD_184331 | JGI IMG/M metagenome (GOLD analysis project Ga0207645, IMG submission 184331) | Miscanthus rhizosphere microbial communities from Kellogg Biological Station, Michigan, USA - KBS M5-3 metaG (SPAdes) (version 2) | ecosystem: Host-associated > Plants > Roots > Rhizosphere >...
ACCCACGTTGCGGTGTTGTGGGATCCATTGGTTTCAAGCACTGCCCAACAATGGAAAGAAAATCAGCTACCGGCAAGAAAACTGGCCTTGCAGCTTTATTCCATGGAAATCAGCAGCGTCGACAAGTTCGAAAGCGTGTTTGCTGAGGCGATTAAAGCAGGGAGCAGCGCTCTCGTCGTGGCCGGGGGCCCGTTGGCCAGTTCTAATCGGAAACGGATTGCGGAGCTGGCGATAAAACACCAGTTGCCATCAATGCACCCAGATATCCGCTATGCAAGCGCTGGTGGCTTGATGTCCTACGGGGCTGACCGGGCCGAGCCGTACAAGCGTATAGCGTCGATGGTCGACAAGATCCTGAAGGGAGCCAATCCCGCGGAGCTTCCCGTGGAACAGCCGACAAAGTTCGAGCTGGTCATCAATTTGAAAGCGGCGAAGCAGATAGGTCTGACGATTCCGCCGAATGTGTTGGTGCGAGCGGATCGGGTGATCAAGTGAAAGAACCGAGTGATGGAGTAGTGGAGACAATTCGATGGCATTACTCGCGTACTGAATGCGACGAAGCAGCAATTCACCATGAGTAAAAAACCCTTTTGCGTTGCTCTTTGCACACTACTATTGGCGCTTTGCTCGTCTGTCGACGCGCAGCAGCAGCCAAGGATATCCAAGATTGGCTTTCTGTCGCGTCGGGTGTCTGACGCAGTGGGACGGCCAAGACTAGAGCGAGAGCTCCGCGCTCTCGGCTATGTTGAAGGCAAGAACATCGCTTTCGAGTATCGACGCTTTGACAATAAACTCGACCGGCTTCCCGCGCTGGCCGATGAGCTCGTCCATCTCAAAGTTGACGTCCTTTTCACGCCGGGGATTAACGAAGCACTAGCCGCCAAGAACACTACCAGGACAATTCCCATCGTTTTTTCAACACGGCTGATCCTGTTGCGGCGGGGCTGGTTGATAGCCTTGCGCGGCCTGGCGGAAACATCACCGGGTTCACCTATATTGGGGCAGAGTTGTCTGGCAAAAGATTGGAGCTACTCAAGGAAATCATTTCCAAGCTCCACCGCGTCGCGGTGCTATGGAATCCAGACGATCCAGGTTCCACACAACAATGGAAAGAAAGCCAACTGCCGGCACGAGAACTGGGTTTGCAGCTCCATTCTATGAAGGTAAGCAGCGCCGACAAATACGAGAGCGCGTTCAAAGAAGTAATTCAAACAGGTAACGCCGCGCTCAGTGTGACGCAGAGTGCGTTGACCAATTCTCACCAAAAACTTTTAGCCGACGTTGCGGCAAAAAACCAATTGCCCGCGGTATACCCTCGGGGTGATTTTGCGGAGAGTGGCGGGTTGCTATCCTACGGAGCGGACCAGGCCGAACCCTTCAGGCGTGGTGCCGTTTTGGTGGACAAGATCCTGAAAGGGGCCAAGCCGGCTGATCTTCCCGTAGAACAGCCAAAAAAGTTCGAGCTGGTCATCAATTTGAAAGCTGCGAAGCAGATCGGTCTGACGATTCCGCCGAACGTGCTGGCGCGGGCGGATCGGGTCATTAAATAATTTTTGATTTTCGATTGGGGAGAAAACACATGGTCAAGAAATCGTCCAGACGTTTCCGGATTTTCGGTCCGCTTATCAAAAATCCAAAATTTAAAATCCAATGGCTTTAAGTCACAGAGAACGACACCGTACAGAACGCATCGGCTGGCTACGCGCGACGGTATTGGGTGCAAACGACGGCATCGTTTCGACGGCGAGTCTGGTGCTCGGCGTCGCCGCGGCGCATGCAACTCACGGCGACGTACTGGTCGCCGGGGTCGCTGGCCTGGTGGCGGGAGCAATGTCGATGGCTGCCGGCGAATACGTGTCTGTTCACTCACAGGCAGACACCGAGCAGGCCGACCTCGCCCTTGAGCGCGCGGAACTAAAATTGGATGCCCCGGGCGAGCACAGGGAACTCACGGCGATCTATGTCGAGCGCGGCCTCGATCCTGCGCTCGCGAAACAGGTGGTGGATCAGCTGACGGCCCATGACGCCATAGGCGCGCACGCGCGCGACGAGCTCGGTATCTCCGAGACTCTCAGCGCGCGTCCGATTCAGGCTGCGCTGGCGTCGGCCGGCAGCTTCGCTGTTGGAGCAGCCATGCCTCTTTTGACCGCCGCCGCGGTCTCTGAAGCGAATCTGATCCCCGTGGTTTCTGGAACGTCACTGGTGTTCCTCGCGCTCCTGGGTGGGCTGGCGGCGCGGGCCGGTGGCGCGCCGGTGACCGTGGGCGCAATGCGCGTTACCTTATGGGGTGCGCTGGCGATGGGAATGACTGCTGGGGTCGGTCGTCTTTTCGGAACGGTCGTGTAAATGTGTCCAAGATTACAGCGCTCGACAATAGCTTGTTAATTGATTTCGGTAAATCGCTTTTAGAGCAGCTCGTCCAATACTAGACAAACGTCATTTTTGAATCAGCTCACAGTGAGCTATCCTCGAACTACGTGGAGCCACTTAGCTGAGAGGCGTTTTCCTAGTGACAACGTCACGATCGCAACAACAGCGATACTGGCCGCAACGCCCGAGTTTGATTTGTTTGTCTTACCTCAGCTAGGCCGCCTAAATGCCTTTTCACAATTGAGTGAGAACGATGAAAAGAATTGAACACATGTCGCTCTGGGAGAGAGTTTAGACGCGAAAGGTAAGGAAGGTCTCTACGAAGAGTACGTCAAGGGCTACCGGAAAGTATAGTGGGAGGAATAGGTGCCGGGGTGAATGAGCGCATTCGAAGGGAACCGCTGAGTTGAGATCCCCCGCGCTTACCGAGATTTTTTCCGACCAGAAAGTGGGACAAATGAACTTATCACTGCATGAATATACCAGCCGGATTCTTCCCGGTTTATCCGACCGGCAATTCGCCGAAACCCCGGTTGAGCCCGGACCACGAAAGCGTGTGAAGAATTTTATCGCCGATGTCCGCAAACAGTACGCCGAGAAAAAGAAAAATTTATCGTCCAACGACAAAAGGTATCGACCGTCTCAGATCTGGTATTTCTTTGCCATCATTTTTCTCGTGCTATCGATGCAAAATTTTTTTGTCGGCACTCACGTCGAGCTTATTAGCTATAGCCAATTCAAGGCTCTGCTCAAGAAAGATTTGATTAGTGATCTTGTCATTCGCGAAACGACCATCGACGGCAATTTAAAAGGAGCCGCGGTTAAGGAAATTTATACGCCGGAGAAACTTAAGGAAGTCTCTCCGGACGTCCTTGCCGGTAAAAAAGTTTTTCCATTCAAAACCGTGAGAGTGGAGGATCCGACGCTCACGTCTGAGCTAGAGACAGCGAAACTGCCTTTTAAGGGAGAAGTAAGCAGTAATTGGCTGCCGACCATTTTATCCTGGGTGGTTCCCGTGGTGCTATTTGTTCTCATGTGGAGCTATCTTGGCAGGAAAATGGGGTCGGGAAGCGGCGGCTTGATGCAGATCGGCAAGAGCAAAGCCAGAGTCTACATCGAGAAAAAAACCGGAGTTACCTTTGCCGACGTTGCGGGTATCGACGAGGCTGAAGAAGAAGTCGCGGAGGTGGTCGGGTTCCTGAAAGATCCGGATAAATATCAACGACTGGGCGGCCATATTCCCAAGGGTGTGTTGATCGTGGGGCCGCCGGGCACAGGAAAAACGCTTCTGGCTCGCGCTGTAGCGGGCGAGGCCGGGGTTCCTTTCTTCAGCCTGACCGGTTCCGACTTCGTCGAGATGTTCGTCGGCGTCGGCGCAGCGCGGGTCAGGGACCTCTTTATGCAAGCGATGAAGAATGCCCCCAGCATCATCTTCATCGATGAGCTCGATGCTGTCGGCAAAGCTCGCGGGGTAAGCATGGTCACGGGCAACGACGAGCGGGAACAAACACTGAATCAACTTTTAGCCGAGATGGATGGGTTCGATCCAAATCAAGGAGTGATCATCATGGCCGCCACCAACCGGCCGGAGATCCTCGACCCCGCGCTACTCCGTCCGGGGCGATTCGATCGGCAGATCCTGGTGGACCGTCCCGACATCAAGGGACGCACGAAAATCCTCCAATTGCACGCAAAGAAAGTGAAACTTTCTGCTGATCTCGATCTCGCAGTGGTGGCAGCCAAAACGCCGGGCTTTGTCGGCGCCGATCTCGCCAACATCGTCAATGAAGCAGCGTTACTGGCGGCGCGTCAGGACAAAGCGTCGATCGATATGGCGGAATTTGACGAGGCGATCGAACGGGTAGTCGCGGGATTACAAAAGAAAAGCCACGTCATCAATCCCAAGGAGAAAAAAACTGTTGCCTACCACGAGTCGGGCCACGCGCTTTTGGCGGAGCTGGTGCCGGGCGCTGACCCCGTTTCCAAAATTTCTATTATTCCGCGCGGAATCGCCGCCTTGGGTTATACGACGCAGCAACCGACCGAAGACCGCTATCTCCTGACACGTTCTGAACTGGTCGCGCGTATCGATGTTCTTTTGGGCGGGAGAGTCGCGGAGGAGATCGTCTTCGGTGAAATATCGACCGGCGCGCAGAACGATCTGCAACGAGCGACCGAAATTGCCCGGACGATGGTCACCCAATTCGGTATGAGCGAAAAGCTCGGCCTGGCTACTCTCGAAGGACCGCGGCGCGCCTCGTTTCTCATGGTGCCCACTGAAAGTCGCCAAGAGTACAGCGAGGAAACCGCCCGCCTGATCGATGCGGAGGTTAAACAAATACTATCGGAAGCACATACCAAGGCCCGCGACATTTTGCTTGCGCACCGCGCCGCGCTGGAGGAATTGGCGCAGCTGCTGCTGGAAAAAGAAGTTGTCGATAGGCCGGCCCTGCAGGCGATTCTCAAAGTCAGAAGGATCGACAGCGTCAAAGAAAAAAATGATAAGAAGCGGTCGCCGGAAGTGCAGCGGAGCGAAAAGATTTAGCCAAATGTGGAGCGCGAGATATGAAGAACGAAACAGAGCGACACGGAGAAAGACCGGAATTTGATGAGCACGCCAACGAAGAAAATTATTTTGCCGTGAAAGAACACGAGCTCGTCGAAGATATGAAGGCCGAGTTTCGCGGGGTGCAAGCAGCCCGCCGGGAAGCGCAGATGGCGACCTGCCCAAAGTGTTCAGGGCAATTCGCCAAGTACCGGTTTATGGGATTCGAGTTGGATCGGTGTGAAACTTGTGAAGGGATCTGGCTCAACAAAGGCGAACTCCAAGGCATCTTGAGACAACAGGCCCGCGGTCCGCTGGGGAGGTTTCTCGATCGATGTTTTTCCAAGGTCAAAAACGGAAATAATCCTTAGCTCGGTAGTCGGGCAGCTGAGGGACTGCGAGGACCCGAAATGCTGGAATTTTGAACTCTGTTCTGGACTTGCGCGAAGTTTTTACCAGCTCTCAAGCAAGTCAGGTTCGCTAAATTCCGTTTCCCGAGAAGAGTCGAAAGAGGCCGCGACACCCGGTCTTTTCGCCCGAAAAAAATCCTTAAGCCTGTTCAATTTTAGACCGTAATTCCTGCCGAGCCGGTGCTAGACTCGTCGCAAATGGAGACAAGGAGCACAGGCTCCAGGGTCTGCCTTAATGGCGCCGATGGTCCTCATGATAATGTTCGTAAACCGCGTTCAACCCGCAGCGAATTTGTGGTCGTGAAGCGCGCATGTGGATTCGAACATCGAGACATGGTGGAAGACTTCGATTCAGGCCGTCGCCCGAAACATCAACAAGCGTTGGACTGAGCTGCTGCAAGCGAGGCACTGAAGTCACACATCGAGAGGAGGATCAGCGTGAAAGAACAGCTGAAGGAACCACTTAATCGAGAGTTAACTGCGCGCATCGCGCAAAGTACTGCGGCATTGACTGTAACAAACGCCCATCTCGTGAGCGATAAACGTTTTCGCAACCAAGTACGAAATTCAGAAATGAGGACAGATATCGTTACCCTTACGGCAAGCATAATTCACGATTTCAATAATATTTTGAATGTTATCCAAGCGTATGCAGCGCTCATCGTGAACAATCCGACCGAGTCAGATGATGTTGTTAAAAACGCCGAAGTGATCAGCGCCACCGTGCAGGAGGGTGTCGCGTTGGCGCGGCAGCTGGTCGTGCTTGGCCGCAAGACGGATACAAAGCTGGACTCTGCAAATATCAATGATTTGCTGCAACAGGCGATTAAGTTATTCACGCCGATATTTCCCCCGACAATTGTCATCGCCGCAGATCTCGATGCGCAGGTGCCGATGATGATGATCGATGCCCACCTTGTGAATCAGGCCATAGTCAATCTCTGCATGAACGCACGAGACGCGATGCCGGACGGTGGAAAAATTCTTTTACAGACCCGCAAGACCTCGGGTGCCGCGCTACGCCAGCGCTTTCCCGAAGCCAGAGCGGAACAATACGTCTACATCAGCGTCGCAGATACCGGCGTAGGCATGGAGGCAGATGTCAGGAGCCGCGTCTTTGAATCCTATTTTACCACTAAGAAGGCAGGCGAAGGGACCGGACTCGGCCTATCAATAGTTCACCATATTGTCACTGAACATCGCGGCTTCATCGAGGTAACCAGTGAACCAGGTTGCGGTGCGACTTTCCATATTTATTTACCGATTCCAGGAGTCCAAGCGGCGGCAGACCCTAAAATCTCTTCATTGGCTCAGAACACGATAGAAGATCGTCTCAGGCAACACGAGACGGTTCTTTATGCCGAAGATGACGCCAGGCTCTCCGGTTTAATGCGAAGATTATTGGAAGGGGAAGGCTTCAAAGTCTTGACCGCGCGAGACGGGGTCGAAGCTGTGGACGTGCATCAGCGTCACAAAGACCTTATCGCCGTCGCAATTCTTGATTTTGGTTTGGGAGAGTTAAATGGCTGGGATGCTTTTCAAATGATGAAAAAAATCAATCCGAAGCTAAAAGGTATTCTTGCCAGCGGCTATGTGTCCGCCGAAGCCGAATCATGGTTGGCAAAAGGAGAGCTGAACGGTGTCCTTCAGAAGCCCTACGCCCCAGCAGACGTTCTCGCCACGATCAAGCGGGCAATTCAGGGCCCATAATATGCCGGGAGTTTTGTATGGCCTTTGGATGTTTGTATTTATTCATGGGACGAGTCACGTCAAACGAAGAGTGCCGCGATGAAAAAAATGATGTTGCTGTTGGTGCTGATAATGGGTCCCGGTCTCGGAGGGGAAACCGTTGCCTTATCAAAGCAAGCGAGGGCCCTCGGCGTTACCGAAGAGCGGCTTGGCGCACGACCCGTGCACGAATATGGCACCGAACATCAGATCAATGCCGTAAACGAAAAGAACTATGGCAACGAAAAAAGATTGCTTCGCACCGGTCCGACTAACGAGGTCGAAATGAAGCGATTAAAGTTGGTGTTTCTGCTAGTGATGAGTCTAGGTCAATATCGCACGCCAGTTCACTAGACAACGAAAAAACAGTTCAAAGTGATGCGACTCATGGGTCGAAGGTGTCGACGCTTCCTTGAGGCTTCAATGGTTTTATTTTTAACAAGATAGGCAAATTCGCTTTTTACCCATCACAACACTACGGACAAAGTTGCGGTCTAAATTTAAAAAATCCGCAGGTTGTACTGCAAACGAGAGATTTCATGTACGCAATCATTTGGCCGGTGCTGATAGGAGTTATCGGTTGGTCGATAGCAAACATGGCAGGACAACATCAATACGCACAGATCTTAAGCGCCGATCCTAGTGCGCTCGAGATCATGCTGGGAATGGTTGTCACCGGTGTCGGCTGTCATCTATTCCTACACACTTCTTCGACTCGATGACCGAATAGTCTCGCGCACCGAATGAGGGCAAGTTGATCGGCGTCAACCCGGTCGAAAAAGCTTCGTGTCTGGATTGGTCGTCATCGCGCCGAAACTTTTTAGCCGATGAGCGGCGCTCGCTTCAACCGCTCTGCTGCCAGGCAATAATGAACGGCAGAGCTGAAGTCCGAAAGCAGATGACACCGTGATTTATTCGTCATCGCCTTTTTCCCGCTTCGCCAAGTTGACGGCGCGAGCCACTGGCCATCCGGCTGCGTTCATCATCGCCGCTTTGATCATCCTAGTCTGGGGCGTCGCAGGGCCGATATTTAAGTTTAGCGACACGTGGCAGTTGGTCATCAACACAGGCACGACGATCGTCACGTTCCTGATGGTATTTCTGATTCAGAATACCCAGAATCGCGATAGTCACGCCGTTCAACTCAAACTCGATGAACTGATTCGCGCGGTGAGCGGCGCGCACAACGCTTTACTCGATCTTGAAGGTCTTGAAGAAGCAGACCTCGAGCGGTTTCGAGTGCGGTATGAAGAACTCGCGCGCACTGCACGCGATGCGCTGCGTCGTGGGGAATTGGATACCGGCAGCCCGGAAGTCAGGCCGGATTAGAACACGCCGATTCGTTAGTCGCTGTTCCCTCATCAAATTCGACTTTTTGGTCGAGAGTTTCGACGCTTTTAACGAGCCGTTTCTTTCATTTCCTCTGAAAATCTTACGAAGCTGGTGGAAACTCAGTCTTTTCACTGCGCCTCATCGTGGCACGGATACTGCTCCCCATAATATTGTTGTTAGAAGATTAAAATCCAAAAACAGGAGATACGCTATGCGTCCGATGATCTTGGCAACGCTAATGCTGATTCTGTTAGGCACGAACGTAGCTTGCAACACGGTTCACGGTTTCGGCCAAGACGTTGAGCGGGCGGGCGAAAAGACTCAGGACGCGGCGACCGCCGTGAAAAAGAAATTGTAGTTCCGATGCTTAATATGGGTGAGAGAAGTTGAGATAGCCCCCTTTTTGCAAGACAGTCCTGGCCTCAGGAAATGTCTTTTGAATGGGTCTCTTATTGGACAGTAATCTCTTACTCGTCAACGTCGTTCAAGATGTTTAAGGCATAGGGTTTCACTCCTCAGGTTGCTTGAAATTCTTCAAGTAAGCCTGACTTGACCCTCCTACTCAGTCCAAACTTAGGAGGTTGCGATGAAAACAATTAATGTCGGCATTGGTGCTCTCGATCTGTGTCAGCCAAAGCGGTTGCGCGTTCCTGGGCGGAGCAGCGTTAGGCGCTCTCGGCACAAGTGCAGGTTACGAAAATTAACGCCACGAGTAAGATTGACCAGCTCGAGGATGATTACAAAGCGGAAAGAATATCGCGCGCAGAATACTTGAGCCGTAAGTCGCCAGCTAGAGAAGGGTTCCATCGTTTATTAGGAGACACATGAAGCCAATCACTCGTGCGGCGTTCTGTGTGGTTGTCGGTTTGGCGCACGTTGCCGCAAAGGGGAGGGTTTGGTGAACAATCTCAGAATAATCATGTACGGAATTATCGTGGCCAGCTTCGTGCTGGTTTCAAGTGGATGTTATGAGTGGAATCAACGTGGCGACTACAGCGGCTATGACCGTGTCAGTAGTTCGTATGACAGGAACGATCGCCGATAGGATAGAGATCCTGACCGCGGCACACCGGGGAAGTAGAGACCGGCGAGCAGAAATCCGGCTCTCTTGCGTATGAGGTGAAGGGCGTCATACAGGTCGTCAACAACCTGCAAGTCATCAAGCGTTAGAGACGGATGTTTCAAGGCAAAGGCATTCGATCAGAGGAGGAAATATATGGCAGCGAACGGCGAATCGAAATTCTCGTACTTATTTATCGCTCTGGGTCTTGGCGCCGTCGGCGGGTTAATGGCCGCGATTATCGCCCGGAAAGAGACGCGCGAAGTACTCCGTGAACGCAGCGGTAAAAGCCTGGACTACCTGAATCAGCAGGTCGGCAAGCTGCGCGAGACTGCCGACGTGATCGTGCAACAGGGAAAGAAGCTCATAGCTTGCGAGGGTGCTAACTCGGTTGATCGCTCTACAGAAGCAGAAAAACAGATTTATCAGGAAGACCGGCGAGAAAATCTGGGAGGCTAGGGATTTCGACAGCTTTCTCGAACAATGCTTTGGCTTATCTTTGCGATGCTTTCAATCCTGGGCGTAGTGGGAATACTCGATTCGACACCAAGAAGACGATCCCGATGTCACCGCTGTTGATAGGGTTGGCGCTTGTCAGCGGCGCAGCGCTTGTCGCCGTTGGGTCCATGAAGTCGTCTTAGTGGAAGTTGGGAGCCGCGCAGCGCCGCGATGTCGGGTGAAAATGACCACGGATCAATTTCTAAAAAGTTGGTGAGGAGGAATTGATATGGTGAGCTTGTTTTTGATGCTCGGGGTCGTACTCGTCGCGATTTGGCTGGGAATACGGATGATCA
>Ga0207645_10004555_pt1 | contig 10236 bp, 10 predicted proteins | sample KBSM53metaG_FD_184331 | JGI IMG/M metagenome (GOLD analysis project Ga0207645, IMG submission 184331) | Miscanthus rhizosphere microbial communities from Kellogg Biological Station, Michigan, USA - KBS M5-3 metaG (SPAdes) (version 2) | ecosystem: Host-associated > Plants > Roots > Rhizosphere >...
CCTTCAACCGCGTCTTCTTCACCAACTTCTTCTCCTACGGCCTGATCCCGCTCTTCGGCATCCTGGTCTCCCTGTTCCCGGAGGCCAGCCGCTGGCTGGCGAGCCTGGTCAACCCGCTGCTCCGCGTTACGGGAGTCGGATAGCCATATTGAATTAATGAATCTTCGATAATACAATCCGGCGCGAGCCCCGGTATGGGAACCGGGGCCCTCTCAAGGGGGTACCAACATGAAACGGCTCGTACTGCTCGCCCTCCCCGCCCTCCTGGTCACCTTCGCCCTGATGCCGGCCTCGGTCGGAGCCCAGAGCACCTGCTCCTGTCCCTGGCAGGTCGTGCAGGGGGACAACTCGGGCTCGACCGACTGTGCCACGGCCCAGCGCTTCAACGAGAACAACCTCAAGTCCTACGCCTACTGGTCGTGCGGCCACACCCCGTGCACCACCGTCTACACCCACCTGAGCTGCAGCATCGACGGCTCCGGCACCGCGACCGAGACCGGCCTGCTCAACTACAAGTGCTGCTGACGGGCGCCGGACGGCGTCCAGGTCCGGATACTGGAGAAGGCGGCTCGCCATGAGCCGCCTTCTCCTTGAGGAGCATAGAATTCCGGCCTGAGAGATTCCCCGAGGTTGATATCGATGGAAAAAGACCTGACACAAGTCCAGGAAATCTGGGACGCCTTTCTACGGGAATGGCCTCTCGAACGGCTGCGGAAGATGACGATCGAGGAATACACCCAGGCTGGCCAGAGCCACACTTTCACCACATGGATCGAAAACCGGCTGGACAAGCTCGGCAGCATCTGGGGCGGATCTTCCTTCAAGTTCGGGATCTACTCCCGCAAGGACAAATCTCCAAAGCCCAGCACCGCTGGCGATTCCTACACCCAGGACTATGCCTGGTACTCGAAGTACGGCTCGACCCCCGAGGAAGCCTTCGCCCGGGTGAAATCCCTCGTCGTGCAGGTCGCCGAGGCGGCCTCGCGAGGCGACTATGCCGCCATCGACTCCGTGGACCTGGGCGAAGCCTACAAATGGAAGATCGCCTTCCACTATCAGGACCGGCGGAACCCTGGGGTCATCGCGGTCTTCAAGCCGAAGCGGCTTCAAGCCTGGCTCCGCGGCAGAGTCGGCTCTACGCCCCAGCGGACGTCGGAGATCTACCGGACGATCCTCTCCCTGCGCGAAGGTGAGGACCTCTTGACCGTCTCCCACGACGTCTGGGAGCAAACGTTTGTCGACGAGGAGAAGCCCAAAGATCCGCCTTCGGGAGAAACCGCCACCGAACAACCTCTCAATCTGATCCTCTACGGGCCGCCAGGAACGGGCAAGACCTACGCGACCGCCGAGCTGGCGGTAGGGATCTGCGACGGTGTACTGCCCGAGGGCCGCGAGGCCTTGATGGCCCGCTACCGGGAGCTGCGGAACCTTCACCGCGTCCGCTTCGTCACCTTCCACCCTTCCTTCAGCTACGAGGAGTTCGTGGAGGGGATCCGTCCGGTGACGAAGGACGGCCAGGTCCACTACGAGGTCCGGGCCGGCATCCTCAAAAAAATCGTGACGTATGCGCGCGAGCTGTTCGAGAAGCGGGAGGAGCCCCCTCCCAGTCTCGACCTCCAGGGCCGCCGGCTCTTCAAGATGTCCCTGGGAGATTCGACGTTGCGCGAAGAGGACTGGATCTATCCCGACTGCCTGGAGAACGGTTACGTCAGTCTCGGCTTTGGAAGAGGGATCGACTTCTCCGGGTGCGACACGCTGGCTGCCGTTCAAGAGCGTTTCCGGGATAACGACGCCGACGACGGCTATCCGGCGACCGCCGTGGACTACCTGAAGAACAAGGTCCGGCGCGGGGACCTGATCCTCGTTTCACAGGGCAACACCCGGTTCCGCGCCATCGCCGAGGTGACGGGCGACTACTTCTTCGAGGCCGGGGAGGCCGGGTACCAGCACCGGCGCCCCGTCCGCTGGCTCTGGTCGACCTCCGGGGAGAGCCTCCCCATCGACACGGTCTTCTCCAAGCGGCTGTCCCAGATGAGCATCTACCTCATGAACCAGGAGGCGGTTAGATGGGACGCGCTACGCGAGCTCCTCGCGCCGCGCCGGACGGAGAGCCGGGCCGAGGGCCAGGCCCCCAACTGCGTGCTCATCATCGATGAGATCAACCGGGCCAACCTGGCCAAGACCTTCGGTGAATTGATCACCCTGCTCGAGCCGAGCAAGCGCCTGGGGAGACCGGATGAGCAGGAGGCCGAGCTGCCGTACAGCGGCGACCGTCTGGGCGTCCCGCCGAACCTGTACGTCATCGGCACCATGAACACGGCGGACCGGTCGATCGCTCTCATGGACACGGCGCTGCGGCGGCGCTTCTCGTTCCGCGAGATGCCGCCCCAGGCCGAGCGCCTGGCCTCCGATACCGCGGGGATCGATCTCCAGGCCCTCCTCACCGCCATGAACGAGCGGATCGAAAGACTTTTCGATCGCGACCACGTGCTCGGACACACCTACCTGATGGGAATCACTACCTTCGACGAGCTGATCCAGCGTTTCCAGGATCAGATCATCCCCCTGTTGCAGGAGTACTTCTTCGAGGACTGGCGGCGTATTCAGGAGGTCTTCAACGACGTCGATCAGCCGCGCGACGTCCAGATCATCCAGGACCTGGACCCCGCCGCGTCCGGGTCCACCTCGCGGCAAAGCCGCCGGCGGTACCGGGTGAACCCGGACATCTCCCCCGCCGCGATCCAGAAGATCTATCCGTGACGATCAGTGTCCTCGAGCAAAGCTCGCTCGCCATCCGCTCCCGGGCCGATGAGGAGATGCCCTGCCTCGACGAGTCCCAGGCGTGCGCACTGGTCGATATCGGAGAAAGGATGGGAGCCCGCATCGCGGCTTGGCAAGGACCGCGCAGCCTGCAGATGCAGCAGTTCGTGGGCCTCGTGCGGACGGGAGACCTGGAGATCGAAATCCTCCCCAAGCTGGAAGGGCTGTCCCAGCCCGCCCGGATTCGACAGAACCTCCTGGCGATGCTGGCCAAGACCGAGGACCTCCAGGTCCAGGCCTCCGAGATGGCCGGCTTCGTGGAGAGCCCGGAGCCCTTCTGCCACGCCCTGGCTCGCCTGTACGTCCAACGGTTGATGGAGGCCGTCCGGCGCGGCCTGAGGCAGGACTACAGGCTGCACCAGGATTTCCTTTCCCACGTGCGCGGCCGGATCGAGTGGTCGTCCCAGGCCCGGCTGCAGGCCGCCTGCCGGCTGGAGATCGCCTGCGCCTTCGACGAACGCTCGGAAGACACGCCTCTCAACCGGACCCTGAAGGCGGCGCTCCTGGTGACGGCAAGGATGCTGGAGGAGACGCGGTCCGCACGCATCGTTACCGAGCTCCGCCACGCCATGGACGGGATCTCCGCCGATTGCCCTTCCGCCGATCAACGGGCGCGTCTGCGGACGGACCGCACGAACCGCCACCTGGAGCCTCTGCTGACCCTCGCCAGGCTCATCCTGGGGAACCGCAATCCCAACCTCGGCCGATCGGCGGACGGAAACCGCGACACTTATGCCCTCGTCTGGGACATGAACGTGCTGTTTGAAGAGTACGTGGGGCGCCTCGCCCAAGAGACGCTCCAACCGAAAGGTTTTCACGTGGTACTCCAGGATTCGTCGACCCATCTGGCCCACGACGAGGCGGCCGGCCGGAAGGCGTTCCTGCTCAGGCCCGATCTCCTCGTCCGGCTCGGGACGCGACCCTGGGCCGTGGCGGATACGAAGTGGAAGCAACTCGATCCCCGCCAAACGAATCTAGGCGTCTCCCCGGCCGACCTCTACCAGGTTCTGGCCTACGCGCACCGCTTCGAAACCGCCCAGGCCGCCCTCCTCTACCCCCACCCTCCCACGCTCGGCCGCGCGGGCCTCCAGAAGGAGCTCTCGATCCAGGGTCCCGGCCCGGAACCCGTACGGGTGCGCATCGTGACGCTGGATCTGGCGAGACTGGACGACGTGCCGGATCAGCTCGAACGGAGCCTCACCGGCACTTGAGAGGAGCCTTTGAAGGTCAGGGCTGGGGCGAGGTGCCGCCGCCCGTCCCGATGCAGGTCACGTAGGGGTTCGGGTCCGAGCCCAGGACCCGGCCGCAGTTCGTGCAGCCCGTGTTGCAGACCCACTGCTCACCGGTGCTCCGGACCGTGCAGTAGAGGCAGCCGTCGATCGCCACGCAGTCCTCCGGACACAGGAACATGGGGCGGGCGTCCACCGGACGCGTAGCGAGCAGGGCCGCGGTCGAAACGAGGACGGCGAAGGCGAGGCGCAGGAACGTTCTCATCGGTGTCTCCTCCTGAATGGCGCCCCGGATCGGCCGGGGCCTCAACCTGTGGAAGTGTGGGCGCCTCTCCGATGCGAGCCGCCCCCCCGGATCCAAGGCTGTACTTCTCCTCATATTTACAATAAGCTATGCGTCCACCACGAAGGAGGTTCACCATGAATCGATTCAAGCTCGCCCGCATCGCCGGCCTCTCCCTGATCCTCGCCATCACCGCGCTGCCGTCGTTCGCCGAGCGCCAGTGCGGCTGCAGCTACTGCTCCACGGTCAGCCCGACCACCGCCTGCAACTTCAGCGGCACGCACACCACCTGCGGGGATTTCCTCGCCGTCACCCTCTGTGGTCCCGTGGGCTGAAGCCTCGGGCCCCGCGGATCGTCGTCCATCGGGAGGCCGTCCGCCGAGGGCGGTTCCCCACCTCCAACTCAACCCTGACGACTCACTCACCTTGAAGGAGGTTGTGTGAAACTGTTCAAGCTCGCCCGTATTGTCGGCCTCTCCTCGATCCTCTCCATCACCGCCCTGTCCGCCTTCGCGCAGCCGCCGGTCCAGGCCTGTTCGTGCGACTACTGCTCGCACGCTCCGTCCAACCGGAACTGCACCCAGAACGGCACCACGCTCACCTGCGGCTACTTCCTCGCCGTCACCCTCTGTCAGGCGGGCTGATCCCGCCGGACCCTCAAAAACGCTGAAAACAGACGTGGTGGAAGCAGGGGGGCGGGGAGAAGCCCCGCCCCTGATTTCCCGCGGGGGGTCAGCCGTGGACCGCGGGGGAGATCCCGAGGTTCCGGGCGAGACCGGCCTCGAACTCCCGCCAATGCCGGAAGCGGACCTCCAGGGCTTCGGCGTCTACCTCGCGGCCGGCGAGTTGGAAGAAGAGCTCCCAATGACGGTGCTCCGCGGGGCCGAGATCGGCCAGGAGCCGCGCGACCTCCCGGTCCTCGACGACCTCCAGGAGCCGGGTGAACCGCTCGCAGCTCCGCGCCTCGACCATGGCGCCGAAGAGCAGGCGGTCGACCTTGGTCCAGAGCCCCTGGCGGGAGGCGATCTGCTCCTTCAGGCTCTGAGCCCAGGGATTCCGCCGCCGGCCGCCGAGAGGCCATCCCCGCCGCTTGAGAATGCCCACCACCCGCCGGAAGTGCTGCACCTCCTCGGCCGCGAGCGCCGCGGCGCGCTCGACCAGCTCGAGGTCCTCCGGGTAGTAGCCGGCGAGCGACAGGGCATACAGGGCCACCTGCTGCTCGCAGACCGCGTGGTCGGCGAGGAACTCGGGAAGATTCGCGGCCGCGAGCTCCGCCCAGGAGCGCGGGGTCGCGTGCAGCAGAGGGAGGGAGGCGAAGACCTCCTCGTAGTGGATCGGCTCGGCGGACATCTCGGCCTCGGCTTTCCTAGGGTTCCTGCGCGAACAGGGAGAAGCGCTCGAGCCGCGGGGCGAGAGCTCTGTAACGATTGATCCAGGCGAAGAGATCCAGCAGGGCGAAGCGCCAGCGGAGCGCGAACGAGGGGCGCGGAAAGACGTAGCCCGCCAGGATCGACATGGTGGCGCGATGCACCTGCAGCGGTCCCTGCCCGGTCCAGAAGATCTCGCGGAACGAATGGTCGTAGTACAGGTCGACCAGCCGGAAGAACATCGACGAGCTCTGCTCGACGAAGCGGGTGTAGCGCCGCCGCAGGCGCGCCGGATCCTCCCCCCGCCGCACGGCCGCGAGGATCGACCTCCCCACCTCGGCGCCGCTCATCATCCCCATGCAGACGCCGGTGGAAAAGATCGGATCGACGAAGGTGGCGGCGTCGCCGGCCAGGAAGTAGCCGGGGCCGGCGTAGGGCGCGCAGCGATAGCTGAAGTCGGCCAGCACGTGGGTCTCGGCCGGGAAGGTCGCGCCGGCGGTGCGCTCGCGCAGCACCGGGCAGCGGGAGATCCCCCAGGCGAGGATCTGATCCATGGGAACCCCCGCCTGGCGGGCCAGGTGCTCGTGCATGACCAGGCCGATGCTGGTGCGGGTCTCGTCCAGGGGGATGATCCAGAACCACCCCTCCTCGCAGGCGACGATGACGATGTAGCCCCCCGCGTCGCCGGGCCGGCGCCAGACGTTCTCGAAATGCCCGAAGCAGGCGACCTTCTTCAGGTGCGGGAGGACGCGGCGCGTGCCCAGATGCTTGCCGAGCAGGGTCGACTGGCCGCTCGCGTCGACCAGGAAACGGGCGGCGACCTCCCCTTCGTCCGTGGCGATCTCGACCCGGCCGTCCTCCAGGCGCAGGACCTTGCGGATCGCGACCCCTTCGCGGACCTCCGCGCCCGCCTCCCGGGCGGTGGCGAGCAGCCGGGCGTCGAAGGGGGCGCGCTCGAGGTTGTAGGACATCGGCTCGCTGGGGACCAGGCTCATGGTGAACGGAAAGAGGGAGGGCTCGCCGCCGTTGCCCATGACGAACTCGGCGCCCTTCTTGTCCACCTTGGGAAGGTCCGCGAGGATGTCCAGGAGACCGAGCTCGCGGAACAGCGCGTAGTTGCGCGGCAGGAGCGACTCGCCGATGTGGAAGCGTGGGAAGGAGGTGCGCTCGTAGACCCGCACCCGCAGGCCTTCCCGCGCCATGACGAGCGCGGCGGTCGCGCCCGCCGGGCCGCCGCCGATGACGACCGCGTCGAGGAGATCAGGGCTCGGGTTCATAGGCCGGGGATTCTAGCGTGCCGGTCCTCTCCACGCCCAGCGGGGGCCCGGCGAAGCGCCTCCGGAGGGCGCGCTGGGCCTTCCGGAGGAACCTGGCTTCTTTTTACGGCTGAATCAGGTCTGGATTGGCTCGGCAGCCGCCTGGGAGCGACGGGAGCAAGCGTCCTCAGCAAGCGGTCGGGCAGGTTTTGGGCCTCCCCTCACAGGTGCCTCCTCCCACCGAGGAGGGGCAGGAGTAGACCGTGTACCAGCGCAGTCCCCCCGACGGGCAGCCTTCGCAGCCCGAGTCGATCAGGGTGCAGCAGCCATAGACGACACAGCAGCCATTCTTGGAAGTCGAGCTCAAGCTCGCCAGGAAGATCTGACTCGGGGTCTCCTCCAAGATCCTGTGCCGCTCCCCACAAGCCCCCTGGCCGGGAGTCTGTGCGCTCGCGGCAGGAGCCAGGAACGACGCGGCCGGCTCCCCAAGGCCGGCGGCGCCGCCGGCCAGAGCGGAACGGCCGGGCAGGACGAGCAAGGCCAGCAGGAGACCCCAAAACCATGGCTTTTTCATGATCCAACCTCCTTTCGAGCGCCGCCGAACGCGACCGCTCTTCCGTTGCATCTAAAATACAGGGTGCAACGGCTGGAGGGAGTGGGACAGATCCACGCGCACGGGGAGCCGGAGAGCCGGCGTGGCACTGTAGTAAAATTGTTGACATCCAAGTCACTCCAAGATCCCCTCCGTGGAGGTTTCCGTGCGCCGACTCGTCATGATCCCGCTCCTCGCCCTGCTCTGGACGCCCCCCGGCGTGGCCCAGCCCTACCTGGTCAAGGACATCAATCCGTCGTTCGACGAGCGGAGCTCGGAGCCGGACCGGTTCGTCCGCTTCGGCCGGTATGCCATCTTCTCGGCCAGCACGCTGCTGGAGGGGAGGGAGCTCTGGTCGAGCGACGGCACCGCCGCCGGCACGTTCCTCCTCGCCGACGCCTGCCCGGGAGAATGCACCTCGAATCCGCTCCCCTCCGCGGTCACGCCGCGCGGCGTCTTCTTCACCACGGTCGAAAGCACCGAGAGCTCGGCCGAGGGCTCCAAGGGGGGCTTGTGGATCACCCGCGGCACGCCCGCGACCACGGTGTTCCTGGCCGAGGGCGTCTCGATGAGAAGCGGACGGGGCGCCGTCTGGATGGAGAGCCAGGGCGTCCTCTACTTCAGTGGCGGCGACGACGCCCACGGCCAGGAGATCTGGAGGAGCGACGGTACGCCGGCCGGCACCTATCTCGTGAAGGACCTCTGGCCCGGGCCCGCCGGCAACACCGGGGACCTCGAGATCTATCGCGGCCGCGTCTTCTTCGGTGCCTCCGACGGCACGACCGGCTGGGCCCTGTGGTCGAGCGACGGCACGCCGGCCGGCACACGGCTCGTCAAGGACCCCTCGCCGGACACCTCCACCTCCGAGCCGGGGCTCCGCTGGCTGCGGGCCACCACCGGCCCTCTCTTCTTCGAGGCCAACGGACCGGCGGGCCGCGAGCTCTGGCGCAGCGACGGCACCACCGCCGGCACCCGGCTGGTGGCCGACTTGACGCCCGGTCCGGCCTCGACCCGGATCACCGACGCGGTCGCCTACGGCAACCGCCTGCTCCTGCAGGCCGAGGCGGGAAACCAGGGGGAGGAGCTCTGGGTGAGCGACGGCACCGCGCGCGGCACCCGGCCGCTCACCCATTTCGCCGAGCCCCGGCCGTTCTCCGCCGACATCTCCGTCACCCGCTCGCTCTCCATCGCGGTCCCGGCCGGCAGCCGGCTGATCTTCCCCGCCCGGGAGACCGGATTGGGACGGGAGCTCTGGACCACCGACGGCACCGTGGCCGGCACCCGTCTGCTGACCGACATCTGCGCGGGCGCCTGCTCGTCGATCGGATCGATCTGGCCGGTGCTGGCCTTCCAGAACCGGATCTATTTCGGTGCCTGGGACGACCCGCACCGGGGGGAGCTCTGGATCAGCGACGGCACCGCCGCCGGCACCCGCATGGTCCGTGACATCGTTCCAGGACAGGACAGCTCCTTTCCGTTCGACTTCTTCACCGTCGGCGGCAAGGTCCTGTTCACGGCCCAGGGTCCCGCCAGGGCCTTCCGGCAGATCTGGAAGACCGACGGCACCGCCGCCGGCACCGTCGAGCTGAGCGGATTCACGGTTCCCAACTTCATCCCCCAGGGCCTCCAGGGCGCCGCCACACCGGCCCGGCTCCTGTTCACCGCGGACGACGGCGTCCACGGCAAGGAGCTCTGGATGACCAACGGCACCGCCGCGGGCACCCGCCTGGTGGCCAACCTCGACGGCGTCGACCACGGCGGCTCCAAGCCGAACGGCCTGATGGCGGCCGGGGGGATCCTCTACTTCTTCGCCGACGACGGCGTCCACGGCTCCGAGCTCTGGAAGAGCGACGGCACGGGCCCCGGCACGGAGCTCGTCCACGAGTTCCTCCCCGGACCGGGAGCGCTGTCGCGGTTCCGGACCTTCAGCGCGCACGCCGACCTCGGCGGCACGCTCCTCTTCTCCGCCGAGTTGGGCTCCGTGAGCGCCCTCTGGCGGACGGACGGCACGGACGCCGGAACGTATGCCCTGACTCCCGACGGCGTCCAGGTGGACGAGTTCCCCTCGAACTCCGTCTTCGGGGCCGCCGGCGGCCAGGTCTTCTTCCTGGCGACCCGCCCGGCCTCGGGCAAGGAGCTCTGGGTGAGCGACGGCACCCTGGCGGGCACCCGCGAGCTCGATCTCCTGCCCGGCACCTTAGGCTCCGAGCCCACCCTCCTCACGCCCTTCGGCGACAGGATGGTCTTCACCGCCAGGACATCCCTCTCCGGGGACCGGAGACTCTGGGCGAGCGATGGCACGGCCGCCGGCACGGCGCCCGTCAGCGACGTGGAAGCGCTCCCGGCCATGACCGTGCACCAGGGGCTGGTTTATTTCCTGGGCACGGAGCAGGGCAGCACCCGGCTCTGGCGCTCCGACGGCACGGCGGCCGGAACCGTGAAGCTGCCCGACATCGCCGCGGGCCGCTCGATCGAGGCCGGGGCGCTCACTTCCCTGGGCTCCCGCCTGCTGCTCTGGAACGCCACCCTGTCCTCCTCGAGCCAGCGGGCGCTCTCGCCGTCGGAGTCTGGTGTCGTGTGTCCGATGTTCCGGACGGACTCGTCCACGGTACACGCGCGCGTGCGGCCGCTCGATCGCTCCCACCAGGCATTGAGCACCATGCCGTGGTTGTAGGGCAGTGCGCCGGTG
>Ga0207645_10004556_pt1 | contig 10236 bp, 8 predicted proteins | sample KBSM53metaG_FD_184331 | JGI IMG/M metagenome (GOLD analysis project Ga0207645, IMG submission 184331) | Miscanthus rhizosphere microbial communities from Kellogg Biological Station, Michigan, USA - KBS M5-3 metaG (SPAdes) (version 2) | ecosystem: Host-associated > Plants > Roots > Rhizosphere >...
GCGCCGATGGTGGGCGATGTGGTGGCGCGAAATGTCGGCTACGACGATTTCTTCGGCTACCATGCATTTTTGCCCTCGGGCCTGAGCGATGAGGAAAACCAAAAAGGCCAAGCTGCAGCCGCCGAAGCCTGCCGGGCACTTAGCTTGCGCTCTACCACGGCCCATGTCGAGCTTATGCACACGGCGAACGGCTGGAAAATCATCGAGCTCGGTCCGCGCATCGGTGGCTACCGGCACGAGCTGTACGACCAAGCGTTCGGCGTTAACCACATCATGAACGATATCCGTAACCGCGCCAACGAAGTGCCCGATATTCCTACTAAGCTGCAAAAATATGCGTCGGTTTTTAACATCTACCCGCGCGAGGAGGGCATATTGCAGGCGGTGCGCGGACTGGACGCGCTGCGACAGCTCGAGTCGTTTACGTATGTCACCCAAAAAACCGCCGTGGGCGAACCGGCGTTGTTCGCTAAAAACGGCGGCGATGTGGTGCTGAATGTCATGTTGAGCCACCCTGACAAAACGCAGCTCGAGGCCGATATAGCTGCCATGGAAGCCGCCATCGTGCTCGAGACCAAACCCGCGCAGTAGCTCGTAGCGTCATAGTTTCTGCGAGGAGGACGGTTAGTTACCAGTATTCCCGCCGCCGCTAGTTGGCAGCCATTGCATTGTTTGCAAGAGTATGAACTTTTGCGCCTCGATAATTTCGTACGGATGGCGATCGTTTTTAAAAAGCTGCCGGTCGAGCGGGTCGTCCGGGTCACCGCCCCGCCATAGCCGCCAGCAATCGGCGTCGATGGTATCACCCAAAAGCACGACCCCATTACTGTCTATGCCGCATTCAAACTTAATGTCAACGAGTGTCGCGTTGCCGATTTCCCACGCTTTTTTGAGTGCCGAGGCTGCTGCAAGCACGGAGGCTTTGGCTTCATCCCAGTGGTCCAGCATCAGGTGGCCGAGCTTATGAAACGGCTGCTCTTCGATGAGGCTGTTTTTTGCCTGCGGTCGGTCGGGCACGTAACGGCTGACCGTCTCACGTTCATAATTTACTACCAGCCAAGGATCTTTGCGTGCATCGTCTTTCTCGAAAACTTCTACGACCGGTTCGGAAAACGTTTCGATACCGGCGAGATCGGGATACCGTGCGAGATACGAACCGTACGGTTTAAACCGGACCACGAACTCAAGCGGCAGCATGTTGAGCTTGCGCGCCCAAAACATATGCTGGTAATTCTCTCGTGATTCAGCCCAGGTATAATGGTTCCATATGTCGTTCTGGTGCAAAAATCTAAAACAAATGTTTGAAATTTGCGTAGCGTACCAACCCTTTTTGTATATGGTGGTTTGTTTAAGTCCGTTATAAGCGGTCAGACGGTCGGTGTTTTCGATCACCACCAAATCGATGTCAGGACTGTGCCAGACCCGCTTCGTTTTACCCTCTGTGAGTAAGCTGAATGAATAGGGATTCTCCTTGCGGGGATCCTGGAACTCGTACATGAACAACCCACTGTACTCGACATGGTAATAAGGGTCAATGAAATATCTAATTGATAACAAGATGTACAGATTTTGTATAATACATCGAATGGGCTACGAGAGAGAGTTTGACGCTATCCCCCGTCGGGAATTCGGCCTGATCGACCGGATAGTCACCGAAACACTACATGACTTTGTACCTGACGACCAGTACATGATGCGTGACGTCATACTGACCGACCAGGGCGTGCCGCGCGTAGTCGAAAGAGAAAAAGGTCGGCAGACGCCCATAACGCGGGATGTACAGTACCGCGAGATCCGCGAACGCCAGCCTTTGCAAGACATCAAAATTCATGAGCCGATACCGCGAAGTCTAGGCCTATCGCGTTGGTTCAACTCGGCCATGGAAGCGGTATGCACCTCGAGTATAAGCTGCGTGCGGGCCAGACAAACCCGACAAAAAGACTGCGTATCCGGCGACCCTGACCGGATATATTGCCCGAAGGACTTCGACGATGAGAGTGATTGCGCGTTTATGCAGACGCCAGCGCTCATAGACGTAGTACAAAACGACCTCGACGGCGGCGAGTTCAGCTTTTTTGTGCCGCGTGAGCCAACTTTAAAAGACCAGGAACAGTTCGATGAGCGATACCAGGACCATATATTGTCGTACGTCTACTACCGGCTGTACCATACGGCGGAAGGCAATACGTATGGCCTGACATTCTCGACGCCGAATTTTAGAATGATTTATCAACTCCGCAGAGCAGCGCTTACGCAGGCGGCAACGGCATTTGCCTTTGATCCGGATCTGCATCTTGCCAACCGAGGCATCGACCCGAAAGATATGACATACGCTCAAATGGAAGAGCTGGATGAACTTTATGACATACTTAAAACAAAGCGACAGCTCGAGAAAAAAGAAGGCCGAGAAGTTGCCATGAGCGAAGCAGTACGCGAATATGGCGAATTGAAAGGCATAAAACGAAGTACCGAAAGGCAGTCTATAGGCACCATCGTTTTACAAGAGCCGGCGACCTGGGTGCGCGCCCGGCAACTTTTATGTGCGTATATCGACGAACTGCCACGCCCGGTGTGACGCGAATCCGGTTGGCTGCTGGTGTTATGTGCGCGCCCGGGACGCCCGCACGGAAGTCATGAGCAGGGCGATTTTTTTCGCATTACTTCTATTCTTACGGGTTAGTTCTACGGCGTATTGCCAGGACTTTTGTCGCCAGGCTTCGGCCTTCGGATCCGGCTTGACGAGGTTTCGTTTTATATCTACCAGCTCCCGAATAAATGCCCGGTACTCGTCGTTCAAAGTGTAGCGTACTAGTTCGCTTTGGGTATTTGCCGGCGAAAGTAATGACCGGTGCTTAAAGCACCACTGCCTAAAAATCGTATATACTTCTTGCCGATCGAAATCTGGCTGGGCGGCCATGATGTGGTTGATGATCTCTTCTCCGGTAAGTTCCTTGGTACCCGCGGCCTGTAAGCGCACCAATGTCTCAACAATAACTTTGGCATGAGGGGTTGTTGCCCGGATGGCCTTTCGTTGTGTGAGCTCGGGCAGCAATTTGAATGGCCGATTCCCACCATAATCTTGATGCTTCGTGATAAGGTTCAGCTCCATGAGCCGTGCCATGAGCCGCACCGTCGCTGGACTTGTTATATTGGCGCGGGCCTGTAATTCACCATGAGCAACGCCCGCAGGATTGTCGAGCAGACTTTCAAAAACCGCGAATCTTGTTGGTGCGCCTTGCACGCCGTTCTTGGTTAACATGGTTCTTCCTATCGCAACAGGCAGAGGGAGGCGTTTATTGGCTTCATCTCCTTTCTGAGTGAGCGTCCGTAATTCTACGGCAGTTAGCGCACCAACAACGCCCATGCCAAGGGTGAGCCCTTTTTCATTGAGACGCATTGCCGTCTTGTACCTGCGGCCTTCTGCCACGTCAGTGCCTTGGTTGGCGTATTCGATGAGTTTTGTCGGCAAGAACGCATCTTCACAGTAGCTCTCTATGAGCGTCGTGTGCGGCTGCCAGGTCTCCTGCGCACCTTCTTGCATTTGCCCGATGCGCTGTTTGAGCGCGTACGAGGTACCGGGGCGCTCCCCAAGACTGTAAAAAGCAAGCAAAGTTACCATTTTCCCCGCATTCCCCAAAAGGTACATTGCCGCATGTTCAGGTGGGATAGGTCCTGCGCCTGAGCTATAGAGGGGTACTGCCGCCTGCTCTACCGGGGGCTGCCTGAGTGGTTCTTGCGGTACGGTTTCTTGCGCGGACATTATTAGATCACTATATCTTGTGTATAGAGAAAAAGTGAAATAAATGTGATGCTGTTTTGTCATGGTGGCATGCATACCATTTCCCAACCCTTTACGGCATATAACTCACCGACAATGACACGCCGGGCATTATTTGACGTACGTATATTTTATGGTATTTTAATTTTCTGGTTCCGGGAGTAAAATACGTGTATGAGATATGCAGAGCAGGTTGATGCTCTCGGATCAAATCGGCACCAGCTCTCGCGCGCGCAGGTGGAAAATGCCGTTGCGGTGTGTGCGGGCGAAGCGGTGCTCGACCGCGAACTCTTCTATCCGACACCGGCACGTGGCGAAGAGACTGCTGTAGAGGTAGACGGCAACATGACGGTCATTAAAGATACGATTGGCGCGTTCGCTATTGGTTTTTATGCGCAAAGCTATGGCCCGGCGAGCAGCAACAATCGCGTTAAAGAAGGCGCGATGGTGAAAGATTCATTGATCCGATGGAATAATGGCGTAAGCGATGCTTTACGGGCAAAAGTTGGCCGTGCTGCATTTGGGAAAATCTTCTTTGAAGGTGGGTTGTGGCACGTGTTTATTAACCAATTTGACGATAAAAAGGGGACACTCCGCAGTGCCCTCGAAGAAACAACTGATTTCCGTGCGCTTAGAAAGCAAAAATATTTGCAACAAATAGCAGAAGTGATTCGTCCGCATTTCGCTCGAATTCCACCTGCACTTGAACCTTCGCATGAGGGTTCGCATCCCGACGCTGCTCGGTTCGCAAACACCGTGCTCGACATTGGTGAGAAAGAATTTGGCATAAAACATGATGACGACCGAGAAGCACTCCTGGATAGCAGTTTACCGGAGCTGAGCCGCCCGGCGACGCGGTATGATTTGGAGGGCGTCAACACCTCGATCAGCGATTTTTGTATTGACCCACAAACGCTGCTTTTTAAGAGGAAATTTATAACAATCGCCGACCGGCCGCACGTCGGGTTTAATATGGAGGCGATCGAAGAGCACCTTCAAAAAATCATGCCCGGCGTAACCAGTCACAATCACCGCGGCTGCCCGGCTATCTACCAAAAGACGCCATATAAAGGCAAAAAAGTTCCTATTTTTACGGCCATGAACAGAACGCTCACAGACATCTATCGTGAGAGCGGTGCGTTAAGCCAGCCGGGCTTGCGTCCTATCCCGACAAAAAAATTGTCTGATCTTACTTACTTTGCCATGCTGCAATAGCTGACGGCGATTCATGGTTGGCCTACGCACCTACGGGCCGTATAATAATGCTAATGGCAATACGACGCGAGTGGGAACAAACTAATGCACGGTGATGCGTTCGCGCAGCTCAGTGTCGTAATCGTGCTGGCTACAGGGGTGGCGCTGGTTATGCGCGTGCTCAAGCAGCCGCTGTTAATCGGCCATATCATCACGGGTATTATTGTGGGGCCATCGGTGTTCTCGCTGGTGGACGACCACAATTTGTTCCAGGTCTATAGCGACATCGGTATCGCGCTGCTGCTGTTCATCATCGGTTTGGAGTTAAACGCCGCCGTAATCCGCCGCCTCGGCAAAGTGGTCATTTTTACGGCTATCGCGCTGTTGATAACGGTGGGCAGTTTGGGTTTTATCGCCGCTGACCTTACGGGGTTTACCCGCGGCGAAGGTATTATTATCGGGTTATCTTTGTTCTTTAGCAGTACGATTATTATTGCTAAAGTTTTGAGCGACAAACGGGAGCTGACACGGTTGCACGGCCAATTGGCGATCGGCATCATATTGATCGACGACATCGTGGCGACGTTCGCGCTCTTGTTTGTGGCCGCCGGCGGTGGGCACTCCTTGGCCGCCGGCGAGGTCGGTACGCTGGTGCTCAAAGGAGTGGGGCTGGCGACATTGGGGATTGTGATCGGCGCGAAAGTATTGCCAAAGCTCAGCAAGTTCATCGCCGCCTCGCAGGAGTTATTGTTTTTGTTCGCCATCGCCTGGGGTTTTGGTGTTGCGACCATCGTGAGCAAGGCCGGCTTTTCCATCGAAATCGGTGCGTTGTTTGCCGGGGTGATGCTCGCGCATTTGCCGTATGCGGCCGAGATCGGCGCGCGGCTCAAACCGCTTCGCGACTTTTTCATCGTGTTGTTTTTCGTGGTGCTCGGCGAGGGTTTGGCGTTTTCAGATTTCTCGGCGGTCATCGTACCGGCACTGATCTTTTCAGCGATCGTTATTTTGGTGAAACCACTGGTGGTTATGACATCGCTGGGCGCAATGCGCTACACCAAGCGCACCAGTTTTAAGACGGCCATTAATTTGTCGCAGGTGAGCGAGTTCTCGATCGTCCTCGTGGTGCTCGCCACCAGCACCGGTATGATCGATCCGAAAGTCAGCGTGGCGGTTACGCTCGTGGCACTGATCACCATCGCGCTTTCCACGTATCTCATGAAATACGACAACCAGATTTACACCAAGCTGGAGCGCTTTTTACAGATATTCGAACAGCCCATCACGCGCGAACGCGAAAACAAAGTCAGAACCTACCCGCTCATATTATTCGGCTACAAAAAGGGCGGCCATGAGTTTGTGAAAACCTTTCGCAACATGAAAAAGCCGTTCGTCGTGGTAGATTACAGCCCGGATGTGATCGAATTCTTGACGCGCCAACACATTGAATGTTTGTACGGGGACGCCACGGATAATGAATTGCTCCAGGAGTTGCACATGGCGAAGGCGCAGCTCGTGGTAAGCACCATCACCGACCAGCCGATAAACATGTCGCTGCTCAAGTACGTGATGCACCACAACAAGAATGCCAGCTTTATTTGCCACGCCGATGATTACAATCAGGCGGCCGAGCTATACAATCACGGCGCGGCGTATGTGATTTTGCCGCACTTCATCGGGAGCGAGCGCATGAGTAATTTCCTGAACCGCAACGGCCTCAGCAAAAAGAGTTTCGAACGGCATCGCCAGAAACACCTTATGGCGCTCGGCCAGGCCGCGATCGACCACAGCTAGTGGCAAACTTCCAGTTGGCATACAGGTTTTGTGTGCTACAATACGAAGCGTTAACAATTTAAAAGTATACAGAGTGCAGGGAGAGATCTAGCTTGTCGATCTGCCAGCAACCTACGTTTTATCGCGCAAGGTGCTCCATCTAGCCCGTCCGTTTGGCGGGGAAGATATTTTATCTCCCAAGATATCCTCTCTGTCGTGACGGAACAGAAAGGATATTTTTTATGCCCCAAATAACTACCGACGACGAGACCGACATTGTCATAACCAAACGGGTCCGACTATTTACGAGTGAGTCGGTTTGTGCCGGCCACCCCGACAAGGTTTGTGATGCGATCAGTGATGCGATTGTGGACGCTGCACTTGCGCAGGATCCGAAATCACGAACCGGTATCGAGACCGTTGCGGGTGCCAATCAGATCAACATATATGGCGAAATCAAAACGCTTGCTAAAATTGATTACGAAAAAATTGTTCGCGATACTGTCAAAAAACTCGGTTACAACGAACCGAAATGGGGCTTCTCACAGGAATCAAGCTTTAGCAACGATGTGCATGAGCAGTCACCGGAAATCGCCTTGGGCGTTGACCAAGACGGTGCCGGTGACCAAGGCATGATGTTTGGCTACGCCTGCGACGAGACGCCCGAACTGATGCCGCTGCCAATTGCGTTGGCACATGCCTTGGCGCGCCGCATCGACCAAGTCCGCGAAGACGGCACGCTCAAGTGGTTACGCCCTGACGGCAAAGCCCAGGTAACCGTCCGTTACGAAGATGACAAGCCAGTGGCCATCGAGAAAGTTGTTGCCGCCGTTGCGCACAGCGAAGAAACTTCGGCAGAACAAGTCCGCGCCGATGTCATCACACACGTCATCAAGCCGGTGCTCGAAAAGTACGAATTCGCGATTCCCGCCGACGAAGACATCATCATAAACGGTACTGGTTTGTGGCACATCCCGGGCCCGGAATCGGACGCTGGCCTTACCGGACGCAAAATCGTGGTCGACACCTACGGCGGTTACGCTCGCGTTGGCGGCGGCGCATTCAGCGGTAAAGATCCGAGTAAAGTCGACCGCTCCGGTGCGTACGCGGCACGCTTCATCGCCAAAAACATCGTGGCTGCGGGCCTCGCAACCAAGTGTGAAGTCGGTTTGGCGTACGTTATCGGTCAACCGCGCCCGCTCATGCAAACCATCGACACCTTCGGCACGGCCACGGTGAGCGACGAAGAACTACATGCCTTCAAAGATAAGCTCATCGATACCTCGGTGAAAGGCATCATTGAGCGGCTTAACCTGGCTCGGCCAATTTACTCGCAGACCTCAGCCTACGGCCACTTTGGTAAGGATGGCTTGCCATGGGAAGAAGTGGTGAGCGTTTCGTAGATCACCAGAACTTTAGGCACCAAAAAAGCGCTCAGTTATATGAGCGCTTTTTTATCTGATATTTGGTGAGCGTCCGGCTATCTAATCTCCGTGCTCAAACACTGCGGACAAGATACCGCAAACTGCGCGCGTTGAGATCAGATAGCCCGAACACTCACCGCCCGAGGTATTTGCAGCGTTGAGATTAGGTTGGTGCTATGTTCTTCTATATTTTACTGATGTTTAATGTGCAATTTTATCGCGCTCGTACCGGGCATTTTGGATTTGCTGGTCCATGTCTTGCAGTTTACGCGTGATGTCTTGTAGTTGGCTATTGAGTGAGTTGGTTTGATTAGGGTCGCGTGTGCTACTGATCTGCCCTTCGACCGCGTGCAAGCGGTTCTGCCAATCCTGCCGGGCTTGCTCCAAGTTCTTAATCGTTTGTTCTTGACTATGGAGGCGTGATTCCACATCACGAGCTTGGCGTTCGACGGAATCGGCTTCTCGGCGAAGCTGTTCGGCTTGGCGACGTAGTGCATCGGGGTTTGGCATAATTGCCTCCTTTCAATGTTATGCGTTGATCTGGAAAGGTTCCACTCTAATTATAGCAGTTTAAAGTCGCGAAGTTCAGGCGGTAAAAAGCCTTTCTCGTGCTGAAAGTCAGCTTCCCACTTGTAATCTTTTTGGTAACCGAGGTCTTTCATAAGTTTGGTCGGTGCGTTTCGAATATGTAACGGCACGGGCAAGTCCGGAAATTCGCGCGCGGCGGTTTGGGCGGCATGCATGGCGCTGGCGGCGTCGCGCGACTTTTGGCATTTGGCGAGCGTGAGCGCGCAGTGGTACAAGTTGTATTGGCATTCCGGCATGCCGATGCGCTCTACGGCTTGGAACGTCGAAACGGCCAGCGTGAGTGCGGCGGGTGAGGCCAAGCCAATGTCTTCGGACGCAAAAATCACCATGCGGCGGGCGATAAATTTCGGGTCTTCACCGGCTTGCAAAATACGCGCCATATAATACAGCGCCGCGTTCGGTTCGCTGCCGCGCATTGATTTGATAAACGCGCTGATCAGGTTGTAATGATTCTCGCCGTTCTTGTCGTAACCCGGCACGCGTTTTTGGGCCGCAGTATTGACGACCTCGGTGGTTATGGTGCCTTTGGAAAGTTGCAATGCCAGCTCCAAATTGCCGAGCGCCACCCGTGCGTCCCCACCGGAAAGTTCGGCCAGAAGGTCGATGCTTTTGGCTGGCAAACGCTTGGCAGGGAGTTTCTCGGCTTTGGCTGCTTTTTTGAGGATGGAAACAATTTCGTCCTTGGTGAGTGGCTCCAAAACGAGCACGCGGCTGCGGCTGAGCAACGGCGTGATGACTTCGAAACTGGGGTTCTCGGTGGTGGCGCCGATCAAAACAATCGTGCCGTCTTCGACGTACGGCAAAAACGCATCCTGCTGGGCTTTATTGAAGCGGTGGATTTCATCCACAAATACCAGCGTCCGGCGGCCCGCGCGGCGAAGGCGCTCCGCATCCGCCATCACCGCCTTGATCTCTTTGATGCCGCTGAGCACCGCGCTGAACGGCACGAACTCGGATTTTGTCCTGCGGGCGATCAGGCGCGCCAGCGTTGTTTTGCCGGTGCCGGGAGGTCCCCACAGGATTAGCGATTGCAGATGATCGCGTTCGATCTGCATCCGCAGCGGCTTACCTGGACCCAGAATGTGTTGCTGGCCTACGAAGTCCTCCAGGCGCTCCGGTCGCAGTCGCTCGGCCAGCGGACGCTTTCCGTCGACCTCAGGTGACGAAGGCAATGGCGCGCTGTCGAACAGGCTCATATACTTCTTTGGCGGCGTGCTTCGTACAGTAAGATCCCCGCCGCGATGGCTGCGTTCAAAGATTCCACCGTATTCGTCGGAATCTTCAGGCCCTTGGCGCGCGTGGCGAGCTTGGGTTGCACGCCGTTTCCTTCGCTTCCGATGATGATGGCGCAAGGAGCCGCCAAAGGCGCATCCGACAATGAAAGCCCTGCCCGTGGATCGGACGCATACAGTGTCAAACCCGCCTTCGATGATGCCGCCATCGCCAGCAAAGACTCAATCGCGAAGCCCGTCAGCATGGGCA
>Ga0207645_10004557_pt1 | contig 10230 bp, 7 predicted proteins | sample KBSM53metaG_FD_184331 | JGI IMG/M metagenome (GOLD analysis project Ga0207645, IMG submission 184331) | Miscanthus rhizosphere microbial communities from Kellogg Biological Station, Michigan, USA - KBS M5-3 metaG (SPAdes) (version 2) | ecosystem: Host-associated > Plants > Roots > Rhizosphere >...
AGCATCGCGACCGACAAGATCATCGAGACTGGATTGGCCTTGTCCTGCCCCTGGAGGTCGGGTGCCGAGCCGTGCTGGGCCTGCGCGCAGCAGTGGGTGTCGCTCGCCATCATCGAGCCGGCGAGGCCGAGGCTGCCCGACAGCTCGCTGGCGAGGTCGGACAGGATGTCGCCGTAGAAGTTGGTCGCGACCAGCACGTCGAAGCGCTCCGGGTTGCGCACCAGGTGCGCGGTCGACGCGTCGACCAGCAGATCGTCGAGGGCCACCTCCGGAAAGTCCTTCGCGACGTGGCGCACGCACTCGAGGAACAGGCCGTCGGTCATGTGGAAGCTGTTGGCCTTGTGGATCGCGGTGACCTTCTTGCGCCGCTTCATCGCGAGCTCGAAGGCGCGCCGCGCGATCCGCTCGCTGCAGTGGCGCGTGATCTTGCGGGTCGACAGCGCCATGTCGGGCGACGGCATCACCTCGCCCCAGCCGCGCGTCATGTTGCGGTCCGGGTAGAAGCCTTCGGTCGCCTCGCGCATGATCACGAGGTCCATCGTCCGGCCCGGCTTCAGGTTCGATTCGAGGAACGGCCGGGTGCGCGCCGGCCGCACGTTCGCGTACAGGTCGAGGCCGATCCGGAACCCGGCCGAGACGTTGCGGCCGCCCTGCTCGGGCGCCGGGTAGTCGGCATGCGACTGGGTGCCGAGGATCACGCCGTCGAACGTCTTCGCGCGCTCGAGGGTCTCGGCGCGCAACGTGGTGCCGTGCTGCTTCAGGCTCGTGAAGCCGACGTCGTCGAATTCGAACGAAAGGCCGAGGGCGTGGCGGCGATCGGCCGCGCGCAGCACGGTCAGTGCGGCGTCGACGATCTCGGGGCCGATTCCATCGGCGGGGAGGACGAGGAATTTCATACGAGTGGTCGGGTGGTTGATATGGAGAGGGGGCCAGCGGGCCGGAACAGGTCGACGCGCTGTCAGGCTGCAGCGAGTGCCGCGCGCAGCGCGACGACGGCGCTGTCCGGGCTGGCGAGCACCGGCACCTCGATCGCTTCGGCGACCGCGGCGCGCGCACGCGCCATCGAGAACTGGGCGAGCAGCAGCACGTCGATGCGGCCGATCCGGCGGGCGGCGGCGATCACGCTCGCATCGTGGCTTTGCGCGTCGCCACGCGCGAGCGCCTCGAAGGCGCCCTCGGCGAGGTGGGGACGCACCTGCACCTGGAGGCCGCGGCTCGCGGCGAGCGCGAGCAGCTCGGCGGTCATCGGCGCGAGCGACGGCTCGAACGTCGCGAGCAGTCCGATCGTCGAGCCGTGGCGCAGCGCCTCGGCGAACATCGCCTCGTTCGGCTTCAGTGTCGGCAGCGGCACCGCGGCGCGCGCCGCCTCGATCTCGGGACCGAAGGCTGAACACGTGTAGAGGATGCCGTGCGCGCCGGCCAGTTGCGCGTAGCGGGACAGCGCGACGAAGCGCGAGCGCAGGGTCGGTTCGCCTGCACCGGTGCGGTCGCGCGGCAGCGAATCGTCGAGCAGGTCGAAGCAGTCGGCTTCCGGCCAGAGCCGCGCGAACGCATCGCGGATCGGCTCGATCGACAGCGGGGTCGCGTGGATGCGCGCGATGCGGGCGTGGTGCGGGGTCGGCGTCGTCATGTCCCGCTCACAGGTGGATCTCGATGCCGCGCGCCGGCGCCGTGGCCGCCTGGCGGCGCGTCGATGCGCCCGCACCGGGCGCCGTCTTCAGCGCGCCGACGACGTCGAGGTGGCGGCGCAACCTGCCCGCTGCCGCGCCGAGGTCGCCGGATTCGATCAGGTCGAGCAGCTGCAGGTGCTCCGCGCACTGGCGGTGAAGCCGCTCGAAGTCGCGTGCCGACTTCGTCTGCTGGCGGTATTCGATGACGCGGCGCAGCCGGTTCACGTTGCGCAGCGCGTCGAGCAGGAAGCGGTTTCCCGAAGAGGCGACGATCGTCTCGTGGAACTCCGCGCCGACCCGGAAGCGCTCGCTGGCGCTCCAGGTCTCGATGCCGCCGTCGAGCATCTGCTGCTGCTCGCGGCGGACCCGCGCGAAGGCCGCGGCATCGACACGGAACCCGGGCTCGAGCAACGCGGCCGGCTCGATGATCATGCGGAACCGGTAGCTCTCGCGGTGCGCCTCGACCGTGTTCAGGACCGGCCGGAAGGTCCAGCCGCGGCCGGGCTTGCGCTCGGTCATGCCTTCGCGCGCCATCCGGTTCAGGATGCGCTGGACCTGCAGGCGCGACAGCGCGTAGCGCTGCATCAGCTCCGATTCGCTGACCGCTTCCGGCAGCCGCTCGGAGAGGCGGTCCTCGACGATCCGCAGGTACGAGGCCTCATCGGACTCGTCGTTGCGGGGCAGCTTCAGCTTGCGCAGCCGGGCCGCGCCGACCGCGACGAAGAAGCCCCGGTTCGGGTTCGAGCCGAGCGCGCCGAGCCCCTCGAGGTAGCGCAGCGCCTTGCGGACCGGCGAGCGCGAGACGCCCAGCTCGTCGGCGAGCGCCTGCTCGATCAGCCGATGGCCGACCGGGTGATCGCCGCGCGCGATCAGGTCGAGCAGGCGATCGGTCAGCAGCGGGGCCGGTTCGGCGGAGGAGTCGGGCGTGGATCGGGGCATCAGGGGTCGGACGGCGTTTCGGCGTCGCGACGGGATTGTATTATCAACACACCTAATACAATCGTATTCCCCTGACGGTTGGAGGAAAAGCGGCGGCCATCCAGCCCGCGGGCGCATCGCGCATCCCGCACGACACCCGGCGGATCGCTACGCCAAGGTCTCGTCGGCCGCCGCGCGCCACAGGCCGGCGTGGCTCAGCATGCCGAGCGTGCGCGCGAGCACGTCGCGCCGGTAGGCGCCGAGATCGCGGTCGGCGTAGTCGTAGAACCCGCTGCCGCTCTTCAGGCCGAGCCGCCCTTCGGCGACGAGCCGGTCGACGATCGCCGGCGCCGCGTAGCGCGCCGGATCGATCGATGCCGACATCTCGCGGCTCGCGTGGTGCAGGATGTCGGCGCCGCCGAAGTCGATGAACTCGACGACGCCGAGCGCCGCGAAGCGCAGGCCCAGGCCGTAGCGCGTCGCCTTGTCGATCTCCTCGGCGGTGGCGGCGCCTTCCTCGACCATCCGCGCCGCCTCGTTCATCACCAGCGCCTGCAGGCGGGGCACGATGTAGCCGGGGGTCGGGCCGCAGACAACCGGCAGCTTGCCGATCGATTCCATCAGCGCCTTCGTGCGCGCCAGCACGTCGGCCGACGTGCCCGGATGGGTGCTCAGCTCGACCACCGGAATGACGTAGGCCGGGTTGAGCCAGTGCATGTTGAGGAAGCGCTCGGGTCGCTCGACCAGCGCGGCGAGCTGGGTGACCAGGATGCTGCTGGTCGTCGAGGTCAGGATCGCATCGGGACGGCACAGGCGGTTCAGCTGCGCGAACGCGTCGCGCTTCGCATCGAGGCGCTCGGGCACGCCTTCGAAGATCAGTTCTGCGGCGCCGAGCGCCGCGGCGGCTTCGCTCGCCGGAACCATCTGCACGCGCGCGGCGATCGGGTCGACCTGCTCGACGCGCAGCGCGCCGAGCTGGGCGAGCGCGGTCAGGCTGCTGCGGACTTCGGCCAGCGCCTCGTCGCGCAGCTGCGTCCAGGCGGCCCCATCGCGCTCGCGCAGATCGACCAGCGCGATCCGGTAGCCGGCCCATGCGAACGCGATCGCGATGCCGCGCCCCATCCGGCCGGCGCCGACCGCGGCGAAGCGCGGTCGCGGCGCCGCCGGTCCGTCAGTCGCCGTCATGCAGGCGCCGCTTCAGCTCTGCGGGGGGCAGGCGGTCGAGGCCGAGCGCCTCGAGCGTGCGCGGGCCCTGGCGCAGGTCGCGGCCGAGGAAGCCGCCGACGATCGCGAGCAGCCCGTGTGCGATCGGCGCATCGACGCGCGCATGGCGCGCGACCGAGGCGAGGAACGCGAGGCCGAGCACGGTGTCCTCGGTGATGTAGCGGTGCGTGTGGAGGTCGATGTGCTCGCGCCAGTCGCCCGACTTGACGAGCTGCCGGTGGGCATCGCCGTACATCCAGCGGTCGTTGGCGTAGTGGTCGGCGAGCGGGTAGTGCGGTGCGCCCCAGCCGAGCGCCTCGCGCACCGCGATGCGTTCCTGGTCGAGCCGGTCGGTCACCGCGCGGACGGCCGGCTGGGTGCCTTCGGCGTGGATGTCCCAGCGCTCGAAGTGCTGGAGCGGCGCCGCGTTCATCACCATCAGCGGCGGGTGGATGACCGGCCCGGCGTTCATCAGCGCGCCCGACAGCGCATCGCCGCACGCGTGCACGCTCGGGTAGGCGCGGCGGATCATCTCGATCGCGCGGTCGGCATCGCGCGCCGGGTAGACGCCGGTCGGCAACCGCACGGCGCGCACCGTCACGTTGATCTCGCGCTCGCCGTGCTTGCGGGCGAGGTAGGGCAGTGTGCCGGTCTCGGCCCAGGCGACGTTCGCCGTGCCGCCGGCAGCGCGCACGGTCCGCGCCATCGCGTAGCTGCCGAAGGTGCCGGGCGGCAGGAACATCACCTGACCGTCGACGAGATGCGGCGCGAGCGCGCGCGCGATGTCGTGCTGCGCGGTGGCCGGCGTCGGGATCACGATCAGCTCGGCGCCGGCGACGGCGGCGCCGATGTCGGTCGTCGCACCGGCCAGCGCGACCGCGCGCGAGCCGGTCGCGTCCTTCAAGACGATGCTGCGCGCATCGATCAGTGGCGCGAGGGCTGCCGCGTCACGCCGCCACAGCGTGACCCGGTGCCCCGCCTCGGAAAGGTCGGCCGCGGCCGCGTAGCTGCCATTTCCACCGCCCAGCACTGCAATCTTCATCGTGAACGGTGTGTCGATCGGAAGGCCGCATCGGAACGGACGTCATCGCAGCGCCCTGTGCGCTCGCCCTCGAAGGCGGCCGCTTCGAGGCGGGAGCAGATACATTACTTTTGAGTTGTTTAGTTGTCAACCTTTTCGGTCGCACCGCGACTTCCGCTTCGCGACACTGCCGAGCAAGGCGAGACCGCCGAGCATCAGGCCCCACGTCTCGGGCTCGGGCACCGGTACCGGCACCGGACCCGCGGCGAGATCGAGCGACACGTTGTCGACGCCGATGTAGTTGAACGCCGCGGTGCCGAGCAACTGCACGGTGGTCGTCTCGGACGCAGCCGTGAACGTCATCGTGACGCGCTGCCAGTCGTTGTTGCCGCCGGTCGTCGGGCTCGTGAATGTGGCGGATGTGCCGGCGGCACTCGCGGTGATCGAATCGGGGCGGCCCCAGAACGTCGAGCTGCCGAGGTCGAAGGACAGCGTGTAGCTCGCACCGGCAGTCGTCGCGACGGTCTGCCGGATGCCGCCGAACGGCGCTCCGGCCGAGAGGTCGGTCAGGTCGAGGAAACGCGCGCCGTCGTTGGCCGTGAGGCCCCACGGGTTGCCGGTGCCGATCCACGACAGCGTGTCGTTGAACGTGGTCCACCCGGTCATCGCGGTCGAGCCGACCGCCAGGCTCATCGTCGCATTGCCAGGTGGCGCGAAGTTGCCGTTCTCGAAGCTGCCGTTGACCAGCAGGTTGGCCTCGGCAGCGCCGCTGGCGCCTGCCGCGAGCGCGATGAGGACCGCGCGCAGCGGCGAGAGTGAAATCCGGATGAGCATGGTGATCTCCTTTCGAGAGTCGACGAATTCCGGCGTGGGTGGCCGGTGTTGGAGTTCAGAAATCGGTCGAGGTCCTCTGCGAGGGGGGACGTCAGAGCCGGTTCGACACCGTCTGCATGTGCTCGTTGATCTTGAACAGCACGATCAGCAGCTCGCACCAGATCCGCGCCGCGAGCGCGCCGCCCGCGATGATCAGCAGGCCACTGGCGAAGCTCGTGAAGCTGAGGTGCCCGAAGCTCAGCATCGTGCCGATGCCGCCGATCGCGACGGCGAGCAACAGCAGCCAGTACAGGAACGTGATGATCTTCGGCGTGATCATCGATTCGAAGGTCAGCACGGCTCGCATCGGGTGCTCCTGGCTTGCCGGCGGCGCGGACGAGGCGCCCGGCCCGGTCGCATGGGGGTTTGGCATGAAGACAAGGTAGGCGGGCCGCGTTACCCGCGCGTTACCGCGGTCGGCCGTTGGCGCTGCGCGGCTGCCGAGGCGGCTGGCCGCCGGTCAGCGCGGTGGATGTCGGTGTGCCTGGCGGCGAATCGCGCGCATCGGTGCGGCGCCGGTTGCAGCGCGCGGGCTCAGAGCGTCGTGCGTGCCGCGAGCAGCCATTCGTTGACCGCATTGCGGTGCCGGAAGCTGTCTCGAAACTCTTCCGGCACGTCGGGCAGCGCAGCTTCGATCCACGCCAGCGCCCGGCGCAGCGCGGCGCGCGCGGCGTCGTCGTCGCCGGCCTCGAGGAAGGCGCGTCGGGCGATCGCCCAGGCCTCGGGGATGTACATGTCCCACGGCTGGGTGTGCGCGAATTCATCGCGGGCCTGGCGGGCGAGCGCGAGCGCTTCGTCGAGGCGGCCGCTGCGGCGCAGCGCATCGACGCGATACCAGCGCGCCTTCGTCGCGACCGCCAGGTGCTCGATGCGCTCGGCCTGCGCTTCGAGCGCGAGGGCGGCCTCCGCCGCTTCGGCCGGGTCCTGGGTGCGCAGCGCATCGACCTGCGCGAGCAGCCGCATGTACGGATCGCGGCAGTCGCCGAGCAGCGCGATCGCCTGGTTCAGCAGCGGCAGCGGGCTGTGGCCGAGCGCGCGCTCGATCCGGGAGGCGACGATCAGCCGGCGGGCGCGCGTCGGCAACAGCGTTGTCGGGTCGTCGGCCGGCAGCGCCTGGCGCGCGCGCGCGATCTGGCCGAGGTTCAGCAGCACATCGGCGCGGTGATTGCGGGCGACCGCAACCCAGGTGTTGTGTCCGGCCGAGACGAACAGCGCATGCGCGGTGTCGAAGTGGCCGAGCGCGCTGCCGAGCGGACCGCTGTAGGCCGACAGCAGCCCGAGGTGGATGTGCAAGGCGCCGGCCGGCACGCCGGCCACGTCGCCGAGCCGCTCGCTGAGGCGCTGGGCCCGCTGGGCGTCGACCAGCGCGGCGTCGAGCCGCCCGAGGTTGCCCTTCACGCCCGACAGGTTCGAAAGGCCGGTCAGCACCTCGGACAGGTCGCCGCGCGCTTCGCCGCCGGCGATCGAGCGTTCGAGCGCCGCGGCGCAGCGGGTGCGCTGGTTCGCGGCCTGCAGCGCATAGGCCATGTCGGACCAGAACCGGTAGGTGTCGTCGTGGGCCGGATCGGCCGGCAGGCCGGCCTCGTACGGCTCGAGCAGCGCGACCGCCTCGTCGGCGCGCTGCGCCTGCGCGAGGCCGACGGCGAGGTAGCGCGCGGCGATGCGCTCGCAGGCGTGATCCGCGAGGTTGGCGGCCAGCGCGTGCGCCTCGCGGGCCAGCACCATCGCCTCGCTGGCGCGCGCCGCCATCAGCAAGGTCTGCGCGCTCGCCAGCAAGCCGGCGAGGCGCTGCTCCGGCGTCCGTGCATCGGCGAGCAAGCCGTCGGCGAGCGCCTGCGCCTGCTCGACGCTCTCGACGACGAGCAGCGGCTCGACCGTCTCGACGCGGGCCTGGAACGCGGCGTCGGCATCGCCGGCCGCATTCCAGGCTCGGATCACCTGGCGGCGGTGCATCAGCTCGTCGCTGCGTCGCGAAGCGGCCTGCGCGTGGCGCGCCGCGGCTTCATGCGCCGCGGCGGCTTCCGGCCAGCGTCCGGCCGCCTGCCAGTGCATCGCGACACGCGCCGCGGGCAAGTCGCGCGCCGCTCCCTGCGCCGCGATCTGCGCATGCAGGGCGCGGGCGACCACCGCCGGCACGGCGCCGCGCGTCGCGTCGAGCACGAGGTCGTGGGCGAAGCCGCCGTCGCGAACGATCTGCGCGTCCTCGAGCTCGCGCCACGGATCGGCCAGGTCGATCGGGTGGACGCCGAGCACCGCCGCGGCGAGCTCGATGTCGAAATCGCTGTCGGCGAGCGCGGCCAGCCGGGCCAGCCGCAACGCCGGCGGGCTGAGCCGTTCGAGGCGGCGCTCGATCAGGGCGGCGAGCGGCGCCGGCTTCGGCAGCGAGCGCAGCGCCGGCGCCGCGTCGTCGCGCAGCACCGCGCGCAGGGTCTCGAGCAGGAACAGCGGATTGCCGCCGCTGTGGTGCAGAAGGGCCGGCGCCCAGGTCGCCGCATCGATTCCGGGCAGCTCGAGCGATTCGAGGAGCGCGTGCACGCCGGCGGCGTCGAGCGGGGCCAGTGCGATTCGCCGGAGCGGCGGGCGCTCGAGTGCAGCCAGCGTGCCGATCGCGGCGGCAGCGTCGCTGCCGGCCTCGGCGGGCGGCCGGCTGCCGAGCAGCCAGCGCACGCCGGCTTCGGCCATCAGCGCCGGCAGCGCCTCGAGGGTCGCGGCATCGGCAAAGTGCAAGTCGTCGAGCACGATCGCCGCGCCGACCTCGGAGCCGATTTCGGCGAGCAGCGCGGCGACGGCTGAACGCAGTGCGAGCGCATCGAGACGGCCTTCGGCGGCTGTACCGCATTCGGGCAGCAGCCGCGCCAGTTCGCGGCGCGCCCACGCCGGCAATGCCGCCGGTGCCGGCAGCGCGCGCAGCAGTCGGGCCAGCAGCGCGTAGGGGATCTGGGCGTCGCCGGGTCGGGCGGCGGCGACCGCATGGCGGCCGTGCGCGGCCGCGAAGTCGCCCAGGAAGCGGCTCTTGCCGATGCCCGCCTCGCCGCTGACGACCAGCACGGCGCCGTCCAGCCATGCCGCTTCGGCGGCGCGCCATTCCGGCTCGCGGCCGACCAGGCGCGGCGGCCGCAGCACAGCAGGTGGAAGAGGTCGCGCTGGCGCCGGGCCGGGCGGCGTGCCGCGCTCGATCAGGCGCGCCAGCTCGCGGGTCTCGCGTTCCGGCTCGGCGCGCAGCTCGGCGGCCAGCAGCTTGCGCACGCGTTCGTAGGCGGCGAGGGCAGCAGCGCGGTCGCCGCGCAGGTAGTGCAGGCGCATCACGCGACGGTGGGCCGGCTCGACCATCGGATCGGCGTCGAGCAGGTGCTGGGCATAGACCAGCGCCTGCAAGAGGTCGCGCCGGGCCTCGAGGCCGTCGGCGATGGCGGCCAGCGCGTCCGCGCGCGCGGTGCGCCAGCGCTCCCGGGCCGCGTCGACCCAGTCGCCCAGCTCGGCGCAATCGCTGTAGTCGAGGCCGCCGAGCAGCTCGCCGTCGAGCGCATGCGGTGCGCGCTCGAGGCGCGGCTGCGGCGGCTCGAGGTCGTGCACGATGCCGTCGGCGAGGCGCAGCACCTCGTCGGCGCTGACGATGTCGCGCGCGGCGGTGCGACGCAGGCGGAACAGCCGTTGGCGCAGGTTGTTGCGTGCACCCTCCGGATCGGCATCGGGCCAGAGCTGGACCGCGGCGCGCGAGCGCGGTGCCGGCCCGTCGAGCACCAGCATCGCCAGCAATGCAGCGTCGCGGCGCTGCAGCGGATGCACCCGTCCGTCGGCCCATTCGAGGTGCGGCGTGCCGAGCAGGCAGACGCGGAGCGCCGCTTCCATGTCGGTGGCGCGCGGCGGGTTTGCGGAGGCGGATTGCGCCAGCACCGCGGCGGGAAGCACGGCCGACGTCGACCCGGCGAGGGGCGCAGGCGTCGATGCGTCGGCGGAAGTCGGTGTCATGAGGCGAGACTCGATCGGCACCTGCGGGTCGCCGCATGGTGGCGGCGCTGCAGCAATCATCGTGCGGCGCGAACGGCGTGGCAATCGGGATCGGCGCGATGCATGGATGTCAGATCGAATCCGGTCCGTATCGATGCCGAGCGCTGCGAGCGGATTTCGGGGCGGTGATCGCAAGGCCGCGAACGCACGCACGAGCGCGCACAATCTTCGCGATCCGATTCGACCCGATCTAAACCCGACCCCGAGGTGCTTCCATGAACGATCTGTTTTCGCTGGCCGGCCGCTGTGCCCTCGTGACCGGCGGCTCGCGCGGCATCGGCAGGATGATCGCGGCCGGCTTCCTGAAGTCCGGTGCGCGCGTGGTCTACATCTCGGCGCGCAAGGCCGAGGCGTGCGACAAGACGGCGGCCGAGCTGGCCTCGCTCGGCAACTGCGTGTCGCTGCCGGCCGATATCTCGACCGCCGAAGGCGTCAACGCGCTGGTGGAGGCGTTCCGCGCGCGCGAGTCGACGCTCGACATCCTCGTCAACAACGCCGGCGCCGCCTGGGGCGAATCGTTCGACACGTTCCCGGAAA
>Ga0207645_10004559_pt1 | contig 10227 bp, 11 predicted proteins | sample KBSM53metaG_FD_184331 | JGI IMG/M metagenome (GOLD analysis project Ga0207645, IMG submission 184331) | Miscanthus rhizosphere microbial communities from Kellogg Biological Station, Michigan, USA - KBS M5-3 metaG (SPAdes) (version 2) | ecosystem: Host-associated > Plants > Roots > Rhizosphere >...
GTCCACATTTTGCCTCTGTTTTGCTGCTTTTTGCTTATGACCACAAATATCGCATTCGTAGTCTCTAATTCCCCCAGTTTCTTTAAATTGTCCTTTTGGTTCTGCACTAGCGCTAGCGGTTACCACAGGATATAGATGACCCTTTTTGCATTTAGGACATAACTCCAATCCAGACACAGAATTATCAATCATGGGGTGGGTATTAAATATTACAAATACACTTTTCTCCGTAGAACAACTAAAAGAAGAAAAGGTAAGAAGCGTAAGAGCAGATTTTCATATAAGCAAGAACATGATGATCCTGAAAAATTGACTATGGACTAATTCTAGTCCATTTTTTCCTTTATCTTTTCTTTTTGGTACTCGTTATCTAAATCCTTATCAGGATCTGCTACTTTCTTTGCAACTGCTTTTGCACCGGCTTGAACCTTGTCGCTTGCATCTTCCAATCCTTCTCCTACATCTTCCAATCCTTCTTCGACGTCGGACTTGGCTTCTTCAACCTCAACCTCTGTTTCTTCTTTAATTTCGGAATCTGACATTGTAATATTAGTATGCACTACATTGCTTAATAACAGAGATGATAATCCTATTCATAGAAACAAATTCAATATTATCTTTGTATTAGGTTTTATTTGCAGGAACGTCTGAATGACACGCACCAGGAATAAAGTTCATTGACATCTGAAATCTAAGAGCTTATGATGAGGTTACTATATAAAATAAATTTATTTTTGCTGTTAGCACTTCTCTCACCTTTCGGTTCAATTGGTTTGCGGCACGATTAGCCTCATACGCCAGGTAGAGTCCCACTACTAGGATTATAATAAATAAAATTATGCTGATTTTGGTTTTACTTTTCATTTATTATTGAAATATCGTAATCGAATATTGCTTAGGAGGATAATCAGCAATCAACATCAAAATTCAAGACAAAAAGCAAATTACCTATTTCAGATCTCGCACATTTTTATAACGGTCGGACTGATCTGGTGGCTGAGTGGGAATTCCGGCCATCCTCTCTTTTACTACTTTTATTCCTTCACTTGAAACGATCTGCTCATCTACTGAAGGCTCTTCTCCGTAAAAGAATTTCCCACGAATCTCTTCCTCATTATTACTTAGCCATATATACTCACCGTCATAAGCGTCTGCCAAATTCTTTGGTACCCAAAAACTTTTTTTTCCTACCGATCCTTTCTCTATTCTAAAATGATTCTGGGATATTTTTTTGATTTTACCAAGTTTTTTACCATCATTAGATTTTACCTTTTTATTCTTAAGTTCACTCCACAGAACGGTGGGACCGGCTATATTTTCTTCAGGCATGTACTATTATGGTCAACATTGGATATAAGCAAAGTAGTCAAATCGTTAAATGCAATATTGCGTACAGAAATGTAGCATATTGACTAAGGTAAAAATTTCCGGTAAAAGATTGATTGACAAGAAAGTAAAGTCGTTTGATGGTAAAGATTTGGGCAAAATCAAAAGTGTTACACCAGAGTACGTAGAGTTAAAGGATGGTAGCAAGCGGTATTTCGTTCCTAAAGTACACATAAAGGAACGTGATAAAGATCTATATGTATTGCTAATGGGAGATGAAGTCAAAGAAAAATATGAAAGGGAAGATCCTCCGCTAGCATCTGAAATACAAGAAGCAGAACGTACAGGGGAGGGATATGCTTCATATCATGAGGTGATACCATTCATGGCAAAGGAGCCTGGTTTGGAACTAAAGGGAGAAAAAACAGGTGACATCCTAAAAATATCTTGGGAGGATGTAATACATAAGCATGTGAGAACTGTTGACAACGTGGACATAGGGGATGTGGACAGAGTTGGTAATGAATTTATTGTAGTCAGAGAAGGTGTTGCAAATGTTCACATGTACTATATTCCAAAGCAGTATATTACTAATTATGATGGAAGCTCCATTTGGATTGATGTACCGAGTGGATTAGTAAACGCTAAATTTGAACATGAAGACGAACCAACGCAGGAAGAAATTAATATGTTACTAAATGAATTACCGGAGTAAAAATAGTGTTAAAAAATCTTTTTGATGCCCTAATACAACTCTCAAAATGCTACTGTGCTCATGATGGTACAATGATATCTTGAGAAAGTCACTTTTTCTACTAGGCGAGATTGATTATACTAGGGAAGACTGACTGAATGAACTTCATTGTCACAATTTTTGCACATAAATCTTTTGCAACTTTCGCACCACTGTACTTGACTGGCAGTATTACAGGAGTCACATGACGCCATCTGTTGTATCCCAGTTAATGTTTATCCTATCTATATTTATAATTATTTTATCAGCCAAAGTAACGTGTTGACTTCCTAAATATTATTTCTTTATCCGACATTCCGATTAATGATAGTCCTTTTTTAAGTAACTTATTTCTTATTTCATGAGTTATCTTGTCCTTCTCTAATACTATAATCAATTCTGAAGATCTCTATTACTATGACCAATAAGACTTATAACAATTAAAGCAAGAGTCCGTGCAGGAGGTCACCTAAAACTATTTGGTTATTTACCATTCCTCGAATTTGGTCAATAGTGATGTTTCAGATCGTTGTCTACTTTTTGTTAAAAGGTAGTAGTATGTAATTTAAACCAAATAAAGGAACTAGAAACTGCTATTAGTAACAGCACCTTTGAACTAATATTGATAAAAAGTCTTACAATAACGTTGCTTCTTAGCGTTTTAGTCCCCGGCGTAGGTCATATATATCTAGGGGTTCACCATCCGGGAATAATTATCTTCTTAATTGGAGTGTTTCTAAGATTTGTCGCAGACGTCTTTTTACCTTTTCCATTAAATTGGGGAATCTTTGGCATTTACTGGGGCTGGGCATTAATACATGTTTACAGAATTTATAAGGTAATATCTGGGCCAGTAGGACAGGCAAATTAGAAAAGTAGGGTAATACTGTTAGAATTATCCAAGATTACTGATGGGTCCAAGGAGAGATAGAAGCAATATGTCAAGGACCCATCAGACTCTTCAACGGATCCCTTTAGAAGAGACTAAACTATTAAAAGATTACCTGATTAAGAATCCAATGGGTCATGAAGGGGAGTGAGCAGACCCGCAAGATGATTTCGGAACCCCTTTGCGTGAGTGCACTACTATCATCAACAAATTATAAAATAATTAAACTGGTGGGAAGAATCGTAGTCTGACTGAGCCGAATTTCCCACCAGCGAAATCTGATGCTATGCACTTTATATTATAAATAGCTAAAAGTATTGAGGCCGGTGGGAATTTAGCCTCATGAGTTTATGACAAGTCCTTTCCCCACCTCGATTGAAGGGTTAACTTACCAAGCCTATAACTTTAAAAATATAATAATAAGTTACAAAGCCGGTGGGATGAGCGAGTGATTGGTAAGACAAGGCCCCACCGCCATAATTTGTTTGAAACGTTACCCGATACCCGATAAAGTAGACTGAAATTAGTCCTAAAAATTAAACTCGATGATTGTACCTTTTATTTTATTCACAATCGATATATGCTTAACTTGAGACCAATTGGCATAATTGAACAGTACAAAACATGGAGTTTTAGAACAATAAGATGAAGGATTCTTCTAAGGTTTTCAAGATTTCATTAAGTTTAGCACTAATGGTACTTGTTTTTACAATGACACCCGGTTCTTCTTTATTTAATATTTTAAAACCTGTGTCGGCTGCTGCACTAACAGGTGTATCCGTCTCACCTGCCAGTAACGTAATTAATGAAAGGGCAACCTATGATATCTTTCTTACAACAAAGACTACAGGAACGATCAAAATCATTCAAATAGATTTTCCATCTAGTTTTAATCTCGCTTCATTTAGACTGATAGAAAAGAGTGGCATTGGCCCTGGTTCATTATCGTTCTCCGGTTCTACTTTGAAATATACGGTAAATAGTGCTACTAGTGTTCCTGCTGGAACGAATATTAAACTCGAAGTAGGCAGAATAATTGCGACAGAAGCAGGTAGTCAAACCGTCAGTATACAAACAACAAGTCCGCAGAATGTTGTAATAGACGGGCCGACATCATCCGGTTCTTTTACCATAAAGGCCATAACTGGTAAAGATGTTTCACCGGGCTTTATAAAAAGAAAGACTTTGCTCGATGATGCCGCAGGAAACACGCACGGATGGAATCCTGATGGCTCTGCCAAAATTTTTGGCATTATTGATGGTGACATCTCAGGACCTGCTAATAACATATTTGTCAGCGCAATCGATGAGGACGGAGCCGGTTGTAGGACAATAGATTTTGATGCTGAGGAGAATTTGATGAGTATTAGGTGTGACTTTCCTCCGGCTAATAATAATGCCCTCCATTACCTAATAACTAAACTTCCAGCGAACGTTGTAACATCAACGTCATTAATTTCATCTCAATCTCTGCTTTCCTCATCTATACCTTCATCTCCGTTCGACACCTTACATTAGATAAATAGACCATTTGTCTAAAAGTATACGAAGGAATTGTTCGACCCATAATTTATTATCATCAAGTATTCAATTTAATATCTAAATCACTAACAAGGGGAGGAGGGTAGAATAACGATTCTAGTATAATTGACTAATTTAATTTCTCAGGTGTCTACCTAGGTATTAACTGAAGGAAAAAGGTAGGAATACCTAAACGTTCTATTTTAGAGGAAGCTTCATAGTGCAATCAGGCGGTATAGGAGCTGTGTTGAGATCGAATCCCCTTTTTACAATATCCAAGTGAGTTAATGGTAAGAAACTGGAATCGTTACTCATCAGGCTCAGAATAACAAGGAAACAGATAGTCATGTTGCCATTTGTCCAGTGTATTTTTCAACGTGTTGCTTCCCGTCATCGAATACAACCTTTCCAACATCTTTATGTATTCAGGATGGTCTTGGTGCAATACAAAATTATCCTTAGGGAAAGAGTAGTACGTTCCACAATCTCCCGTTAGGTCGTTGATATTTTTCTCCAATACATCTACCCCCTTGTTGAATAGTGTCAGCGCTCGCTCGTCCCCGGTATATTCGTGGTAAGTCATTAGGTTCGCAACACAAAACAGCTGACTGTTCAGTATTTTAGGATTGTTTTTTTCAGCCACTACTCCCAAAAGCCAGCCGTCATGATTTAGAACAGGAGAATTTAAGCCGTTGAATACTTTTTTGGAAAATTCTAGGTATTTGGAATTCCCTGTTTCATTATATTTTTTAGCAGTCACAAGCATCGCCTTACTCTGAGCTTCACAACCATACCAAGGCGCAGATATCTTAGAATAAAAGTGCCAATTGTAGTTGTACGGTATCAGATAGTAATCTTCATGGTCTTCATAGTTGCTGCTATCAAGGAACCAGTCAGCATTATCGACAAAGTTAGGATTATAGACTTTGCCTATATGCAGGCCAAAGAGGTTTTTGTAATCCACCATCGTGTTATTGTTTGCATCACTAGTATATTCAATATCAGACCAGCCTGTTTTCTTCTCTTCATTGTTGTTGTTCTTATCATCTGAGATATAGACCTGAGCAGCAGCAGTAACAGACTCATCTGCTTCCCCGAATACAAAAATTGGTTTCACCATTGGAGTTGTTGAGACAGTGAGAAGTATTATGGAAAGTGAAGCCATGAGCGTAATTTTAATTATTGTTGCCATATTAATACTTCCGGAGATATTTCTTGTTTGTTGTCGCAATTCCTTTCATCGACATCTTCATACTTTAAAATATTACTATCAGTAGGCGGAAATTTAGTTTTTTGTTGTTTTAGTTCGGTTTGGTTCAGCGTTTTGCAACAAAAAGTAAAATCGTTTTTGATGACCCAACACTGACGAATACGATTAAGTCATGTCTGTCGGGTTTATTGGTGTTAATGAACTACTGAAATCTGTATACACAATAGCAATTAATTCCAATGCATGTATGAAACTAAATAATGAATCAAAGAAATACTGTCTATTCAAATTTTCGACAAAAAATGTCTTTACTATTATGATACCAATATTTTCTTTTTTTATTATTAAATTAAGACCAAACGGATATACTACTTTCTTGATACCCGCAAAGAACTTCTGTCGTAGACTTGGTTTGAGATTTAAAAATGACTTTTTGTCTTCTTTTGTGAATTCCATTTCCATCTGAAAATTGAAACTTTCTAAATGGTGATCAAAAATCACCCTGAATCTCATTTGGGAACTTGGGATTTGAACTATCAGTGAGTGTCTAATATTGGGATATCTCTGAAGAAATTTGCTTACTTTCCTGTCTTCCGTTTGGACTTTGTAACTAAAGGCTTTTAACCACATATCTATTTGTTCATGAATTTCGGTCATATTCTATCTATATTGACAGGCAAATTATTTTATTTATCGTTATCAAACTCGACTCTATCCCCATCGAGACAAATACCAACAGGAGTCCAAAACTGGCCATTATTACTTCCTTTTGTCCCCAATTTAATTGAAATTTACCTTTTGCAGAAAATCTTTGCACACACACGATCATTATTAGCATCTGCCAATTTTAGTGGTGGCAGCGTACTAAGTAATTGTCCCTTCATTAGGCTTTTAGTTCCACACAACAATCTATTCCGTTACTCAGTGTATATTCTTTAGGGAAATTTTTTTCTATATCTTTATCTTTATTTGATGTTCGATTTGTTTAAATTTTGACTCAAGAATATCGAGTCTTGATTTTTCAATTGTAGCGTCTCTACCTTTCTTTGTAACCTCTCTGAGGATCTATTGTTAAGTTGTCTGATTTTTATTGCGTGTAAATAATTTAAAATAGCACCATGTGATTTACCTTTGTTTCTCAGCCATAAGATGAACTCGATAATTTTAGATTCTATTATTCTGGGATTGTTTTCAAAGAAGAGAACATCCCCTACAAATTTCATATATTTTTGAAATGATAATTGGTAAGAATTTCTGGTTTCCTGACTTCGACAACTTTCTAAAAAGAACCTAACCGATTCCAGGTAGTAAATAGCGCTTCAATGATATAAAAATATAGTATATACTATAATAAAGTAAAATTTATTATATCGATTGGCGAATTCTATTTACTTGCCGGTAGAACTGGACGAATATGACATCTCTATATTAAAATCGCTATTTGATGATGCACGAAAATCCTTTCGTCAGATTTCGCGCGAGACTGGAATTACAACACCCACTGTCAAGGCAAGATATGAAAGACTGGTGAATGTGGGTTTTATCAAAAAGATAATCCCCGTCATTGATTTAGCAAAAGTTCAAAATGCTAAGAGTCTTTTTGAATTACAAGCGGAGAATAATAGTAAGAATCAATTCAAGAATATAAAGAAAGGTATGCAGATAAACCTAAATTGTGATTTTTGCCACGGTGTCATAGCTGGCGTTCCGCAGGTATTCAAATTTGCAAACTATGAGCGATTCTTTTGTTGCACTTCTTGCAAATCAAACTATAAAACAAAGTACGCTGGCAGAATTCAAGCAATATTAGAAAAGAACGTTTCGAATTTGGAGGAATAAGGATTCCATTAGGTTGTTAGAGCAATTTAGAACCGTATTTAGACAATTAGTGATATTATTGTTACTATTATTATTTCTGATTCCAGTAATTTCCTTTTTTTTGATCTATACTACTGAAGGTATCAATAAGTATTCAAAGGTAAGTGATTTTCCTCAAACTTCGATTGAAGATTTTAAGGATTCACTTAATAGCTTAGTGCATCAATCCCAACATTTGACCAAGTCATATCACGATGAAATTGGAAAGTGGAGAATGCATCAATATGATAATTATACCCTTGCCTATATCACCGATACATTTATTCCTAAATTTGAGAACCTTACCAATATTGCACGGATTATGACTTATCCCGAAGATTACAAATACGTCCATGATGCTTTAGTTAATTCGTTGAGCTTTGAAACAGATAGTTACAGACATTTTAGAGAATATCTTTTATCCGGAAACATAACAGAGGATGAAATTTCGAACAAACTCTTTTCACGAGCATTTGAATACGAGCAAATTTATTCTGAGTTCCTTTCCACAACTCCACCACCCATTCCTATGGAGAATATAACTAAATTTATCAGCTTGGATTAAAAAATGATTGCTTTGAACAAATCTTACTTGTCGATAGTACAATAGCCAATCATAAATTGGTAATCAAATCTGATGATATTCTGCCAATTCTTCTGCTTAAGATTTTGAATGAATCCAGAATATCCATTTCTATTATTCCGGGCAGATGTTCAATATCAGGGACATAGTTATTTAGAACAAATAAATTTTGAATTCTGACTTCAATTTTGATATCATTGCTTTTCAAGTCATCGGATTCAGATCTATTTGTAATCTTGACTAACTTTGCAAAATTTTTTTGTTCTTGATCTTCTAGAGGATATTTCTCGGCATGAATAGATTCTTCAATCATTCTACATAATTCTGAAACTTTCATGGCGCTTAAAGTAATATGATGATACTTTAATTTATAACATTGTAATGTCCATCTAATTTTTTAAAATAAGGTTAAATATCAAATAACCATATAAGTGCAAGGATCATTGAGGAAGGAATTTTGAAAAGGAAAATATCTAATTCTCACAATTATGACCCAATTCTTTTAGAAAGAATATTATTTAAGGTCTCTAAGCGATGGATTGCAGGATATTCCAATACTGACGCAATATCCGAAGCCGTTAAATCCAATCAAAAAGGCATGTCCGCGATTCTTAATTACCTAGGCGAGGGATACACACAAGAATCTGAGATAAATAAATCGACTAAAGAATATCTTACTTTACTCAATTTATTAAAAACTAGTAATGTTCGAGGTAGCATTTCTGTAAAACCAACACAAATTGGTCTTAGTATTGGATACGATGTATGCTTGGAGAACTTTACAAAGATTTCCGAAAAAGCAAAGCAGAATGGCTTTTTCATGTGGATAGATATTGAAAATTCTAACTATGTGGAAGATACGTTATCTATTTATCTTGAAGTACTAAGAACAAATAGAGATACAGGAGTAGCAATTCAATCATATCTTAAAAGGAGTTATAGTGATCTACTACATCTTATGGAAAACTCTGCGAATCTAAGAATTGTAAAGGGGGCATACAGTGGTGAAACTGATGAGGCGTATCAATCAAATACTGAAGTAAGTCAAAATTTTTCAAGACTCATGAGAGTAGTAATGAAAGAGGCTACATACGAAGGGATCTTGGCCGTTGCTACTCATGATTCCAAACTTATTGATGAGGCACTCTCATTATCATCTAAAGGATCAGAAAAAATGAAGAACTTACAGTTTCAATTATTAAAAGGAATTAGAGACGAGCTAAAACAGCAATTGGTTAAAAGTGGATATACTGTATTGGAATACATACCGTACGGTGAAAAATGGTTACATTATTCTTTGAGAAGAATTAGGGAGAGAAAAAGAAATATATTTTTACTTGCCAGATCTCTCATATAATCTTGATTGCTTTAGTTACTCAAAATTGTTATTCTTCAGTCAAAGATAATCGTAGTCAGTATCATATCATCATTACACTAGACTCCGCATCTCTATTTACGGTCGTTATTACCAACTTTTCAGCTATGAGTGTGTATTTTTAAAAATGGGATTCAAAAATGAAGATACTTTCCAGAACTTTCTTGAGAATAATCAAGAGTATCGATTTCATAGGCTATACGAGAGGGCAGTTAACTCAGTTTCAACCGAATTTGGAAAGACCTATCCTGTTATTATAAATGGTAAAAAAATCTATACTTCAAAAACTATGACTCGAACTTCTCCAACAGACAAAAGAATCACTTTGGGACAAATGTCGAAAGGTAATTCAATGCATGCTAAAAGGGCAATTCAGGCAGCAAGCAAGGCCTTTGAAAAATGGAGTAGCGTAGACTACAAAGAAAGAGTAAAGTTGTTTAGAAGAATTGGGTCTAATATGAAGAGACATAAGTTTGAATTATCTGCATGGCTTACTTTTGAAAATGGCAAGAATAGGTACGAGGCAATAGCCGACATAGATGAAGCGATTGATTTTATAATGTATTATTCAGATGAAATAGAAAAAAACAGAGGATTCGTCATGAAGAAATCAACGATCCCAGATGAGCAAAACACAAGTGTGATGAAGCCTTACGGGGTGTGGGCTGTAATCGCTCCTTTTAATTTTCCTGCGGCAATTTTGGTCGGCATGTCCGTTGGCGCTCTCATAACT
>Ga0207645_10004564_pt1 | contig 10224 bp, 10 predicted proteins | sample KBSM53metaG_FD_184331 | JGI IMG/M metagenome (GOLD analysis project Ga0207645, IMG submission 184331) | Miscanthus rhizosphere microbial communities from Kellogg Biological Station, Michigan, USA - KBS M5-3 metaG (SPAdes) (version 2) | ecosystem: Host-associated > Plants > Roots > Rhizosphere >...
TAAGTCTGACGTCCGAGGTCTGACGCCTATTTCTGCGGTTGGGTGGTCATGTTGGAGGTCTGCTCCAGCATCGGTTCGGCGTGGAGCGGTTCAGGTTGCGAGGTCATCGCGCTTTCCGGGTTCAGCAGGTGATCGTGGTTGGGGCCCAACCCCAGTTTGATCAAGGCGCGGGAATCTGGGACCGTCTTGCTTTGCCAGCCATTGTCGGACTGATAGCGCTGCATGGCGCTCTGCGACTTCGCGTCCCAGGTTCCGGAGGCAGTGCCCTCGAGATAGTGTTCGCGAATCAGCGCTTCCTGGATTTCGCGGGCGCGACTGCTGTCGATCTTCTGCTGGCCCCGCTTGCGCGATTTTGCGGTCTTGCGCGCTTTCTTGTTCTTGTGGGTGCCGGGATGAGCGGATACACTCTGCAATTTCGCCCTGTCCCTGGTTCCCGCCGGCGTCTTGCTGTGGGTCTGCGCCAGAAGCGCGCTGCAGGCCAGGAGCACGGCACAGCCCGCGCTCAAGCACACGGTCGAAATGGAGCCGCCAAGCTTCACAATCGTGGTCAGAAGTAACTACCTGCCCGGTTACCAGGACTTCCTGATCGAGGAGGCAGGGTAAACCATTCCCGCCTCCAGCACCAGCCCTCTTTGTGCCAGCTTCGGGTTACGGAAGTGTACCGGCCAGAAAGATGGTTCCGCCCTGGCGGCCGGCGCCCCGCTGGCGTACCAGGAACACGACATCCTGTCCGCTCTTGAGCGTGGCTACAACGCGGGTAAACTGCTCCTCGTTGTCCACCGCCTGCCGGTTGACTTCGAGGATGATATCGCCCCGGCTCAAGCCCACATCCTCGGCAAACGATCCCGCCTTCACATCCTTGGCAATCACACCTTTCCCTGCAGGAACGTCGAGGCGATCCGCCATCTCCTGGGTCAGGGTCTGAACCGTGACTCCAAGTTTGCTTTCTTTCGGTCCAGCCTCGGGGCCGCCCTCCTCCTCGTCACCCAGGCGGGCGGCGAACAGCTTGGCCCGGTCGGCCACGGTGGCCGTGGCTTCCTGCTTCTTGCCGTTGCGAATGAATCCAACCGTGATCTTGGAGCCCGGCTTGCGCGCGGCGATATCGGCAACCAGTTCATCGCCGTTCTTCACCGTCTTGCTGTCCACGGCCACAATCGTGTCGCCCACCTTCAGGCCAGCCTGCTCCGCCGGACTGCCCGGGGTGACATCTGAAATGGTCACGCCAGAGCCGGTTCCGTACACCCTCGCGATGGCGGGATTGTCGAGCGCGTTAAACATGATCCCGATCGAGCCGCGGGATACCCGGTGGTCGGGCCCGACCAGTTGGTTGTAAACCTGGGCCACGGTGTTTGAGGGCAGGGCAAAACCCACGCCGGCGTAGGCGTTGGTATCGGTGAGGATTGCGGTGTTGATGCCGATCACCTCGCCCGCCATGTTCACCAGCGGACCTCCGGAATTGCCGGGATTGATGGCTGCGTCCGTCTGAATGAACGACTGGAACTGGCGCTGAGGAACGATGTTGCGGCCCTTGGCAGAGACGATTCCGGCAGTCACCGTTTCCTGCAAGCCAAACGGGCTGCCTACAGCCAGCACCCAATCTCCCACTTGCATGCTATCGGAATTGCCCAGCTTGGCAACGGGGAAGGGCTTGTCGCCTTCGATCTTGATGACGGCCAGGTCGGTTTCCTGGTCTGATCCGATGACCTTGGCTTCGTGCAGCACGCCCGGCGGATCGTCCTGCAGGCGCACCCGAATCCGGTCGGCCTTCTCCACCACGTGCCGGTTGGTGACGATGTAGCCCTTCGGGTCCACAATCACGCCCGAGCCGAGAGAACGCTCGCGGATGGCGCCGCCTCCCGGGCCCTGCCCACCTTGTCCGCCCTGGCCTCCGAAAAAGCGGTCAAAGAAGTCGTCAAATGGATTGGCATCATCGTCGCCATTGGGAACGCCACGGCGCCGCCGCGGGGTCTTGATGGTTGATTCGGTGTTGATGTTGACCACGCTGGGCTCGAGCTGTTTCGAGATCTGCGAGAACTGGTTGGAGAGCATCTGCGGCGAGGGCACGCTCAACATGGCCGCATCCGAGGAGGATGATTTCTTGTCCTGGCCCTTCACTCCGGAGGAGATCACGGTCCCGATCAGGATACCGACGGTCAACGTAATCAGGATCGAAATACTGTACGCGAGGCGGTTCGCCTTCAAACGTACCCAAAGAGCGCTTGCGCGCTGATTCATAATGACTTCCTCCAGATATTGTCTGCCGTGTCGATTATACCTTCCCGCCCATGGCAGTCACAGTAAGTTAGACGCCGATTGGGAGAAAAGTGTTGCGGCCCAGACCCGCAATGTGGGCGCGGGCGTCCTGCCCGTGCGGGCGAGCGCAGCTCGCCTGGGTTTTGTCCATACTCGAGCGAAATCGCGCCTCGGTTTTGAGGAATCCAACCAGCCAGCCTGCGGAGCTTTGCTCCGCCGGACGGGTGAGGACACCCGCCCCTAAGTGTGCAATGGCAATTCCTACCCGCGCTGGCTGGGGACCGCCGCGTGGTCGGGAGAAACCGCCATCGACTCCGTGCTTGCCTTTTCTTCCGAGATCAGCAGCCCGGCCAGAATGCATGCCGCTCCAACCCCGGCACGGCCGCCCAGCCGTTCTCCGAGAAAGATGAATGACGTGATCCAGGCAAACACCGGCTCCAGGGTAAAGATCAGCGCGGTGTGGGTGGCCGGAGTGAATTGCTGCGCCCAGGCCTGAATGGCAAACGCCAGGGCCAGGCTCAGAAATCCCGTGATGCCAATTCCCCAGATCACCCCCGGAGACCAGACCACGTCAACCTTCTCCGCCACTGGAACGGTCAGGATCATCAGCAGCGCGGTCACCGCAACCTGCACCACCGTGATCTGCTGCCATCCCTGGGTGCGGGTAGCGTGCTCGATGAAAATGATGTGAAAGGCAAATACCACGGCCGCGCCCAGAGTAAGCAGGTCGCCCTGATTCATGCTTCGCAGATTGAAACCACCGCCGGCCGACGACTGCACCGTCAGCAGGTACAAGCCGGCAAACGCGAGGACCACGCCGGCGGCGGTCCAGCGATTCAGGCCGCGCTTCCAGAACACAGCGAGCAATACGGGCACCAGCACGACCGAAACCCCGGTCAGGAAAGCTGATTTCGATGGCGTCGTATATTTCAAGCCCACGGTCTGCAGTTCGTTTCCCACAAACAGAAAAACTCCCACCAGGAAACCCGAACGCAAAGAGGAGGCAGTAAAGCGTCCCAACTCACGATAGAAAACGACGGCCAGAACCACCGCCGCCAGGCTCATGCGGACAGCGTTGAAGAACAGCGGAGAAATGTCCACCAGAGCATTCTTGATGATGACAAAATTCGAGCCCCAGATCAGAGTGACCAGAACCAGAAGAATGTGGGCTTTGAGCGAGCGCGACACAGGGCTAGAGTAACAAACGAGTTAGGGCCGGAAGGGATTGTCGGATTTCAGGATTGTTGAATTGACGGATTGAAATCCCGCATAAATGGCAGATGGCGAGATTTTAAATTCGACAATCCGGCAATCCGAAAATTCGACAATTCCTCTATTTAGCCAGGTACACCGTCTTGCCGCCGACAACCGTGCGCAGCACTTTGGCTCCCAAGATTTTTTCCGGGACCACGGAGGTGATGTCCATATCCAGCACAACCAGGTCGGCCAGCATGCCGGGGGCCAGCGTGCCTTTGTCTTTCTCGGCAAATTCGGCGAACGCCGAACCGGTGGTATAGGCGGCGATGGCCTGTTCCATGTTCAGTTTTTGCTCGGGATAGTATTCCTTTTTCCCGTCTTCGCTCTTGCGGGTCACGGCGGCGTAGAGTCCGCGGAACGGCGTGACCGGTTCGACGGGATAATCAGTCCCGAAAGCCAGGGTCACTCCCTTTCTCAGAAATTCCGCCCAGGCATAGGAGTGCGCCGCGCGCTTCGGCCCCAGCCGGGCCTCGGCCCAGTTCATGTCGGTGAGCAGATGGTTGGGTTGCATGGAGGCGATCACTTTTAGCTGCTTGAACTTTGCCCCCTGCAGCGGGTTGGTGACCTGGGCGTGCTCGATGCGCAGGCGGAGGTCGGGGGCAGAACCCGGCACAGGCTTAGCCGAGCTTTGCTCGGCTTGGGCGGGTCGGAGACCCGTTCCCACACGGTCTGTTTCCAGACGATCTGATGCGGCGGCGGCGAAGGCGTCCAGCGCCATCTGCACACCCTTGTCGCCGATGGCGTGGAAGCCGATCTGGAATCCGGCGTTCACCCGCTCTTTCGTCAATCGAGTGAGGACGTCCTGTTCATACTGTGGCAATCCGGAATTGGTGGGATCATCGGCGTAGGGCTCGAGCAGCGCGGCGGTGCGCGAACCCAGCGATCCATCCATGTAGGCCTTGAGCATGCCGGTGTGCAGCAGTCTGTCCGACTGGGGATGAGCCGCGCGATGTTCCTCCAGTACCGGCAAGGGGTCGTTGAACGGCAGCCATTCCGTGATGCGCGCGGTGAGTTTGCCTTCCCTTTCAATTTCTTCGAAGATCTGGAAATCGTCCCAGGAAAGTTTCGAATCTCCGGAATCGGAATTGTCCTGCGCGGAAGTGATGCCGCTGCGGGCCAGTTCCTGCAGTCCAGCCTCGATGGCTTGCCGGCGCTTGTCGTGATTGGGCTTGGGAATGACGGCGGTCACGGCCTGGCGCGCGGTTTCGCGCAAAATGCCGGTGGCCTGTCCGGTGGTGTCACGGTCAATCTTGCCGCCGGACGGGTCCTTGCTGGCAACCGTGATGCTCGCCAGTTGCAGGGCGCGGGTGTTGGCCACCGCAATGTGTCCATCCACGCGTTCGAGGAAAACGGGATGGTCGGTGGTGACTTCATCGATGTCCCAGCGGCTGGGGAGTTCCTTCACCGGCCACAAAGTCTGGTCCCAACCGCCGCCCACAATCCACTCGCCCGGGCCGGCATTTTGCACCCGCGCCCGAATGCGATCGCGAAATTCAGTCAGTGATTTCGCGCCCATCAGGTCAACCGTCAGCCGCTGAAAACCGGCGTTGGCCAGATGCATATGCGCGTCGTTGAAGCCGGGCATGACGAAATGCCCGCCCAGATCGATCACTTCGGTGGACGGTCCCTTCAGCTTTATGATCTGATCGCCGCGGCCCACTGCCTCCACCCGCCCATCACGCACGGCCATCGCCTCGGCGCGTTCGATAGCGTGAAACGACGACGAATCCGCCACCCCGGTGTAGATGTTTGCATTGAGAAAAATGACATCGGCCTTGGGTTGAACGGGTAAATTCTGCGCCCCAGCCATCACAGTCATGGCCAAGGCTGCCGCGGCCAGCAGGTCAAGCATAAATCCCGGCTTCATAGAGCGACTCCCGCCAGCCCCAGCAGAGTGAGCAGAATGCGCTTGAGGCCAAGCTCGCGTCCGTTGCAGTCAAACCATTCCTGCAGGGTGTGCGCCCCGCCACCGGCACCGCCGCCCCCGATGGCGATTGCTTCGAGTCCCAGCGACAGGGGGATATTGGCGTCGGTGGATGCCCGCTGCACCTGCGCCGCGTTGCCCAACTGCGCATCCACCGCCCGAATTACCTGCAGAATTCGAGCATTGGGATACAGTTCGCCCGCGGGACGATTGCCGATCACCACCACTTCACAACTTAGCCCGAAGGGCCGCCGCCGCGAAGCCGTGCGCGTCTCCGTGGCCTGCGTTTCCTCTTCCACGGCCTGGTCGAGGGCTTGCCGCAGAGCCCGCTCCAGGCGCTCCATTTCCGCCATGGAAGTGGAACGGATGTCCACTCGCATGCTGGCCGACTCGGGAATTGAATTCACCGAGGTCCCGCCGCGAATCACGCCCACGTTGAAGGTGGTTTTGGGCGATGCCGGCACCGGCGTTTGGGCAAAAGCCTGTACCGCGCGCGACAAGACCACGATGGGATTGGGCGCGCCGAAGTCGCTCCAGGAATGTCCGCCGGGGCCGCGCACGATCACCTCGAAACGGCGGCTGCCCAGGGCCTCGGCCACGATGGTATCGGCACCCGCGCCATCCAGCACCAGGCTGTAGTGAATCTCGTCCTTCCAGCGCGCCTGAGAGAAAATGTGGCGCATGCCCCGCAGGTCGCCTTCCCCTTCTTCCCCGACATTGCCGATAAACAGTAAAGGCAAAGCGTGCCTGATACCCAGCGCGCGCAACGCAGCCACCATGGCCAGCATTGCGGTCACGCCGGCCCCGTTGTCCGAAACTCCCGGACCGTACAGGCGGCTGCCCTGCTGCCGGATGTTCAGCGGCGTGCCTGCGGGAAAAACTGTGTCCAGGTGGGCGCTGAGCGACACGTGGCCGTGTCCGTAGCCGGCATGCGTGCCAAAAACATTGCCCACTTCGTCGGTGTAAACCGATTCCAGACCGAGCTCGCAGAATTTGTCGGCCAACCACTGGGCCCGGGCGCTCTCGCCGAACGGAGGCGCGGGAATGCGTGCCAACTCCAGTTGCCAGTGCGCGAACTGCGGCTCCTGGGCGCGGAGCCAGGTGAAAGCGGAGCGAATTTCCGGTAGCGAACAGAGATGTGCGACCTCCTGTTGCACTCCAGGAAACAGCTCCGAAACTTCGGGGCGCGAGCCAGGCATGAGGCGGTCGTCGGTCTTCAGTCGTCAGTCTTCAGCTATCAGTCGTTGGCCCTTGGTCGTTGGTCGTTGGCCATAGTCTTTCGATAATCGAATTTGTCCGCGACTTTCGTGAGCCTCAAGAGATTAGCTGACGACCGACGACTGACGACTGGCAACTGGTTCCCCATCTTACAACGCTATCGGATATCGGAGTGACGTTTGCGGACACTCATCGACAGGTAATGGTTACTTCCTGGAGCAGGGCCGTGGCTATGCCTTCTTTCCTTTGTCGATGTGGACCCTGGGCGCGGCCAATGCATTCGAAAATTCGAGCGTGACTACCCAGCCTTTCCGGACATTGACCACCAGCGCGGGACGAAAGCAGGCTACGCAAATGCCGCCGCGATGGCGAACGCTGGGATAGATCAGTCCCGCCGATCCCTGGTTCAAAAGCTCGCGGGCCAGACCTTGTGACGCAACATAGCTTGCCGGATCGAGACAGGCTGAGTACTTGTCGCTCCTGCGAATGTCGTGGAATTCGGCGCGGAAATCGGCCAGATATTCCCGGTAAGTCGCGGTTTCGCTCTCCTGCCAATTCACTTCTTGCAAACTCCGGGCAAAATGGAAGGCCACTTCGTCCTGCGCCGTGTCGAGCGTGAACGCGGAATACCAGGCCCCGCGATCCGGACCATTGAAGCGGCTACCCTCGGGGCGTGCGTGGGTGAAGGCGGCATTCACGATGTGCGCGTTAGGGACTCCGAAAACAAGTTCATGGACGGTGATGCCGGGCAGCAGATTGGCTTCCCCCAGCAACCGTTCGTTGGTTGCGCCATCGAGCTGAAACAGATCCTGCAGCTGTTGCCGGTCGGAGGTGAGCCGCGCCAGCACGCTGGCGCCGTCTTCGCTGTAGCGCGCAGGGATGAGGCGATGAGTATTGTCCTGATGAAGCTGCGTGAGGCGAGGAGGCACTAGCGACCGCCGCGGCGCGCGTCCACCAGCTGCCGTACCCGGAGCATCGCCGGCACCCCGCCCTTGATCATCGAAAGCAGCGGCGACTCTCCGCCAAACATGGGATTGCGGTTGGGCAGCTGCACCCAGGCGTCCGCCAGCTTCCTGCTGTACAGGATATTCAGCGCCTTGAAAATTCCCAGCAGCAGTGAGATGCGGGTGAGTTTGTCCTGATCGAGAGTCTTGGCCGGACGGCGCTTCAGGCTGTAATAGGCGCCATTGGAAATCCCGCCTAACAGGCCGCGCGCATCCTGGTCGCGCAGATTCCACAGATCGGTAAGCCGGAAGAAAGCCAACAGGGCAGAGGAGCTGAGCTTCTCCTGGACCTTCCTGCTGGAGAGGTCAACCGGCTGGTCAAGCGCTATGCCTGCGATCTGCGTATCCGGTGTGGCCATCGTTGTATCTCCAATACAGCATATATATTACTACATATTTGGAGATAGTAAAACTTCCAGATTTCAAGCTTTCGGACTGGATTGGAATCATCCTCCTAAATTGAGGCTCATCCTGAGCTTGCGAGGGGCTGTGTCACAACCCTTCTTTCGCCCCTTCGGGGCTCGCTCACGGCCGTCTTTTCACCCGGGGCTTGCGCCCCGGGCTGCATTCTTGAGCCGCTTTGCGGCGTTTTGCGAGGTGGCAGCTTTAGCGGCTGCGAATCAGCACTGGCGGGACGCCCGTGCTCCATGCTTGGTTTACAGACACTGCCGGATTTCCGCCTCACTCAGAGTGTGGTTGGAGGCTTTGGCGCGCTGGTAGATTCTGTCCACGACTTCATCGCTTGCGGGCACGCCGTGGCGTCCAGCCAGAACAGCACATTCTACTTCCCACTCATGGGACCGATGTCGATGATCTGCTCTAATCCGAACATCTGCGAGGGGACGCCGGAGTACACGGCATTTGCCAGTTCGACGTCTTTCTTCTTGTAGGCCTTGATCAGGGCTGCCGCGTGTACTCCGGTCGCGGTGCGAAACGCGTCTTCACCGACCACCGGATAGTTTGCCGGGATGGGAACACCCGTGGCCTGCGACACTGCCTGGCAATACTCCTTGAGTTTGGTGAGGTCTTGCCCGGTCCAGGGAGGAATGCCCATGAGTTTGAGGTTCACCAGCATCTGGTCCATCTGGGTGTTGCCCACGCGTTCGCCGATTCCGAGGGCGCAGGCGTGGACGCACTCCGCACCCGCCATCAGCGCCCCCATTGAGTTCGCAACTGCAAGGCCGCGGTCGCAGTGACCGTGCCAGTCCACGCGGATTTTTTCTCCGGAGGGCTTCACCACTTCTTCGAGCACGAAGCGCACCAGGGCAAACGCGCCTATGGGGGTGGCGTGTCCCGCGGTATCGCAAATCACGATGGCACGCGCCCCGCAGTTGATCGCAGTCGAGTACAGACGCTTGACCATGGCTGGATCGCAGCGACTGGTGTCCTCGGTGACATACATGCATTCGAGGCCGAGCGACACGGTGAACTTCACTGCTTTCTCCGTGGTCTCGAGCAGGAAGTCATCGGTCCAACCTTCGGTGTAGCGGCGAATCGGGCTGGAGCCAATGAAAGTCGCGACCTGGATGTTCAGCCCGGTGCGCTGCACGATGCCGGCGATCGGCCGGATGTCGTTTTCATGAGTGCGGGCGGCGCAGTTGGCGCGAATCTTCATTTTGTGACGGACGATCTCGCGGGCCAGCGCCTCGCAATCCGCGAGCGCGCGCGGTCCTGCGCCCGGCAGACCCAGATCGAGCGAGTTGATCCCCAGAGCTTCCATCAGATGCAGGATCTGAATTTTCTCCGCAATCGAGGGATCGCGCACCGAAGGCGACTGTAACCCGTCGCGCAGGGTCTCGTCGTTGAGCAGGACTTTCCCGGCCGGCCGCAACTTGCCGGAATCCATCTGGTTCCAGTCGTAGATAAGTTCGGAAGTATTCACAAGAAAATCTCAGGAGACCACCGACGCGGGCAGATTCTATTCCGACGGGGGACAGCCGCCCCGGCTCCTGGCCGGGTGAAACGCGGCAGCATACGAGTGGGCCTATTTATTCTTCGGCGCCACCGTCAACCCAAAAACTGAAGTCTGACCCTGCCCGGCCACGTTCAGCCCGCGCACTCCCTCCTCATTCGGCAAGTACAGCGTCTTGCAATGTTCGCAGCGATAGACTTCGGCATCCGGTCCCCAGGCCTGCTCGGCATCGCCACAGGCCTGCTCGACCACGTCCGTGGTGTAGAACCAGCGCTTCAGGTGTCCGCCGCAGAATTTGCCCTTGGCGTCTTTCTCGTTGCAGGAACGCTGGCCCGGCTTCTTGATCTTCACTTTGTGATGGGGAAGCTGGGGAGGAGCAGTCGCGGTTTCGGTGGCCAAGGGCTATCCTCGTCGCTGCGGCTACACGCCGCCGGATTTACAAATTTATTCTACTCGAAGGCGTTGGCTGTATCGCCTCAATCGAATTCCCGCTTCGGCGCGGCCTGCTGCGCTCCCACGCAGCCGCTTATGATATCGGCGACAAAATAATTCTCGCCTTTTATGGGGCCGCCCGCCATGCGCCGCAGCATGGCGATTTGTCCCACATGGGTGAGGGCGTCGGCCACCGGCCCCTGAAAAAGCTTTTCTGGCGGAAC
>Ga0207645_10004566_pt1 | contig 10220 bp, 9 predicted proteins | sample KBSM53metaG_FD_184331 | JGI IMG/M metagenome (GOLD analysis project Ga0207645, IMG submission 184331) | Miscanthus rhizosphere microbial communities from Kellogg Biological Station, Michigan, USA - KBS M5-3 metaG (SPAdes) (version 2) | ecosystem: Host-associated > Plants > Roots > Rhizosphere >...
GCGGCGAAGTGATCGGCATGAACACCGCGATCTACACCGATCGCAGCTCCGCCAACATCGGCATCGGCTTCGCGACGCCGATCAACACGCTCCGCGATCTGCTGCCGCAGCTGCGCAACGGCAAGGTCGTTCGCGGCGTGATCGGCGTGTCGGTGAGCCGCGATCGGCTGACGGACGAGACCGCGAAGGCGTTCGGCCTGAGCAGCACCAACGGCGCCATCATCACGCAGGTGAACCCGGGCGAGCCCGCCGACAAGGGCGGCATGGAACCGGGCGACGTGGTCACCGAGTTCAACGGCAAGCAGGTCAAGGACAGCGACTCGCTGGTGGCGATGGTGGTCAACACCAAGCCGGGCACGACCGTGCCGATGATCGTGATGCGCGACAAGCAGCGCAAGACGCTCAACGTCACGATCGGCGAGCTGGATCTCGACGCCGAGCAGACGCGCACCGCGCGCCGCGGCGGCGGCGCCCCGGCGCCGGAAGAGTCGCAGACTCCGACCGGGTTCGGCATGACGCTCGACCCGATCACGCCCGACATCGCGCGGCGGCTCGAGCTGCCGGCCAACGCCGGCGGCGCGCTGGTGAGCGACGTGGAGCGCAACAGCCCCGCGGCGCGCGCCGGCATCATCCCCGGCGACGTGATCATGGAAGTGAACCGCCAGAAGGTGGCCAACACCAGCCAGGTCACGCGCGAGCTGCAGCGGGTGCAGACCGGGCAGCCGGTCTTCCTGCTGGTGTGGCGCGACGGCAACAGCCTGTTCTTCACGATGACCAAGCGCTAGAGAGGGACGGCACCGCTGACGTCCGCGCAACGCCGGTTTCCGCTGGCAGGGTGGGCCGGCCTCGGGATCATCGCGATCTCCGAGGCCGGCATGTTCGCGAGAATCGAGCCGTTCTGGTCCTGGCACACGCCAATCGCGTGGACCGGGTTCATCCTCTTCGCCGACGCCTGGATCTGGCAGCGCCGCGGCGACTCCCCCATCCGCAACGATCGCGCCGAGTTCGTCTTCATGACGTTCGTCAGCGTGCCGCTGTGGATCGTGTTCGAGGAGTACAACAAGTACGCGCTGTCGAACTGGCACTACGTCGGCCTGCCCGGCGTCCTCCTGCTCCGCTATCTCGGCTACCTGTGGGCCTTCGCGACGATCTGGCCGGCGATCCTGATCGGCGCGGAGCTGGTGGGATCGCTGCGCGATCGGCGCGCGCCGGACTACCGGCGCGTCGAGCCGGCCGCGATCCCGCTCGACGCCCTCGCCTGGGTGAGCATCCTCGCGGGCGCGCTGATGCTGGTCGTCCCGATTGCCTGGCCGTCGCCGTGGCTGGCGGCGCCGGTGTGGCTCGGCTTCATCTTCCTGCTCGATCCGATCAACGCGCACCACGGCGAGGAATCGCTGCGCGGCGACCTGCGCGCGGGACACCGCGGCAGGGTGATCAACCTGCTGATTGCCGGATTCGCCTGCGGCCTGCTGTGGGAGTTCTGGAACTACTGGGCGCACACCAAGTGGATCTACACGGTGCCGGTGCCGCCGCACGTCAAGCTGTTCGAGATGCCGATCGCCGGCTACCTCGGATTTCCCGCCTTCGCCGTGGAATGCTTCGTCATGTACGTTTTCGTGCGCCAGTGGTTATGGCGGGGCCCCTGGCGGCCGATCGCACTATAATCGGCCGCTTATGGGTATCGCGACGACGATCGAGCGGGAAATCAAGCTGCGGTACGACTCGGTCGAATCGGCGCAGGCCGCGGTGCTCGCCGCGGGCGCGACCCCCCTGCTCGGCCGGCGGCTGCAGGAAGACGCGCTCCTCGACACCGAGGACGAGTCGCTGCGGCGGCGGCGCTGCGTGCTCCGGATCCGCGTCGAGAACGGCAAGAGCCGCATCACCTTCAAGGGACCGGTGCAGCCGAGCGAGATGAAGGTCCGCGACGAGCTCGAGACGGTGATCGGCGACGGCGGGCTGCTGCTGCGCGTGTTCGAGGAACTGGGCTTCCACGTCTGGTTCCGCTACGAGAAGTACCGCCAGGAATTCACCCACGAGAACGTCATCGTCGCCATCGACGAGACGCCGGTCGGCGTGTTCGTCGAGATCGAGGGCTGCGAAGCCGGCATCACCACCATGGCGCGCGCCCTCGGACGGCGGCCGTCCGACTACATCGTCGACTCGTACCGCACGCTGTTCCTCAAGCACAAGGACGAAGCCGGGCTCGACGGCACCGACATGGTGTTCGGGCGACCCGAGTAGTGTGCGGGCACTCGTTCTCACGGCGGGCCTGGGCACCCGCCTGCAGCCGCTGACGCTCGCGCGGGCCAAGGCGGCGGCGCCGGTCGACGGCGAGCCGCTGGCGCGGCGCACCATCCGCTGGCTGGTGTCACAGGGCTTTACCGATCTCGTCCTCAACCTGCATCACCGGCCGGAGAGCATCACCGCCGCCGTCGGCGACGGCGGCGATCTCGGCGCGCGGGTGCGCTATTCATGGGAATCGCCGGTGCTCGGCTCGGCCGGCGGGCCGCGGCATGCACTGCCCCTCTTGCTCGACCGCGGTGCGGATGAGACCTTCGTGCTCGTCAACGGCGACACGCTGACCAACGTCGATCTGCGCGCGATGATCGACGACCACCGGCGTCACGGCGCGCTGGTGACCATGGCGCTGATCCCGAACCCGCGCCCGGACAAGTACGGCGGCGTGCGGCTCGACGATCGGCGCGCCGCGCTCGGCTTCGTGCGGCGCGGCAGCGCCGAGGAGAATTTCCATTTCATCGGGCCGCAGATCGTCCAGGCCGAGGTGTTCGCGCCGCTGCCCGACGGCGTTCCCTCGGAAACGGTGCTGCGGGTCTATCCGGAGCTGATGGCGTCGCGCCCGGGTTCGGTGCGCGGCTTCGTGGGGGACTGGTCCTTCCGCGACATCGGCACGCCGGCGGACCTGCTCGAGACGTCCCTGGATCTCGCCGCCGAGGACGGACGGCCCGATCGTCCGCGCTGGGGGCGCCGCACCCGCGTCGCCGGCTCGGCGCGGGTGACCCGCTCGGTGCTGTGGGACGACGTCGAGATCGGGGACGGGGCGGCCGTGCACGAATGTGTGATCGCCGACGGCGTGCGCATTCCCGCCGGCGCCGTCTACCGCCGCGCCGCCATCGTCCGCAGCGGCGCCGATCTCATCGCCACGCCGCTCGATCCCTGAGGTACATTAGGGCCGATGGAGAAGCACGCGGTGGCCGTGGAAACTCCGAACAGCATCGAGGGCTACCTCGACCGTACCGGCCTCGGCGCGCGCAATCCGCGGATCGTGCCGCTCACGCCCGACGCGTCGGATCGCCGCTACTTCCGCGTCCTCATTCCCGAGTCGCCGTCGATCGTGCTGTCGCTGTACTCGGCGCCCTTCGACGTGCGCACGCTGCCGTTCGTCAACGTGGCGACGCTGATGGCGCGGATGCCGGTGCCGATCCCGGAGGTGCTGGGGCACGCCGACGACCTCGGCGTGCTGGCGCTGCAGGATCTCGGCGACGTCACCCTGCAGGCGCATCTCGGCGCGGCGACGCCGGCCGAGCACGCCGCGCTCTATCGCCAGGCGGTGGCGCTGATCGCGACGCTGCAGAAGCGCGGTGACCAGCTCGCCTCGCCGGAGTACCTGCCTTACGGCATCGCCTTCGACGTCGAGAAGCTGACGTGGGAGCTCGACTTCTTCACCAAGCACTTCCTCGAAGCGTATCGCGGCGTCACGCTGCCCGACGATCAGCGCGCCGCGCTGCGCGCCGAGTTCGCGGTGATCGTCCGCGAGCTGGCCTCCGAACCGCGCGTGCTGTGCCACCGCGACTATCACAGCCGCAACCTGATGCTGTGCAACGGCGACCTCTACATCATCGACTTCCAGGACGCGCGCATGGGGCCCGACACCTACGACCTGGTGTCGCTGCTGCGCGACTCGTACGTCGATCTGCCGCAGCAGACCGTCGACGAGCTGATCGCCTACTTCCTGGCGGTGAGGTCCGGCGTCAGCGTCGAGAGCGACGAGGCCGACGAGTATCGCCGCCGCTTCGACGTCATGGCGCTGCAGCGCAACCTGAAAGCGCTCGGCACCTTCGGCTACCAGACCACCGCCCGCCGCAACCCGGTCTACATCCAGTACATCCCGCGCACGCTGAAATACGTCCGCGACAACCTGCGCCAGCAGCCGCGCTTCCAGAAGCTGCACGGCCTGCTAGCCGCCTACATCGACGAATTCCGCTGACCCGCGGCGAAGACAAGGCGGCCACAGATGAACACGGATAAACACGGATGTCGACGGCCGATGCGAGCTGTTCGTGGCGCCGCCGGCCTCCGTCAATTCGTTAGTGGTCTTCGCCGCCCGTGGACAGCCGCGCCTCTCCTACACGCCCGGATCCTCTCTGTCTAATCCGTGTTTATCCGTGTTTATCTGTGGCCTTCATCTGTGGCGTCGGGCGTCTCGGCGTCCTTCTCCGCGCCCCAGCGGTGAAGACGCCGCCCCGGTGTACAATGAGAGGTTCCGTCTGTCGAGTCGAAACCGACCATGCAATTCGGCGTTTCCACGCACCTGTTCCACGATCAGCGGCTGAGCCGGACGCACCTCGCGCAGATCGCGGCGCACGGGTTCGAAGCGGTCGAGGTTTTTGCCACGCGGTCGCACTTCGACTATCACGACGCGGCGGCCATCGCGCAGCTCGGCGACTGGCTGAAGGAAACGGGGCTCGCGCTGCACGGCATCCATGCGCCGATCGTCGAGAGCATGGCGGCCGGCGACCAGTGGGGGGCGGCGATCTCGATCGGCGTCAGTGACAACGCCAAGCGGCAGGCGGCGGTCAGGGAGATGGACGCCGCGTTGAACATCGCGCGGCAGATCCCGGCGGGCGTCTTCGTCGTGCATCTCGGCACGCCGACGGTCCAGGGGGGCGAGAACAGCCGCACCGCGGCCTTCCGCAGCGTCGAGGAGATCTGCCGGCTGGCCGAGCCGATTGGCGTGCGCGTGTCGCTCGAGGTGATCCCGAACCCGATCTCGGACGCCGCCTCGCTCGTCACGATGATCGAACGGGACCTCGAGGGGCTGCGCGCCGGCATCTGCCTCGACTTCGGGCACGCCTTCCTGATGGGCGACGTGCCGGACACCATCGAAACCGTCGCCGAGCACCTGACGACGACGCACGTGCACGACAACCACGGGAAGAAGGACGATCACCTGGTCCCCTTCGCCGGCCGCATCAACTGGGACGTCGCGCTGATGACGATGCAGAAGGTCGGCTACGACGGGACCTACCTGATGGAGCTGGCGAGGACCGGCGACCCCGAGGAGATCCTGACGAAGGCGCAGGCCGCGCGCGGACGTTTCGAAAAACTGCTGGCGTACTGATATGGCCGACACTCCGACCGTCTACATCGAGGACATCGCCGCGCACGAGGGACAGCCGGTGCGCCTGCGCGGCTGGCTGCACAACCGCCGCTCGAGCGGGAAGATCCACTTCCTGACGCTGCGCGACGGCACCGGCTTCATCCAGTGCGTCATGTCCAAGAAAGCGGTCGGCGACGAGATGTTCACGCGCGCCGATCACCTCTCGCAGGAAAGCGCGATCATCGTCGAAGGCACCGCCCGCGCCGACACCCGCGCCCCCGGCGGCTACGAAGTGGACGTCACGTCGCTCGAGATCGTGTCGGAGGCGAAGGACTACCCGATCACTCCCAAGGAGCACGGCGTCGACTACCTGATGGATCGCCGCCACCTGTGGATCCGCTCGCAGCGGCAGCAGTCGATTCTGCGCGTGCGCCACGAGGTGATCAACGCGGTGCGCGACTTCTTCAACGGCCGCGGCTTCATCCTCGCCGACACGCCGATCTTCACGCCGGCGGCGTGCGAAGGCACGACGACGCTGTTCCCGGTGCAGTACTTCGAGGACACGACGGCCTACCTGACGCAGAGCGGGCAGCTCTACAACGAGGCCAACGCGATGGCGCTCGGCCGCGTCTACGCCTTCGGCCCGACCTTCCGCGCCGAGAAGTCGAAGACGCGCCGTCACCTGACCGAGTTCTGGATGGTCGAGCCCGAGATGGCCTACGCCACGCTCGACGACGTGATGGAGCTCGCCGAGGGGCTCGTCGTCAGCGTCGTCGGCCGCGTGCTCGACAAGCGCAAGCGCGAGCTGCAGTCGCTCGAGCGCGACACCTCGAAATTGGAAAAGGTCCAGGCGCCGTTTCCGCGCCTCTCCTACGACGAGGCGGCGGAGATCCTGAAGAAGAAGGGACTGCCCTTCGAGTGGGGCGGCGACTTCGGCGCGCCGGACGAGACGGCGCTGTCGGAGGAGTTCGACCGGCCGCTCATGGTGCACCGCTACCCCTCCGCGGTGAAAGCGTTCTACATGAAGCCGGACCCGCAGCGCGCGGAAGTCGCGCTCGGCGTCGACGTGCTCGCGCCGGAGGGGTACGGCGAGATCATCGGCGGCGGCGAGCGCCTCGCCGACTTCGATCTGCTGCTGCAGCGCATCAAGGAGCACAACCTGCCGCAGGAGGCCTTCGAGTGGTATCTCGACCTGCGCCGCTACGGCACCGTCCCGCACGGCGGCTTCGGCATGGGCATCGAGCGCGTCGTCAGCTGGATCTGCGGACTCGAACACCTGCGGGAGGCGATTCCCTACCCGCGCATGCTCTACAGGATGTACCCGTAAGTGAAGATTGGTTTTGTCTCTCTCGGCTGCCCCAAGAACCTGGTCGACGGCGAGGTGATGCTGGGCTACGCCCGCGACGCGGGGCACGAAATCACGCCCGACGCGCAGGACGCCGACGTCCTCGTCGTGAACACGTGCGCCTTCATCGACCGCGCCAAGCAGGAGTCGATCGACGCGATTCTCGAGATGGCGCAGCAGAAGCGCGACGGGAAGTGCTCGCGACTCGTCGTTACCGGCTGCCTGGCCGAGCGCTATCGCGACGAGCTGCGCAAGGAGATCCCGGAGATCGACGCCGTGCTCGGCACCGGCGAGGTTCCGGAGATCCTCGGCGCGATCGCGCCGTCGGCGACGCCTCTCACGTTCTACACGAAGGCGCCCGGCACTTTGCCGACCTACATCTACGACGCCGACACGCCGCGCGTGCTGACGACGCCGCGTCACTTCGCCTACGTCAAGATCGCCGAAGGCTGCGACTACACCTGCGCCTTCTGCATCATCCCGACGCTGCGCGGCGAGTACCGCAGCCGGACCCGCGAGTCGGTCGTCGCCGAAGCGCGCGCGCTGGCCGGGCGCGGCGTCAAGGAGCTGCTGCTCATCTCGCAGGACACCACGTTCTACGGCATCGACCGGCAGGAGCGCGGCGCGCTCGCGAAACTGCTGCGCGAGCTGAACGCGATCGACGGCATCGAGTGGATCCGCCTGCTCTACCTCTACCCCACCACGATCACCGACGACGTGCTGGCGGCGATGGCGGAGTGCGAGAAGGTGTGCCGCTACGTGGACCTGCCGCTGCAGCACGCGTCGGCCGACGTGTTGAAGCGGATGCGCCGGCCGGGGAACCGCAAGACCTACGACGCCCTGCTCGCCCGGATCCGCGAGCGGGTTCCCGGCGTCACATTGAGGACGACCTTCATCGTCGGCTTCCCCGGCGAGACCGAGGCGGAATTCGCCGAGCTGGAAGGCTTCGTCCGCGACACCGGCTTCGACCACATCGGCGTGTTCACCTACTCGCACGAAGAAGGCACCCGGGCGCATGCGGTCGCCGACGATGTCCACGCCGCGGTCAAGCGCCGGCGGCGCGACCGCATCATGAAGCTGCAGCAGGGGATCGTGGCCGCCCGCCAGGCGGCCCGGGTCGGGACCGACGTGGCGGTCCTCATCGACGGTCCGTCGGCCGAGCATGAGCTGGTGGTGCAGGGCCGACTGGAAGGCCAGGCCCCGGATATCGACCCTGTCGTCTATCTCACCGACTGCGATCCAACGGAGTACCGCGCAGGTCAGGTCATAACCGCCCGCGTCGTCGGCGCGCGCGGTTATGACCTCCTGGCTGCGCCTGTTGGGCCAAGCAATTAGGGCCTGGGGATAGGGCTGAGGCTGCCTCTCTCGGCCCTATCCCAAGGCCCAATGCCCTCTGCCCGACGGTGTTATACTGTTTGGTGGTAAGCGCGAAGGGTGTCCTGACAGTGGGCCGGTTGCCCACTTTTTGTTTTTCTGAGGTCAGAAATTACATCACGAGCTGAGGAGGTCGGGCGGCTTCGCGACGCCGCCACGCGCGTGGCCCGCAGCCACGGGCTCGAGATCTTCGACGTGCAGCTGCGACGCGAGCCGATCGGCATGGTGCTCCGCGTCGTCATCGATCGGCCCGACACCGGCGGCGTCGAGGCGATCGAGGACAGCGTCGGCATCGAAGACTGCCAGCGCGTCAGCCAGGACCTGAGCGCCATCCTCGACGTCGAGGACGAATTCGGGCAGAACGAGCTTGGCGACAAGTACACGTTGGAGGTGTCGTCGCCGGGCCTGGATCGGCCGCTCAGGCACGAGGCCGACTACCGGCGCTTCGCCGGCCGCCTGGCCAAGGTGGTGACGAGGGAGCCGATCGCGCGGCAGAGCGCGTTTGCCGGACGGATCGCCGGAGTCGCCGACGGCGCGGTGCTCCTCGAAGAAGGGCGCAAGACGCACCGGGTGCCGCTCGACAAGATCAAGCGGGCGCACCTGGACGTGGAGTTTTAGAATGCAGAACCCGTTGCTTCAGCAGATCGACGCCATCGCCAAGGAAAAGGGCGTCGAGCCTGAGATCATCATCGGCGCGGTCCAGGACGCCATCGAGGCGGCCGCGCGCAAGCGCTACAAGAACGAGACGCTCCGCGCACGGTTCAACACCGAGACCGGCCAGATCGAGCTCTGCGCGGTGAAGCGCATCGTCGACGAAGTCACCGATCCGCCCAACCAGATCTCGCTGGCGGAAGCGCAGCAGCTGTACGGCGACGAAGCGGAAGTCGACATGGAAGTCGAGTTCCCGCGCCCGACCGAGGACCTGGGGCGCATCGCGGCGCAGACCGCCAAGCAGGTGATCTTCCAGAAGGTGCGCGAGGCGGAGCGTGAGAACGTCTACGCGGAGTACAGCAACCGCGTCGGCGAGGTGGTCAACGGCGTCGTCAAGCGGTTCGAGAACGGCGACATCATCATGGAGCTGGGCCGCATCGAGGCGCAGCTGCCGCGCAAGGAGCAGTCGCGCGCGGAGAACTACGCCGTCGGCGACCGCGTGCGCGCGGTCATCCGCGGCGTCAACCGCAGCGCCAAGGGACCGCAGATCGTCCTGTCGCGCACCGATCCGGCGCTGCTGATCAAGCTGTTCGAGCAGGAAGTGCCGGAGATCTACGACGGCACCGTGATGATCCGCGGCGCGGTGCGCGAGGCCGGCGACCGCGCCAAGGTCGCGGTCTACTCGCGCGAGCGCGACGTCGACCCGGTCGGCGCCTGCGTCGGCATGAAGGGGACGCGCGTGCAGTCGATCATCCGCGAGCTGCGCGGCGAGAAGATCGACATCGTCGAGTGGTCGGAAGACCCGGTGATGTTCGTGACCAACGCGATCAGCCCGGCCAAGGTGCAGCGGGTGTCGATCGTCGACGACGCCGAGAAAGTGATGGAAGTCGTCGTCGAAGACAAGCAGCTGTCACTGGCGATCGGCAAGAAGGGGCAGAACGTCCGCCTCGCGGCCAAGCTGACCGGCTGGAAGATCGACATCAAGAGCGAGGAAGAGAAGCGCCGCGAGGTCGAAGCGCAGTTCGGCGCGCTCGAGATCGGATCGGCGGAAAACGCGGAAGGCACCGAGGCGGCGGAAGGCACCGAGACCGCGGAAGGGGCGGAAGGCACGGAACCGGCGGAGGGTACCGAGGCCCAGGCCACGGCGAGCGAGACCGCCGAGCCGGCGCCGGCGGAAGCCGCGGCCGAGACCGAGGCCGAGCCCGCGGCGGCGGCGGTGGCCGGCCCGCTGAGTGAAGAGGCGAAGGCCGAGTAGCACAACCCCAACGGGAGTTGGGATTTGGGAAATCGGGAGTTTGATTGGCAACAGTTCGGATTTATAAAGTCGCGGAGCTTCTGAACCTCACGAGCCAGGACGTCATGGCCCTCCTGAAGAAGGAGCATGGCATCGAGGTGAAGAGCGCGTCGAGCACCATCGAAGAGGTCGTCGCGCGCGAGTTTGTCGTCAAGCAGGCGCGCCAGCGCGGCATCAAGGTGCCGAGCAACGCGTCGTTCGCCGACACGCCCGGCACG
>Ga0207645_10004571_pt1 | contig 10202 bp, 9 predicted proteins | sample KBSM53metaG_FD_184331 | JGI IMG/M metagenome (GOLD analysis project Ga0207645, IMG submission 184331) | Miscanthus rhizosphere microbial communities from Kellogg Biological Station, Michigan, USA - KBS M5-3 metaG (SPAdes) (version 2) | ecosystem: Host-associated > Plants > Roots > Rhizosphere >...
GTCTGACGTTTCTCGGAACGAGTGGTCACTCCGCACGACCGTGGCTGGCGGACAGCGCACTCGAGCGAGCCGTTCTTGGTCTGGCGCCACTGCTGGAGCACGAGCCGCGCGTGGCGGTCGTCGGAGGGCTCGAGTTTCGCGAGGTCGTCGCGGTCACGCGGCTCGAAGCGGGGATCGCCGACAACGTCATCCCCGGCGAGGCGACCGCAACGCTCAATCTTCGCTACCCCCCGGACCGCGAGCCTGCGGATGCCGAGGCCTACCTCGCGAGCCTGGTGCCGGACGGAGCCACCCTCGAGGTCGTCAGCAACAGCGCGCCGGCGCGCGTCGTCGCGGACGCGCCGGCGGTGCGCACCCTCCAGGCGGCCGGAGACCTCGTGGTCCGCCCGAAGCAAGCATGGACGAACGTCGCGGACTTCACGGCACGCGGTCTCGACGCCGTCAACTTCGGGCCGGGCCCCACGGCGCTCGCTCACCACGCCGAGGAGCGTGTAGCGATCAGCTCGCTCGTTCGGGCATACGAAGTCCTCGAGCGATTTCTCACGACGCCGATCGGAGAAGATGCCGCGTGATGGAGCTGAGCGAGCGGATCGAACAGCTGTGGGGGGCCGGCGAAGTGGAGCCGGAGCCGATCGAGGAGGCGATCGCCCGGCTCGATGCCGGTGATCTTCGCGTCGCGGAGCACGCGAAAGACGGTTGGGTCGTCAACGAGTGGGTGAAGAAGGCGATCCTCCTCTACTTCCGACTGCGGAAGGTCGAGCCGCTGGAGATCGGTGGCCTCCACTTCCTCGACAAGATCCCGGTCAAGTCCGACTACGCGGCGCGAGGCGTCCGCGTCGTCCCGCCCGGCGTGGCGCGCTACGGGTCGTTCCTCTCCGAGGGCGTCATCCTCATGCCGGGCTACGTCAACATCGGCGCCTGGGTCGGCCCGCGGACGATGGTCGACACCTGGGCCACGGTCGGGTCGTGCGCGCAGATCGGCGCGGACGTCCACCTCGCAGGTGGCGTCGGGATCGGCGGCGTCCTCGAGCCGCCGCAGGCAGCTCCGGTGATCGTCGAGGACGGTGCGTTTCTGGGGTCACGCTGCATCGTCACCGAGGGCGTCCGGATCGGCGAGGGCGCCGTCCTCTCGGCAAACGTCTCGCTGACCGCGTCCGTGCCCGTCATCGACGTCACAGTCGCCGAGCCGGTCGAGTACCGGGGCGAGGTGCCGCCCCGGGCCGTCGTCGTGCCCGGCACCCGTCCCAAGGCGTTCCCGGCCGGGACCTACCAGCTCTCGTGCGCGCTCATCGTCGGCTGGCGTGAAGCGTCACACGACCTGCGGCTCAGCCTGAACGACGTGCTGCGCGAATTCGAGCTCGCCGTCTGAGCTTCAGAGGTCGGTGCTGCCGGCGCAGATGCGCTCGGCCGGCCCTTCGAGCGTCGCGTGCCCATCGGTGATCGTGACGAGAAGCTCGCCACCCGGCATCACCACGCGCACGGGGCTCGAGCACCAGCCGCGCTCGACGGCGGCAGCCGCGACCGCCACGGCCGACGAGCCGGACGCCGCCGTCTCCCCTGCCCCGCGCTCCCAGACGAGCACGGAGATCCCGTCCGGGGGGGCCGGCGCGGCGAGCTGCACGTTCGTCCGCCGGGGAAAGCGCGGATGCGTCTCGATAGCCGGCCCCAGGCGCAAGAGGTCGTCGCGCGAGACGGTGTCCTGCGCGCTGACGGCGCCGACCGTGATCGCCGACGGCGCGTTGCCGGGCGAAGTGATGCCGGCGTAGCCGACTTCACCGGTTGTGGTGTTGGTGCCGTAGTTGCCCGCCGAGACCACGACGACGATGCCGGCGCGCGATGCGGCCTGGACCGCCTGCACCAGCGGATCGCTGGCGGCCGGCTCGTAAATCGCGTGGCCGAGCGAGAGGTTGATGATGTCGATGCCGAACGCCGCCTTGTTCGCCGTCGCGAACTCGATCGCGCGGATCACGTTCGACGCCGATCCCGTGCCCTGGCTGTCGAGCACCTTGAGCACGACGAACTTGACGTTCGGCGCCACGCCCATGTACGCGGTGCCGCCCGAGAGCCGGCCCGCGGCGCCGATCAACCCGGCGATGTGCGTGCCGTGGCCGTAGCCGTCCGACGGCGCGACGGCCGGGGCGCCCGACTGCGTGAAGTCGTAGAAGGCCTTGATGCGGCCGGTGAAGTCGGCCGACATCTCCAGGCCGGAATCGATCAGGGCGACGGTGACGCCGGTGCCGGCGTAGGTGCTCGAGGTCAGGCCGAGCATGCCGCGCAGCGCGCCCGGATTCGGCGTCGTCGTCGACGTGGTCTTCGAGGTGCGCTGCGCCAGGACCGTGATTGGATCGTCGAGCGACGACTGATCGCCGTGCATGTCGGCGTCGAACGAGATCGATTCGACGCGCGGGTCGGCCATGTAGCGGGCGAGCCCGGCGGCGTCGAGGTCGATGGTGAACGCGTCGATGAACTGGTGATCCGCGCGAACGCCGCGGCCGCCGCGGCCAAGCGCCTTCAACGCGGCCCGCGTCCCCGCCTTGGCCCGGATGATCACCCGCTGGCGCGTGCGATCCGTCGTCGTGCGCATCCGGTGGAGATTCTCGTGGAGCTTGCGATCGACCTTCTTATGATCGGTCGGGCACGCGTCATCCTGGGACGCCGCGAGCGGCGCGCCGCCGAGCACGCCAACCGCCGCGAGCGCGGCGATGCAGGCCGTGACCGGTCGTCGGACGGCGATCGAACGGAACGAGCTCATGAGCAACGTCTCCATGCGCGTGAGTGCGTCAAAAGACTGGTGCAACAGCGCGGAGCGCGAGCCCCGGCGCTGGCTGATGTCGGACACGCGGGTATCCGGCGATAAAGTCATCTGAGGTCAGCTCTATTCAAAACCTCAGCCGATCGCCGAATTCGTCAGGAGTTTGGGTTTTTGGGCCGTATTTTGGTCAAAACGCGGGTCGATTGGAGGAGGCTCGGTTTCAGCAGACGTGTTCTGTAACAGCGCATCTGAAATTGTTATTTGCCATAGATTCGAAATATTCCGTGAAAACAATCAAGTATCACGCCGTGTTCTGCTACGGGACAAAACGTTCTCAATTAGAGCACTCTAATGTCATATCGTGTCATATCTAAGAAGAAGAGCGTGAGCCGTGCAGCATAATGGCGACGTGATGAAGGCGATGCGGCGGTTCTCCGTGGTGGCCCTGGCAATCAGCGTCCTGGGCGCGTCTGCCGCCTGCCGCTCGAGCACGCCGCCGGCGTCGGGCACGACGAGCGCCGCACCGCGGCGCGGCGGCGAGCTCCTGATCTCGGCGCGCACCGAGCCGCGCAGCTTCAACCGGCACGTGGCGCGCGACAGCACGACCAACATGGTCGCCAGCCTGATGAACGCGCGGCTGGTGCGGATCAACAAGGTGACCGATGCGGTCGAACCGTGGCTCGCCGAGAGCTGGGAGCTCGGCGACCAGGGGCGGCGCGTCACGATGAAGCTGCGCCAGGGCGTGGTGTTCTCCGACGGCCAGCCGTTCACCGCCGACGATGTCGTCTTCGCGTTTCGGACGGTCTACGACGAGCGCGCCGGAAGCGTCATCGCCGATGGGTTGTCACCCGGCGGGAAGAAGCTGCAGGTTGCGGCGTCCGATCCGCACACGGTCGTGATTACCTTTCCGGAACCCTTCGCGCCCGGCTTGCGGATCCTCGAAGACCTGCCGATCCTGCCGCGCCATCGCCTCGCCGCGGCGCTCGACGGCGGCACGTTCGCGAAGGCCTGGGGACTCGACACGCCGCCGGCCGATCTCGCCGGCCTTGGCCCGTTCGTGCTGCGCGAGTACGTCCCGGGACAGCGGCTCGTCTTCGAGCGCAACGCGCACTATTTCCTGAAGGCGGCCGACGGCACCGCGCTGCCCTACCTCGATCGCGTCGTGCTCGAGATCATTCCCGACCAGAGCGCGGAGCTGCTGCGCCTCGAGTCGGGTCAGCTCGACATCATCAGCAGCGAGATTTCACCCGACGCGTACGCGCCGCTCAAGCGCGCCGCCGATCAGGGGCGCGTCAAGCTGCTCGACCTCGGCGTCTCGCACAACGCCGACGGGCTCTGGTTCAACCTGAAGCCGGGCGCGTTCGCGGGCGACGCGCGGGCCGCCTGGCTGCAGCGCGACGAGCTGCGGCACGCGATCTCGATGGCCGTCGATCGCAAGGTCTTCGCCGACACCGTGTTCCTCGGCGCCGGCGTCCCGATTGTCGGCGCCGAGACGCCGGCCAACAAGAAGTGGTACTGGGCGGGGACCAAGGAGCCGGCGCACGATCCGGCAGGCGCGCGGCAGATGCTCGCGTCGATCGGCCTGTCCGACCGCAACGGCGATGGCACCATGGAGGACGCGAAGAACCAGCCGGTCCGCTTCACGCTGCTGACGCAGAAGGGGCGGGCCAACCTCGAGCGCGCCGCGGCGGTGATTCGCGACGAGCTGAAGAAGATTGGCGTCGGCGTGGACATCGCCGCGCTCGACGGCGCGACGCTGATCGAACAGTTCCTGAGCGGACGGTACGAGGCGGTCTATTTCAACGCCGACAAGACCGACCTCGATCCGGGCAGCAACCCCGACTTCTGGTTCAGTTCGGGCAGCGCCCACCCCTGGAACATCGAGCAGAAGACGCCGGCCACCGAGTGGGAGCGGACGATTGACGATCTGATGCGGCGCCAGATCGGATCGCAGGACGAGGCCGAGCGGAAGCGCCTGTACGACGACGTGCAGCGGATCTTCATCGAGCACCAGCCGATCGTCTATTTCGTCGCGCCGCGCATCTACGTCGCGCACTCGGCCCGGGTCACCAACGTCGTGCCCACCGAATCGCGCCCGCAGCTGCTCTGGCGGCCCGAGGTCGTCGCCGTCGCCCACTGACCCCTGCTAGGCGTACGTGGCGCGTCGCTTCGAGGGCGCCGCGGCGGCCACGCTGTCCACCGCGGCCGCCGGCTGCGACTGATCCACCAGCACGAGCACCACGCCGGCGATGATCGTCAGCGCCGAGACCAGCGTCACGAGCGTCACCGGCTCGCCGCCGACCGCGGCGCCGAGCGCCACCGCGACGATCGGGTTGACGTAGGCGTGCGTCGCGACGCGCGACGCGGTGGTCGTCTGCAGCAGCCAGATGTAGGCGGTGAAGGCGATGACCGACCCGAACACGACGAGGTAGCCGAGCGCGGCGAGGGATGCCGGCGTGATCTGCGTGAATGAAAAGCCTCGCCACTCGCCGCTGACGCCGCTGGCCGCGGCCAGCCATGCCGCGCCCGCCAGCAGCTGCAGCGCGGTCGACTGGCGCACGTCGCGCGGCAGCGGCGCGCTCCGCCCGTAGATCGAGCCGGCCGCCCACGCCAGGGCGGCGACGACGACCGCCGCATGGCCGAGCGCGAGCTGCGCGGCGCCGGCGGTCCACGCCGGCGCGAACAGCAGCGCGACGCCGGCGAAGCCGAGCGCCAGCCCCACCCAGCCGCGGCCGCCCGGCATGCGGCCGCTGCCCCATCGCCAGTCGATCAGCGTCAGCCAGAGCGGGTCGCTCGCGCCCAGCAGTGCCGCCTCGCCGGAGCCGACGCGCTGCTCCGCCCACGCCAGCGTGCCGTGCGAGCCGAGGAACAGCAGGCCGCCGGCGATCAACGCGGCGCGCCACGCGCCTGCGGCCGCCGCCCCCTCGTCCCGGCCGCCCGACACCGCGGGCGCGGAGGCCCGGGACACGCGGGTCCAGAGGTGGAGGATCAAGCCGGCCGCCAGACAGCGCACCGCCATCATCGCCAGCGGCGGGATCGACGCGACCGCGACCCGAATCGCGTAGTAGGTGGAACCCCAGATCACGTAGATGGCGAAGAAGGCGAGGAGCGTCCGGCTGCGGCCCATGTAACCTCCGAAAACAATATTGAAGGTTACATCGGCCGCATGCTAACCTGTCAACAGCCTTTTGATGGTTACAGCTGACGTCACCGCGCGCAGCGCCGACTACCGCTTCGATGTCGCCGGCGGCCGCCTCTGCCTCGACTTCGCCAACACCGTCGGCTGGCGCGGCTGCGACGAGCCCGACGACCACCTCGTGTCGTACGGCGACTTCGCCGCGTGGGCCGGGCAGGCGGGCGCGGTCGCGCCGCGCCGGGCCAAGGCGCTGCTGCGTCGGGCGGCGGCACAGCCGGCCGAGGCGCGCCGCGCGCTCGCGCGCGCGATCGAGCTGCGCGAGGCGATCTATCGCGTGTTCGCCGCGCGGGCTGGCGGGCGCCCGCCGCGGCCCGCCGATCTGGCGATGATCAACGACGCGGTGCCGGCGGCGTTCCAGCGATCCCGCCTGGTGGCGGCGAAGGACGGCTTCACGCTCGACACCCAACCGGACGAGGAGGATCTCGCGTCACCGCTGACGCCGGTGGTGCGCTCGGCGGTCGACCTCCTCACCTCGCCCGATCTCGATCGTGTCCGCACCTGCGCGGCGGCAGACTGCGCGTGGCTGTTCCTCGACACGACCAAGAACCGCGCGCGGCGGTGGTGCGATATGAAGACGTGCGGGAACCGGGAGAAAGTGCGTCGGTTTCGGGGGGCGTGACACCTGTGGGGGCCGAGCTTGCTCGGCCCCCTACGTAAAGTTCGTTCTCACCGCCGTCGCGTCAATCGAGGCCAACGTTGCGCGGCCGGCGGCAGCAGCGGCGTCCACGAGCTCCTGCTGCATCATCTCCAGCAGCTTCTGCGCCCCCGCCGGCCCGAACCCAGCCAGCGCCCAGCGCGTCGTCCGGCCGAGGAGCACCGCATTCGCACCGAGCGCGAGCGCTTTCAGGATGTCGCTGCCGCGGCGGTAGCCGCTGTCCGTGAGGACCGGCACGCGCCCTTTCACCGCGGCGACGATTTCCGGCAGCACCTCGAGGGTCGAGGGTCCGTAGTCCATCGATCGGCCGCCGTGATTGGAGACGATGATCGCGTCGACGCCGTGCTCGAGGCAGAGCGCCGCGTCCTCGGCCGTGAGGATCCCTTTCACCACCAGCGGCACCTTGATCATCTGCCGCACTTCGTCCAGGTACTTCCACGTGTACCAGAGGCGGCCGGTGCCCAGGCGATAGAGCGCAGGGCCGCTCGTCGGCGCAGCGCCGGCGGGTGCGCCGCCGCGCCCGCCCTGGCGCGGCGTGCCGCCGAGATTGCGATCCTGCGCGGTGCGTTCGTAGTACGACGCCTGTTGATCCACCGTCACGACGACGGCGCTGCAGCCGGCGGCCTGCGCCTTGTCGAGCACGTCCCGCTGGGTCTCACGCCCCTGCGGCGGGTAGGGATAGAGCTGCCACCACAGCGGCCCGGTGGCGGCCGGGGCGATGCGGTCGATCGGCATGCTGGTGTTCTGGCTGACGATCATCGGCGTCGTCGACGCCGCGGTCGCTGCGCGATGCATCCCCGCCTCGCCATCGGGATGCAGCGGCACCATGGCCGCGGTGGGCGCGACCATGATTGGATACTTCAGCTTCAGGCCGAGCAGCTCCGACGACAAGTCGACGCGGGCGCGATCGATCGGTTTGCCGGGCGCGAGATCGACCCAGTCGAAGGCCTCGCGGTTGCGGCGCAGCGTGAACTCCGAGCCGTCGCCGTGCGCCGTGTAGTCGTAGACCGACAGCGGCACGTTGGCGAACATCACCGGCTCGAAGTCGAACGAGGAGAACATCTCGTCGAGCCCCGGCGTGCGGCGGTGATCCTTCAGCGGCCGCGGGTCCTGCTGCGCCGCGGCGGCGGCGAATGGCGCGCCGGCCGCGAGCGCGGCGAGCGACCTCAACGCGCGGCGGCGCGAGCGGCTTTGCAGCCAGCGTTGTTCAAGCGCGCCCATTGCCCTGCTCCTGGCCGGCGGTTCCAGCGCCGCGCTCGCGCGGGGGCCGATGCACGCGCAGCATCGTGCGATCGAGCGCGGCGAGATTCGGCTTGCCGCACATCGCCATGTAACGCGCCAGCTCGGTCTGCAGCATCTCGACGACGCCCTGGACGCCGGCCGCGCCGTAGGCGGCGAGCCCCCACATCACCGGCCGTCCGACCAGCACCGCCTGCGCGCCGAAGGCGAGCGCCTTGATGATGTCGGTGCCGCGCCGGAAGCTGCCGTCGGCGAGGACCGCAGCGCGGCCGCCGACGGCGTCGACGATCTGCGGCAGCGCCAGGATCGAAGCCTCGGCATCGCTCTTCGCGTTGTAGGGGGAGACGATGATTCCCTGCACGCGGTGCTGCAGCACGAGCCGCGCTTCGTCCGGCGTGGCAATGCCCTTCACGACGATGGGGACGTCGACGCCTCGGGTGAGCGCGTCGAGGGCGGCGAGATCCGCCTTCAGCGTCGATGCGGCTGCCCGCGCGCCTTTGGCCGGCGCCGCCGAACCGCCGGCCGGCGGCGCCCCGAGCGTGACGCAGATCGCGCGGCAGCCTGCGGCCACCGCGTCCTTGATACGCGCTGCCGCGGACGCGTCCTGCGCGAACACCTGATACCAGTGCGGCGCCGCGGCGGCGCCGGCAAGCGCAGCAAGCGGCGTGCTCGCATGGCTGCTGATGACGGCGACCGCCTTCGCCGCCGTCGCGCCCGCCAGCGTGGCGCGCTCGCCGTCGGCGTGGAAGTCGGCCTGGCGCGCCACCGGCGCCACGAGAATCGGCGCGAACATCGGCTGGCCGAACAGCGTGACGCTGAGATTCAGGTCGAGGACCGGCACCATCATGCGCGGCCGCAGCGTGATGCGCTCGAAGGCGGATCGGTCGCCGCCGGCGATGGCGGCGTAGGCGGCGGGAGCGAGCACGCGTTTCGCCTGATCTTCATACTCGAGCACGTTGACCAGCTGCTCGCGCGGCACCAGCCGAACGCCGCCGCCGCCGCGCGACGGCTGCGCCGCGTCGACCGTCGTCGCGACGACCGATCCGACGCTCTGCAGCGCCGCGCGACGCGTGATCCGGTGCTGGCGCATCGACGTGGCCCTCATTTGCCCCACAGCTGCTCGAGCCGCTTCGCGCGGCCGCAGCCGTACTTGTAGTACTTGAAGCGAATCGGATTCTTCTTGTAGTAGTCCTGGTGATACTCCTCGGCGCGATAGAAGGCCGACGCCGGGACGATCTCGGTAACGATGGGCTGCTTGAAGCGGCCCGAGTCTTCGATCGCCTTCTTCGACGCCACCGCCAGGCGCTTCTGCTCGTCGGAGTGATAGAAGATCGCGGAGCGGTACTGCGATCCGATGTCGCAGAACTGTCGATCCGCCGTCAGCGGATCGACGTTCTTCCAGAAAACGTCGAGCAGCTGCTGGTAGGTCACCTTCGCGGGATCGAACACCACCTCGACCGACTCGGCGTGCCCGGTGCCGCCGGCCGACACCTCTTCATAGGTGGGATTCTTCTTCTGGCCGCCAGTGTAGCCGGAGGTCGTCGAGATGACGCCGGGCAGCTCGTCGAACGGCGGCTCCATGCACCAGAAGCAGCCGCCGGCAAACGTCGCCTTCTCGTAACGCGCGTCGCCACCCTGCGCGTGCGCCGGCTGCGGCCGTGGCACGAGCGCGATGGCGGCGGCGATGGCAGCGGTAACAATGAAACGCCTCATGATCTTTCTTCCTGGGGGCAGCCCTCAAGGGCTGCGCTACATCGCGCGCTCACGTCCTCAGCGCCGGCGGCGCGCTGCCGTCGGGCACGAACTGGAGCGCCAGCCCGTTGTTGCACCAGCGCTGTCCGGTTGGTTTCGGCCCGTCGTTGAAGACGTGGCCCTGGTGCCCGCCGCAGCGCGCGCAGTGATACTCGGTGCGCGGCACGACGAGCCAGAAGTCGCGCTTGGTGCCGACGCGGCCGGCGATCGGCTCATAGAAGCTGGGCCAGCCGGTGCCGCTGTCGAACTTCGCCGTGGACGTGAAGAGCGGCAGGTAGCACGCGGCGCAGATGAACGTGCCGTGGCGCTTTTCCTTGTCGAGGGGACTCGAGAACGCGCGTTCCGTCCGTTCCTCGAACAGCACCGCATACGCCTCGGGCGGAAGCAGCTTGCGCCATTCCGCCTTCGGCTTCTCGAGCGGCTCGATTTTCGGATCCGGCTGCTGGCGCGCCATGGCGCCGCCATCTTACTGCAGGAGGCCAGAGCCCTCTCATAGGCGGCCGCGACGGCGAGGGCACCGGGCACATCGCGTCCGCGGGCCGAAGGACGGCTGGCATGGCAACCGTGTCCTCCAGCGCCTGTGCTCACGACGCGCACGCCGCCTGGGG
>Ga0207645_10004573_pt1 | contig 10200 bp, 6 predicted proteins | sample KBSM53metaG_FD_184331 | JGI IMG/M metagenome (GOLD analysis project Ga0207645, IMG submission 184331) | Miscanthus rhizosphere microbial communities from Kellogg Biological Station, Michigan, USA - KBS M5-3 metaG (SPAdes) (version 2) | ecosystem: Host-associated > Plants > Roots > Rhizosphere >...
CGAAACGGATCCTCCGCCTCCGCCGCTACGGCCGACAAGTCGGGTTGCGGATTGCGCAGACCCATCGGTCCCGTGATCTGATTTCCTTTTTGTCGATCTTGTTCGAGAAACATGACGTGACGCCAGGTCGACGCGCCGAGGTGGCCGGTGTTGTCGTAAGAATTTCCCGACCACGTGAAGCCGTCATCCGGGACCTGGTTCCATTCTTTGCAGGCGACTTCACATGCTTTGCAACCGATGCAAACGCTCGGGTCGGTGAAGAAGCCCACCTCGACGTGATCCTGCACGTAGGAATGTTTTCGCTGATTGGTGCTTTTAATTCCTTCGCCGATCATAACAGCATTGGAGTAGTGGAGCGTTGGAGTGGAGGAGTAATGGATTGCTGAGGCCGAGGTGTTCGCGCTGTTATCACCCCTTCATTATTCCAGGACTTCATCGCTCCTGTTCCGACGCTCATTCCGGTCTTCCTTGCAACGAATAGCCAGACTTAATTTCTTTGACGGGTGCTGCTTTCTCGGGCGGCGGTTGCTCGGGATGCAAATTCGGCGGGCCACCCGGCGGCACGTATTTTTTGAGCCACTCCTCGAACATGGGTCCGCGAGGCAATCGCCCCGGCACGATGTTGCAAGCGAGCGCTTTCGCTTCCATGATTGTGACGTTCGGCTCGCCCGACATCGGCACCAAATCATTCGTGGCGTCGCCGCGCACCGGTCCGGCGGAACCGAAATGAAACGGCATGGCAATTTGATGGACCGTCTTTCCGTTAAGATGCATCGGCCGAATACGACGACTAACGAGCGCTCGCGCTTCGATCGCGCCCCGCAAACTGACGACCGAAATGTAATCGCCATTGTCGATCTTAAGTTCGCGCGCAAGCTCGGGAGACATTTCCGCGAACAATTCCGGTTGCAACTCTGCGAGATGACTGAGGAAGCGTGACATGCCGCCAGCGGTATGGTGCTCGGTCAGTCGATAGGTTGTTAAGACAAAAGGAAATCGCGGGTCACCGGGTGGTGCGAATCGGTTATCCTGGCGAGTAAACCAATTGACCACCGGATTCGTGTCGCGCGAATAGAGCGCGTTGTGCACCGGCGACTCGAGCGGTTCGTAGTGGGTCGGCATCGGTCCATCCTGCAACCCTTTTGGAACGTGCAACCAGCCGAGCCCGTCCTCATGCAATATGAAAGGCGCATCGCCGGGAATCGCATCAAGTCCGCTCTCGTTCCCGACCGGCCGAAACTCAGGCGACTTGTCGGCCACGAAATCAGGAATGTCGATACCGCCCCATTTGCGTTGCTCCTGGTCCCACCAGACCAATTTCTTGCCCTCGCTCCAGGGTTCGCCGGTCGGCGCCGCGCTCGCTCTATTATATATGATGCGACGATCTCCCGGCCAGGAGAAGCCCCAGCCGTGGCCGAGATAATCTTTAGACTGGCGCGAGTTCGCCTTGTTAACCTTATCGGGACCGTAAACACCGGAGTAAATCCACCCGCCACATGCCGTTGAACCGTCGGACTTCAGCCGCGGATAACCATCGATCTGTGGGCCATGATGCGGATCGCCGTTGCGAGCGAGACCGCAAACCACTCCGTCAGCGTCCGACTGTGGGTTCGTATACCAGCCGTTGATTTCGGCCAGAATCGCTTCCGTTGGCGGCATGCCCGTTTCATCTTCCGGATACCACCAATCAAGGTTACGCAACGGTTCGTCGATCGGATCGTTCGATTCTTTTGCCTTGGCGATCAAACGGATTGCAAGCTGGTGCATGAACCACTCGTCGGATCGACAATCTCCGGGAGGTGACACCGCCGGCTGACGCCACTGCAAAAGCCGTTGTGTGTTGGTGAATGTGCCGTCGTTTTCGGCGTGCCCAGCCGATGGAAAAAAGAAGACTTCGGTCTCGATCTCCTCCGTTTTCAATTCCCCGCGCTCGATCTCCGGCGAATCGGCCCAAAATGCGGCTGCTTCGATTTCGACCAGATCACGCACGACCAGCCATTTTAACTTTGACAGTGCCTTTCGCTGTAAACGGGAGTTTGCCCCTGCCACCGCCGGATTCTGGCCCATCACAAACATGCCTTCCATTTTTCCGTCAGCCATGTTGGAAACATATTCGAAGAACGAATGGTTCCCCGTGATCTTCGGAACCCAGCTGTAACCGAAGTCGTTTTCCGCCGTCGCGTTCTTACCATAGTACGCCTTCATCAAGCTGATGAAGTAACTGGGATAATTATTCCAGAGACCGGTCGGCTTGGTTTGATGCGCGAGGTAATCGCGCAACGTTTCTTCCGTGCCGTCCCCTTTCGGCATCGAGAGATAACCGGGCAAAATATCGTAGAGCGTCGGAATGTCGGTCGAACCCTGAATGGAAGCGTGACCACGCAACGCAAGAATTCCCCCGCCGGGCCGACCGATGTTGCCTAACAAGAGCTGCAGGATCGCCGCGGTGCGAATGATCTGAACGCCTTTGGAGTGTTGCGTCCAACCAAGCGCGTAGCAAATCGCCGCGGTCTTGTCCGGACCCGAGGCGGCGACCAGCGCATCCGCAACTTTTTGAAACAGCGCCGGCGGAATCCCGCAAATCTTTTCGACCATTTCCGGTGTGTAGCGCCCGAAGTGACGGCGCAGGGATTGGAAGGCACAGCGCGGATGTTGCAAGGTCAGATCGCGCTCGGGAAAACTTAGGCCGCTATCGCCTTGGTAACCCCAGCTCTTATTGTCGTAGGCGCGCCGCTGCTCGTTCCAGCCCGAGAAAAAGCCGGTGGCACCTTCTTCCGCATCGCGAAAATCTTCGCGTAAAATGCAGGAGGCATTCGTGTAGTGCACCACGTAATCGCGGAAGAAGAGATTGTTCTCGATAATGTGTCTGATGAGCCCGCCCAGAAAAGCAATGTCACCCCCGGCGCGGATTGGCACCCAGATGTCGGCCAACGCACTGGTGCGCGAAAATCTTGGATCAACATGAATAATGGTCGCGCCGCGCTCTTTTGCTTTCATGACCCAGCGGAAACCTACCGGGTGTGCTTCGGCCATAGACGAGCCCTCGATCAGAATGCAATCGGCGTTAGCGAGATCTTGTTGCGCAGTCGTAGCTCCGCCCCGGCCGAAGGAGGTGCCCAGACCGGGCACCGTGCTGCTATGTCATATCCGTGCCTGGTTGGATATGCAGACCATTCCCAGGCCGAGAGTGAAAAGTTTTCGGATAAGATAGTTCTCTTCGATATCGAGCGTGGCGCCGCCAAGATGACAGATCGCGGTCGTGTGATTGATCGTGATCCCGTCCTTTTTGTGCACGAATGTGCGCTTGCGCGATTCCCAAACGCGATCGGCCAGCATGTCGAGCGCGCGATCCATTGAAATGTGCGTCCATTCTTTCGCGCGCGGCGCGCGATATTTCATTTTCGTCTCTCGGCGATTGTGGGTGAGTAATTGAAAAGAAGCGGCGCCTTTCGGACAAAGGTTCCCCTGGCTGATTGGACTCTCGGGATCGCCTTCGATCGAAATCAGTTTGCCATCCTTGTGAAAAACAAGCTGGCCGCAGCCAACTCCGCAGTACGGGCAAACCGAGCGCGCCACTTCCGCACCATCGATCCGCGCATGCATCGCGCGCGTTTTATCGGACATCGATTCGAGCCCGGTTCCGTTTTTGCCTTCACGAATTTGGCGCACGAGCGGCCATTTCGAGAGCAAAGTACCAAACGAGGTCATGGCAGAATTCTGCTGTTTCAATCTCTAGGTGGCACCAACTGAGGGGTCAAACCAAATGTTCGCGGTTTTTCACCCGAATCTTCTCGACGCGGTGGGCGGACGATGATTGGCAACAGAAGCGGCGACGCCATCAATCCCGCGATCACGTACAGCGCCGTGGCATAGCGCCGAATTGTGAAAATGTTGAGGCAGGTGCCTCGCGCAGCCAGACCACATTAAGCTTTGACGACGAGACGTGATCCTAGTGATTTTGCGACGCCTCGGTCGGTCTTAGCGCCGCGGCTCCGAAATTCACGCTGAATCGTTTGCACCATATGGACACTGCCCGGTATTTCGCCAGGTCCAAGTCGCTACCAAGCTTGTAGTTCTGGTCGCCGATATTGCCCTTGAGGACTCCCAGATCAATGAATCCAGCGTTTTGCACTGTCGCTACGTCCTTTGCATCGTCGGCGGCGACCATGTAGACGTGTACATCAGGACCGTTTGATGTGCTGAAGCTTGCAAGGCGAAGAAGACGAGTGCCATCTCCCATCTGGAAGATGGTTGCGGTACCTTCCGTGGGGTGCAAAATGCTGTAGAACCGTCCGGATTCCAGAGGCTGCGCCGAGAGGCCGCCTTGTGTGGCCGGCAATCCTTCGTCAACACGGCGATTGACCACAAGCCGCTCCGGCCGAAATGCATACCAGGCGACTAAAGCCGCGACCGCGGCAACTGGAATCGCAAGTTTGGTCCACTTTTTCATTTTCGTATCTCCTGGCTCTAAATAGCCTTCATTTCGCCGCCGTCCAAATAAGATGATCATTTCCAACTCAGCAGGTCCCATAAACCAAGCGTTAGACCGTGGACGCTCTTTCGCGCGGATCTTCGGCGGCGAGATAAAAGGGTGCAGCCTACCGGGCTTGTGCTGTCGAGATCTGCGATCGGTCTCGAAAATGATGTGCGCTGGCGCGATTTGTGGAGCGCCGATGAACCGGTCTGAGTTACTTGCGCTGGTCGATTCACTTGTGGGATCTCTATATATAGTACGCCTATTGCCGGTGACTTGGTGGATATGCTTGGATGCTGTTGTTTGCGCAAATCCCGAAGTTGTTCGGGCTTCGATGCCGATGTCAAAAAGCTTCCAAATCGACAGCTTTAGGGGCTCCCGTCTTCGCCGAGGCTACAGCGCGGCAAGCGACCCAGGAGTCGCCTTCGCATAAGGCTACTTCGCGCCAAGGAAATCAGCTGCGTTTCGGTCCCGCATGTGCGGGAAAAAAGCCGCAAATGATTCCGCAGCCGCGGGAGTACCGGACCCTATAGGCTCCGAGGTTTCTGTCTTACATTTAATTCCTAGCGAGCCGTGTTGAAACGCACTCTTAATCGTTAGGCCGCTTGAGCATAATTATCTCCCCAACCGCATTGCTCTGGGGGTGAGAGCTAATTGGCCTTTTGTGGCCAATCAAACAAACCCTTAGTTTCATCGCGAGGGCGAGCATGCCTGCGGGATATACTGAGGCAAGAAAGATAGTCTTTCCCGAAATGGCCTCGGCGATTCGATAGTCTTCTCATGAAAACCTTAGGTAAGAGGAGCCAATAACATGAGCAGAACCGTTCTGCGGGTTAAGGAGGACTAAGCCTTGATCACGATGTCGATCTTCTGGGCATTGGTAATTGGGCTGTTCGCGATCAATCCCGAACAGCCTCACGAAAGGAAATGAATCATCATGCATGCGAAAGGTCAGGCCATCACAGATGTGGACTGAGCGCTGTGGTTCGCATCGTTCAGTCCGATCATCGAAGTTTTGTTAGGCGCGCTGGGCGTTTTCATCCTCGCGCATTGAAAGGGAGGCAATCATGAACACGACACATTCTTCAAGTCTCGCCGCTGAAGTTCCCGGTTACGCGCAGCTTCAGCGCGAGATGCACGATGCTCTGCGGGCGCAGCACCCGGACTGGATTTTACCAAATGGCGATTGTCCTATCTGCGACTCCTATGACGCGCGATTCGCAGAGCTGCTCATTGTTTCATTAGCAACCGAACGCACTCTTGCGCATCGACCAAAGAGCCTGAACGTTACAAACACGACAAAGCATCCAACATTCTTCGTGAGCCTCGGCGATCCGAAAGTACTCTCATGAAAGTTTGTGTGAAGGAGCCGATAACATGAACGATGGTGATTTTCTCAACTTCCGCGAAGCGAGGGGAAATTCGATGGCGTTTGGCGCGCCAGGATCAACTCCAGGCTGGACTTCGAGTGCGAAGGAGGGAATCGGCACCGCCTACCATACGAGCTGTCGCGTCTGGTTCACACTTAGCCACGGTATCATCAACGAGATTTACTACCCGCATGTAGATCAACCGAATACAAGGGACTTTCAGTTTCTGGTTACCGATGGCGAAACGTTCTGCCACGAAGAGAAGCGGGATCTTACCCACCAAGTCGAGTATCCGCAACGCAATAGTCTTTTCTACCGGCTTACTAATTCGGACCCGCGAGGCCGTTATCGTTTGCTGAAGCATGTTCTTACTGATCCGCATCGCTCGGTCTTACTCGTGCACACCAAGCTGGAGATCCTGGATGAATCTTTGCGCGGCAAGCTGAAGCTTTATGCCTTGCTCGCGCCGCACATCGGAGGACAAGGTGCGAATAACTCTGGTTGGTGCAGTGAGGTTGGTGATGTGAAGCTCCTGCACGCGCAACGACAGGACACGCACCTGATCATGGCATGTAGCAGCGGTTTCTCGCGCCGCTCGGTCGGCTATGTGGGCGCGAGCGATGGCTGGCAGGACTTGACGCGCGATTACAAGATGGATTGGGAGTTTCGCGCCGCAGAGAACGGCAACATCGCGCTGACCGGTGAGATCGACTTGCCAGATAACAATGAATTCACGATCGCGGTCGCGTTCGGTCGCACCTACCAGACAACCGCGACGAAGTTATTCCAATCGTTAGCTGAGCCATTCGAGCAGCACGCGCAGCGTTATGTCAGTCAATGGCAGCGCGCGGTGGTGAATCCGAAGTTTGATTTTAGTAGCGATACTTCGGACGGCGGAGGGATGTATCGGCTAAGCCGCGCCGTGCTGCTCGCGCATGAAGATAAGGTATTTCAAGGCGCGCTCGTCGCTTCGATGAGCATTCCGTGGGGCGAAGCGAAAGGCGATGGAGACATGGGCGGTTACCACCTCGTGTGGACGCGCGATCTGGTGCATAGCGCAACCGCCCTGCTTGCTACTGGCCAGATGAGCACGCCTTTGCGCGCCTTGATCTGGCTCGCCGCCATGCAACGACCCGACGGTAGTTTTCCGCAGAACAGTTGGATTGACGGGCAAGCTTATTGGACTGGTCTTCAGCTTGATCAGGTAGCTCTGCCAATGCTGCTGGCGCGGCGCTTGTATGAAAATCACGCGCTAGGGTTGTTCGATCCGCGCACGATGATTGTGCGGGCTGCGTCTTACTTAATCTTACAAGGTCCAGTAACCAGCCAGGACCGGTGGGAAGAAGCTGCCGGCTACTCGCCTTCCACCCTGGCTGTCATCATTGCTGCACTCGCCAGCACAGCGCAATGGGCAAGCGAATCTGGAAAGACGGAGGCCGGCGATTTCATTTTTACCTATGCCGACTGGTTAGCGGCGCACGTGGAGGATTGGACGGTTACCACGCGTGGCGAGTTAGTAAAAGGTCTCGCAAGGCATTACATCCGCATCAATCCCACCGATCCTGCGGCTCCGGATCCGCACGCCGATCCTGATACAACCATGCTTCAGCTCGCGAACGGTGGCGGCCTGCATCCGGCGCGTAATATTGTCGGTGGCGATTTTCTTCATCTCGTGCGCTACGGCGTTCGTGCGGCGAACGATCCAGTTGTGCGTGACTCGATCGAGGTAATTGACCGCATCATCAAGCATGATCTACCGCAAGGTCCTGGCTGGCGGCGTTACAACCATGATGGCTATGGCCAAAAGGACGATGGCAGTGCCTATGACGGAACAGGTGTTGGCCGCTCGTGGCCTATCCTAACTGGCGAACGCGGGCATTATGAACTAGCTGCCGGACGCGATCCGAAGCCATTCATCGCTACGATGGAGAATTTCGCCAATCAAGGCGGAATGATCACTGAACAAATCTGGGACGCGACGGATTTGCCGGATGGCAGTATGAAACTAGGTCGGCCAACCGGTGCAGCCATGCCACTGTGCTGGGCGCACGCCGAATACCTATCGCTCGTTCGTAGCCGGCATGATGGTGTTCCTTTCGATCGCGTTGAAGCTGCCTATCACCGGTATGTTGTAAACCGGGTCCGAAGCCGGCACGAGATCTGGACGTTGCGACATCCCATTCGTCGCATCCCGCAGGGGAAAACCTTGCGCGTCATTCTACCGGCCGACGCAGTCATCGTCTGGACCACTGACAATTGGAAACGGTCTAACGAGTCAGAAGCCGATCATCTCGACGACCTCAATCTTTGGTTTCTCGATCTTCCTACCGCAGAACTGACGGGTAAGTCACAGGTTGAATTCACCTTTTTTTGGACACGCGAGAAGCAATGGGAAGGGCGCAACTTTCGCGTTGAAGTCGTCGAGAGCGTAGCTGGCGAGCAATCTACTCCAGCGCAATCGACTGAAAGCGTTCCGTCGAAGGAAGTTTCAAATCGCTCAGAGCAAAGTCCAACTCCAGTGCACTAAAACTCGAATCGAATGAAGACGAAACACTCAAGCGTAATCACCCACGACTCTTACGACGCGCGATTTGCGAAGCTGCTCATCCAAACGCTACCAACGGCGCCTCGCGGACTGAAGCAAGGCAACACTCAATTTCAATTCGAATTCCAATATCCCTTCCGCGTCACTACGATGCATCTCATACAATGAAAAAGACGAAAATAGTTATCGCCGGCGGCGGGTTTGCGGGTCTCTATGCCGCCAAGTATCTGAACAAGAGGCTGGCGCGCAGGCCGGATATGGAAGTGACGTTAATCAGTCGCGAAAATTTTATTCTCTTCACGCCGATGCTGCATGAAGTCGCCGCCGGTGATCTTTCCCCGGGCGATATCGTCAATCCGCTCCGGCGCATTCTTCGGCATGTCAACATTGTCCAAGCTGATATTCAGGCGATAGACCTAACGACTAAAAAAATTCGTTGTCTGGCCGGCGTGGAGGATATGGAGCTTGAGTTCGAGTTCGATCATCTCCTTCTCACGATTGGTTCGGAAACGAACTTCTTCGACCTGCAAGGTGTACCGGATTGGGCGGTAACGATGAAAAGCCTTTCCGACGCCGCACTGCTGCGCAACCTAATGGTGGCACTGTTAGAGCAAGCTTCCCTGCAAAAAGACGAGGCAACGCGCAAAGAGCTACTCACGTTCGTCACCGCTGGCGGCGGTTTCGCCGGCGTTGAAACCACTGGCGCGGTTAACGACTTCGTGCGCGAAACGGTGAGGTTCTATCCCTCATTGCGCGAAGAGACGATTCGAGTGGTGGTGGTGCACCCGGGCAAATTTATTTTACCCGAGCTGGGCGAAGAGCTGGGACGCTACGCCGAACAAAAATTGTCTCAACGCAAGGTAGAAATAATCAAAGGCGTGCGCGTCGCGGGGTATGATGGTTCAGTCGTTAAGCTGACTGACGGCACATCCATTCACGCTACGACTCTCATTTGGACGGCTGGTGTTAAACCAGGCGTTGCGATTGAATCGTTAGGTTGTAAGAAAGAGCGAGGACGTCTTCTTGTGAATGAATATCTCAGCGTTCCGGGGGTCAGCGGGTTATGGGCCGCTGGTGATTGCGCGGCAGTTCCCAGCGGTGAAGCCGGTCAGTTTTGGCCGCCAACCGCTCAGCACGGTATGCGAGAGGCGATAAGGGCGGCGAAGAACATCGAAGCTGCGATTGTGGGGCGTCCGCTGAAGCCATTCGTTTTTACCACTCTCGGACAACTGGCGACCATCGGTCGTCGCACGGGCGTCGCGATGGTCTTTGGGTTCAAGTTCTCCGGTCTTATCGCTTGGGGGATGTGGCGAAGCATTTATTTGATGAAGCTACCGCGCCTGGCCAAGAAGCTTCGGGTGATGATGGATTGGACGCTGGATCTTTTGTTCGGCCGAGATATCGAACAGATGATCACGTTGCGCGATGTCCAGGCGCTAAGCAATCGGCTGGCTCGCATTCGAGCTCAAACAAAGCGAGGATCAAAAGAACAAACCAGTTTAGCAACCAACGTCAGGAGTTCATGACCTATGGCTAAGAAACCACCAACAGATGCTCCGGATGGCGCGCCGCTTGCGCCGCCGTGCGTCATGATCATTTTCGGCGCCGCCGGTGATCTAACGAAGCGTCTGGTCGTCCCCGCGCTCTACAACCTGGTGGGTGCGCGGCGGCTATCTGACGAATTCCGGATTGTCGGCGTCGATCTCGCCTCGAAGACAACAGAGGAATGGCGCACCGGTTTAACCGAGACAATGCAGGGATTCGTCGGCAGCGACGCCGAATTCGCAGTTGACCATATTGACCAGAACGTC
>Ga0207645_10004574_pt1 | contig 10200 bp, 9 predicted proteins | sample KBSM53metaG_FD_184331 | JGI IMG/M metagenome (GOLD analysis project Ga0207645, IMG submission 184331) | Miscanthus rhizosphere microbial communities from Kellogg Biological Station, Michigan, USA - KBS M5-3 metaG (SPAdes) (version 2) | ecosystem: Host-associated > Plants > Roots > Rhizosphere >...
TTCAACGGCCGCGTCACGCAGATCTCGCCGATGGGCGTCGAGAAGGACAACGTCACCAACTTCGAGGTGCGCGTCTCGATCGACAACCCGGGCAAAGAGCTCAAGGCGAACATGACGGCGAACGCGGAGATCGTCCTCGAGGAGCACGCCGATTCGCTGATCGTGCCCGAGGCGGCGATCACCTACGACGCGCAGAAGAACGCGTTCGCGCAGGTGCCCGCGCCCGGCGTGAAAACCGGCGTCAGGAAAGTGCCGGTGAAGGTCGGGATCGGCAACGGCACCAGGATCCAGATCGTCGACGGCCTCAAGGCCGGCGACAAGGTTGTCCTCCCAGGCTAATGCGCCAGGCCATCAGCCAATCGTGGGAGAACCTGCGCGCCAACAAGCTGCGCAGCGTGCTCACGATGTTCGGCATCCTCTGGGGCATGGTCTCGGTGGTCGTGCTCTCGGCCACCGGCGAAGGCTTCCGGCGCGGCAACGACAAGGTGCTGCGCGAGCTGGGCAAGAACATCGCCATCGTCTGGGGCGGCCGCACCAGCATGCAGGCAGGCGGCGAGCGCGCCGGCCGGGAGATTCGGCTCACGCTCGAGGATGCTCGTGCGATCGCCACCGAGTCGGCGATGGTCGCCGTCGTCAGCCCCGAGATCGAGCGCGGCGCGGTCGCGGTGAAGAGTCCCTACAACGCCGCCAGCGCCCGGGTCACCGGGATCGAGCCGCAGTACCAGGAAATCCGCACCATCGAGCTCGAGTACGGCCGCAACTTCACCTGGAAGGACGAAGAACAGGTCTCGCGTGTCGCCATCGTCGGCGCCGATATGGCCGATCAGCTGTTCGGCAAGCGCCGCGTCGTCGGCGAAGCGATCACGCTCAACGGAATGCCGTACACGGTCGTCGGCAAGATCAGGCGGAAGAACCAGGACAGCAACTACAGCGGCCCCGACAACAACAAGATCTTCGTGCCGTTTGCGGCGATGTCGCGCGACATGCCGCGGCAGAACGCCGATCCGGGGACGCTCTCCGACATCATCGTCGCGCCGAAAGAATGGGCCATCGCCCAGCTGCCGCGCGTCCTGGATGAACGCACCGGCCGGATCGAAGACGTCGACTGGCCGCTCGAACAGAACGTGCGCGCGGTCCTCGCCCGCCGCCACGGGTTCGATCCGGCCGACCGGCAGGCGATCGCCATGTGGGACACCTCGCTGCAGACGCTGATGTTCGGCCGGATGATCGGCCACATGAAGCAGTTCTTCTCGATCGTCGGCCTGGTCACGCTCGCGCTCGGCGGCATCGGCGTGATGAACATCATGCTGATCGCCGTGAAGGAGCGGACGCGGGAGATCGGCGTCCGCAAGGCGCTCGGCGCCACCACCGCGACGATCCAGCGGCAGTTCTTCCTCGAGGGCTTCTTCCTCACGCTGTCGAGCGGCGGCGCCGGCATGCTGCTCGCTCTCGGCTTGTGTCAGCTCGTCAACCTGCTGCCGATGCCCGAGCGGTTCTCCGGGATGATCCTGTCGTGGCAGGCGGGCATCTTCGCGTTGATCACGCTGATTGTGATCGGCGCGATCACCTCGACCTATCCCGCGCGTCGCGCCGCGGAGCTTCCGCCGGTCGAGGCGCTGCGCTTCGAGATGTAACGATGGACGCTGCCGCGCTTTCCTCTGTGCCCTCTGTGTCCTCTGTGTCCTCTGTTGCCTTTGTGTCCTCTGTGCGCAGGCCACCACGCGCGCGTTTTGTGTCTTCGCGTGAAATCCTGCGCGAAGCGTTCTACGGCCTGTATCACCACCGCTTCCGCGCGGCGCTGTCGATGCTCGGCATCTCGTGGGGCATCATCTCGGTCGTCGTGCTGCTCGCCTACGGCAACGGCTTCCGCGGCGCGCTCGACGCCGGCTTCCGCGGCGCGTTCTCCGACGGCACCGTTGTCACCTTCCCCGGGCAGACCAGCCTTCAGGCCGGAGGCGAGCGAGCGGGCAAGCGCGTGCGCGTCTCCCCGGACGATGTGATCGCGATGGGCGAGCTGCCGCTGGTGAAGAACGTCAGCCCCGAGTTCATGAAGGAGGCGCCGATCGGCTACGGCAACCGTGTCTCGAGCCACCTGGTGCGCGGCGTGTCCGCTGCCTATGGCGTGATGCGCGCCGAGCAGCCGCAGCCGGGCGGACGGTTCCTCGACGAAGAAGACGTGCGCTTGCGGCGCCGGGTCGCGTTCATCGGCAGCGAAGTGCAGCGGAAGCTGTTCGGCGGCATCCCGCCGGTCGGCGAGACGCTGCGGATCGCCGGGCAGCCGTTCGAGATCGTCGGCGTGCTCGAAGAGAAGGTCCAGCTCTCGAACTACAACCGGCCGGACAAGTACTGCGTCTTCATCCCCTGGACGACGATGAGCTCGCTCGCCGACACGCGCTTCGTCAACACGTTCGTGTGGCAGGCGGTGTCGCCGATGATGGAGCCGAAGGCGACCGACCAGGTGAAGGAGTTTCTCGCCAGGCGCTACCGCTACAATCCCGCAGACGAGCGGGCGCTGAACATGTTCGGATCGACCAAGAGCAACGAGATTGCCGCCGGCATCACCGGCGGGCTGAAGCTCGTGCTCACCTTCATCGGCGTGCTGACGCTCGCCATCGGCGGCGTCGGCATCATGAACATCATGTTCGTCAACGTGCAGGAGCGGACGCGCGAGATCGGCGTCCGCAAGGCGCTCGGCGCCAAGCGCTCGGAGATCCTGCTGCAGTTTCTGCTCGAGGGTCTTGCGACGACCTTCGCCGGCGGCACGATTGGCATCGCGCTCTCGGCCGGCCTCGTCTGGCTGCTCAGCCCGCGGCCGTTCCTCGCCGAGCTGCTCGACGACGCCAGCCGCGTCACCGACATCCATCTGGCGCTGTCGATGCAGCTGGTCGCCGTCACGACCGGCATCCTGATGTTCGTCGGGCTGGTCAGCGGCCTGCTGCCGGCGGTGAAGGCGTCGCGACTCGATCCGATCGAGGCGCTTCGATACGAATGACGGGGCAGCCCTAAAGGGCTGCGCTACACGCTGCGGCGCGTGCCGCGCGCACAATCGAATCGGCCGAGCGATCGACGTCTTCCTCGGTCGTCGACCAGTTCGACACCGAGATCCGCATCGCCTCCATCCCGTGCCAGTTCGACCCGCCGAGCCAGCAGATGCGCTCCTCCTGAACCAGCCGCAGCGCCTCGCGGGTGACGGCATCGGCGTCGCCGCCGGGCGGGGCGACGCGGACCAGCACCTGGTTGAGCACGACCTCGTTGAGGATCTCGATGCCTGGCTCCGCGCGCAGGCGATCGGCAAAACGCCGCGCGAGCCGGCAGCAGCGCTCCACCAGATCGGCCACGCCGCGCCGGCCGAGCGACGCCAGCGCCGCATAGACGGAGAAGCCGCGCGCCCGCCGCGACGACTCCGGCGTCCAGTCCATCGGCTCGCGCGGCTCTTCCGGCGATCGCGTGAGGTAGGCGGCGCTCATGCTCATCGCCGCGCGGTGCGCTGACGGATGCCGCGTGAACACCAGCCCCGAGTCGTACGGCACGTTCAACCACTTGTGCGCGTCGGTCGCGCACGAGTCGGCTCGATCGAGGCCGCGCACGTGGTGGCGAAGATGCTCGCTGGCCGCCGCCCAGATGCCGAACGCGCCGTCCACGTGCAGCCAGGCGCCGCGCGCCTCGGTCAGATCGGCAATCGCGTCGAGCGGATCGAACGCGCCGGAGTTCACGTTGCCGGCCTGCGCGCAGACGATCGTCGGCCCATCCGCCGAACCGAGCGCCGCGGCGAGCCCATCGGGTTTCATGCGGCCCTGGGCGTCGACCGCGACGCGGACCAGCTCGCGCGAGCCGAACCCCAGGAGCCGCAGCGACCCGACGGTCGAGACGTGCACCTCCTCGCCGACGATCACGCGCAGCCGCGGCGCGGCCTGCATGCCGTCGGCCTCGACATCCCATCCCGTGCGCCGCAGCAGCTCGTGGCGCCCGGCGGCGAGGCCGGTGAAGTTCGCCATGTGGCAGCCGGTGACGAACCCGACGCTGCACCCCGGCCGCAGGCCGAGCAGATCGATCAACCAGCGGCCCGCGGTCTCTTCGACCACCGATGCCGACGGCGACATCACGTACAAGCCCGCGTTCTGGTCCCAGGAGGTGGTGAGCCACTCGGCGGCAATCGTCGCCGGCAGCGCGCCGCCGGTGACGAACCCGAAGTACCGCGGACCGGTGGTGGTGACCAGCCCCGGCTCGGCGGCGCGAGCCAGCGCGTCGACGACCTGCGCCGGTTCGACCGGATTCTCCGGCAGTGGCCGGCCGATCGTCTCCCGCAGATGCGCGAGCGTCGTCTGCGGCCAGACCGGACGCCCGCCGCGCGAGGCAATGTAGCGGCGCGCCGCGGCTAGCGCGACGGCGAGAGCGTCTTCTTCAGCCACGTGACAATGGCGTCGGTAACCTGGCGGCTGACCTGCTTGTCCTTCAGCGCGGCGTACTCGTCGACTTCGCCGGTGGTCGCCGGCACGAGCAGGTGATTGACGCCGGGCACTTTGACGACTTCGGTTTGCGGCGCATTTTTCCGCGCCTTCGCGAGCGTCTCGAGACGGTCGGCGTTCGATGGTTCGACCTGGGTGTCGAGCTCGCCCTGCACGATCAGCAGCGGTTGGCGCACCGGAGGCACCAGCTTCGACGGGTCGCTCGTCAACAGGCTCTGGAAATAGACGTTGTCGACCGATCGGCGAACATCCGGCGGCAGCTGCTCCAGCCCCTTCCCGGTAATCACCGCCTCGTGGATCTTCTTCTGCGCCTCGACCTTCGCCTGCTTTTCCTCCGGCGTCAGCGTCATCCGATTGAGCAGGCGCTGCTGCTGCGCGAGCACGACGTCCGCGCCGGTGAGCCCGGGCGTGGCGATCAACGCGACCGCTGCAATCTTCTTCTCCCTGGCCGCCGCGATCAGCCCGACCAGGCCGCCTTCGCTGTGGCCGACCACCGCGATGCGCTTCTCGTCGACGTCCTTGCGGTTCTCGAGCAGCTTCACCGCGGCGCGCACATCCTCGGCGTAATCGGCGAGCGACGCCGACTCGGCGCGGCCACCACTCTGTCCGATGCCGCGCTTGTCGTAGCGGACGACGATCCAGCCGGCGTTGGCCAGCGCGTCCGCGATCTGCCCGAGCACGGGGATGCCATAGACGACGCCGTCTCGATCGGCGGGGCCGCTGCCGCCGACGAGCACCACTGCGGGAAGACGGGCTTCAGTCGATTGCGCCGGCCGCGACAACGTGCCGGCGAGCAGGAAGCCGTTGCCGGGGATGTTCACGGCCTCGTCGTTGGCGCGCGAGATGGTCACGCTGCGCGCGGACACGGCGGCGATGTCCTCGCGCACGACCTCGAGCGATTGCGCCGGCACGCTGAAGCGAATCATGCGTCCGCTGTCGTCGGACCACAGCTCGGCGTCGAGGCGCGCGTTCGGCAGCGCCAGCGTGATTCGCGTCCGGCGCGCCGAGACGACCCGCGAGGCGGTTTGAATCTGTTCGGGAGTGGACTCGCCGGCGCGAATCGAGATCGACATCTGGCCGATCAGGTAGGCGGGAATCTCGGTGCCGGCCGGCACCGTCCGCAAGCGCGCCGCGAGCGCCTCGTACGGGCCGAAGAAGCTGTTGGGCAGCAGCACCACCGCGGTCGCATCGACCGGGTCGCTCTTCTCCGTCGCCTGCCCGCCGATGCTGATCTGACTTTTGCCGGTCGTGCCGTCGAAGGTCGTGCGAATCGTCTGCGGCTGTCCGCGGACCGTGCCGTCGAGCGTGAATTCGACGGGCCGCCACTCCGGCGTGTAGCGCACCTGCAGACGGCGCGCGACAACGTCGATCGGCGCGCCGAGGCGTCCAGAACTCGCGATCGTCCACCCGCTCGCGGTGCGGGTGAGCGCGATCTGCTCGGTGCCAATCGGCGCGCCGCGGAGGAAGATCGTGAAGTTGGTGGCGCCCGCATCCGGCAGCGGCGGCGCCAGCGGCGGCTGCTGCGCCGCGGCCGTGAGCGGCAGCGCTACCGCCAGCGTGGCGAGCGCCGCGCGGATAGAATGAGACCAGAACATGCCTCAGCATATCACCACGATTCCGGCGGCTTCCGCCGCTGCATACGAGGCGGCGCGGCGTCGCGCCGCGGTGATCGATCGCAGCGGCCGCGGCCGAATCGTCGTCTCCGGCGGTGATCGCGCATCGTATCTGCAGGGGCTCGTCACCAACGATGTCGTGGCGTTGAAACCGGGACAGGGCTGCTATGCCGCGTACCTCACCGCCCAGGGCCGGATGATTGCCGACCTGCACATCTACGAGCTTGGCGACGTGATGTTGTTGACGATGGCGGGCGAGGTGAAGGACACGGTACTGGCCCGGCTCGATCAGTTGATCTTTTCCGAGGACGTCCAGCTCGGCGACGTCACCGGCACGTTCACGCAGCTGGCCGTTGTCGGACCGCAGGCGGCGTCGCGTCTCGCCGCGGCGCTCGGATCGGTTTCGGTGGAGACGCTCGAGGCGATGCCCGAGCACGGCAACACGCGCATCGAATGGCAGGGCAGCCCGGTCATCGTCACGCGCGTGACCGACACCGGCGAACCAGGCTACGACCTGTTCGTCGACCGCGAGCGCGGCCAGGCGCTCGCCGCGGCGCTCGCCGCCGCCGGCATCGTCGACGCCGATGCGGCGACGGCGGAGGCGATCCGCATCGAGGCTGGCGTGCCGCTCTTCCACCGCGACATGGACGAGACGACGATCCCGCTGGAGGCGAACCTCGAATCGCGCGCGATCAGCTTCAACAAGGGATGCTACGTCGGCCAGGAAGTGGTGATCCGCGTGCTGCACCGCGGCCACGGCCGCGTTGCGCGGAAACTGGTCGGCCTGCTCGTCGACGGCGACGGCGTGCCGGCGCCGGGGACGGCGATTCGAAGCGGCGAGCGCGAGATCGGCGCGGTCACCAGCAGCACGCGGTCGCCGGCGCTGCAGCGGCCGATTGCGCTCGGTTATGTGCACCGCGACTTCGTGGAGCCTGGGACCGCCCTGACCGTCGGCGACGCGTCGGCGCAGGTCGTGGCAACGCCATTCGTGACAGGCTCGTAACGGCTCGGCTCATTCGGTGCGACAGCCACTCCTATCTTTCAGTGGCTTGGTCCTTATCTACCGGCGCTCACCACGAAAGCCACGAAAACGCGAAAGACACGAAGAAGAACGTTTTGTACGGGGTGCTTCAATCGCGCCAGGTGATTTCCGGCCAGGCGTTGCTGAAAGTGCCCGAGCCAAGAGAAGTTCTTTTTCGTGACTTTCGAGTTTTCGTGGCTTTCGTGGTGAGCGCCGGTCGTCAGTGACGAGGCAGCTGAAAGCATGTTGTGGCTGCCCTACGACCGAAGCACCCTGATCAGCTCCTCGTCCGCCGGCGGAAACTCTAGCGCCTGCAGCTCGTCGCGCTGCACCCATCGCATCTCCTGCCCGAGGAGCGGCCGCGGCTGGCCGGTCAACTCGCAGCGAAAGAAGTGCAGCTCCACCACGCGCTCGGGATAGGCATGTGTCGTGGTGAAGAGTTCCTCACCGATCCGCGCGTCCACGTCGAGCTCCTCCCGCAGCTCCCGCGCCAGGCACGCTTCGAGCGTCTCGGTGCCGTCGCACTTGCCGCCGGGGAATTCCCAGTAGCCTTCCAGGTGCACGCCGGCCTGGCGCCTGGTGACGAGCAGCCTGCCGTCGCGCTCGATGACCGCGGCGGTCACCACGATAGTCGTCATCGGCGCTCGGTGCCCTTTGTGTCCTTTGTCTCCTTTGTGTCCTTTGTGCGCGAGCGACAGCTCGCGCTCATCGGGCAGACGAGGCACTTCGGGTTGCGGGCGACGCAGACCATCGCGCCGAAGTCCATCAACGCCTGGTTGAAGTCGTAGACGTGGCGCACCGGCACGAGCGTCTCCGACAGCCTCCAGAGGTGGCGTTTCACCGCGTGGCTCTTCGGATCGCCGTCGCCGACGAAGACGCGGAACAGGACGCGCGCGACGTTGGTGTCGAGGATCGCCGCGCGCTCGTGAAACGCGAAGCTGCGGATCGCGCCGGCGGTGTAGGCGCCGATCCCCTTGAAGGATCGCAGCGTCGCCTCGTCGGACGGCAGCTCCCCGCCGTACTTCTCGACCGATTCGCGCGCGATCGACTGCAGCCGCCGCGGCCGGATGTTGTAGCCGAGCGGATACCAGGTTCGAGTCACTTCCTCGTCGGGAGCGGCGGCGAGCGCACCCATCGACGGGTACTTGTCGAGCCACTCGGCGTACTTCGGCAGCACGCGATCGACCTGCGTCTGCTGCAGCATCACCTCCGAGACCAGGATGTGATACGGGTCGCTCGTCTTGCGCCACGGCAGATCGCGGCCGTGCCGCCGGTACCACGACAGCAGGCGCTGGCGGAACCGCCGGCGATCGGGCGGCAGCGGCAGCGCCGCGGCCACCTTCACGCGCTTCGCATTCAGGCTCTTCTTGACGGCCATTTCGTATAATTCGCCCGTGACACTCTACACGCGCACCGGCGACGGCGGCGAGACGTCGCTCTTCGACGGCACGCGCACGCGCAAGGACGATGCGCGCGTCGACGCGTACGGGGAAGTGGACGAGCTCCACGCCTGGCTCGGCCTGGTGCGGACCTCGCCGATCGACGCCGACGTCGATCGCGCGCTCCTCGCCATCCAGCGCGATCTGTTTGCCCTCGGCGCGCAGCTCGCCGACCCGGCAGAGAAGCTCGCGCCGCGGGTGACCCGGGCGGTGATCGCCGACGACCACGTCGCCCGCCTCGAATCGCTCATCGATCGATTCGACGGCGAGGTGCCGCCGCTGCGCCGCTTCATCCTCGCCGGCGGCACGCCGGCCGCCGCCGCGCTGCACGTCGCCCGCACCGTCTGCCGCCGGGCCGAGCGGCGCATGGTCGGCCTGCAGCCGCCGATCGACCCGGTGCTCGTCCGCTACATCAACCGCCTCTCCGACCTGCTCTTCGCCATGGCGCGGTACGAAAACCACCGCCTGGGCGTCGCCGAGACCGAGTGGCGTGACAGGGATTAGGGCATAGGGATTGGGGATTAGTGAGCCTGGGACGAGCGGGCGAGTCTAACCCCTGCACTCTACTCCCTACTAATCCCTAATCCCCAGTCCCTAATCCCTATCCCGACGCTCCAGCTCCCGCTTCACCGCATCGAACACCATCCGCGCCAGCTCCTGGGAGACGCGCTCGCGGATGGCGCCGCACTCGACCAGCAGCGTGCCCCTCACCGCCTCGATGGCGACATCCCACCGATCGCGCGCGATGCCCTCGGGGCGATCCTCGAAGCTGGTGGCCTGCGCCGCGGCCGCCTCGGGATACCGGCGCGACGCATAGGCGGCGATCGGCGAGCCGTTGATCAGCACCCGCACCGCCGTGATCAGATCCTTGTCGACCGAGCGCTCGCCGTAGTAGAACCGCGACGCGTCCTCGCTGAAGAGCGCGAGATCGGCGCCGGCCGGGATCTCGGCGATCACCGTGCGGCCGAGCGCGCGCTCGGAGTCGCGCGCCCGCATCCGCCGCCGGCGATAGCCTTGCAGCGTCGTCGCCAGGCTGGCGGCGGCCAGCAGCAGCAGCAGCGCGGCGAGCGCCGCCAGGGCATCACGCATTTCGAACTAGAATCTGGCAGTGCCCGACCGCCCCGACATGCTGGCGCGCGCCTACGCCGCATGCGAGGCCATGGCCCGGGCGCACTACGAGAATTTTCCGGTGGCGTCGCGGCTGCTGCCGCGGGCGATGCGTCCGCACGTCGCGGCGGTCTATGCCTACGCGCGCGTCGCCGACGACATCGCCGACGAGGGATCGGCGCCGGCCGCCGAGCGGCAGGCGCAGCTGGCCGCGTGGCAGCGCCGGCTCCACGCCGCCGTCGCCGTGGAACGCGCCGCCGACGCGCCGCATGAACACGAGGACCTGATCGTGATCGCGCTCGCGCATTCGATTCGATCGCTCGATCTGCCGATCGCGCTGTTCGACGATCTTCTGAGCGCGTTCGCGCAGGATACCATGACCACCCGCTACGCCTCGTGGAGCGAGGTGCTCGACTACTGCCGCCGATCGGCCAACCCGGTCGGACGCCTGGTGCTGCGCATCGCCGGCTATCGCGACGAGGCGCTCGATCGCTCGTCCGACGCGCTCTGCACCGCGCTCCAGCTGACCAACTTCTGGCAGGATCTCGGCCGCG
>Ga0207645_10004577_pt1 | contig 10197 bp, 8 predicted proteins | sample KBSM53metaG_FD_184331 | JGI IMG/M metagenome (GOLD analysis project Ga0207645, IMG submission 184331) | Miscanthus rhizosphere microbial communities from Kellogg Biological Station, Michigan, USA - KBS M5-3 metaG (SPAdes) (version 2) | ecosystem: Host-associated > Plants > Roots > Rhizosphere >...
CGCGAGGGCCCAGGCGTTCCCGATCTCCATTGATGTCAAGCAGATCACCGAGCTGGCGAAGAAGCCGGAGGTAATCGAGCGGGCGCAGCAGATCCGCCGGGACCTCGGCAACCCCAAGACCATCCTGCTCGGCGTCGACAGGCTCGACTACACCAAGGGCATCCGGCACCGGCTCAAGGCGTACGAGGAACTGCTGCAGGACGCCAAGGTCACCGTCGAGGACGCGACCCTGATCCAGGTGGCCAGCCCCAGCCGTGAGCGTGTGGAGCAGTACCGCCTGCTTCGCGAGGAGGTCGAGGGCACAGTGGGCCACATCAACGGCACCTTCGACACCATGGAGAGCACGGCCGTCCGCTACCTGCACCACAGCTACCCCATCGAAGAGATGGTGTCCCTGTACCTGGCCGCGGACGTCATGCTGGTCACCGCCCTGCGCGACGGCATGAACCTCGTCGCCAAGGAATACGTCACGGCCCGGACAAACAACGACGGAGCGCTGGTACTGAGTGAGTTCGCCGGTGCCGCGGACCAGCTCAAGCAAGCCCTGCTGATGAACCCGCACGACATTGACGGCCTCAAGGACACGATCATGAGGGCCGTCAACATGCAGCCGGCCGAGGCATCACGCCGCATGCGGGCCATGCGCAAGCAGATTCTGGACCACGACGTCGACCTCTGGTCCTCCGACTTCCTGAAAGCCCTCGCCGAAAAGGTTGTACGCGATGACTCCTGACGCCGCCGGAACCCACGACTCAGAGACCAACACTCCAAACACGGCCCCGCTCTCGCTCTCCCCTGAGCTGCTGGCAGCCGTGCGCCGCGTCGCCGGCGCCGGGCACCTGCTCGTGGCGATGGACTTCGACGGCACCATGGCACCGCTCGTGGACCATGCCGGCGACGCCCGCGCGCTCCCGCGCTCCGCAGCCGCCTTCGCGGCGCTTACGGAACTGCCCCGGACGACGACGGCGCTCATCTCCGGCCGGGCGCTGGACAGCCTGCGGGCCGTCGCCTCCCCGCCGGAGGAGACGCTGCTGATCGGCAGCCACGGCGCAGAGGTCTGGATGGGGCCCGGCTCCTCGGAACTCATGCTCGACGACGCCCAACGCGAACTCCTGGCCGAGGTCCGCCGGGAGCTTGAGGGAATCGTGGAACAGGCCCCGGGGACCCTTTTGGAAGACAAGCCGGCCGGCGTCGTCCTGCACACGCGGCTCGCGGCGGACGACGTCGCCGAGGACGCCGTCGCCGCGGCGCGGACGGTCCTGCAGGACCGCAGCGGCGTCTTCCTCAAGTCGGGCAACCGCGTCCTGGAGACCTCCGTCGTGAACGCCTCCAAGGGCGAGGGCATTGCCTTCCTGCGGCAGGCTGCCGGAGCCACGGCAGTTGCTTTCGCCGGAGACGACACCACCGACGAGGACGCCCTGGCCAGCCTCGTCCCGGGCGATCTCGGGGTAAAGGTGGGGCTCGATTTCACCCAGGCCGAGTTCCGGGTGGAGGCGCCGGTGCACATCTGCGAACTGCTGGAGGCCCTGCTGCGTGAGCGGAAGAAGGCCCTCAACTCCGGGAGCTAACGCGGCCTACTGAGCGGTCAACCGGGCGTCGGTCACGACTCAGGCTCGTAGCCGATCAACCAGTGCAGTCCGTGACGGTCGAGGACCTGGCCATCTGTTGCGCCCCAGGGCTTCGGGGCAAGGGGGTCGATCACCCGGCCGTCAACGGCGAGCTTGTCGAACCACTGGTGGAGAACTGCCGGTTCGGCGGTCCCCAGCAGCGAGAGCATGAGGCCTTCGAACCGGACGCTTTTCTCGCCCGGAGCCGCATCCGACCCCGCCAAAGCGACTGCGCCACTCAGCTGTCCGTGGGCAATGGCATCCGGCGGGCCGTCGCTGCGGTTGAACTCCTCGTATGTGAACAAGGCAAGCTCTCCGCCGAAAACGTCGGCGTAGAAGCCAAGTGCTTCACGCGCCGTGCCGGGGAAACTGACATAGATCTGCAGTGCCGTCATGCGCACAGCATACCTACCCTTTTCTGGCGCCACGTGACGGACCCCACGTGTGACATCCGTAACTTTTTAGCCCATTTGGCATATATCTGACATACTCTGTTTGTGATGTGGCGCACAACTACCGTGCGGCGTCACTGGGTACTCCTCGGCTTCGGCCGAGGAGTATGCGTATGAAATCCCACAATTGAATTAACAACTGCATAAAACGACCATTCACTACGGATCGTCCGGCACGTACCTGCCGGTGAAGGGATTGATAACTGTGGCTACAGTTACTTTTGATAACGCAACACGTCTGTACCCGGGCACCGAGAAGCCCGCTGTTGACAAGCTCAACATTGATATCGCCGATGGCGAATTCCTGGTCCTCGTTGGACCCTCCGGCTGCGGAAAGTCGACCTCCCTGCGCATGCTTGCAGGTCTCGAGGACGTCAACTCCGGCCGCATCCTCATCGGCGACCGCGACGTCACTGACGTCCCGCCGAAGGATCGCGACATCGCCATGGTGTTCCAGAACTATGCCCTGTACCCGCACATGACCGTCGCGGACAACATGGGCTTCGCGCTGAAGATCGCCGGCGTCAGCAAGGAGGAGCGCGCCGAGCGCGTCCGTGAGGCCGCCAAGCTGCTTGACCTCGAACCGTACCTGGACCGGAAGCCGAAGGCCCTCTCCGGCGGCCAGCGTCAGCGCGTTGCCATGGGCCGGGCCATTGTGCGTAACCCGCAGGTCTTCCTCATGGATGAGCCGCTGTCCAACCTGGATGCCAAGCTGCGCGTGCAGACCCGCACCCAGATCGCGTCCCTGACCCGCCGCCTCGGCGTCACCACCGTCTACGTGACCCACGACCAGGTCGAGGCCATGACCATGGGTGACCGCGTCGCCGTGCTGAAGGACGGCCTGCTGATGCAGGTCGACACCCCGCGCAACCTGTACGACAAGCCCAAGAACGTCTTCGTGGCCGGCTTCATCGGCTCCCCCGCCATGAACCTGCTCGAACTCCCCGTCGTCGACGGCGGCGTGCAGTTCGGCGGAACCGTTTACCCGGTGCCGCGCGACGTCCTCGAGGAAGCCCACGGCCAGACCGTGACCCTCGGTTCCCGCCCGGAAGACCTTGAGACTGTCGCCCAGGGTGAAGGTCTCCAGGTCGAGGTCGACGTCGTCGAAGAACTCGGCGCCGACGCTTACGTCTACGGCCACACCACGCTCGACGGCCAGAGCCACGACATCGTGGCCCGCGTCGACGGCCGCCGCCCCCCGATGAAGGGTGAGTCCATCTGGGTCCGCCCCCAGTCGGGCCACGTACACCTGTTCGACACCAAGACCGGCCTGCGCCTCGGCGACTAGTCCCCACCCACCGGTTCAGCTGACGGCGGTCCTCCCCAGTGGAGGGCCGCCGTCGGGCGTTAACAGCCCCTTTTAGGCGCGGCCCTGCAAATACGGAAGAATTGATTCATGACCGAGGAAAACGCATGACCGAGGAAAACAGCGCACAGTGGCACGACGAGCCCACTGACTACGGTCAGATTGGAAAATTGCCCCGGTTCGAGGCCGCCAGCGCCAATGACGACAAGGCCGCGATGGTGTCCAGCTCGCTGAGCATCACGGCCGCCGCCACCGAGCCCGAGCTGCTGGACCTGCCCTGGCACATTGCCCTCGAGGACTGGCCGGCCGAATATCTGGCAGCCCTCCCCCGCGGTATCTCCCGGCACATCGTGCGCTTCGCCCACCTCGGCGGCTCCGTGATCGCCATCAAGGAAACCTCGGAGCACGTGGCCCGCCACGAGTACCACATGCTGCGCAAGCTCGCCCGGCTGGACGTTCCCGGCGTGGAGCCGGTGGCCGTCATCACCGGACGCACCACCCCGGAGGGCCGGCCGCTGAACCCCGTGCTGGTCACCCGGCACCTGAAGTTCTCCATGCCCTACCGTGCGCTCTTCTCCCAGATGCTGCGCAAGGACACCCTGACCCGGCTCATCGACGCCCAGGCCCTGCTGCTGGTCCGGCTGCACCTGATCGGCTTCTACTGGGGCGACGTGTCGCTCTCCAACACCTTGTTCCGCCGCGACGCCGGCGCGTTCGCCGCCTACCTGGTCGATGCCGAGACCGGCGAACTGTACCCGGATTTGTCCACCGGCCAGCGCGAGTACGACCTCGAAATCGCCCGCGTCAACATCGCCGGGGAACTCATGGACCTCCTCGACGGCGGCCTGATCGAGGAGAAGGTGGACCCCGTGGCCACCAGCGAGCTGATCATGGACAGCTACCGGCGGTTGTGGACCGAGCTGACGGCAAAGGAATCGTTTGAGATCGGGGAACGCTGGCGTGTGGCAGCCCGGATCCGGCGGCTCAACGAGCTGGGGTTCGACGTCGAGGAATACGCGATCAAGACCACGCAGAACGGCTCCACCATCCAACTCCAGCCGAAGGTCGTCGACGCCGGGCATCACCAGCGCCGGCTGCTGCGCCTGACCGGCCTGGACGCACAGGAAAACCAGGCCCGCCGGCTCCTGAACGACATGGACTCATTCCGGGCGGACAACAACCCGGGCATGGACGAGGAATACAGCGCGCACCTGTGGGTCAGCCAGATCTTCGAACCGATCGTCCGGGCCATCCCCCGCGACCTCTCCGGCAAGCTCGAGCCGGCCGAGGCGGTGCACGAGGTCCTGGAGCACCGCTGGTACATGTCCGAGAAGGAGAACCGGCACATCCCCCTGGCGGAGGCCGTCCAGTCCTACATCGACAACGAACTCCGCCACCGCCGGGACGAGGCCGCGATCATGCTCAACCCGGACACTGGGTTGCTCAAGATCCTTGAGGTGGAAACCGAGGAATCACGCTACGGCGCCGACGACTCAGTGGACGAATACCCCGACTCCGACGACTAAGCCGCGCGCCGGGCATGTTGTGGCACGCCCGCGCTAAATCTCCTTGAGCTAAATCGCCTTGCCGGGGTTCAGGATCCCGGCCGGATCGAAGAGTTCCTTGATCCGGCGCTGCAGCTCGCGCACGGGTTCCTTCTGCTCCAGGCCGAGCCAGCGCAGCTTGTACTGCCCGATCCCGTGTTCGCCGGTGATCGTGCCGCCCATGGCCAGGGCCACGGCAATCGACCGGTCCAGGGCGGCGCCCAGGCGGGCCATGGCATCGGGGTCCACGGTATTGTCCACCCGGTCGACCCAGAAGGTGGGGTGGAGGTTGCCGTCACCGGCGTGTGCCACGACTTTGAGCTGCACCCGGTGCTCCGCCGCCATGGACTCGAGCTCGGCGACGTAATCCACCAGCCGCGAACGCGGCACGGCCACGTCCTCGCCCACCCGGTATTCGTCGTCCACCTCGGTCCCCCGGCTGTTGCGGCGCAGTTCGACAAGCTCCTCTGCCTCCGCGTTGGCCTCCATGGTCACCACCGCTCCTCCCGCCACCAGGACCGGGCGGATGGCCGCGGCTTCCGCTGCCGCGCCGAAGCCGTCGGTCTGGATCAGCAGCAGGGATGCCCCGCGCGCGGCCAGGTCCGAGCCGTGGAGGTCATCGAGTTGGGCGAGCGAGCCGCCGTCGAGCAGTTCCATGATGGCCGGCTGCACGCGGGCCCTGCCCACGGCGAGGACCCCGGCCGCGGCGCTGCGGAAGTCCGGGTAGAAGGCGGCGATGGTGTGTACGTCGCGCGGCAGGTATTTCAGCCGCACGGTGACACCGACCACGATCCCCAGGGTCCCCTCCGAGCCGACGAACAGCCCGGTGAGGTCATAGCCGGCGACGCCCTTGAAGGTCTGGTGGCCGGTATGGATGAGGGAGCCGTCCGCGAGGACGACGTCGAGCGCCAGGACAGAGTCGCGGGTCACCCCGTACTTCGCGCAGCGCAGGCCGCCGGCGTTGGTGGCCACGTTGCCGCCGATGGTGGACATCTTGAAGCTTGCAGGATCCGGGGCATACATGAGCCCGTGTACGGCGGCGGCCGCATTCAGGTCGGCGTTAATGACGCCGGGTTCCACGACGGCGGTCTCGTCGTCCGGGTTGAGGTCCAGGATGCGGTTCATCCCCTCGAGCGTGAGCACCACGCAGCCTGCGCTCGCGTGGGCGCCCCCGGAGACCCCGGTACCGGCCCCGCGCGCCACAAGCGCGACGCCAAGGGCGGCGCAGGCACGCACAGTAGCCTGCACGTCGGCCACCGATTCGGCGCGGACCACCGCCTGCGGGAGCTGATAATCCAGGACGGGAGCCTGGTCCACGGCATAGGCGGCCAGGGTGGTCGCGTCCACGGCAATTTTCTCCGCGCCCAGGGAAGAGGTCAGCTCATCGATGATGCTGCGCATGCGGTCTCCAGTTCGGTCGAATCCGGATCCCAGTCTAAGGCCGCGCATTGTCGGTGATGCGGCTCACAGTTGCAAGCGCTTCCAGCTATGCGCGGGATAGTCCAGTTGGTGGTCGAAATTGCCGCCAAAATGTGACTGGAAGCGTTTTCATAATCCGGCGTGGGAGCCCTAGTATTGCCGTCATGTCCGTTGATTCAGTTCTCCTCGCTCCCGCCGCGCTGGCCGGACCCCTGACGGGTCCGCTGACCCCCGTGCACGCCGCAGACCACATTCCGGGATGGTGGCGCTCCGCTGTCATCTACCAGGTCTATCCGCGCTCGTTCCGGGACCTGAACGGCGACGGGATCGGCGATCTCGCCGGCATCACGGCGGAACTGCCCCGCCTTGCGGAACTGGACATCGACGCCGTCTGGCTTTCGCCCTTCTACCGGTCCCCGCAGCGCGACGCCGGCTACGACGTCAGTGACTACTGCGACGTCGACCCCCTGTTCGGCACCCTGGACGATTTCGCCGCCATGATGGCCGAGGCCACCCGGTTGGGAATGCGGATGATCGTTGACCTGGTGCCCAACCACTGCTCGGACCAGCACCACGCTTTCCAGGCTGCCCTGGCCGCGCCTGCCGGCAGCCCGGAGCGGGACATGTTCATCTTCCGAGACGGCCGCGGAGCATTCGGCGAGGAGCCGCCGAACAACTGGCAGTCCCACTTTGGCGGTTCAGCCTGGACCCGGATCACCGAACCGGACGGCGCCCCCGGGCAGTGGTACCTGCACCTCTTCGACTCCTCCCAGCCGGACTTCAACTGGGACAACCGCGCCGTCCACGAAGAATTCGAACGGGTCCTGCGCTTCTGGCTGGACCGCGGGGTCTCCGGCTTCCGGGTGGACGTGGCGCACGCCCTCGTGAAGGCCCCGGGCCTGCCCGAGTGGGGCGGACGGGCGGACGGCAGCAGCTCCCACGGCTTCCCCGGAAGCGACGCTCCGATGTTTGGCCAGCCCGCGCTCCACGACATCTACCGGCGGTGGCGTCAGATTCTCGCCGAGTACGGCCCCGACCGGATCCTCTGCGCCGAGGCAAACGTGGACCCGCTCCCCCGGCTCGCCGATTGGGTGCGCCCGGACGAAATGCACCAGGCCTTCAACTTCCCCTACCTGCACGCGGGCCTGGACGTGCACCGGATGCGCCACATCGTCACGGAGTCACTGACGGCACTGGACGCCGTCGCCGCGCCCAGCACGTGGGTGCTCTCCAACCACGACGTCGTCCGCCACGTCACCCGCTTCGGGTACGACGGCCAGGCTCCGCGCGACGGTGACGGAATCGGCACCTGGGATCCGCAGCCGAACGAGGAGCTCGGACGGTCCCGGGCGGCCGCGGCGTCCCTGTTCATGCTGGGGCTTCCCGGCGGGGCCTACCTCTACCAGGGTGAAGAGCTTGGCCTGCCGGACGGGATCGACATCGCGGACACCCGCCGCCAGGACCCCACGTTCGCCCGCACCGGCGGCGCACGGCTGGGCCGCGACGGCTGCCGTGTTCCGCTGCCCTGGCGTGCCGGGGAACGCAACGCCGGATTCGGCCACGGGCAGGACCCCTGGCTGCCGCAGCCGGAAAGTTTCTCACGGCTGGCCCGGGATGTGCAGTCCGCTTCGCCGTCGTCGCATCTGAGCCTCTACAAGCGCATGCTGGAGCTGCGCCGCCGGCTCGACCTTGGCCGCGGCTCGCTGTCCTGGTACGAGGACCTCTGCACCGATACGAGCCTTGCCTTCCTCAACGGCTCCACGCTGGTCCTGTTGAATGTCGGGTCCGAGCCCCTGGACCTGCCGGCCGGACGGGTGCTGCTGCGCAGTTCAACGCCCACGGGTGCCGGCTACGACGCCGGGGACATGGCCGGCGCGGGCTATCCGTTAGGCTCAGGTGAAGCTGTTTGGCTGGAAATCTATCTCGAGGACACGGAGGGCTAGGCATGCCCGGCATCAAGGACGTCGCGGAACGGGCCGGCCTCTCCATCGCCACCGTTTCACGCGCCTTGAGCGGCAAGGGCAATGTCTCACCGCGTAGCCGGGAGCGGGCCCGCACCGCCGCCGCAGAGCTCGGTTTCGTCGCGTCGTACCAGGCCTCCGGCCTGGCCTCCGGACGGACCCACAATGTGGGCCTCGTTGTCCCTTCCGTCCACCGGTGGTTCTTTTCCTCGGTGGTCGAAGGTGTCTCGGCGACCCTGCTGGATGCCGGCTACGACCTCACGCTGTACAACGTCAGCCAGGGCCGGGAGCGCCGCCACAGTGTGCTGAACGACTTCCTGCTGCGCAAACGCGTGGATGCCGTGATCGCTGTGTCCCTGGAGCTCTCCGAGGCCGAGATCGACCAGCTGCTGGCCATCCATCGCCCCATCGTGGGGATCGGCGGCCCGTTACCCGGGGCGTCGACCATCCGCATCAATGACGCCGGTATTGCGGAGGCCGCGGCCCGGCACCTCATCCAGCTTGGCCACAGCAAAATTGCCCACATGACCGGCGATGCCGCCTACGAGCAGGATTTCCGCCTTCCCGGCACGCGTCAGGCGGGGTTCAAGAAGGCCATGCGGGACGCCGGACTGGTGGTCCGGCCGGAATGGCAGGTCTCCGCCGACTTCACGATCCGGGGCGCCTACGCCAACGCCCGTGAGCTGCTCGGCGGCTCTCCGGAGCGTCCCACGGCCGTCTTTGCCGCCTCGGACGAGATGGCGATCGGCACGATCCTCGCTGCCCGGGATTTCGGGTTGCGGGTGCCGCAGGATCTCTCCGTCATCGGCATCGACGGCCATGAGCTGGGTGAAGTCTTCGGGCTGACCACGATCGATCAGGACGCGCGGGGCCAGGGTGCGTTGGCCGTGCGGCGTTTGCTGGCCAGGCTCGACGGCGCCGGAGACACTGCGGCCGCGCACACCGAATACCCCACGCGCTTCATCATCCGGTCCAGCACCGCTGTTCCGCCCGTCGACCAGGGACCCTTGCGCGCCTAGGTCCGGGCTAGATCCGGACTGTGCATGCCGGGGGCTGGCCGCCGGGTCTGTCCGCCGGTAGGGACGAACGCGCCTCTCCCAGGAGCCGCTCAGGCCTCGGGGCTGTCCGCGCCGGCACCACCCATGAACCGAACGAAGCGGTCCAGGACGGCGGGCCAGCCTGCCGCATACTCCGCCCGGGCTGCCGCGGGGTCCTCGGCGCCCTCCCAGCCGCTGTGAACCAGGCGGAGCTCTGTCCCCTCGCCTACCGCCCTGAACGCCACCCTGAGCTCTGTGGACCACATGGCAGTGGTTCCCGGGTGCCAGCTGGCGTGGAAGGACAGCGGGGGCTGCCAGTCGTCAATCGATCCCCAAACAGCCGTCCGGCCGTCATCCGAGGATTCCATGATCAGGTTCTCCTCGAACTCGACATAGGAGCCGGCGCCATAGACGCTGTGGTCCTCGAGCGGCCACCAGAGGTGCGTGTGTTCCGTGAATCCCATGAAGGCCCGGGCAACTGCGCCCGGCACCACAACGCTGACGACGACGGGATCGAGTTCGTCCGCCGCGGCAGGTTCCGGCGCGCCGGACGGAGCATGGCTGAAGAGGTTATCCATGGGCAACAACTCTACCCGTGGGAACGTGTCCCCAGCGGACCTGCAGGACGTGAGGGACCGTCCGGCCAGAACCTGCAGTACCTGAGGGAGCGACGCTCCCTCAGGTACTGCAGGAAAACCGTCGACGCTCCCTCACGTTCGGAGGGGTGTGGCGGGATGCTCCCGCAGGTGTTGCGGGGTCCGGGCTGAATGACGGGTTAAATGCGGGAGGACCCCCACCTGGTGGTGGGGGTCCTCGACCGTTAATGGTGTTCCGGCGGTGACCTACTCTCCCACACCCTCCCGGGTGCAGT
>Ga0207645_10004581_pt1 | contig 10193 bp, 9 predicted proteins | sample KBSM53metaG_FD_184331 | JGI IMG/M metagenome (GOLD analysis project Ga0207645, IMG submission 184331) | Miscanthus rhizosphere microbial communities from Kellogg Biological Station, Michigan, USA - KBS M5-3 metaG (SPAdes) (version 2) | ecosystem: Host-associated > Plants > Roots > Rhizosphere >...
GGCTCGCTTTGCCTTGCCACCGCCATATCGTTAGGCTACCTCGCCGCCACGTGGGGGACGGGATTCCTGACGCGAACGCTGAGGCGCGCGCACCCGGACGGGCATGGGATTAGCATAAGTGTCTGAATTATTTGACGAAGTCGACGAGGAAGTACGTCGCGAACAGCTTAAGAAGCTGTGGGATAAATATTCGATCTACTTCATCGCCCTGATGGTGCTGATCGTGGCCGCCGTCGGCGGCTGCCGCGGCTACCAATATCTGGAGGCCAAGAAGGCCGCCGAGGCCGGCGCCGCCTTCGAGAAGGCCGTCGAGTTGTCCGAGCGGGACAAGCATGCGGAGGCGGAGACGGCCTTCACTGAGCTCGCCGCCAAGGCTCCGTCGGGCTATCGCACCCTGGCGCGGCTGCGTGCTGCGGCCGAGGCCGCTAGCCGCGATCCCAAGGCGGCCGCCAAGATGTACGACGACATTGCCGCCGACCGCGGCGTCGGCAGCGAGTGGCAGGATCCCGAGTTCCTCGAACGCCTGCGCGAGCCGGCCACGCGCGTCTCGGTGCGCGACGGCGAGACCAAGACGGTCGGTCTGCAGCTCCTCGCGCGATGAAGCACATCGCGTAAAATCCGGGGCATGTTCAGGTCCTCTTCGAAGCTGGTGGCCGCCACCTGGCTGGCCGCCGTCGCGATATTCGTCGGGCTGGCGTCGAGCGCGGCCCCTCAGGCGCAGCGGGGCCCCGCGCCCACCGACACCCTCGGCGCGGGTCCGTGGGATCTCGGGGCAGGCCGCGGCCGCGTGCACGTCACCGCCATCAAGGGGCTCGACCACCCGTGGGGCATCGCGTTCGTGCCCGATGGCAGCATGCTCGTCACCGAGCGCGGGGGCCGCATACGCGTCATCCGGAACGGCGTCGTCGATCCGACGCCGATCGGGCCGGCACCGCAGTCGCTCGCCGTCAGCCTGGGCGGCTACCTCGACGTCACACTCGATCCGCAGTTCGCCACCAACCGCCGCATCTACCTGGCCTATTCGAAGCCGGGCACCGGCGGCGGCTTCGACGCCACGACGGCGGTGTATCGCGCGCGATGGGACGGCGGCTCGACGCTGACCGAAGGCAAGGACATCTGGGTGGCCGATGCGTACCACGGCGCGCCCGGCACCGAGAAGCTGCCAGGCGTGCTGGGCCCGGCGACCGGCAGCTACGGAACGCGCTTCGCGTGGGATCCGGCCGGCAACCTGTTCGTCTCGCTCGGCGACCGCAACATCGGCGTGAAGGCGCAGGATCCGAACTCGCACATCGGCAAGATCGTGCGCATCACGACCGACGGCGGCGTGCCCAAGGACAACCCGTTCGTCGGCAGGGCCGGCTACAAGCCCGAGATCTGGACGCTCGGCCATCGCAACCCGCTCGGCCTCTACGTGAGCCCGATCGACGGCCGCTTGTGGGAGACGGAAGAGGGGCCGCAGGGCGGCGACGAATTGAACGTGATCGAGAAGGGGAAGAACTACGGCTGGCCCGAGGTGTCGCTGGGACGCAACTACGACGGCACCGTCGTCGGCAAGGGCTTCACCGCGCCCGGTTACGAAGAGCCGGTCGTCTACTGGGTACCGGCCATCGCGATCTCGGGGCTGTCGATCTACAACGGCGACAAGTTCCCGAACTGGAAGGGCAGCGCCTTCGTCGGCGGCATGCGCAACAACACCGGCCAGCACGTGCAGCGCGTGTGGTTCAACGACAAGGGGCTGCCGGTGGGCCGCGAGATCCTGCTCGCCGATCTGAAGCAGCGCATCCGTGAGATCAAGCCGGGGCCCGACGGCTATCTCTATGCGCTGACCGACGAAACGTTCGGCGCGATCCTGCGGATCGAACCTCCGGCTGTTTCCCAGAAGTAGGGGCCGCCTTCAGGCGGCCCGTCAGAAATAGTCCGACCTCCACCAGAACACGCCTTCCGGCCCCGGTGGCACCTCGATGCCGCCGGCCAGCGGGCGCACCATGAAGACGTCCTTCGAGTCGCCGCGGTTCGACAGCGTGAGCTGCGGCGGCACGGGGAACCCCCGCGGCCACCACGCGCGGATGATCGGCTCGCGCAGCGACGGCTCGCGGGCGAGCAGCACCTCGAACATCGCCCCCAGCCGTGCGCCGGCCGGATCGCGATCGCCGGCTTCCTCGAGCGTCCATCCGTACTGGTTCTGCGACAACACCACGTAGGCCGCAGCGCTCACCCCTTCCTCGGCCACGAAGAACTCGAGCTGCCGCGTGCCCGGCGTGCTGAGGCCGGCGAACAGGCGCTTCTTGGCGATCGCGTAGTGCACGAGCGGCGCATCGCGCCGCAGCGCGAGGCGGGCGTCCGCGGATCGAACGGCGTGCATGGCGGCAATCGCGGGCAGGTCGCGATCGTCGCCGAAGCGCACCAGCGTCATCGGCGAACCCTTGCGTCGTGGCACGCGCACCGTGACTTCGTCGAGGGCGACCGTCGAAAAGCCGAGCCGCTCGTAGAAGGTCGTGCCGATTTCGGAGAACAGCCCCGCGAGCAAGGCGCCTTCCTGCCGCGACTGGTCGATGACGTGCTCGACGAGGCGCGACGCGTGGCCCTTGCCGCGATGCCCGGGCACGGTCAGGACGGCGCCGATGCCGCACATCCAGCCGTCGCGTCCGTCCACGCTCACCGGCAGCCGATAGCGCTTCAGCGACGCCACGTGCTCCCCACCGTCGGTCAGCATTACGAACCGCTGGAGGTGCTCGCGGCCCCAGGGGGTGCGCAGCTGGCCCCGGCTCCACTTCGAGTAGGCCTCGCGGGACAGCCCCTCGTGCCAGACCGGAAAGGTGTCGTCGAGCACCCGCTCGATGAGCGGCCCGTCGGCCAGCACTACACGCATGCAATCGATGATTTTACTGTGCGAGACAACGCCGCCGGTTTGCGGTAGAAACGCACATGGCAGATACGACCACTGCTGACGACCTGCGTTATCCGGTCGGCCGGTTCAGACCGCACGCCTCGCCCGATCGATCGCACCGCGCCGCCGCCATCGCCGACATCGCCGCGTTGCCCGGGAAGATCCGCGCCGCGGTCGCCGGACTCGACGATCGTCAGCTCGACACGCCGTATCGCCCTGATGGCTGGACCATCCGGCAGGTCGTGCACCACGTGGCCGACAGCCACATGAACGCGCTCATCCGGTTGAAGCTCGCGCTCACCGAAGACGGGCCCGTCATCAAGCCGTACGACGAGAACGCCTGGTCCACTCGGGCGGATATGCGGCTGCCGATCGACGTTTCGCTGGCGATCATCGACGGCGTGCACCGCCGCTGGGACGCCCTCAATGCGGCGCTGACGGAGGCCGACTTCGAGCGCCCTTGGACCCACCCCGAGCACGGCAAGACCTTCACCATCGACTGGCTGCTGCAGAACTACGGCTGGCACTCGCGCCACCACGTCGCGCACATCACCGCGTTGCGCGCCCGCCAGAACTGGTAGCGCCCGCCGAAGGGCGGCTAGGTGGTAGAATTCCCGCCTCCACTGTGGCCAGCGACAAACCTCACCTCGGCGACGCTCTCGGCATGATCGAAACGCGCGGCCTCATCGGCATGATCGAAGCCGCCGACGCCATGCTGAAGACGGCCAACGTCGTGCTCGTGAGCTGGCAGAAGGTCGATGCCGGCCTGGTCACCGCGATCATCCGCGGCGACGTGGGATCGGTGAAGGCCGCGACCGATGCCGGCGCCGCCGCCGCCCGCCGTGTCGGCGAGCTGGTCGGCGTGCACGTCATTCCGCGACCGGCCGACGACCTCGAGAAGATTTTTCCGATCGGCTAGGAGCGAGGCTGCGCCTCGCCAGGCAGTGTCTAATTGCCCGCCCTACGGGCGGGCAGGCTCCGTGACGGCGGCTTGCGCTTGCGCTCGCGGGCAATCACCGGGCGCATCGGCAGATCCTCCCCCACCATCAGCAGCGGCTGCGACGGATCCTCGAGATTGAACAGCCGCCCGTCCTGCATGCGCCCGAAGATCTCCTCGCCCGACGCGAACAGCGTCATCGGCCCGCCGTCGCCGATCGCCTCGTAGAGGCGGATGCGGAAGACGTCGCGCAGCGTGTCCAGCAGATGCCGCAGCCGGGGAATCGAAAAGCCACGGGCGCGCAGGTCCGCGAGCGCCTGCAGTTCCAGGACGTCGAACGGCGTGTAGCGGCGCTCGGTGTAGCCGCCGGCCTCGGTCTTCTGCGACGCCACGGCGGGCGTGAACAGCCGCCGCGAATCCCACCACTGCAGCTGACGGGCGCTGAGGCCCGTCATCGCGGCGACCTCACGCGAGCTATAGAGTTTCTTGAGACGCATCACAAGCCGGCCCGGCTCGGACGCATCATCTCCATGCCGGGCCCCTCGTGTCCATCCATGACCAGATCCGCCACGAGCGACGCCGTCAGGGGCGTCAGCAGGATGCCATTGCGGAAGTGGCCGGTGGCGTAGAACAGGGAGGGCATCGTGGACGAGGCCCCGACGATCGGGAGCTCGTCGTCGGTGCCGGGCCGCAACCCCACGCGGGCGCCGGCGAACACGGCGTTCTCGAGCGCCGGGAACCAGCTCGTCGCCGCGTTGAGCAGCGACCGAACGCCGGCGGCGGTCGGGCGATCGTCGAAGCCGACGTTCTCGACCGTGGCGCCGACGAGTACCCCACCGTCCTGCAGCGGCACCACATAGCACCCCGGTCCCCACAGGACGTGCCGCGCCACCGGCCGCTCGACCTCAAGGCGTACGAGCTGCCCGCGCACGGGGCGCACGGCCGGATGCGGATTACGGCTGCTCGCCGCTTCGAGGCCGGCGCGCACCGGAATGAGAGGCGACCAGCTGCCGGCAGCCATCACCGCCGCGTCGCTCTCGATGCGCCCGTTCGACGTATGGACGCAGGCGCCCGTAGCGGCGCCGCCCACCTGGGTCACGACGGCCGTCTCGAACACGACGCCACGCCGGGTGGCTCCGGCAACGAGCGCGCGCATCAGCGAGTCGGCCACGACGTAGCCGTGCGAGGGGATGAGGAGCGCGCTGTGCACGCTCGGCGAGAGATCCGGTTCGATCTCCCGCACCTCGTCCTTGTCGAACAGGCGGTGCACGACCCGCGCCTGCGCCAGCTCGCGCGCCAGCGCGGCCAGACGAAAGGTTTCCGCGTCGGCGGCCGCGACCTGCAGCGTGCCGCACCGGCTGTACTCCACCCCGAAGCCGGCGTCAGCGGTGACACGCTGGATGAACTCGTCGTAGAGCGCGAGGCTGCGAACGCCGAGCTTCAAGAGGGAGGGGACGTGACCTTCGATGTAGGGGGCGAGGATTCCGGCCGACGCGCGCGTCGCGCCTTGGCCGGGCGCGCGGGAGTCGATGACATGGACCCGCGCCCCCCGTTGCGCGAGCTCGTATGCAACGGCGCAGCCTATGATGCCTGCGCCGACGACCGTCACTTTCACGCAGGTCGATTTTATGCGTAACCCGAATGGGTGAGGGAAAAACCCTCAGGCGGGTCTGAAGCCGCGCCCTGTGTCAGAACCGCAGCGACAGGCCCAGGTTCACGCGGCGGGCGTTCTGGACAGCCGTCGCCTGGGCGTAGAACTGCGACAGCAGATTGCCACTGTAGGCCTGCGGAATCACGCGGTTGAGGGGATTCTGGGCGTTGATGAAGAACTCGACGCTGTAGCGCGAGTTGTCGTTGAAACCGCCGCCACCGCCGGGGTTACCGCCGCCGCGGGGACCCTGGGCCGCCGCGTTCAGGGGGCGGCCGCCGCGGGTTGAGCCGCCGCGCGAGCCGAAGCCGATCTGGCGGGTGATGCGCAGGGAATTGAGATTCCAGTAACCCTCGCCGCGGGCCGAGTTGCGGCCCACGCCGGCCGGCCGATCGTTGATGACGCCGTCGTTGTTGTCGTCGCGGCCGGTGGTGATGTTGTAGGCGGCCCCCGACTGCGCGACGAACTGGAACATGCCGCGGAAGCCGAGGACGAGCGGCACCTGCGTCTGCGCCTGCACCTGATGGCGGACGTCCTGGCCCTGCGGCCCCCAGTCGAGGTCCGGGTTCAGGCTGTTGGACGGGAGCGTGGTCGCGCCGTTGGCATAGCTGTTCGCGCGGCCCAACGTGTAGCTCACGTTGAAGAAGATGCGCTGCTGCGGAATCAGCAGGCGCGTCTGGAACGACACGCGATCGGACTCGGTCTTCCCGTCGGAATCGAACTGCGTGATGATGCCGACCGCCTGGTCGGGACGCACGCCGTCGACCGGCGTGTTGATGTCGCGGGCCCGGTACTGGTTGCGGCCGCGGAGCATCTGATACGACACGCTGGTGCTGAAATTCTGGCGGAGCTGGCGCTCGACGCTGACCGACGCCTGGTGCTGGTAGGGGAGGTCGAGGTTGGCCGCCGCCTGCGTGCGGCCGCCGGCCAGCACCTGCTGCGTCGGCGCGGCGGTGATCGTCCCGTCCTCGTTGGTCTGGTAGATGTAGCGGACCGTGAGGTCCGTCTGCGACACGCCGTTGAGTCGCAGCGTCTGGTCGAAGAGGGTGGCCTCGTACCAGTCGTAGTAGAGGCCGTAGCCGGCGCGGATAGCCGTGTTGCGGATCGGGTTCCACGTGACGCCGACGCGCGGCATCAGGTTCAGCCCATCGCCGATGTGCGACTGCACTTCGTTGCGCACGCCGTAGCCGATCGTGAACGCTCTGTTGACCCGCCACTCGTCCTGCAGGTAGAGGCCCAACTGGTACTGGTGGAACGAGGTGTCGACCGTGCCGATGCGCTGCTGGAATTGCAGCGGCCGGTCGGCGTTGTAGTCCTCCAGGTTCGCGTACGTCAGGCGGCCGTACTTGTTCTGCTCGTCGAACGTGTCGTAACGGCCGCCCTCGAGCAGGGCGCCCACGCGCGCCTGGTGCTTGCGGCCGACGCTGAAGTCGACGTTGTCGGCCAGTTCCCACGTGGACGTCGTCCGCCGGTTGTTTACTCCCGCGCCGCCCGTACTGAAGGCTTCCTGCACGACGATCGTCTTGGCGTCCGTCACCGACGTCGCCTCGCTGTAGTTGCGATTGACCTCGAAGCGGACTTCGTGCAGCGTCGACTTGCCGATGATGCCCTGGACGCGGGCGCGCACCGTGTTGCCGTCGTTGTGCCGCGTCGACGCCCGTTCCGGCAGGTCGAAGCTGCCGAGGCCCTGGTTCGAGCTGTCGGTCTGCGACCGCTGATACTCGATGTACAGGCTCTGGCTCTTGTTGAGCGAGTGCTCGATCGCGGTGTTGAAGTTGCCCCGCTTGGTCGGCACCCGCACCTGGCTGCCGAGGCTGTTGCCGTCCTTGTCCACCGCGATGATCGTGTTGGCGGTGAACGCGTCGTTGGCCTGGCCGTTGAAGCGGAACGCGGTCTTGCCCTTGACGATCGGTCCGCGCAGACCGAACTGCGCGCTCTTCTCACCTTCGGGCGTTTCCACGCGCGCCAGGGCGTTCCGCGCGTTCCACGCGTCGCCCTTGAAACCGACGTTCAGGTTACCCGCCAGTTGCGGGCTCGGCCGCGTGATGATTTCGATGCTCGCCCGTCCCGCGTCGTGGCCGTCGGCCGAGAACGAGTTCTGCCGGATGCGGATCGCGCGGATTTCGTCCTTGCTGGGGAGACGCCCGCCGCGGAAGCCGTTCATGAAGAATGTCGCCCCGCCGGGCCCCGCGAGCGCTTCGAGCTGCGCCTGTAGATCGTCCGCATCGTCCGGGAGCGCATCGATCTCCACCTGCGTCAGCGTCGTCGTCGCCGCCGACTCCTTGGTGCTGTCGCTGGTGGTGTCGTTGACGACGACGTCCTCTTTCAGCCCGGCGATCTTCAGCGTGACGGTCTGATTGACGGCGCCGCGCCGCAGGTTGATCGGCACCGACACGGCCTCGAAACCCGGATAGTCGACAGCGATGGTCGCTTGACCGATCGGCAGCGGCGGCGAGATCGCCCGGCCGCGATCATCACCCACGAACGTCACGGGCTCGCCCGCCGCCGGCGTGACCGTCACCGTGGCGGCGGGGATGCCGGCGCCGGTCTCGTCGACCACGACCAGACGCAGCTCGGACGTGTTGGGCTGCTGGGCGGCGACCGACGAACCGAACAGCGTCAGGCTGCAGAAGGCGATGAGCGCGATGCGATAACGATTCATTTTTCCTGTACGAAAGCGTTCGATTTGAAATTCGGGTTGACCTTGTAGCCTTTGACTTCGAGCTCTTCCTGCACCAAGCCGCTGCTGCCGCGGGAGATGACGTGCGGAAGCTGCACGCCGTTCACCGCCTTGTACCCCGAGAGGTACATCTGGATGGTGGCGGGGCCGCCCGCCGCCGCGGACGCGGCCGGGGCCGCAGCCGGCGGCGTGTCGCCGCCACGCGCGCCGCGGCCGCCGCGCCGGCCGAGATCACCACGGCCTCGGGCCGCGGGACCTTCCCACATCATCATCAGCGGCATGTGCGTCATCTGATGCAGCAACAGACGGATGGGCGGGTGATTGGGCTGCGTGATCTCGACGACGTCGGCCAGACCCTCGGGGGCCTGCCCGGTTCCGATCCACGCCACGGTGCCCTTCGTCTCCAACAGAGTCGCCAACACCAGCCGCGCCACTTCCTGCTGACGCTGCGCGAGCTGCAGCTGCTTGAGCCGTTCCGGATCGATGCCGGCCTGATCCGAATTCCCTCGGGCCGCACCGATCAACTCGCCGAGCGCACCACCACGGCCGCCGCGATCACCGCCGGGGAACCCGCCACCGCCGCCGCGAAATCCGCCACCACCGCCACGATCGCCGCCACCCTGAAACCCGCCGCCACCAGGAAACCCGCCGCGCCCCGGAAACCCGCCACCGGAGTTGTCCCACGCTTCGGTGCCGTTCAGCGCTTCAGTGCGTTCGACGATCAGCCCGGCGTTACCCCCGATGGCGATTTCCTCGACGCGCTTGTACTTGTCAAGGCCTTCGAGCTGGATCGTGAAGTCGCCCTCGAGCGCCTGATCGCCCTGCGCCCGGCGGCTGACGCCCTTGAACTCGAGCCTCTGAATCGCCGCCAGCTTGGCCACGCCGCCAAGCGCCTTCCGCGCCTCGTCCATCAGCGCCGCGCCCTTGACGGTGTCGTTCGCCATCTGGCCCGTCATGCCGGTGATGGTCCCGCCTTTGACCGGCGCGACCGGCGCCGTCGGCGCGTTCGGAACGTTCGGCTGCCTGGGCTCCGGCGTCTCGAACTCCTGGGCACTCGCCAACGTGGCGCACAGCACGACAGCTGCGCCCGCGCACACTGCTCGCGTCGATTTCATGACGTTCATTATCGAAGCCCTTTTTGCTGAGGTCGTTAAACCTCAGCAAAGAAATTGTTAAGGATGTAAAAGCTTACGAGTCAGCATTTTACGGCGCTTTTATCCGTGCTACACTCTGCTTCGTGAAGCTCACCCGGCCGTCGGGTCTCACGCTGCTTACAGCCGCGCTGCTGGTGCTGCTGCCGGCGCTGGCAGTCCTGCAGTATCGCTGGGCGGGTCAGGTCAGCGAGGCCGAGCGCGAGCGGATGCAGCACAACCTGCGCAACGCCGCCTCGCAGTTCCGCGACGCCTTCGATCTCGAGGTGGGACGCGCCGTCCTCGGTCTGCAGGTCGGCCCTATTACCGCCCGCGACGGCGCCTCGGAGCAATACACCGATCGATATGAGGCCTGGGCGGACACGTCCGAGCACCCGCAGCTCGTGTCCAACATCTTCCTGGTGGATTCGGCCAACGCCCAGCTCCGGCTGCGGCGGTTCGATCCGGCGGCGCACGTGTTCGAACCGGTGGCGTGGCCCGAAGCGATGGCGGGCTGGCGTTCAGAACTCGAGCGCCAGCTGCGTGACTTCAATACCGGCGTGGCGCCGGACCGCCGCGGCGCTTTTGCCGACGACGAGTCGTTCATCATCAGCCCGCTGCGCAACCTGAATCTGTACTTCGGATACAGCGAAGCAAGCCGCGCGCCGACGTCCATCGAACTCGGATGCGCCGATCCTCAGGAGCCTTGCAAACTGCCCAATGCCATGGCCGGCGATCCGCCGCTGGAACAAGTCGTCGCGAGGACGTGGGAAGCGGGAATCCGAGGCCTTGGAGAAGGCGCGTTAACATGGAGCCTCGGATATTTCAGGTCGGATAACCGTAATGACATTCTCTTTGTGTCGTCCGAGCAGACCGGGTTCGGCTACTTCAAGAATTTCGGCAAGACTCGT
>Ga0207645_10004586_pt1 | contig 10186 bp, 9 predicted proteins | sample KBSM53metaG_FD_184331 | JGI IMG/M metagenome (GOLD analysis project Ga0207645, IMG submission 184331) | Miscanthus rhizosphere microbial communities from Kellogg Biological Station, Michigan, USA - KBS M5-3 metaG (SPAdes) (version 2) | ecosystem: Host-associated > Plants > Roots > Rhizosphere >...
GCTCGCGCGCTACATCACCGACGAAGTGCAGGACGTCTACCGGCTGCAGGGCGTGAAGATCAACGACAAGCACATCGAGGTGATCGTGCGGCAGATGCTCCGCCGCGTGCAGATCCACGATGCGGGCGACACGCGCTTCATCGTGGGCGAGCAGGCCGAGCGGTCCGACATCCTGGACGAGAACGACAAGGCGATCAGCGCCGGGAAGCAGCCGGCGCAGTACGAGCACATGCTGCTCGGCATCACCAAGGCGTCGCTGTCCACGGACTCGTTCATCTCGGCGGCCTCGTTCCAGGAGACCACGCGCGTGCTGACCGAAGCCGCGATCATGGGCAAGAAGGACGACCTGCGCGGCCTGAAGGAAAACGTGATCGTCGGACGCCTCATTCCGGCGGGCACGGGCCTCGCGTACCACACGGCGCGCAAGAAGCTGAAGATGACGGGACCGGAAGCGGCGGCTGCGGCGGAAGCAGCCTTCACGACCGGCGAGCCGGTGCCTGCCGCGACGCCCGAGGTATCGGCCGACGCTGCATAACGGCGGCAACAACGCTGGAAGCTGGGGCCGGCAGGCGACTGCCGGCCCTTTTCTTTGGTGCTCGAGCGATGCGGTCGCTGCGCGTCGCGCGCGTCAGACATGCACCGACAACGACTTCCCGCTCACCGTCATCGGATGAAGGCAGCGTCGGACAACCGTAACAAATGGAGATCCATTGCGGTCAACAGTCTCCGCAGCCTATCGTTGAGCATGACATGCCGCGGAATGTCTCCGCGGCGCGAAACGAGGAGACGACGATGAAACAGACTTTGCTTGCATGTGCCGCCCTGGCTTTGCTGACGCCGGTCGCCGCATCGGCCGATAGCGGCTCCCGCGCTTTGCAGGTCCAGTATTCCCAGCCTTCGTACGGTCACCATGACAACCGGGGACCGTCGGTGGACGAGCGTGTCGACCGGATCAAGGAACGCATCGAGCAGGGCATCGGGGACGGACGCATCACCCGCCGTGAAGCGGGGCAGCTGCAGCGCCAGCTCGCCAGCGTCAGGCAGAAGGAGCGCAGCTACCTGGCGGACGGGCACCTCGATCGGCGCGAAACGACCGTGCTGAATCGCGACCTCGACCGGTTGGCGTCCAACGTGCGAAGCCAGCTGCACGACGACGACCGGTCGTACTGACCGGTCCCAGGCGGCCGCGGGTACCCAGGTCGCCTGCAACATCGGCATGGGGTACTGACAGAGGCGCGGGGCGATGGAGCGAGCCGGTCGAAAGATCGGCTCGCTGTAACATTCAGGTTCCAACCTGAGGAAACCCGCCATGGCCTACGTCGTCGGCGCCATTGCCACGTCCCACACGCCCACGATCGGATTCGCGTTCGACAACGACAAGGCGAGCGACCCAGTCTGGGCGCCGATCTTCGCCGCCTACAAGCCCATTCAGCGCTGGCTCGCCGACAAGCGGCCCGACGTCCTGCTGTTCATCCACAACGATCACGTCACGTCGTTCTTCTTCGATCATTACTCGGCCTTCTCGCTTGGCATCGGCGCATCGTGGGCCGTGGCGGACGAAGGCGGCGGCGCCCGCGACCTGCCGCCGGTGCCCGGCCACCCGGACCTCGCGCGGCATATCGGCACCGTGCTGATGTCCGAGGAGTTCGACATGTCGTTCTTCCAGCACCGCGCGCTCGACCATGGCTGCTTCTCGCCGCTGTCGATGATGGTGCCGCACGAATCCGCGACAGCGGGCGCGCCGGACAAGGCCGCGTGGCCCGTCGCCGTGATCCCGCTGCAGATCGGGGTCCTGCAATTCCCCATTCCCACTGCGCGCCGGTGCTTCAAGCTGGGACGGGCGCTTCGCCTTGCGATCGAGAGCTATCCGGGTGACCTTCGCGTTGCGATCGTCGCCACCGGTGGCCTTTCGCATCAGGTTCACGGCGAGCGCGCCGGCTTCAACAATCCCGAATGGGACGCCGAGTTCATGGATCTCTTCGAGTCCGCTCCCGAGCGCCTCGTGGAGATGACCCACGCCGAGTACGCGACGCGCGGCGGGATGGAAGGCTCAGAGGTGATCATGTGGCTCGTCATGCGCGGCGCGATGGCGCCGCGGATGCGCCGCCTTCACCGGACGTACTACCTGCCGTCGATGACGGGCATCGCCACCGCGATCTACGAGGACGACGAGCTCGCGGTCACGCCGGCCGACGTGGAGCGCGCGCGCAAGGATTCGACGCACCAGCTCGCGGGCATCGAAAATTTGCCGGGCACGTATCCGTTCGATTTCGTGCGCAGCGTCAAGGCCTACCGGCTCAACGACTTCCTGCATCGGCTGGTGGAGCCGGCGCACCGGCAGGCATTCCTCGACGCGCCGGAGCCGCTTTTCGACGCGTTCGGCCTGACCCAAGAGGAGCGCGATCTCGTCCGCCGCCGCGACTGGCGCGGCATGATCCACTACGGCGTGATCTTCTTCATGCTGGAGAAGCTCGGCGCCGTCATCGGCGTCTCGAATCTCCACATCTACGCGGCGATGCGCGGCCAGACGCTCGAGGAATTCCAGAAGACGCGCAACGCGCCGAACGCGCTTTATTCGGTCACGGGCCAGAAGGGCGCCAGGAACGAATGGGACACGCAGCCGGATAACGGCCACGCGTGAGCGTGCGCAGCGTCACGCCGGTTCCATGCCGTATCGGCGCTTGACCGGCGCGGTTACGGGCGAGACGAGGAACGCGAGCAACGCGCCCACCGCACCGGGCCTCGTCGAGCGCCTGCAGAGGGCGGCCGCGAACACCGTGACCTCCTGGATGTCCGGCGGAAGCTCCCCGGCGATCTCCAGGCCGGGAACATCGATCATCTCGCTGAGCTGCTGGAATCCGAGCTCCGCGTCACCCCGCGCCACGAGCGCGCCGACCGGCACGCCGGGCGGTGCCTGCACGATCCGTGGCCCGACGACGTCGGCAAGTCCCCAGCGGTCGAGGAGACGGGCAAGATGAGCGCCGCTCGGCCCCGTCGACGTGCCGATGCTTCGCGCCGAGCGCACGGCGTCGCGAACGGCCGCTTCGCTGCTGATGTCGGGCTTTCGTGCACCCGCCGCCACCGCGATCGCGACGCGCGAGCGCGCCACATCGACGCGACTGGCGGGATCGACTCGCCCGACAGCGGCGAGCGACGCGATGGCGCCGGCTGCGAGCACGACGAAATCGAACGCCTCGCCGTCTCGCACGCGCCTGGCGGCGTCGACGCCGCCGACCGATTCGATCGTCACGCGCTGTCCGGTCGCGCGCGCATGCGCGTCCGCCAGCGCCGCCAGCGCGCGGCGCGTGGCCATCGACGAGATGCCGGTGATCGGCGGACTGGCGGAGATCTCTTGCTCCATCGCGCGCCGGTCAGTCGATGTACCTGAGGCCGGCCTTCTCGAGCGGCCCGCGCATCCCGTACATGTCGAGGCCGAGCACGCCGGCCGCGAGTTTCGCGCGCTTCTCGCCCTCGTTCGCCTCGCGGGCCGCGGCGGCCTCGAGCGTTTTCTGCGCGGTGGCGGCGGGCACGACGACGACGCCGTCGTCGTCGGCGACGATCACGTCACCCGGCATGCACAGCGCCCCGGCGCAAACGACGGGCACGTTGACCGAGCCCAGCGTCGCCTTGACGGTGCCCTTGGCCGACACGGCCTTGCTCCACACGGGGAACGGCATGCGCGTGAGCACGTGGACGTCGCGCACCCCGGCGTCGATGACGAGCGCCCGCGCGCCGCGCGCCTTGAAGCTCGTGGCGATGAGGTCGCCGAAGTAGCCGTCGGAGCAGTCGGCGGTGACCGCGGCGACGACGATATCGCCCGGCCGGATCTGCTCGGCCGCGACGTGCAGCATCCAGTTGTCGCCCGGGTGCAGCAGCACGGTGACGGCGGTGCCCGACGCCTGCGCGCCCGCGTAGATCGGGCGCATGTAGGGCTTCATCAGGCCCGTGCGGCCCATCGCCTCGTGCACGGTCGCGCTGCCGAACTGGCCGAGGCGCACCGCGACGTCGCCGTCGGCGCGGCGGATGTTTCGATAGACGACTCCAAGCTCGTACATCGTCAGCGTCCTTTCGCTTTCAGCGCGGCGTCGAGGCGCGGATAGACGCGCCTCGCGTTGCCTTCGTAGATGGCGGCGCGGTCCGCGGCGCCGAGATGGGCGGCGGCTTCGACGTAGCGCTTAGTGTCGTCGTAGTTGAAGCCGGTTTCGGGGTCGATGCCGCGCACCGCGCCGATCATCTCGCTCGCGAACAGGATGTTCGCGACGGGGATGACACGCGCCAGCAGATCGATGCCCGGCTGGTGGTATACGCAGGTGTCGAAGAACACGTTGTTCAGCAGGTGATCGCGAAGCAGCGGCTTTTTCATTTCCTGCGCGAGCCCGCGGTAGCGACCCCAGTGGTACGGCGCGGCGCCGCCGCCATGCGGAATCACGAAGCGCAGCGCGGGAAATTCGCGGAACAGGTCGCCCTGGATCAGCTGCATGAACGCCGTGGTGTCCGCGTTGATGTAATGCGCGCCGGTGGTATGAAAGCACGGGTTGCAGCTGGTGCTCACGTGGATCATCGCCGGAATGCCGTACTCGACCATCTTTTCGTAGATCGGGTACCAGTGCCGGTCGGTGAGCGGCGGGCTCGTCCAGTGCCCGCCGGATGGATCGGGGTTGAGGTTGATCGCGACGTTGCCGTACTGCTCGACGCATTTGACGAGCTCGGGAATGCACGTCGCCGGATCGACGCCGGGACTCTGCGGCAGCATAGCGGCCGGCGCGAAATGGTCCGGAAAGAGCGTGCTCACGCGGTGGCACAGCTCGTTGCAGATCGCCGCCCAGGTGCTCGACACCTGGAAATCGCCGATGTGATGCGCCATGAAGCTCGCGCGCGGGCTGAAGATCGTGAGGTCGAGCCCGCGCTCGCGCATGAGCCGGAGCTGGTTGCGCTCGATCGACTCGCGCAGCTCGTCGTCGCCGATGCGAAGCTCGGCGGCCTTCGGCATCGCGGCCGGATTGCCGAGCGCGGCGATCTGGCGGTTGCGCCAGTCCTCCAGCGCTTTCGGGGCGGTGGTGTAGTGACCGTGGATGTCGATGATCATCGGGGAAGGCGCCGGTGAGCAGGCGCGGATCAGGCGGAAGCGAAGCCGAAAAGCGCGGCAGGGGTGTCGAATAGCACCTGCCGCCGCGTGCGCGCGTCAGGCAGGATCAGCATGGCGTCGGCGAGGAGCGTGCCGTAGTCGACGTGGGCCGGCGCCCGGAGGTAGGGCCAGTCGGACGCCCACATGCAGCGCTCCGGCGCGAAGGCGTCGAGCAGCGCGTGGACGAACGGCCACGCGTCGCGGTGCGGCGACGGCTGGTCGGAGAACTTGATCAGCCCCGAGAGCTTCACCCAGGCGCGGCCGGTGCGGCCGAGCTCGAGCAGCGCCTGGAAGCCGGGCTGCGCGAGTCCCGCGGCGACGGTGGGCCGGCCGCAGTGGTCGATCAGGACGCGCACGCCGGAGCGTTCGAGCATCGGCGCGAGCGGCACCAGCTGGTCCTCGATCGCCTGCACCTGCACGGCGAGGTCGTGCGCGCGCAGGCGCTCGAGCAGCGCATGCTCGCCGGCGAAGTAGCCGACGCCGTAGTGCGAGACGTTCCAGGTGATGCCGACGATGCCCGCTTCCTTCAGCGCGACGAGCTCGGCGTCGCTGACGTCGTTGCGCACGACGGCCACGCCCTTGCAGCGTCCCTTGCTTTGCGCGAGCGCGTCGAGAAGGCAGCGGTTGTCGAGGCCGTAACCGGAGTTGGGACCGACGATGAGCGCGTGAGTCACGCCGTAGGTGGCCATCATCCGCCACAGCTGCGCCGTCGTGCCGATCTCCTGGCCCGCGGGGCGGTAGTGCGTGTCGTCGCCATACGGAAAGCGGGCCGGATCGAGGACGTGGACGTGACAGTCGATCTTGGGCGCGTCGAGGAGTTCGAGGGCCACGGTGCGAAGCGCGGAAATCGCTAGAACGTCGCTTCGATCGCGCGCCGCAGCGCCGGCGAGATCTCGGGCATCACCCCGAACCAGCGCTGGAACGCCGGCCGCGCCTGGTTCAGCAGCAGCCCGAGGCCGTTGACGGTCTTGTTGCCGCGCGCGCGCGCCGCCGCCAGCAGCGGCGTCTCGGGCGGGACGTAGATGAGGTCGCCGACCAGCGCTGCCGCCGGCAGGCGCGCGAGCGAGATCTCGAGCGGCGGCTTGCCGGCCATCCCGAGACTCGTCGCGTTGGCGAGGAGCGCCACGCCATCGAGCGCTTCGGCGCGCTGCTCCCACGGCACGACCGTCACCTGCGGGCCGATGACGTCGGCGATCGCCTGCGCGCGCTCCGGCGTGCGATTGGTGAGCCGCACTTCCTTGGCGCCGTGCGCAACGAGGCTCGCCACGACCGCGCGCGCGGCGCCGCCCGCGCCGAGCACGGCGATCGGACCGCTGTCGGGCCGCCACGCGGGGTCGAGATCGCGCAGGCTCAGCACGAAGCCGTTGCCGTCGTTGTTGAGGCCTTCGAGCGAGCCGTCGTCGCGAACCACGACGGTGTTGACCGCGCCGATGTTCCGCGCCAGCGGATCGACATGATCGAGCAGCGGCATGATCGCCTGCTTGTGCGGCGTGGTGACGTTGCAGCCGCGAAACGTCAGCGGCGCCAGGCCGCGCACTGCCTCGGCGAGCTTTTCCGGCGGCACGCCCAGCAGCACGTAGCGGCCGACGATGCCGTGCTCCTGCATCCAGTGATTGTGGATGACCGGCGAGCGCGAGTGCGCCACCGGCCACCCCAGAAGGCCCGCCAGGCCGAACGGCTTCGGATCCATCTGCTGTGCTTTCCTCGTTGTGCGCTACTTCGCCGACGCCGGCATCACGGCGATCACCTGCTGCTTGCCGTCGACAACGCGCGTGAAATAGCTCTCGCGCTCGATGTCGCCGTTCTGGTCGAACGTCACGTCGAGCAGCACGCCGGGATTGTCCTTGACGCTGATCTTCGCACCGTGCATCGCCGCCGCCAGCGCCTTCGGGTCGGCCTTGCCGATGCGCTCGGTCATCACCTTGACGATGTACATCGCGCTGTAACCCTTCAGCGCGTTGTGATCACCCTTGTACTTGTACTCGGCCTGGAACTTGCGGTCGAAGTCCTTCACCGGCTGCTGCGGCGCGTCGGCGGTGAGGCCCACGTGCGCGACGGCGCCGTTCGCGGCCTCGCCGGCGAGCTCGATCACCTTCTGGCTCGTGAGCACCGTCTCGCCGATGATGGGCTTGTCGTAGCCCTGCTTCTTCAGCTCGCGCAGCGCGCGCGCCGACTCCTCTTCGTTCGAGTACACGACGACCGCGTCGGCGCTCGCCTGCTTCGCGCGGAGCACCGCGCCGGAGAAGTCGACCTGGCCGGGATCGGTGGAGATGTCCGCGGCGACCTTGATGCCGAGGCGCTCGAGCTCCTTGTACAGCGTGTCGCGCCCGCCCTTGCCGAAGTCGTTGTTGACCCAGATCACCGCGACCGAATTCGCTTTCACCGTGTCCTTGAGATAGCGCGCGACCTTCGGCATCGCGGCCGTCTGCGTGAACGACGTGCGGAAGATGTACGGATTGCCCTGCTGCGTGATCGCCGCCGCCTCGCCGCCGGTGAAGTTGGGGATCTCGGCGCGCTTGGTCTCGGCCATGCTCACCATGATCGAGCCGGAAAACACCGGACCCATCACGACGTAGGCGTTCTGGTCGACGGCCTTCTGCGCCAGGCCCTTCGCGATGTTGGGCTGCGATTGCGTGTCGTTGCTGCTGTACTCGATCTTGCGGCCGAGGATGCCGCCGGCGGCGTTGATCTCCTTCACCGCCAGCTTGACGCCATTGTCGAAGTTCGTGCCGGAGGTCGTGCCGGTGCCGGACAGCTCGACCAGGCCGACGATACGGATGGGTTCGGTCTGGGCGAAAAGCGACGGCGTGGCCAGCAGGCCGAGCAGGAGCGCGCAAGCGCGTGCCAGGGAGCGCATGAGTGGAAAGTCCTCCGATGGATGTTGTCTTCGGCCGTCCGGACGCGGACGGCGCGCGGGGTTTCCATTGTCTATCCGAAGGCCGCCGCCGAGCTAGGACTAATGGTGGAAGCAGTTATCGAAATGATTGATCGCGTCCGTCGTTTCGGCGCGATTTGGCTAGACTGCGCCTATCCGCTCTCGACCCGGAACCCGCCTGGAATGCAGCTCGATTTCCGCCATCTGCGGGCCTTTCTCGCCGTCGCCGACCAAGGCAGCGCCAACCGCGCCGGGGCAGCGTTGTTCCGTGCGCAGTCGGCCGTGTCGCGCTCGATCCAGAAGCTCGAGCGCGAGCTCTGCGTCGGCCTGTTCGAGCGGCGGGCCCGCGGCATGCTGCTCACCGAATACGGCCGCGCGCTGCTCGTCCGCGCGCAGCGGGTGCAGGGCGAGATGGAGCGCGGACGCGGCGAGCTCGCCGCCCTTGCGGGCCGCGCCACGGCGCGCAACGCCCCGGTCTTCGGCATGCTGGTGCCTGAGCGGCGCGTCCGGGCGTTCGTCGCGCTGACGGAGCAGCACCACATGCCGTCGGTGGCCGAGAGCCTCGGCATCACGCAGCCCGCGGTCAGCATGGCGGTGCGCCAGCTCGAGGAGAGCGTGGGCATCGCGCTTTTCGAGCGGTCGGCGCGGGGCATGCTGCCGACGCCCGCCGGTGCCACGCTCGCGCTGCGGCTGAAACGCGCGCTGGCCGAGATCCGCCACGCGGTGGCGGACATCGCGGCGCTGCGCGGCATCACGCAGGGCACGGTGACCGTCGGCGCGCTGCCGCTGTCCCGCACCCGCCTGCTGCCCGAGGCCATCGCCGGGCTCGTCGCCAGGCATCCGGGCCTGCGCGTCGCTACCGTGGAGGGCGCTTTCGAGACGCTCGCCGCCAGCCTCCGCTCCGGCGAGCTCGATTTCATCCTCGGCGCGCTGCGGCCGGCCGATTACGCCAGCGACCTCACGGGCGAACCGCTCGCCGACGACGAGCTCGCCATCGTCGCGCGGAGCGGCCACCCATGGGCGGGGCGCGCCCGGATCCACCCGCGGAACCTGGCGCGCGCCCGCTGGGTGCTGCCGCGGGTCCGGACCCCCACCCGAACGCTGTTCGAGCGGGCGCTGGCCAGCCGGGGGCTGCCCGCCCCGGACGTCGTGGTGGAGACGAGCGACCTCGCAGTCCTCCGGGGCGTGCTGCTGAACGGCGATCTCCTGACCGCCATCTCGCCCCGCCAGCTCGCCTACGAGCTCGCGGCCGGACTGCTCGTGGTGCTGCCCGTTCCGCTGCCGGACACGCGGCGCGTCATCGGCATCACCCGCCGCGCCGACAGCCTGGCCTGGCCGGGCGCCCGTCTGCTCATGGAGGAAATCATGGAGCGGAGCGGGGCGCTGCTGGCGGACGGCCCCCGGCCGCGCCGGACCGCCCCGCCGGCGCGGCGAACGGGGCGCGGCCCGGCCGGGCAGACGCGCACGACCGTTGACGCAGTCCCTTGAATCGTCCTATAATCTTGGTCTTTTCGCCGTCCGGTCGGCTTTAGCAACACGCCTCGCAATCGAGGCGCCGGAAACGCCGAGCGCAGGTCCTGCGGGACTCGCGCACCCTCGGACGAAGGCGAGCGTACCCGGCCTTCCCTCCCAGAACGGGATGGGCCGCGGCGCAGAAGGGTGGCCCAGCCGTCGCGACACCGTCCCTCGCTCGAAGCATGGCGAGCGACGTTGACAAAAGCGTGGCAATTGCGTGGGCCATCTTGATTTGCGTTCTGGACAACGAATCGATCGATGAGCCCTGCGCGCGTCGCCGGGGCAGTGAAAACTGCTCGAGGTGCGCGTCGCATACTCAAGACAATTTGCGCTGGAAACTTTGCAGGAAACACTGAGCGGACTATTACTACATGCCTACCATCAATCAACTCGTGCGGAAGGGCCGTGAGCCCGCCGTCTCGAAGAGCAAGGTTCCGGCGCTGCAGCAGAGCCCGCAGAAGCGCGGCGTCTGCACGCGCGTCTACACCACCACGCCGAAGAAGCCGAACTCCGCGCTGCGGAAGGTCGCCAAGGTCCGGCTGACCAACGGCTTCGAGGTCATCAGCTACATCGGCGGCGAAGGCCACAACCTGCAGGAGCACTCGGTCGTGCTGATCCGCGGCGGCCGCGTGAAGGACCTGCCGGGCGTGCGCTACCACATGGTGCGCGGC
>Ga0207645_10004587_pt1 | contig 10186 bp, 7 predicted proteins | sample KBSM53metaG_FD_184331 | JGI IMG/M metagenome (GOLD analysis project Ga0207645, IMG submission 184331) | Miscanthus rhizosphere microbial communities from Kellogg Biological Station, Michigan, USA - KBS M5-3 metaG (SPAdes) (version 2) | ecosystem: Host-associated > Plants > Roots > Rhizosphere >...
TGAACGGGCTCGCCGGCAGTGTCGTCGCCGTCGCCGTGATCTGCAGGCGCGGATCCTGGCCGTTGCCGCCACTGACCGTGATGACCTGCGTTGCGACGGCGACCGTCGTGCTGCCGTTCGTTCCGGCCGGCACGGAGATCGAGATGGTCGCGTTGCCGCCCTGGCTGCTGCTGTTGAAGACAAACGAGGTGTGGCCGCCGGACAGCGTGTTGCTGGCCGTGGTTCCGGCGGCGCCGCTGCCGGATACCGAGCCGATCGTCAACGGTGATACCGATGCGTTGACGAGCGTCCCGTCGTTCTCGAACGATCCGTCGTTCTTCTTGACCGTGACGGTCAAGGTCGTGAACGAGTTGGCCGGAATCGTCGTCGCTGCGGGGCTGATCGTGATCGTGTCGCTGGGCGTCGGTTCGAACGCGCCTTTGCTGCCGCCGCCGCCGCCGCCGCAACTGGCGAGGGCGAGCGCTGCGACCAGCACGAAAAGTTTGCTCAGGGCTTTCATATCGAATCTCCAGACTCGCGACATCACGTTTTGTTCATCGACGCGCTTGCAGCGCGCTGCCGAGCGCTCATTGTGCACCAGAATCATTTCAGCCTTTCATCGAGTATGCGCGGGGTCACGAAAATCAGCAGTTCAGCTTTCGAATCGGACTTCTGCTTGTCGCGGAACAATGCGCCGACCAGCGGCAGGTCGCCGAGGAACGGCACCTTCGTGATGGTCGAGACCTTGTCGAATTCATAAACGCCGCCTAGCACGACGGTCTGGCCGTTGTCGACCAGCACCGAGGTCGTGATCTGGCGCTTGTCGAGCTGCGGCACGAAGCCGCCGCCGGGGTTCGGCACGAGCGAGTTGATGTTGTCCTTCTTGACGTCGAGCGTCAGGAACACGCGTCCGTCCGCCGTGATCGTCGGCGTGACCTTCAACTCGAGCACGGCTTCCTTGAACTGGACGTTCGCGGTGGCCGCGCCGGCCTGGCCGTTGAACGTGACGTAGCCGATTTCCTGGCCCTGCTTGATGTCGGCTTCCTGCTGGTTCGCCGTGATCACGCGCGGATTCGAAATCAGCTCGCTCTTGGACTCCGTCTCGCCGGCTGACAGCTCGAGATCGAGCAGATAGTCGGCGCCAAGAACGGTCAGCCCGTGAAGGGCTGACCCACACAGCGGGGTTGCAGGTGGGTCAGGGCTTCATGCCCTGACCGAAGGACGAGGCGATGAAGTCCGCCGCCCGGGTCGCGCATTCCTTCGTCCACTCGTGGCCGCCCTCGAAGGTGAAGGTCTCGACGTGCGCGCCGGCGCTGGCCAGCGATGCGTCGTCGGCGCGCATCTTCTCGGCGGTGTAGTAGTCGTCGGCCGTGCCGCGGGCGAGCAGCACCGGCGGCCACGTGCGCGGCGATCCCTCGTCGAAGAGCTCGGGCGGGACGTCGCCGCACACGCCGATCACCGCGTCGGGCCAGCGCGCGCCGAGCACCGCGGCGCGGTAGGCCATCGCGGCCCCCTGCGAGAACCCGCACAGGACCAGGCGCTCGATCGCGCGCGCGCCCGCCGCGGCGTCGATCGCCGCGTCCACGTACTGCACGTTGTCGGCAATCAGCGTGTCGCGATCCTGCCGCGTCATCCAGCTCGCCACCGTCAGCTCGGACCGGCTGCGATAGAAGCGGTGCAGCCCCTGCACCGACACGCGCGTCCACGACCGTCCGACCGGCACCGCGCGCAGCATCTCCATCATCTCTTCGGCGTTCTGGGCGTAGCCGTGGAAGCCGACGAGCAGCCGCACCGGGCCCTCGGGCGCCTCGTCCACCAGCACCCGGCCGTGTGCCGTCGCCGCGACGTTGAGTTCGCGCATCCGCCTCCATTATGGTTGCCGGATGGAATCGCTGCTGCGCGATCTTCGCTACGCCGCCCGCGGGCTCCGCCGCGAGCCCGCGTTCTCGCTGACCGCCATCCTGACGCTGGCCCTGGGATCGGGGGCGGCGATCGGCATCTTCGCGGTCGTGAACGCAGTCCTGCTGCGGCCGCTCCCGTATCGCGATCCCGCCGGCGTCGTCCTCATCTGGGCCGCGCGGCCTGACGGCGGACGGACGTGGCTGTCGCGCCCGGAACTGGACGACCTGTCGCGCGACGCGCGCAGCTTCAGCGCGGTCGCGGGGATGACGGATCTGCGCATGAACCTGGTCGCCGGCGAGCCCGAAGAGATCCAGGTCGTCGCGGCGTCCGCCACGCTCTTTCCGCTCCTCGGCGTCGAAGCCGCCCACGGCCAGCTGTACGACGCGCGCGACGACGTGGACGGTGGCGCGCCGGTGGTGGTGCTGAGTGACGCCCTGTGGCGCCGCCGCTTCGGTGCGGACCTGTCGGTCATCGGGCGGCCCATTCAGCTCGACGGGCGGTCGTACTTCGTGAAAGGCGTGCTGCCGGCCGGATTCACCGTGCTGCCGCCGAGCAGCGTGTTTCCCTCGCACGTGGACGCGTGGGTCCCGCTGCGGCCGCATGCCAGCGCGACGGGGCGGGACGTCCGCTACCTGCACGCGGTCGCGCGACTGGCTCCGTCGGCGTCGATCGAGCGCGCGAGCGACGAGCTGTCGGCGCTCGGCGCGGGCTACAGCCGCACGTTCCCGCAGGCGTATGGCGGGCAACGATGGAGTTTCCACGCCGCCGACTTCCAGCGCGACGTCGTTCGCCAGGCGCGCCCGGTGTTGCTCGCGCTCGGAGGGATCGTCGCGGTCGTGCTCGCCGTCGCCTGCGTGAACGTCGCCACGCTGCTGCTCGCCAGGGGGGAGCGACGGCGCCGCGACTTGATCGTGCGCCTGGCGCTCGGCGCCGGCCCGGCCCGGCTGATTCGCCTGCTGGTCTGCGAAGCGATCGTGCTGGTGATCGCCGGGTGCGGCGCCGGCGCTGTGCTCGCGCTGGCCGTGCCGCGCGCGATCGGCGCGATCGATCCTGCGGCGCTGCCTCGACTCGACGTGAACGTCGTCGACGGGCGCCTGCTGGCGTTCGTCATGCTGCTGCTGGTGGCCGTGACGGCGCTGTTCGCGCTCGTGCCGGCGATCGACGCGCTGCGGGCGCGTGACGCGGCGGCGGTCGATCGCGCCATCGGCCGCTCCGCGCGCGCCGCCGGGATCGGCCGTCTGCTTGCGGCCGCGCAGATCGCCCTGGCCGCGCTCGCGCTGGTCGCCACCGCGGTGCTCACGCAGACGGCGCTGCGGCTGCAGCGCGTGCCGAGCGGGCTCGACGCCGACGAGGTGCTGACGTTCCGCGTGACGCTGCCGCCCGCCTATCGCGCCGCGCCGCAGATCGCCGCCTTCTTCACGCGAGCCACCGACCGCTTGCGCGCGCTGCCCGGCGTCGCCGACGCCGCGGCGATTACGCAACTGCCGATGTCGGGCGCGTCGCTCGGCAGCACCTTCGAGCCGTGGGATGAGGCGGTCCCGCGCGGGATCGACGCCGACCTGCGCGGCGTAACGCCGGACTACTTCTCCGCGCTCCGCATCCCGCTCGTCGCCGGCCGCGGCTTCACCTCCGCCGACGCCCAGGGACATCCTGCCGTCGCGATCGTCGATCGCGCGTTTGCCCGCCGGCTTCGCCCGGACGGCAACGTCATCGGCATGCGTGTGCGCTGGATCCGCAGTCCCGCGGATCCCATCGAGATCGTCGGCATCGCCGGCGACGTGCGGCACCGCGGACCGGCGGAGCCGGTGCGCGAAACGGTGTATCGCCCGGCCGCGCAGTACGCGCGCAGCTCGATGACGTTCGTCGTGCGCGCGGCGAACGTCCAGGCACTCGCCGGGCCGGCCGCGGCGGTCGTGCGCGAGATCGATCCGTCGCAACCGGTGGCCGACGTGCGTCCGCTCGCGTCGGTGGTCGCGGACGCGACCGCGAAGCCGCGACTGGGCGCGGTGCTCGGCCTGGCGCTCGGTGTCGTCGCGCTGATCGTGTCGATCGTCGGCGTCTACGGCGTCATCAACCACGGCGTGGCGCAGCGCGTGCGCGAGTTCGCGGTCCGGCTGGCGCTCGGGGCGCGGCCGCGATCGATCCTGGCGCTGGTGCTGCGGGAAGGGCTGGGCGTCACCATCGCAGGACTCGCGGCGGGGCTCGCGCTCGGCCCGGCTGCCGGGCGCGCCCTCGGCTCGGCGCTGTACGGGACCGGTGCGGCCGACTGGCGCGCCTATGCGGCGTCCGCGGCGGTGCTGGCGCTGGCCGCGGCGGCGGCGTGCTACCTGCCGGCGCGGCGCGCGAGCCGCAGCGATCCTATGGCCGTCTTACGGAGCGAATGAACGTCTCGACGCGGTCGAAGATCTCGGTGAACACGGCGGCCTGCTTCTTACCTGTGATCTTCACGCGCACCTTGAAGGAGTGATCGCCGTCGGCGACTTCGAAGAGCTGCGCGTGCGGATTCAGGCGCGGCAGCAGCTCGCGGATCTCGCCGGCCGTGCCGAACTCGTCGCGGCTGCCCTGCACGAACAGCATCGGCTGCGCGATCGACGGCAGGTGCGCGTCGCGGCGCTGCTGCGGCCGTCCGGGCGGGTGCAGCGGATAGCCGAGGAACACCAGGCCACTCACGCCTTCGACCCCCTGCGCGGCGACGTGCGACGCGATGCGTCCTCCCATGGACTTCCCGCCGATGAAGAGCGGCAGCGAGCGGAACGCCTCGTCTGCTCGAGCTTCCGCGATCGCCGCTCGCCACGCCTCCTCGAGCACCGGCGCCTTGTCCGGGCTCTTGCGTCCCGCGGCGATGTACGGGAAGTCGAAGGTCGCGACGACGATTGCGCGCGCCGACAGCTGGCGCCCGGCCTCGACCATGAAGCCGCTGTGCTGGCCGGAACCGGCGCCGTGCCCGAGGACCAGGGCGGCGATGGCGCGATCGCTGGGATAGACTGACAGCATCGATGGGAGAGAAATGATGACACGCAGCCGAGCGTTTCTGGTAGTGGCGTTGCCGATGGCCGTGCTGATGGCCGCCGACGATACGGGGCTTCGGGCACAAGGCCAGCAGCCGCCGGTGACCGAGCAGCCGATGGCGAGCCGATCGGGCCTCGATCTCGCGGCGCTGGACAAGGCGGCCAACCCCTGCGACAACTTCTACCAGTTCGCCTGCGGCGGCTGGATGGCCAAGCATCCGATCCCGTCGGACCGCGCGCGCTACAGCCGGTTCGACGAGCTCCAGGATCGCAACAACGAAATCCTGAAATCGATCCTCGAGGAGGCGGCCAAGCCCGGCTCGGGCGCCGAGTCGCGCAAGATCGGCGACTACTACGCGAGCTGCATGGATGAAAGCGCGATCGAGGCCAAGGGGGCGGCGCCGCTCAAGGCGGATCTCGCGCGCGTGGACGCCATCGCCGACAAGAACGCCATTCCCGCCGTCGTCGGTCATTTCCAGACGATCGGTACGTTCCAGTTCTTCGGCTTCGGATCCGCGCCCGACTTCAAGGATGCGACGCAGTACATGGTCATCCTCGCCCAGGGCGGACTCGGGTTGCCCGACCGGGATTACTACCTGAGGACCGACGCGGCCTCGGTGAAGCTGCGGGACCAGTACGAGCAGCACGTCGCGAAGATGCTGACGCTGGCTGGCGATCCGCCGGCCAAGGCCGGCGAATCGGCGAAGGCCGTGATGAAGATCGAGACCGCGCTCGCGCAGAAGGCGCTCGACCGCGTCGCGCAGCGCAACCCGACGAATCTCTACCACAAGATGACGCGCGACGAAGTGAAGAAGATGATGCCGAACTTCAACATGTCGCAGTTCTTCGAGCGCGCCGAAGCCCCCCCGGGAGACAGCGCCAACGTCAGCGAGCCGGAGTTCTTCAAGGCGGTGGACCAGGTGATTGGCTCCACGCCACTGCCGGAGTTGAAGGAGTACATGCGCTGGCACGTCGTCCACGCGAACGCCGCGATGCTGCCGAAGAAGTTCGTCGACGAGAACTTCGACTTCTACGGCAAGACGCTGACCGGCGCCAAGGAGCTGCGCCCGCGGTGGAAGCGCTGTGTCGAGGCGACCAACGGGGATCTCGGCGAATCGCTCGGCAAGGCCTATGTCGACCGCACGTTCGGCGCGGAAGGAAAGGAGCGCACGCAGCAGATGGTGCAGGCGATCGAGGCCTCGCTCGCGACCGACATCAAGCAGATCACCTGGATGTCGGACGAAACGAAGAAAGCGGCGGAGGCGAAGCTGCGTGCCGTGGCCAACAAGGTCGGCTATCCCGAGCGCTGGCGCGACTACTCGGCGCTGCGCATCGTCCGCGGCGATGCCTACGGCAACTCGCAGCGCGGCAATACCTTCGAATACCGGCGGCAGCTCGCCAAGATCGGCAAGCCCGTCGACAAGACCGAGTGGGGCATGACGCCGCCGACGGTGAACGCCTACTACAACCCGTTCGAGAACAACATCAACTTCCCCGCGGGAATCCTCCAGCCGCCGTTCTTCAACAAGAACGCCGATGAAGCGGTCAACTTCGGCGCCGCCGGCGCCGTCGTCGGGCACGAGCTGACGCACGGCTTCGACGACCAGGGACGCCGCTTCGATGCCGAGGGCAACGTACGCGACTGGTGGACGCCGGCTGACGGAAAGGCCTTCGAGGAGCGCGCGGCGTGCGTCGACAAGCAATACGGCGGTTATACCGCCGTCGAAGACGTGAAGCTCAATGGCAAGCTCACGCTGGGTGAGAACACCGCCGACAACGGCGGCCTGCGGCTCGGCTGGATGGCGCTGATGGAGCTGCTCAAGACGAAGCAGCTCGGCGAGGCGGACGGCTTCACGCCCGAGCAGCGCTTCTTCATCGGCTGGGGGCAGATGTGGTGTGAGAACTCCACGCCGGAGGCGTCGCGGCTCCAGGCGCAGACCAATCCGCACTCGCCGGGCCGCTATCGCACGATCGGCGTCGTCTCGAACATGCCGGAGTTCGCCAAGGCGTTCAGCTGTCCGGCGACGGCCAAGATGATCAGCGAGCCCGTCTGCCGCGTCTGGTGACGCGGCTTACTTGTCGAGCAGGTCTTTCAGCTTCGCGTCGAAGAGCTGGTAGGGCAGCGCACCGACGACCATCGGCCCGTTGATGCCGTCGGCGGCGCTGCGGCCGATCACGAACGTCGGCGTGCCGGTCACGCCGATGCGGGTGCCTTCCGCCATCTCGGACTGGATTTCCGCGTCGTACTTGCTCGACGCGGCGCACGGCGTGAACGCGCCCATGTCGAGCTTCAGATCGGCGGCGGTCTTGGTGATGTATGCGGGCGTCAGCAGGTTGGCGTTGCGCATCAGCGCGATCCGCATCTCCCAGAACTTGCCCTGCTCGCCGGCGCAGCGCGCCGCGCGCGCGGCGTTCATCGCCTGCGCGTGGAAGTCGAGCGGGAAGTCGCGGCTGATGTAGCGCAGCTTGCCGGTGTCGATCCAGTCCTTCTTCAACTGATCGAACGTCGAGAGCACGAACTGGCGGCAGAACGGGCACTGCAGGTCCGTGAACTCCACCATCGTCAGCGGCGCGTCCGCCTTGCCGAGCGCGTAGCCCTTGAGGTTGGTGACCTTCGCCGTGGTCGGTTGCGGCGGCGCCGACGGCTGCGGCTGGGTCAACCGCTCGAGCAGCTGCCGGATCGCGCGCAGCTCCTTGATGATCTCCTCGTTCTGCTGCTGGATCGTCTGCTGCGGCGGCGGCGCCATGGTCTGCCCCTGGGACGCGGGGGCCTGCGCGTGGGCCGCGACGGTGAGGACGGCGACGCCGGCGGCGGCCGCGGTGAATGACCGGAAAGTATTGATGCTCATGACGTTGCGAGGAGCAGTATACCGCAGCGCCGGGGCCGGCTGGACAACTGCCATCAACGCATATAGATTTATAGATATGGAGTCCGCCCCCCTCTTCCGGCTGCTCGGCGACGAGGCCCGCCTGCGCCTGCTGCGGCTGCTGCACGCCGATCGCCTCAACGTCACCGAGCTCACGTCGATCCTGGGGATCGCGCAATCGGGCGTCTCGCGCCACCTCGGACTCCTCAAGGACGCGGGACTGGTCGAGGAGCGCCGCGACGCCGGCTTCACCTACTTCCGCCTGTCGCCCGCGGTGACGGGCGGCGAGAACGGCTTTGGCCCGCTGTGGCCGCTGCTGCGCGCGCAGTTCGCGTCCGCGGCCGCGACCACGGCCGGGCGCGCCGACGATGCCGCGCTCGAAGAGGTGCGCCGCGTCCGCAAGGAGAACTTCGACGAGCACGGCGCCGACGCCGAGCGGCGGCAGATCGTCCCGGGGCGCAGCTGGGCGGCGTGGGCGCGTGCGCTCGGGCACCTGCTGCCGCCGCTGGAGATCGCCGACCTCGGGTGCGGCGATGGATATCTGACGGTCGAGGCGGCCCGATTCGCGAAGCGGGTGATCGCCATCGACCGATCCGAGGACTCGCTCAACCGCGCACGTGACATGGCTCGTCGCCTTGCCCGCCGTACCCTTGGCGAAGGCGGGCGGCTCAAGAACGTGGAATGGAAGCGCGGCGAGATCGAGAAGCTGCCGCTGAAGGACGCGAGCGTCGACGTGGCGCTGCTCTCGCAGGCGCTGCACCACGCCGCCCATCCCGCCACTGCGCTCGCCGAAGCGGTCCGCATCGTCCGTCCCGGCGGCCGCGTACTGGTGCTGGACCTGCGCAGCCACGAGGAGCGCTGGGTGCGCGAGCGCCTCGGCGACAAGTGGCTGGGCTTCGACGACGAGGAATTGCGCCGGCTGCTCGCAGACGCCGGCCTGACCGATATCAAGGTGAACGTCGGCACGCGCCGCCAGCGCGACCCGTTCACGGTTCTGATTGCCAGCGGGGTGAAAGGCGCCCCGATTTCCAAGAAGGCTTCACGACATGCCCGTTAACGACCCTCGAACTTCGACCGCGAGCGCGCTCGAGCACGCGCTCGCGCAGCGCATCCTCATCCTCGACGGCGCGATGGGGACGATGATCCAGCGCCACAAGCTGACCGAGGCGGACTTCCGCGGCGATCGGTTCAAGAGCCACGCGAAGGATCTGCAGGGGAACAACGACCTGCTGATCCTGACGCGGCCCGACGTCATCAGCGAGATCCACGGTCAGTACCTCGAGGCGGGCGCCGACATCATCGAGACCAACACCTTCAGCAGCACGTCGGTGGTGCAGGCGGACTACTCGCTGGAGCATCTCGCTTACGAGCTGAACGTCGAAGGCGCGCGGCTGGCCCGCGTCGCGTGCGACGCCTGGACGAAGAAGACGCCCGATCGCCCGCGCTGGGTCGCCGGATCGCTCGGGCCGGCGAACCGCACGCTGTCGATCTCTCCGGAAGTCAACGATCCCGCCTTTCGCGCGCTGACCTTCGACACGCTGCGGCAGTCCTACGAAGAGCAGGTCCGCGGCCTGATCGACGGCGGCTCCGACATCCTGCTGCTGGAGACCATCTTCGACACGCTGAACGCGAAGGCGGGCCTGGTCGCGATCGAGAACGTCTTCGCGGAGAAGAACGTCCGCCTGCCGCTGATGATCTCCTTCACCATCACCGACAAGAGCGGCCGCACGCTGTCGGGGCAGACGCTGGAGGCGTTCTACATCTCCGTCCGCCACGCCAGGCCGTTCAGCATCGGCATCAACTGCGCCCTCGGCGCGCGCGACATGCGCCCCTACCTCGCCGATCTCGCGCAGATCGCCGAGTGCTACGTCAGCAGCTACCCCAACGCGGGTCTTCCCAACGCCTTCGGCCAGTACGACGAGCTGCCGAACGAAACCGGCGAGCTGGTGAAGGACTTCGCCACCAGCGGCTTCGTCAACATCGTCGGCGGCTGCTGCGGCACGACGCCGGACCATATCAGGTCCATCGCCGACGCGGTCGCCGATATTCCGCCGCGCAAGATCGGCGCATCTAAAAGTGCGCCCTACACGGTCCTCTCCGGCCTGGAGCCGCTCGTCATCCGGCCGGACTCGAACTTCCAGATGATCGGCGAGCGGACCAACGTCACGGGATCGGCGAAGTTCGCGCGGCTGATCAAGGCCGGCGACTACGCCGGCGCGGCGCATGTCGCGCTCGAACAGGTCCGCAACGGCGCCAACATCGTCGACATCAACGTCGACGAAGGCATGCTCGAGTCGGAACGCGTGATGACGACGTTCCTCAATTACATCGCGACCGAGCCGGAGATCGCGCGCGTCCCGTTCATGGTCGACAGCTCGAAGTGGACCGTACTCGAGGCGGGGCTGAAGTGCGTCCAGGGCAGGGGGGTCG
>Ga0207645_10004589_pt1 | contig 10184 bp, 10 predicted proteins | sample KBSM53metaG_FD_184331 | JGI IMG/M metagenome (GOLD analysis project Ga0207645, IMG submission 184331) | Miscanthus rhizosphere microbial communities from Kellogg Biological Station, Michigan, USA - KBS M5-3 metaG (SPAdes) (version 2) | ecosystem: Host-associated > Plants > Roots > Rhizosphere >...
TTCGCCGGAAAGCGGCGCGCGAGGTTGGTTTTGTACTTGGCCTCGAGCAGCGGCACGCCTTCCTTGCGCCGCCGGCGGTGGCCGATCGGATATTCGACTTCGATGCTCTCGGTTTGGGTTCCGTCCTTGAAGAAAATCTGCACCGCGTTGGCGATCGAGCGCTTGGCCGGATCGAGGTAATCGCGCGTCCATTGCTTTTTCTCGACGCAGACCATTTTGGAGCGCAATTTATCGACTCGCGGGTCCTGCGCGACATCGTCTTCGTAGTCCGTGGCCTCGACGTTGCCTTTCAGGAGGCCGATGGCGACGATGTACTGGATGCAATGGTCGCGGTCGGCCGGGTTATTGAGCGCGCCTTGCTTGTCGATAATGCGGATCGCGGACTCGTGGGTGGTGATCACGATCTTCTGGACGTCGTCGACCCGGTCGTGCACCGCGGGATACAGGCGCACCGCGCATTCGGCCGCGGTCTGGCCGTGAAATTCCGCCGGGAACGAAATCTTGAACAGGATATTTTCCATCACGTAAGAGCCGTACTTGCGCGTGAACTTGAACGGCTTGCCTTTGAACAAGACGTCGTAGAAGCCCCAGGTCTTCGCGGTCAGTGCGGACGGATAGCCCATCTCGCCTTTGAGCGCCATCAACGCGAGGCGCACCGCGCGGCTCGTGGCGTCGCCCGCCGCCCACGATTTGCGCGAGCCGGTGTTCGGCGTATGGCGGTAAGTGCGCAGCGACTGGCCGTCGATCCATGCATTGGATACCGCATTGACGACTTCGTCGCGCGTGCCCCCGAGCATCGCTGTGATCACCGCGGTGCTCGCGACCTTCACCAGCACGACGTGGTCGAGGCCGACGCGGTTGAAGCTGTTTTCGAGCGCGATCACGCCCTGGATTTCGTGCGCCTTGATCATGCCGGTCAACACATCGCGCATCTTGAGCGGCGCTTTGCCCGCCGCGACGCGCGTGCGTGAGAGGTAATCGGCGGCGGCGAGAATGCCGCCGAGGTTGTCCGACGGATGGCCCCATTCGGCGGCGAGCCAGGTGTCGTTAAAATCGAGCCAGCGGATCATGCAGCCGATGTTGAACGCCGCGGCGATCGGATCGAGCTGAAATGACGTGCCCGGCACCTTCGCGCCGTTCGGCACGAAGGTGCCCTGCACAATGGGCCCCATCAGTTTGGTGCACGCGGGATACGACAGCGCTTCGAAGCCGCAGCCCAGCGTGTCCATCAGGCACAGCCGCGCGGTGTGGTACGCCTCGTCGCTTTTGATCGAAAATTTCAGTGCGTAGTCGGCGATGTCGGCGATAACCTGGTCGGTTTTGGGGCGCACGTTCGAAATTGGGCTGGACATGTTTTCTCTGTTGGTTTTTAAAGGAATGATGCGCTTACAGCTTGACGCCGAAATATGCGCCGAGTTTGACCATTGCGAGATACAAGAGGGCGGTCATTACGCAGTTCAGCGCCAGCGCCAGATAAAATCCCATGCCATGGCGCAGCATCAGCGGCAGCACGAGAAACATCGGCAGCGAAGGCAGCACGAACCAGAACGTCGCCGTGGAATGCGCGGCGATGCGCGGAATGTCGTGCGTCTCCTGATAAATCCAGATCATGCCGAGCACCGACACCAGCGGCAGCGACGCGATCAGCGCGGCCAGCGCGGGACTGCGCTTGGCCACTTCGGACACCAGCGTAATGATGAGTGCCGAGACGAGGGTTTTTATCAGCGTATATCCCATGGCGGTACTCCGGTGCGGGTAACGGTGAAATCGTGCGCGTCACGCGTTTACTTGCCTTTCTTCTGGCGCCCGCGCTCCGCGATGGGCACGAACTTGCGCGCTTCGGGGCCCGTGTAATTGGCGGTCGGCCGGATGATTTTGCCGTCGATGCGCTGCTCGATCACGTGCGCCGCCCAGCCGGAGGTGCGCGAGATCACGAAAATCGGCGTGAACATCGCGGTCGGCACGCCCATCTTGAAGTACGACACCGCGGAGAACCAGTCGAGATTGGCGAACATCTTCTTCTCGCGCATCATCACCGCCTCGATGCGGTCGGCGATGTCGAACATCGCCATGTCGCTGGTCTCTTTCGAGAGACTGCGCGCGACTTCCTTGATGATCTTGTTGCGCGGATCGGCGATCGTGTACACCGGGTGCCCGTAGCCGATCACGACTTCCTTGTTGGCGACGCGCGTCACGATGTCGGTTTCCGCCGCCTCCGGCGACTCGTAGCGGTTCATGACTTCGAATGCGACTTCGTTGGCGCCGCCATGCTTGGGGCCGCGCAGCGCGCCGATGCCGCCTGTAATCGCCGAGTACATGTCGGAGCCGGTGCCGGCGACGACGCGACAGGCAAACGTCGACGCATTGAACTCATGCTCCGCGTAGAGGTTCAGCGACGTGTGCATTGCGCGCACCCACTTGGCCGACGGCGGCTTGCCATGCAGCAGATGCAGGAAATGCCCGCCGATCGAATCGTCGTCGGTTTCGACTTCGATGCGGCGGCCGTTCTGGCTGAAATGAAACCAGTAGAGCAGTATCGAGCCGAACGACGCGATCAGGCGGTCGGCGATGTCGCGCGCGCCGGGCATATTGTGGTCGTCCTTCTCGGGCAGCACGCTGCCGAGCACCGAGCAGCCGGTGCGCATCACGTCCATCGGATGCGCAGCGGCGGGCACGCATTCGAGCGCCGCTTTGACCGCTTGCGGGAGGCCGCGCAACGCTCGCAGTTTCAGCTTGTAGTTGGTCAGTTGCGGACCGCTCGGCATGACGCCGTGGATCAGCAGATAGGCGATTTCTTCGAACTCGCATTGCTCGGCAATGTCGAGGATGTCGTAGCCGCGGTAATTGAGATCGTTGCCGCTGCGGCCGACCGTGCACAGCGCCGTGTTACCGGCTTCAATTCCCGACAGCGCGACGGATTTTTTGGGTTTGAACCCGCCGGTGGTTTCCTTGCTGCTCATGGCATCTCCTCAGTGCTTTTAAGCGGACCGAATATCGGGGCGGTCTGAACGTAAACCGGCGCGCGCAAAAAAAGGCGGAACCGTTGCCGGTAGCCGCCTCTCGTGCGCTGCATTTCCCGTATCAGCCCAGCAGGTGTTTTACGCCGTCGCGCTCTTCATGCAGTTCTTTCAGCGTGGCCTGCATGCGTGAACGGCTGAAATCGCTGATGTCGATGCCTTTGACGATCTCGATTTTGCCATTTTTGCACGTGCACGGATAACCGTACATCACGCCTTCGGGTATGCCGTAGCTGCCATCGGAGGGAACACCCATGCTGACCCAGTCGCCGTCGGCCGTGCCTTGCACCCAGGTGCGCATATGGTCGATCGCCGCGTTGGCAGCGCTTGCCGCCGACGACAGGCCGCGGGCCTCGATGATCGCGGCGCCGCGTTTCTGGATCAATGGAATGAACGTGTTCTCGAGCCATGCCTGGTCGTTGATTTGCGGCCAGACTTTTTTGCCGTCCGCTTCGGCCTGGAAGAGATCCGGATATTGCGTCGCCGAGTGATTGCCCCACACCGTCATTTTGCGGATGCTCGAGACCGGCTTGCCGACTTTTTGCGCGACCTGCGTGAGCGAGCGGTTGTGATCGAGCCGCAGCATGGCGGTGAATTGCGCCGGCTTCAGTTGCGGCGCGTTCTTCATCGCGATCAGGCAGTTCGTATTTGCGGGATTGCCTACGACCAGCACCTTGACGTCGCGGCTCGCGACATCCGACAGCGCCTTGCCCTGCGGCCCGAAGATTTTGCCGTTGGCTTCAAGCAGGTCTTTGCGTTCCATGCCGGGGCCGCGCGGCCGTGCGCCAACCAGCAGCGCGAAATCGACATCCTTAAACGCCACGTTAGGATCGCTCGCGGCCACCATGCTATCGAGCAGCGGAAACGCGCAATCGTCGAGTTCCATCATCACGCCGCGCAGCGCTTTTTGCGCCTTCTCGTCGGGGATTTCCAGCATTTGCAGGATGACGGGTTGATCTTTGCCGAGCATTTCGCCGCTGGCGATTCTGAACAGCAGGCTATAGCCGATTTGGCCGGCGGCGCCGGTGACGGCAACGCGAACGGGGCGTTTCATGGTGAGGATGCTCCTTGGAACGAAGGTGTCAATCGATGTGCGCCACGGAAGGGAACATAAACAATGGCTTATCGGCAAGTATAGCACGGGCCACGGTGCACTGCGTCATCGCGGCGGCGATTCTGCGCGGCATCCGCGGAGTGCGGCATGAAGTGAGCGAAATGAAATTGCGCGGCGTGCAAAGAATTTAAACGGCCAGCGCCGGCGTTCCGTCACGGCGCTGCGCGTGCGCGTGGATTGCAGCGCGCGGTGACGTCGGATGGCAACCGCAGACGCGCAGGGCGTCTTTTGCGATGCACCAATAACTGCTAAAATCAACGCTCGCGGCAGTTCAACGTTGCAAGCCCTTGCCCAAGTATTATGCGATTGCGGCGGGGTGTGAAGAAAAACTCCAATCCGCTCAGATTACACATGGCCACCCGCCCAAAATATCTCAACCTGCTGCAAATCCGTATGCCGGTGCCCGCAGTCGTCTCGATCATGCATCGGATCAGCGGCGCTGCGCTGTTTCTCGTGCTTCCAGCGCTGCTTGCGTGGTGGCAGTGCAGCCTCTCGTCGCCTGACACATTTGATGCATCGAAGTCGTTTACCGCGATGCCGCTCGTGAAAATCGGCATCCTGCTGCTGGTCTGGGGCTACCTGCATCACCTGTGCGCCGGCGTGCGCCACCTCGCGTCCGACATCGATCTCGGCACTGAATTGAAGTCCGCGCGGTTCTCGAGCTGGCTCGTGCTCGCGGTCAGCATCGTGCTGACCTTGCTGATCGCGGTGCGCATATGGTGAACCGTGCGGTGACCGGCGCGCACTACGGGCTGCGCGATTGGCTCGCGCAGCGCGTAACCGCGGTCGTCATGCTGCTCTACACGCTGCTCATCGTCGGGCTGCTGCTCGCAACGCCGACTATCGACCACGACACGTGGCGCGGGTTGTTCGCGCCGCTGTGGATGAAGCTCGCGACGCTGCTGTGTCTACTGAGCCTGTATTTCCACGCATGGGTCGGCATGCGCAACATATTCATGGATTACATCAAGCACGGCGGCGTGCGGCTTGCGCTGTACGCCGTGGTGATCGCCGCGCTGATCGCGTACGCGGGCTGGTCGGCGCAGATTTTGTGGAGCATATAAATAAATGGCGATTGCGAAAAGACAGTTTGATGCGGTAGTCGTCGGCGCCGGCGGTTCCGGTCTGCGCGCGGCGCTCCATCTCGCTGAAGCCAATCTGAAGGTCGCGGTGCTGTCCAAGGTTTTTCCCACGCGCTCGCACACCGTAGCCGCGCAGGGCGGCGTCGCCGCGTCGCTTGGCAATGATGGCGATGACAACTGGCACTGGCACATGTTCGATACCGTCAAGGGCTCGGACTATCTGGGCGACCAGGACGCGATCGAATTCATGTGCCGCAAGGCGAACGAGGCGGTTTACGAGCTCGAGCACTTCGGCATGCCGTTCGACCGCACGCCCGACGGCCGGATTTATCAACGCCCGTTCGGCGGCCAGACGCGCAATTACGGTGAAGGCCCGGTCAAGCGCTCGTGCGCGGCCGCCGACCGCACCGGTCACGCGATGCTGCATACGCTCTACCAGCGCAACGTGCGCGCGCATACCCAGTTTTTCGTCGAATGGATGGCGCTCGATCTGATCCGCAACCAGGCCGGCGACGTGCTGGGCGTGGTGGCAATGGAAATGGAAACCGGCGAAGTGATGACGCTGCAGGCGAAAGCCACTTTGCTCGCCACGGGCGGTGCGGGCCGCATTTATTCCGCGAGCACCAATGCGTTCATCAACACCGGCGACGGCCTCGGCATGGCCGCGCGCGCGGGTATCCCGCTCGAAGACATGGAGTTCTGGCAATTCCACCCGACCGGCGTAGCGGGCGCCGGCGTGCTGATCACCGAGGGCGTGCGCGGCGAGGGCGGTTTCCTGCTCAACAAGAACGGTGAGCGTTTCATGGAACGCTATGCGCCGACCGTGAAAGACCTCGCTTCGCGCGATGTCGTCTCGCGCGCAATGGCGACCGAGATCAAGGAAGGGCGCGGCGCGGGCAAGGATGGTGAATACATTTTGCTGAAGCTCGACCATCTGGGTGCCGAAGTCATCGACAAGCGGCTGCCGGGTATACGCGAGATCGCGATGAAGTTTGCCAACGTCGATTGCACCAAGGATCCGATTCCGGTGGTGCCGACCTGTCATTACCAGATGGGCGGCGTGCCGACGAATATGCATGGCCAGGTGTATGTGCCGGACGGCGCGAACGAGAAAATCGTGCGCGGGCTTTACGCGGCGGGCGAATGTTCGTGCGTATCGGTGCATGGCGCGAACCGCCTCGGCACCAATTCGCTGCTCGACCTGCTGGTGTTCGGCAAATCCTCGGCGCAACAGGTGATACGCGACATCGAGGTCGATGAGGCGTTTCCCGATTTGCCGGCAGACGCGGCCGACCGCTCGCTCGCGCGGCTCGCGCGGCTCGACAGCGCGACTTCCGGTGAGAGCGTCGCCGAAGTCGGCGCCGAAATGCGCCGCACGATGCAGCTGCATTGCGGCGTGTTCCGCTTTCCCGACAGCCTCGCCGACGGCGTGCGCAAAATGCTTGCGGTGGCCGAGCGCGTCAAGCACACGTTCATCAAGGACAAGAGTAAGGTGTTCAACACGGCGCGGCTGGAAGCACTCGAGCTCGACAACCTGGTTGAAACCGCCGTTGCAACGATGATTTCAGCCGAGGCGCGCACCGAAAGCCGCGGCGCGCACGACCGCAGCGACCATCACGACCGCGACGACGCGAACTGGATGAAGCACACGTTCTGGTTCAAAGACGGCAACCGCCTGCAGTACAAACCGGTCAAGTTGAAGCCGCTGACGGTCGAGTCGTTCCAGCCCAAGCCCCGTGTTTACTAGCGTTTGAGTTTGCCCAGGACCCTCAGATGAAATTTTCGATTTATCGTTACAACCCGGACGTCGATGCCAAGCCGCGCATGCAGGATTACGACATTGCGCTCGAGCCGACCGACCGCATGCTCCTCGACGCGCTGATCCGCATCAAGGAGCAGGACGACACCCTGTCGCTGCGCCGCTCGTGCCGCGAAGGCGTGTGCGGCTCCGACGCGATGAACATCAACGGCAAGAACGGGCTCGCGTGCATATCCAAACTCGCCGATCTTAAAGAGCCCGTGGTAATCCGGCCGCTGCCGGGGCTGCCGGTCATTCGCGACCTGATCGTCGACATGTCGCAATTCTTCAAGCAGTATCACTCGATCAAGCCCTACCTCCAGAACGATACGCCGCCGCCGGAAAAGGAGCGCCTGCAATCGCCGGCCGACCGCGACGAGCTCAACGGCCTCTATGAATGCATCCTGTGCGCATGCTGCTCGACGTCGTGCCCATCGTTCTGGTGGAACCCCGACAAATTCGTCGGTCCCGCGGGGTTGCTGCAGGCTTATCGTTTCATCGCCGACACGCGCGATCTTGCGATCAATGAGCGCCTCGACAATCTCGAAGACCCGTACCGCTTGTTCCGCTGCCATTCGATCATGAATTGCGTCGACGTCTGCCCCAAGGGCCTGAATCCCACGCGGGCGATTGGCAAGATCAAAGATCTGATGGTCAAGCGCGCCGTCTAGCTCATGGAGCTCGCCACCACGCACGGCGCATTGGGCAAATTAAGATGGGATTGCCGGCGCGGACTGCTGGAGCTCGATCTGATTCTCGAGAAATTCAACGCGCGGCATCTGGCGACGCTTGACGCCGAGCGCGTGGCGCAGTTCAGGGAACTCCTCGCGCTTCCCGACAACGATTTGCTCGATCTCATCATGGAGCGCGGCCCGCTTGCGGACCGGCGCTTCGAAACGTTGCTTAAGCTGTTGCGCGCGCCCTGAAACGGGGCGTCAGTTGTCCTCGCAAGTGCAATTCATTGACGTATAATTATTTTTTTAGTTCACGAATCCGCGGAGAAATCTATGGCTGAGAAGCTTGCAACGCTGTCGTTCACGGATGGAACTCCGGCAATCGATTTTCCCGTGATCGCGGGGTCAGTCGGTCCTGACGTCATCGATATCCGGCCGCTGTACAACAAGACGGGCAAGTTTACGTATGACCCCGGCTTCATGTCCACGGCGAGCTGCCGGTCGACGATCACCTACATCGACGGCGACAAAGGCGTCCTGATGTATCGCGGGTATCCGATCGAGGACCTCGCGCAGCATTGCGATTTTCTCGAAGTCGCATACCTGATTCTGTACGGAGAGCTGCCGAATCAGGCGCAGCGCGACGAGTTCTGCAATACGGTTACTCATCACACGATGGTGAACGAGCAGATCGTGCGCTTCTATTCGGGATTCCGCCGCGACGCGCATCCGATGGCGGTATTGTGCGGCGTGGTCGGCGCACTGTCCGCGTTCTATCACGATGCGCTCGACATCAACAACCCGCGTCATCGAGAAATCTCGGCGTTCCGCCTGATTGCCAAGCTGCCGACCATCACGGCGATGTGCTACAAATACAATCAGGGCCAGCCGTTCATGTATCCCAAAAACTCGCTGGGCTACGTCGATAATTTCCTGTACATGATGTTCGGCACGCCCTGCGAAGACTGGAAGCCGAACAAGATACTGACGAGCGCGCTCAACAAGATCCTGATCCTGCACGCCGACCACGAGCAGAATGCTTCGACTTCGACGGTGCGCACCGCCGGCTCATCGGGCGCGAACCCGTTTGCCTGCATAGCATCGGGCGTCGCGAGCCTGTGGGGTCCGGCGCACGGCGGCGCCAACGAAGCAGTGCTGAAAATGCTCACGGAAATCGGCGACGAGTCGAATATCGGCCCGTATATCAAGCGCGTAAAGGACAAGGGCGACCATTCGGTGCTCTACGGCTTTGGCCATCGCGTTTACAAGAATTACGATCCGCGCGCCAAGATCATCCAGAAGACCTGCCACGAAGTGCTCGACGAACTGGGGCTAAAGGACGACAAGCTGTTCAAGCTTGCCATGGCGCTGGAGAAAATCGCGTTGGAGGACGAATATTTCGTGACGCGCAAGCTTTATCCCAACGTCGATTTCTATTCCGGCATTGTTTACAAGGCACTCGGCATTCCCGTCGGCATGTTCACCGCGTTTTTTGCGGTGGCCAGGACTGTCGGCTGGATCGCGCAGTGGAACGAGATGATCGGGGACCCCGAGCAGAAGATCGCGCGGCCGCGCCAGCTCTATACGGGACACAGCGAACGCCCATTTGTGCCGGTGAGCAAGCGCAAATAAGCGCGAGCGGTCCCCTTCGGCACAGCACCATGCCTTACCACGAACTGCGCGGCAACTCGTACCTGTTCGGCGCCAACGCGCCGTTTATCGAAGCGCTATACGAGCGCTATCTCGAAGATCCGGCCGCCGTCGAGCCGCGCTGGCGCAGCTACTTCGACGAGCTGCAGAAACTTGACGACGGCGCGCGCGACGTCGCGCACATGCCCGTCCAGGAATATTTCGCTCAACTCGCCAAAAGTCCGCGCGCTGCAGTTGCCCGCGCCGGCGCGGGCGCCGGTGAGCATCAGCTCAGCGAAAAGCAATATGGTGTGCTGCAGCTCATAGGCGCGTACCGTTTTCAGGGCGCACGCATCGCCGACGTCGACCCGCTCAAGCGCCAGGAACCGCCAGTCGTCGCCGAGCTCGATCCCGCGTATTACGGACTGGGCGCCGAGGACATGGAGACCGTGTTCGGCACGGGCTCGCTCGTTGGTCCGCGCGAAATGAAGTTGAGAGACATCCTGCAGATGCTGCGGGATACGTACTGCCGTACCATCGGCACCGAATACATGTACATGACCGACGTGCCGCAGAAACGCTGGATTCAGGAGCGGCTGGAGCCGACGCGCGCAACGCCGCAATACGACGCCGAGTACAAGAAGCACATCCTCGAGCGGCTCACCGCGGCGGAAACGCTCGAGCGCTACTTGCATACCAAGTACGTGGGCCAGACCCGCTTCTCGCTCGAGGGCGGCGACAGCCTGATTCCGCTGCTCGACAAGCTGCTGCAGCACGCGGGCGCGGCCGGCGTGCAGGAACTCGTGATCGGCATGGCGCACCGCGGCCGCCTCAATGTGCTCGTCAATACGCTGGGCAAGATGCCGAAAG
>Ga0207645_10004592_pt1 | contig 10183 bp, 8 predicted proteins | sample KBSM53metaG_FD_184331 | JGI IMG/M metagenome (GOLD analysis project Ga0207645, IMG submission 184331) | Miscanthus rhizosphere microbial communities from Kellogg Biological Station, Michigan, USA - KBS M5-3 metaG (SPAdes) (version 2) | ecosystem: Host-associated > Plants > Roots > Rhizosphere >...
GTCGCATCGCGAACGGCGCACTGCTTCTCGATCTTCGATGCGTCTGCGGCGCGGCAGAAGAGGCGGCGTTGCGTGCGCTGTTCACCACGCCGAGCGGTGCAGCCGACGCCGAACCGCTCGGACCCACGGCCAGCTCCGTCGCGGTGCTGGATTCGCCGACGCAGCTCGCAGCAGTCCCCGAAACCCGGGATCGGCCGACGTGATCGTCGCAACTGCGGGCCATGTCGATCATGGCAAGACGAGCCTCGTCAAGGCGCTGACCGGCATCGACACCGACCGGCTCGAGACCGAAAAGGCGCGCGGCATGTCGATCGACCTGGGCTTCGCGCACACGCAGATCGGCGGCAAGACGGTCGCGTTCATCGACGTGCCGGGCCATGAGCGCTTCGTCCGCAACATGGTCGCCGGCGTCGCCAGCATCGACCTCGCGCTGCTCGTGGTCGCGGCCGACGACGGCCCGATGCCGCAGACCGTCGAGCACGTTGCGATCCTGAAGTGGCTCGGCGTCGCCGATTGCGTCGTCGCGTTGACGAAGCTGGATCGGGCGGATCCCGCGCAGGTCGACGTCGCGACGACGGCGACCGCCGAGTTGCTGGCGACGACCCGGTTCGCGCATGCGCCGATCATCGGCGTCGCGACACCGAGCGGCGTCGGCGTCGAGGCGTTGCGTGCAGCGCTGGGCGGCGCCGCGGTCGCGCATCGGCGAGGACCGGCGGAGGGCCGCTTCCGGCTCGCGGTCGACCGCAGTTTCAGCATGGCCGGCGCTGGCCTGGTTGTCACCGGCGCCGTCGTGGCGGGTCGCGTGGCCGTCGGCGATCTGCTGACTGCGACACCTTCAGGCCACGCGGTGCGCGTGCGCGCGATCCAGATCCATGGCCAGCCGGCCGCCGAGGCACGCGCCGGCGACCGCTGCGCACTGAACCTCGGTGGCGTCGACATGCGGCACCTGGCCATCGGGCGCGGCGACTGGATCGTCGACCCGGCCGCGCACGCGCCGACCGACCGGCTCGAGGTGCGCCTCGGTGCGTCAGTCGATCTGGCCAAGCCGCTTCGCCATGACGGCGCCGTGCAGCTGCACCTCGGCGCCGCGACGGTCGGCGCGCGCATCGCGCTGCTCGCGGGCCGCACGCTCGAGCCGGGCGCCGAAGCCCTCGCCCAACTCGTGCTCGAGCGCCCGATCGGCGCACTGCACGGCGACCGCTTCATCGTTCGCGACCCGGCCGCGAATCGCACGGTCGGCGGCGGCCGCGTGATCGATCCGTTCGGGTGGCCGCGCGGCCGTGCGCGCCCGGAGCGGCTCGCCGAGCTCGCGGCGCTCTCGGCAGCCGACGCGGCGGATGCGTTGGCCGCGCGCCTCGAGCAGGCGTCGGCTCCGATCGATCTGCATCGCTTCATCCAGGCCCGCAACCTCACCGAGCTCGAGACGCGGCGCGTCCTGCAGCGACAGCAAGCGATCACGGTCCTTCGAGGGAATCAGACGCTCGCCACGGCGACCGGCCTCGACGTCGGGATCGGCCCCGGCACGCTCGCAATCGCCTCGGCGCGCCATCAGGCGTTGCAGCAGGCGGTTGTTGCTGCACTGGCTTCGGTTCACGAGACTGCACCCGAGCAGGTCGGCGCCTCGGAGGCCGCGTTGGCCGCGCACCTCGGCCGGCGCGCCGACGATACGTGGTTGAAGGCGGCCATCGCCCCGCTGCTCGATCGGAACGAGATCGTGCGCGACGGTTTCTGGCTGCGCCTGCCCGACCATCGACCGCGGCTGTCGGCCGACGACGCGGCGCTGCTGGAACGCGTCGGCGCAGTGCTAAATGCGGCCGGGCTCCGCCCGCCGATCGTCGGTGAATTGGCGACCACGCTGGGCCTTGCGCTGCCCACCCTGCTCGGGCAGCTGACCGACCTCGCGCGACGCGGCCATCTGGTGCAGGTTGCTAGGAACCGCTTCTTCGCGCCGGCAACGGTCGCCACCCTTGCGCAGATCGCCGCCGAGCTCGCCGCGGCGACGCCGACGCTCGGCTTCGATGCCGCAACCTATCGCGACCGCACCGGCCTCGGCCGCAACCTGACGATCGAAGTGCTCGAGTTCCTCGACCGCAGCGGCGTGACGCGTTTTCAGCGGGGGCGGCGGCGCATGATCTCGTGAGGGCCGTGTTAATGTGAAGGGACGGAAGAGAAGCGCATCCCGGTGGGGCGCCCGGTCTTCAAAACCGGCGAGACGCGCCTCGCGTGTCTGGTGGGTTCGACTCCCACTCTTTTCCGCCCGCTGCAGCCATTTCTCACGAGCGACCGATGCCGATCGACCCGAATGAATTCGAATACGCGGGATTCTGGATCCGGGTCTGGGCCGCACTGATCGACACCTTCATCGTCCTGCTGATCACGACGCCGATCCTCGGTGCGCTGTATGGCTGGGACTACGGCTACCACGGCGCCGACACGCCGTTTCGACCGACCGAGTTCCTGATCACCTGGATCCTGCCGGCGATCGCGGTGATCCTGTTCTGGCGCTTCCGCTCGGCAACGCCCGGCAAGATGGCGATCGGCGCGAGGATCGTCGACGCGAAGAGCGGCGAGGCGCCGAGCACGGCCCAGCTGGTCGGCCGCTACCTCGCCTATTTCGTCTCGACGACGCCGTTCTGCCTCGGCCTGATCTGGGTCGGCTTCGATCGGCGCAAGCAGGGCTGGCACGACAAGCTGGCGCGGACTGTCGTGATCCGCAGCAAGCACCGCGGCAAGGAGCCGGTTCGCTTCGAGTGACCGACGGGCGTGCGGGACCTGCGGCAGTGCGGCCTCAGGCTTCGCAGGCGCCTGGCGCAAGGCGCGATCGAGCGCGCCGGTCCCCGGCGAGCAAGGTTTCGAGGCAGTGCTCGCGAATGCCGTAGAAGGACTTGATCTCGCCGATCTGCGCGTCGATCGCTCCCCGATCCGCCGCGTGCTGACGCCGCACCGCCAGGATCATCTTGTTCTTGCTGGTGTGCTCGAGCGCGACGAATTCGAACACCTGCGTCGCATAGCCCTCGGCCTCGAGAAGCAGCGCGCGCAGGCTGTCGGTCACCATCTCGGCCTGCTGCCCGAGGTGGATGCCGTGCTGCAGCATCGGCCGCAGCAGCGCCGGCGAGCGCATCTGCGGGCGCAGCTGCTTGTGGCAGCACGGCGAGCACAGGATCACCGCGGCGCAAGCACGCAGGCCGAGGTGCAGCGCGTGGTCGGTCGCGGTGTCGCACGCATGCAGCGCGATCATCACGTCGATCGGGCCGGGCTCGTGCGAGCGCACGTCGCCGGTCACGAAGTGCAGCCCCTCGGCCGAAGCGCGCGCCGCGGCGCGGTTGCACAGATCGACCAGATCGGGCCGCAGTTCGACGCCGACGACGTCGGCGCTGCGGCCGAGCGCGTGGCGCACGTGGTCGTAAACGGCGAACGTCAGATAGCCCTTGCCGGAACCGAAGTCGACGACCCGGATCGGCCGATCGCCCTTGGCCAGCGACGAGCCCGCGATCGCATGATCGAAGACCTCGACGAACTTGTTGATCTGCTTCCACTTGCGCGCCATCGACGGCACCAGCCGACCCTCCGCGTCGGTGACGCCGAGGTCGGCCAGCCAGGGGCGCCGGATGTCGACGAAGCGCCGCTTCACGCGGTCGTGCGGCGCGGCGGGGTTCTCGGAAGGGGCTGCGCCGATGCCAGTCGAAGACAGCTTGCGGACGCTGAAACCATGCCGACCCTTGCGGCTCAGGCGCAGCTCCGCCGCGGCCTCCGGCGTGCGCAGATGGGCGTGCGCGAACGACCCGCCGACCAGCGCCTGGGCTTCGGTCAACGCTTCAGCCGATGTCAGGTTCTTCGTGACGTCGCGGGTCGCGTGCGTGTAGACGAACTGCCAGCAACCCTCGCCGCGCAGGGCCACTCGGCGCACCGCGACCCGCCGCAAGCTGCCGGTCGCGTCACGCGGCTTGCCGAGTGCGAGCCGCTCGAGCGCACCGGTTTCGAACGCGCGCTGCAGCAGCGCGAAGAAGCGGGCGCGCGCGTCGCTGCCGTCCCCCGCGCCGGCGGTCCGGACGTCGTCGTGCGCCGCCTCTGGCGTGCTGCCCGGCTCGACGCCGTCGAACGCTTCGAGGGCCTCGGTTTTGTCGCTAGGATGGTGCGTGCCCACTGACGGAGCCTTCGATGTTCGGGATCGCGGATTACGGTTCTTTCGTCGTCGCGGTGATTGTCTTCCTGATGATCCCGGGACCCGGCAACCTCGCGCTGATCACGTCGACCGGCAAGGGTCGCATTGCCGGCGGTCTCGCCGCGACGATGGGCGTGATCGCCGGTGACCAGGTGCTGATGTGGCTGGCAGTCGCCGGCGTCGCGGCGCTGCTGACCGCGTATCCGCCGGCGTTTCGCGCAGTTCAGTGGCTCGGCGCCGGCTACCTCGCCTGGCTCGGGCTGCGGATGCTGCTGGCCAAGCCCGGTGCCGCGCCGGTGCTCGACATCAAGCCGCACCACTACTTCCGGCAGGCGCTGACGATCACGCTGCTGAACCCGAAGGCGATCGTCTTCTACATGGCGTTCTTTCCGCTTTTCGTCGATCCGGCGCATCACCAGGGTGTCGTGACGTTCGGCGTGATGGCGGCGACGATTGCGGCGCTGACCTTCGCCTACGGCCTGATCGTCGTGCTGCTGACGCATCGCCTCGCCGAACGGCTGCGCGCCCGGCCGGCGATCTCGCAGGGGCTCAGCAAGCTGGCCGGCGTGTTCCTGATCGGGTTCGGTCTGAAGCTTGCGCTCTCGCGCTGAGGGGCCGGTCGGTCGGCCGCTGCTATGCGGCGGTGGCGGGCGGTGCGAGCGCGCCGACCGCCTCGGTGTCGCCTTCCTTGATCGAGCCGTCCGGGCGCTCATAAGTGCCGATCAGGCAGCCACTCGCAATCGCATGATCGCGCAGCGCCTCCAGCACCTCCTCGCGTCCGGGCGTTTCCGAAAAAGCCGGCGCCGACGCCTTCAGCGCGAACACCTGGAACGCGTAGCGGTGCACGCCGTGACCGGGTGGCGGATCGGGCGGCAGCCAGCTCGCCTGCAGGTACGAGTTGCGCCCGGTCCGGTAGCCGGCGCCAGGGTGGTCGTCGCTTTCGAGCGCGCCTTCGGCCAGCGCGCCGTCGGCGGCCGGAAGCTCGACGACGATCGCATGGACGAGCGGCTGCGGCGTCGGCGCATCGCCATCCTCCACGATCAGCACCAGCGATGCCGCGCCCTCCGGCACGCCGACCCACTGCAGCGGCGGCGAGATGCCGGCGCCGTCGGCGGTGTACTGCGCCGGGATCGGCGCATGGTCGACGAAGGCAAGACTCTTGACGGCGAGCGCACCCATGCCGGCCCGAAGGTCGATCAGTCGAAATGCGATCTTGTCGAGCCCTGCGCGCTGCTCGCGCAATGCGTGGCCGACGGCGTCGGGGAGTTTCTCGAGCACGCGGTTCCCTGGTTCGGAAACCCGTCTCCGAGCATTCGTCATGCCCGCGCCGCCCCGGCTACGATTCCGTCATCGTGACCGCGCAGGGCTACACCGTTTTCGAGACCGCGATCGGCGCCTGCGCAATCGCCTGGAATCCGCGCGGCGTCAGCGCGCTGCAGCTGCCGGAGTCGACGCAGACCCGTACCGTCGCCCGGCTGCGTCGGCGGATGGCGCCGGATGTCCAGCCGGGTGACCCGCCACCAGCTGTTCGCGCCGCGATCGATGGCATCGTCGCGCTGCTCGAAGGCGAACCGATCGATTTGACCGCGGTCGCGCTCGACGAAACCGGCCTTGCCGCGTTCGAGCGCAGCGTCTATGCGGTCGCGCGCTCGATCGCGCCGGGCTCCACCTTGACCTACGGCGAGGTGGCCGCGCGGCTCGGCGATCCGTCCGCTGCGCGCGAGGTCGGCCAAGCCCTCGGCAACAACCCGTTCGCGGTCATCGTGCCGTGTCATCGGGTGCTCGCAGCGGCCGGCGGCATCGGCGGCTTCTCGGCCGGTGGCGGCGCGGCGACGAAGCGGCGCATGCTGGCGATCGAGCGTGCGCGGGTCGGCGATGCGCCCGATCTGTTCGATGCCGAGCGCCCGCCGCCGCGCCCGATCCGTTCCACATGAGGCGCGCGACGTAAGGCGCATGCCCGCCCGCGCGACCCCAGCCGAGGCCACCATGCTCGCGACCGCCACCCTCATGCCGATGCTGCCGGCCCGCAGCCTGCTCCGCTTCGGCCTCGCCGCGCTGCTGCTCGCGCTGCTGGCGCTGACGGGCTGCGCCTCGCTGCCGCGCCTCGACAGCGATGCGCGCGACGCACACGCGACGCAGGCGATCCCGTTGTCGGCGGCCACCACGCTCGGCCGCATCGCGCAGACGTCGCAGCCGGCACCGGAGCTGTCGGGCTTTCGCCTGATGCCGCTCGGCACCTTCTCGCTCGACGCGCGGGTGCAGCTCGCGCGGCGCGCCGAGGTCTCGCTCGACGTCCAGTACTACCACTTCGAGAACGACGAGACCGGCCGCTACCTGATGCGCGCGCTGACCGAAGCCGCCGAGCGCGGCGTGCGGGTGCGCCTGCTGGTCGACGACTTCTACACCGGCGGGCAGGACGATTTCTTCCTCGGCTTTGCGACCCACCGCAACGTCGAGGTGCGCCTCTTCAATCCGTTCTGCTGCGCGCGCGGCCAGGGCCACATCGGCCGCTTCATCGCCTCGACCGGCGACTGGTCGCGCGTCAACCACCGGATGCACAACAAGCTCTTCATCGCCGACGGCGCGATGGCGGTGATCGGTGGGCGCAACGTCGCAAACGAGTACTTCCTGCGCGGCATGGGCGACAACTTCATCGACGTCGACGCATTCACGGTCGGCCAGGTGATCCCGCCCCTGCAGTTCCTGTTCGACCGCTACTGGAACAGCGCGCCGGTCTATCCGCTCGAGCTGATCGCGAAGAGCGGATTGACGCGCGAGCAGCTGCGCGAGAAGTTCGATCGCCTGACGAGCGCCGAGCAGACGCCGCCGCCAGCCGCGCTGCCGCCGAACGACATCCTCGGCTACGGCCCGATCTCGGACGACCTCGACGGCGGCCGGCTCGGCCTCATCTGGGGCGAGGCCTATGTGTTTGCCGACTACCCCGCCAAGCCGTTCGAGGATCAGTCGAACGGCGAGCTGCTCGAGACCAGCGTCACCTACAACGTGTTCGAGGCGATGCGCCAGGCGCAGAAGGAGATCGTCGCGTCGTCGCCCTATTTCGTGCCCGGTCCGCGCGGCATGGAGTTCCTGCGCAGCCTGCGGGCGCGCGGCGTCGCGCTGACCGTGATGACGAACTCGCTCGGCGCGACCGACGAGCCGGTGGTCCACCTCGGCTACAAGCGTTATCGCGAGGACATGCTGCGGCTCGGCATCGACCTGTACGAATTGAGCTCGTCGCGGGTCAAGGACAACCAGCGCATGTTCCTGTTCGGTTCCTCGCTCGGCCGGCTGCACGCGAAGCTGGTCGTGATCGACCGCAAGCGCCTGTTCATCGGCTCGATGAACCTCGACCCGCGCTCGGCGACGATCAACACCGAGCTCGGCGCGGTGATCGACAGCCCGCAGCTTGCGAAGGAGCTGCTCCGCATCATCGACATCGACCGCCTGCAGAGCGCGTACCGCGTCCGTCTGAAGAAGAACGGGCCGGGCGTCGAGTGGTTCAGCAGCGACGGCGAAAAGGAGATGGTGCTGACGACCGAGCCCGATGCGTCGAGCTGGCTCCGCTTCAAGCAATGGCTGCTGACGCCGTTCGTGCCCGAATCGCTGCTGTAGCGCCGGCTTCACGGTCGGTGGCCGGCATTCGATGAGCGCCACGACACACGGCGACGCCATTCCGACGCCGCGCAGCGCGGTCCTCGTCGTCGGCGGCGGACCGTGCGGCTTGATGCTCTGCAACGAGCTCGGTCGGCGCGGCGTCGCGACCGTGCTGGTCGATGAAAAGAGCGGCACCGCGATCGCCCCGCAGGCGAACGCGACGCAGGCGCGGACGATGGAGCACTTCCGGCGGCTCGGCATCGCGGACGAGATCCGGCAGATGGGCCTGCCGCCGGACTTCCCGACCGACATCGCCTATTTCACGCGTTTCGCCGGCCACGAGCTGGCGCGCTTCAGCCTGCCATCGGCGCGCGAAGCGCAGCAGCTGGTGCGTCGGACCAGCGGCTCGTGGAGCGCGGCCGAGCTGCCGCACCGGGTGTCGCAGAAATTCGTCGAGGCGACCTTGCGGCGCCACGCCGAGGCGCACCCGACCGTCGGCCTGCACTTCGGCTGGCGCCTGCTGCGCTTCGATGATTGCGGCGATCACGTCGAAGCGCAGCTCGAGCGGCTCGCCGATGGCCGTCGGCAGACCGTGCACGCCGCCTACCTGGTCGGCGCGGACGGTCCGCGCAGCACGGTGCGCCAGCAGCTCGGCATCCGCTATCGCGGCGACGCCGGCCTCGTGCGCGACTTCATGGGCGGCACGATGGTCGCGTTGCACCTGCGCGCGCCCGATTTCTACAAGACGATCCGGCATCGTCCGGCGTGGATGAACGTGACCTTCAACGGCGAGCGGCGCGCGTTCATGGCGGCCGTCGACGGCCGCGGCGAGTTCGCCTTTCACACCCAGCTGCGCGCGCATGAACGCGATACCACGTTGACCGATGCCGAGGCGCGCGCGTTGTTCCATGCCGCGGTCGGCATCGAATTGCCGATCGAGATCCTGTCACGCGGCACCTGGACCGCCGGCCATTGCCTCGTCGCCGAGCGCTTCGGGTACGGCCGGGTCGTCCTCGGCGGCGACGCGGCGCACCTCTTCACGCCGACCGGCGGGCTCGGCTACAACACCGCGGTCGAGGACGCGGTCAACCTCGGCTGGAAGCTCGCCGCGCTCATCGCAGGCCGCGCAGCACCAGCGCTGCTCGACAGCTACGAGGCCGAACGTCGGCCCCTCGCGCTGCGCAACACCGCCTATGCGAAGGGCTTCGCCGATTCGCTCGGCCACTTCGCGCCCGTGCCCGAGATCGAGGACGACAGCGCGGCCGGCGCAGCGGCGCGAGCCGCGGCGGGCGCCTACCTCGCGGCCCACGGGCGCGCCGAGTTCGACATCCCGGGCATCACGTTCGGCGGCCGCTACGACGGCTCGCCGATCATCCTCAGCGACGGCAGCGCGCCGCCGGCGGACCGGGCGAACGTCTATGAGCCGAGCGCCTGCCCGGGCGGGCGCCCGCCGCACGCGTGGCTCGCGGACGGCCGGTCGCTGTACGACACGTTCCACCGCGAGTGGACGTTGCTGGCGCGCAGCGCGACGGCGCCCGAGGCGCTCGGGTTCGCCGCAATCGCCGAGTCGATCGGAATGGACCTGCGCGTCGTCGCGCCGCTCGCGGCCGACGTCCTCGACGACCTGTACGGCGCGCCGCTGGTCCTGATCCGCCCGGACCAGGTCGTCGCCTGGCGCGGCGCTGAGGCGACCGAGGCGCCTGCGGTCGTGCGCCGCGCGATGGGAGTGACGCAGGCGTGACGCCGCCGTTGACGCGAAGCCTGCCTCCTAGGGAAAAAGATTGTTGACAATAGACAGCCGGCGACCAGAATCAGCCGGGTGCTGCACCCGTCGATCGAGCGCGGACCGCCGGAGGGCGTCCGCCTGCTGAAAAGTCACTCGCTGACGGTGCTCGTCCAGCGCGAGCTCGAACGGATGATCCTGTCCGGCGAGATCGCGGTCGGCGAAAAGCTCAACGAGATCGCGATCGCCGCCCGCCTCGGCGTCTCGCGCGGGCCGGTGCGCGAGTCGTTCAGGGCCCTCGAGGAAACCGGGCTGGTCCGCATCGAGAAGAACCGCGGCGTGTTCGTGCGCGAGCTCTCGGTCGACGAGGCCGACGACATCTACGAGATCCGGGCCACCTTCGATCAGATGGCCGGCCGCAAGCTCGCCCAGTCGATCACCTCGGAACAGCTCGCCAATCTGCGGGCGCTGCTCGACGCGATGGAAGCGGCCACGCGGGCCAAGGACCTCGAGCGCTACCACCCGCTTAACTTGCGCTTCCACGACATGCTGGTCGAGTACGCGAACAATCCGAAGCTGCTGCAGATGTACCGCCGGCTCGTCAACGAGCTGAGCCTGTACCGGCGCCATACGCTGGCGCAGCGCGACCGATTGCCGACCTCGACGCAGGAGCACAAGCGCATCCTCGACGGCATCGCGTCGGG
>Ga0207645_10004593_pt1 | contig 10180 bp, 7 predicted proteins | sample KBSM53metaG_FD_184331 | JGI IMG/M metagenome (GOLD analysis project Ga0207645, IMG submission 184331) | Miscanthus rhizosphere microbial communities from Kellogg Biological Station, Michigan, USA - KBS M5-3 metaG (SPAdes) (version 2) | ecosystem: Host-associated > Plants > Roots > Rhizosphere >...
AAGATCTGGGACGCCCGGGGTATCGCGCGCTCGGCCTTTCGCACGGCGGCGCGCTCGATCTTCGCGCAGCGCAGATCGCCAACCTGCTCGCGGGCAACCCACCGGAGGCTGGATTGTTCGAAATCACTCTTGGCGCGGTGCAACTCCGTTTCGCCGACGCGCGCAGAGTGGCCTGGTGCGGCGGGGAATTTACAGTCCAGATCGCGCGCACGAATGTCCCCGCGGGTCGACCTGCATTCGTCAGGCCTGGGGAAATACTGAAAGTCGGCGCCTCGCCATGCGGCTGCCGGGCCTGGCTCGCGATCGGAGGCGGAGTCGAGGTTCCGGCGGTTCTGGGCAGTCGCTCGACCGACCTCCGTTCCGGTTTCGGTGGTTACAAGGGTCGCGCGTTGCAGGATGGCGATGAGCTTTCGTTAGGCAGAGCAACCGCTCTTGCTCTCGAAACTGGCCAAGTCGCGCCTTGGGGCGCCCCACAGAGGTGGGCGCTGACCGCGATGCGCATTCCGATTCTGCGCATCGTGCGCGGCGCGGAATGGGCGCAATTTGAGCAAAAAACATGGAAAGCATTTCTGGAGACCGCATTCCGGGTCAGCGCGCAGGCGGACCGGATGGGTGTGCGGTTGGAGGGCGCTGAGCTCGCCCGGAAAAACAAGCGGGAGATGCTCTCCGAAGCGGTTGCCCCAGGGACCGTGCAGGTGGCGAACGATGAGCAGCCGATTCTGCTTCTCGGGGATTGCCAAACGATCGGCGGGTATCCCAGGATTGCGCACGTGATCACCGTCGATCTCGGGGCCGCGGCCCAGCTCCAGCCTAACGACGTCGTGCGGTTCGAGGAAGTCACGCCAGCCGAAGCGAGCGCGCTTTTCCTCGAGCGGGAAAACGATCTCCAGCTTTTTCGGGTCGGTCTTGCTCTGCGCAATTCATGAAACTGTCGATCGACTTGAATGCCGATTTGGGCGAAGGCGCGCCGGGCGAGCGAGAGCTCCTCGAACTGGTCAGCTCGGCCAGTATCGCCTGTGGATTTCATGCCGGCGATCCTGCGATGATGAAGGCTTCTATCATCACCGCCCGCGACGCAGGCGTCGCGGTGGGCGCTCATCCAAGCCTTGCGGACCGGGAAAACTTCGGCCGCCGGGAGTTGCCGGTCACACCCGACGAAGTCTTCGCCTTGGTCGCTTACCAGGTGGGCGCTTTCAACGGGCTTGCCTGTTCATTGGGCGTGCGGCCTAATCATGTGAAGCCCCATGGCGCACTCTACAACATGGCGGTGCGCAACGCGCCGTTGGCCGATGCGATCGCGCGCGCCGTTTTTGCGATTGATCCGTCGCTGACTCTTTTTGCGCCCAACGACAGTGCGCTCGCCCAAGCCTCTGGGCGAGTTGGGCTACGTGTGACTAATGAAGTTTTTGCCGATCGAAATTACCTGCCCGACGGAACGCTCGTCCACCGCTCGCGCCCGGATGCATTACTGCACGATCCCGATGCCGCGGTCGAACGCGTTCTGCGGATGCTGCAGGAAAATCGGGTGCGCGCGATCGACGGCAGCGATGTCGCCGTAAAGGCCGATACAATCTGCATACACGGAGACAATCCGGAATCGGTCGCCTTTGCACGGGAACTGCGGGCCAAGCTTTTGAGCGCGGGGATCGCCATCGCCGCCCCTCGAGCCTGACGAATGGACATACCTAACGACAAGCTGGTCCGCGGCCTCGGTTCGCTTGACGCCACCATGATCGTGATCGGCTCGATGATCGGCTCTGGGATTTTCATTACTTCGGCCGAATCGACACGTCTGATAAGTGCGCCCGGCTGGTTGCTGCTCGCCTGGACGATGGCTGGTCTCCTCACCATCACGGGCGCGCTCTGCTGCGCGGAACTGGCGGCAATGATGCCGCGCGCGGGCGGACAGTATGTATTCCTGCGCCAGGCCTATGGACCAGCGATCGGCTTTCTTTTCGGCTGGACGCTTTTTCTCGTCATCCAAACCGGCACCATCGCGGCCGTCGCCATCGCTTTTGCCAAATTCGCGGGGGTCTTTTTTCCGGCCATTGGGACAGAGCACTATCTCGTTAGGCCAGTCCATCTCGTGGGCACGTATGCGATCAGTCTTTCGACGGAGCAACTCATCGCGGTACTGCTGATTCTTCTTCTCACCTGGGTCAACACCCGCGGCCTAGAGGTCGGCAAACTTGTGCAAAATACTTTCACCTTCGCCAAGACCGCCGCGCTCATTGGATTGATCGTCGTCGGGCTATCGTTAGGCTGGCAGGTCACCAGCGCGGCCCGGGCGGCGGATTGGTGGAATCCGTGGGCGAACGGGTGGACTCCGCAGCGAGCGCAGCCCGGTCTGACGGTGGTCGGCGGCCTGGCGCTGGTCCTAATTTTCGGCAAGGCCATGGTCGGCCCGCTCTTCGCGCAGACCGCTTGGACCAATGTCACTTTCACCGGAAGCGAAGTTCGCGACCCGGGCCGTACCCTGCCCCGTGCCCTTCTGATCGGCTGTGGGCTGGTCGTAACGCTCTATGTGCTGGCCAATCTCGCCTACGTCGCCACCTTGTCATTAGGCGAGATTGCGCGGGCGCCGCAGAACCGGGTCGCAGTAGCCGCGATGAATGCAGTCATCGGACCGCCCGGCGCCAGTGCGATGGCAGCGGCGATCCTCGTCTCGACCTTCGGTTGCAACAATGGCCTCATCCTTGCCGGGGCACGGGTTTACTATGCGATGGCAAGGGACCGGTTGTTTTTCCGCGCGATTGCACGGACCAACGCCCAGCACGTGCCCGCGGCTGCGCTCGTCGCACAAGGCCTGTGGGCGGCGCTGCTTACCCTCCCGCGCACGATCAGCACCGACCCAGCGACTGGCGTGGTGCGTTACGGCAACGTCTACACCCAATTGCTGGAATATATCGTCGCGGCCGATCTGGTTTTTTACTTGCTGCTCGTCGCGGCCGTCATGGTGTTACGTCGCAAAATGCCGGAGATGCCGCGACCCTATCGCGCCTGGGGCTACCCGCTTGTGCCGCTTTTCGCCATGGGGCTGGCTACGCTGCTGATCCTTGACCTTGCAATTCTCGCGCCTGCGACCTGCGGGATCGGCTTCGCGATTGTTCTGAGTGGTTTCCCCGCCTATGCTCTGTGGCGATCCCGACCCATCGAGGCCTAATCAACGGCGTAGATTTCGATCAAGCCGACGCCGGCCGTCCCGGCGACTCCGCTGACAATGGCCGTGAAGCTCCCTGGCGCGCCCTCGAAGTAAATCGCCGGTTCGTAGAGGCTCCCAGGGAGAAGGCCATAGCCGCCGATAACAGAGTAGACGCGGCCGGTATAGTAATCGTCGTTTTCAATTAACAGGTCGCCGTTGCCATTGTAGAGGTCGAGGACTGGATTAACGAGCGCCCCACAGACTCCCTGCTCTGTCAGGGAAGGGCCGAGTGCGCGAATAACATTCTTTTGGCTCTGCGGACCATTGATGATGAAGCCGCCAATCATGACGTCATCGCCAACGTCGACACGGGCGCGAGTGGAAATGTTGGCGAGTTTTCCGTTGGAGGGCTCGAGATCGTAGATTTCGACGAGTGCGATGCCGCTGCCGCCCCCGAACCCAGAAACGATTGCGGTGTAGCTGCCAGGAGCGAGATCAGCAACGATGGCGGATTCGAGGTCATTGGCCGGGGCCAAATGGGAGGCGAGGATTTCCTGTTCCTGGTTGGTCCGCCAATCGTCATTTGACTGAAGCAAGGCGCCGGTGCTGTCGTGAAGCTCGAGTGTCGGATTGCCGAGCGCACCGGCGACGCCGCTTGCGCCCAATGACGGCCCAATCGCACGAATGACGACCTTTTTCGTCGTGCTCCCGTTGATAATGAAGCCACCGATCATGACATTGTCTCCCGTGCCCACACTGCCGCGAGTGGAGATCTGCAAGGTCCGCGCGTTACCGGTCGGGGAAGGTGCACTCGGTGGCGCCCCATAAAGAGAAACGGCGCCCGCAACGTCGTCGGGCTGGATAGTGTAAAGGTCGCTGATATTCGCGTTCATGATCGCATCGACCGTTTGCCCGTGGTCGTCAGGATGATCAAGCCCGAGGACATGTCCGAGCTCATGGAGCGCGATGCGGTGCAGATCAAAGCCGGAGGTCACATAGTTCGAATAGGCTGTACCGCGGAAGGAGTTGAATGAATTCGCCGTATTGAAAAGAACGTCCGTTTCGTTCATCTCGTCCCCAGTGCTGTCCGTCAAAGTGATGGCGAGGACCGATGGCCCAAACTTGTCACCGTAGACCGTGGAGCTGAATTGAATCGAATTCACACCATCGCCTTCGCTCGCGGGGGTGCCGGCCCCCGCCACGGTCCAGCCGAATTGCATGCGATCCATCTGCTCGTTCCAGAGAGCGAGCGCGTTTTCAACGACCGAATTCCAATCGGTGCTTCCGTCGGCGAGCGGAAAATCGGCCGGCCCCATCTGGACCCGCATCGGGACCAGCGGGATCTGCCAATATGAATCTTCCAACACGTAGGCATGAGCCGTGCCTAACGATGAAATACCCAGACCACAGACCGCGACGAAGCGGAGCCGGCGACTACTGGATCTTCGCCTTCGCCTGCGCCTGCTGCCGAACATGAGAGCGGATGGCGGACTTGAAATCATTGAGGGAAAGAGACGCTTTGCTCGAAGCCATCGTCTCCTCGTTGCCGCCCAGCTGATTGATGTCGGCCAGCGGTTGACCGTCGCCAGTCATGAGGGTGTCGCGCCCAGCCTGATCCTTCTGCACCCGAAAACGTCCGTGCTGAATACCGACGAGGGGAATGAATTGGCTCCCGTTGTTTTCGACGAAAAGAATGTCGTGGTCACCCACCTTGAACTTGGGCGCATCGGTGACTTCCATCGTCCGGCCATCGACCGTACCGCCGAGCATGCGAATAGAGTAGCGGGCGCCCGGATCGCCCTTGAGCGTGTCGTCGACCTTAAAAGTCACGAAGGTGACAATCCGATGCTCGGCGCCCTCCCCAATCCATTGCGACTGGAGGCCAGTGACTTCACCTTCGAAAATGATCTGTGCTCGACCAACGAGCTCGTCGAAATTCGGCGGGATAACAGTGGTCGCACTGGCGGTGAAGCCGAGTGCGAACAGGACTGGAAAAATGAGAACTCCGAGTGACTTTTTCATTTAGGGAATGGAATGGGAACGTCTGACGAGTCTAAGGCGGGAATGTTCATTTTCAATTTGGGTTTCCGCTCATTCGTCCAGATCGTAAATCTCCACTAGTCCGATACCCGCGCCTCCATTAACCCCCTGCACAATCGCAGTGTAATTGCCCGATGGGATGGTGGCGATCAGCGCGGATTCCCGTGCATTGCCAGGCTGAAGCCCCGTTGCGGTAATTTCGCCTTGCTCTGACCCACTCGCCCAATCGTCATTCAAGGCGATGAGCTGACCATCGCTTCCGTGCAATTCCACCATCGGATCAGCCAGCACTGAGAGCCCACTCCCGCCTAACGACGGTCCGATCGCACGCACGACGATTCTCTTCGTGGTATGTCCGCCAACAATAAAGCCGCCAATCAACACCTCGTTGCCCACTCCGACGCGGCCGCGGGTGGAAATATTGGCAGCGTGGGAAGCGTTCGTATCGAGTGTGTAACTTTCCACGAGGCCAATCCCAGTCGTATTATTCACGCCCGAAATGATGGTGGTATAATTCCCCGGCGCGAGGCGGACGACGATCGCGGCCTCCCGTGGATCGGCCGGCGCGAGCCCGGTAGCGATGATCTCACCTGAGTCGACGCTCTGTTGCCAGTTGTCGTTGCTTTCCAACAACGCTCCGGTCGAACCGTAGAGCTCCATCTGGGGGTCCTGGAGTGCGCCCGTCAGACCGCTGTTGCTCAGTGAGGGTCCAATCGCGCGCAGGATTACTGTCTTGAACACATCTCCCTGGATGATGAACCCGCCAATTAGGACTTCGTTCCCCGTTCCAACGTGCATTCGAGTGGAGATATTGATGAGGCGACCGGGTGTGTCCGGAGCGGGCGACGGCGTCGGCGCTTCGTAAAGAAGTTGGATGGCCGCCTCGTCGTCCGCGGTCAACTGACTTAAATCGCTGACCACCGAATTCATGATCGCCGCGACATGCTGGCCCGCGCCATCCGGATGATTCAATCCCAAGGCGTGCCCCAGCTCATGAAGAAAAACGCGCTGGATATCGCAGATGCATTTTCCTTGGGAGTTGAACTGCAAACCACCGCGGTAGGAATCGAAAGGTTGGGCGTTGTTGAAGAGAATATCAGCTTCCTTAAAGGTGCTTCCCTGTGTCCGGTAATAGGTCACCGCCAAAACTCCCGAGCCGAAAGAGTCGCCGAAGACGGTGGCGGAAAAGGAGGCGGAATTGAAACCGTCACCCGAGGAGACCGCCTTGGTAGATTCCATCGCTGCGGCGAACTGAACGTCCTGCATTTCTGCATTCCAAGCGTCGATCGCGGGCGAAGCCGCTTCATTCCACGTCTTGCTCCCGTCTTGAAGAGTTTGCGACGGCGCTCCCAACTCCATTTGCATTGTGATGACCGTTCCATCCGGCCAAGACTTGTTTTCGAGCACATAACCCCGCGTCTCCGAGGATAAGATCACCGCTCCAAAACACGCGAAGAGTAGAATAAGAAAGCGGCGAGCGAGAGGCAAAGTCATAGGCGATCTTCGAACGGACGGGAAAATCTATATTCTCCAGAAAGCAAAATCCGTGCGCGGCCCCCGGGAGGGGCGAGCCGAAACGTAGGTCTGATCGCTCGGGGAAGTGCCTGGCTTCGTCAGATCGAATCACCGCTTTTGTCCTCGGGTCTAATCGCCTCGGGGACTCTGTTCCGTCTGCTGTATTCACAAATCGTTTTTGCTGTGCGTTTCGCCATTTGAACTCAATCGCACGTCCGAAGGTATTTCTTTCAACTTTTGAGACAGTTTTTCGTTGGTTATATGAGCAAAACAAACCACGATGGTGAGCACGGGACGTTCCGAAGGCAGTTTCTTTCAAAAAAGGAACTCGCCGGCGTTCTCAAAGTTTCTTCCCGCACAATCGAAAACTGGATCTCTGAACGACGACTTCCATATCTGCGTCTCAGTCCGCGACTGACACGCTTTGACTTGCCCAACGTCTTGGCGGCCTTGGCCCGCTACGAAGTCCGCGAGATCGGAGGCCAACGATGATTGACGGGCTCCCAACACCGCGGAGCGTCATCCACGTTTCCACCGTCGACTGGGGCAGCGGACTTACTCGTCAAACGACGGCCCGATTCCACGAAGCAGAACAGAACTATGAAACGAAAACCCAATATGAATTATCTTGTTGTCGTTAGATGGCGAAGCAGCGAGGGAATCTACGTTCAACAACGTCCTCCGGACGGGTCGGACGCCCTTTTTCACGGGAGTCGCCCTAACTGACTTCCGGAAGCTTGCAAAGGGCCCCAGACTCTTCCACCGGAACTGACGAAGAACCTCTTGCACCGGCGCAAAGGCGATTTTGTTTGATCTATCGAAGCGAACCGCCTAGACCCTGACAACTCTGTGGAAACACACAGCCGCTCTAAAGTCGGGCCGCTTCGGCGGATCACTGGCCTAGTTTCCCTCGCCGCTGCTGTGGTGGCCGGCCTCGGCGCGGTCATTTCGTCGCGCGCCGTCAATCAGCCGAGCAGCCCTGAGCAGGCCGCCGCGCTGCGCAAAATCGCTCCGTGGGTCATTCGGCACACCGCGGACGGCAAACAGGTCGAGTTCATGATTATCCTGACCGACCAGGCAGACCTGAGCGGAGCGGCAGTCATGCAAACAAAGGTCGCGAAAGGTCGTTTCGTGCGCGACACTCTTTGGAACAAGAGTCAGGCCACGCAAAAATCGATCCTGAAGTGGCTCGACGAGCATCAGCTTGAACATCGTTCTTTCTACATCGTCAACGCGATCTGGGTAAAAGGTCGCTATGAAGACGCGTTCGCGCTGGCGTCGCGTTCCGACGTGGCACGGGTTGAGGGTAACCCGCAGGTCCGCGTTATCCCGGACAACGAGCAAGCCGTCCCCGCTCCTTCCCAGCCCTCCGCACTTGACACGGTTGAACCCGGTATCTCTTACACTCATGCTCCTTCTGTTTGGGCGGAAGGATTCTTTGGCCAGGGCATCGTGGTGGCCAGTGCGGACACCGGTTTTCGCTGGACTCATAACGCAATCAAACCGCACTACCGCGGTTGGGATGGAGTCACCGCTGATCACGATTTCAACTGGCACGACAGCATCCATAACGGCGGCGGCATTTGCGGGCACGATTCCCCGGTGCCATGCGATGACTCTTTTCACGGCAGTCACACCCTCGGGACCGCGATCGGAGATGACAACGTCGGTAACCAGATCGGTATGGCACCTCAGGCTCAATGCATGGGTTGTCGTAACATGAACGTCGGCGTGGGCGCCCCGGCGACTTATCTGGAGTGCATGGAGTTCTTCCTCGCTCCTTATCCAGTGAGCGGCGATCCGTCCGAAGGCGACCCGAGCAAGGCTCCAGATGTCACAATTAACTCCTGGGGCTGCCCTACGTCGCAGGGTTGCTCGCCGAAGACGCTCCAGGCGGGAGTGGAAGCGCAGCGCGCCGCGGGCATTATGATGGTTGTGGCCGCCGGTGGCGCGGGCCCGAGTTGTTCAACCGTAACTGACCCGCCATCGCTGTACGATGCGAGTTACACGGTGGGTGCCTTAAACACCGGCACCGATATGATCGCCTCATTCAGCAGTCGCGGGCCTGTAACCGTGGATGGCAGCATGCGACTCAAGCCCGACATCTGCGCGCCGGGCACGAACACCCGATCGGCCAGTAACAGCTCTGACAACGCGTATATTTTTGTCAGTGGCACTTCCATGGCGACACCGCATATCGCCGGCGCAGTCGCCCTCCTCTGGTCGGCTCATCCGGAACTGAAGAACAATCCCGATGCGACTCAGCCGGTCTTGAATAGCACGGCGGTCCCAATTCTGTCGAATACCTGCGACTCCGGGTCGCCGAAGACACCGAACAACACCTTTGGAAATGGGCGGGTGGATATTCTGGCGGCAGTCGATTCCGAAGCTACCATTTCTCTTAACTCAGCGGCTTCAGTCAAAACTCAGGGATCAACCAGTTTTCCCGTTTCGCTGCCTCTTGCCGGCGAGCCTGGAGTGGAATGCCGCAACTCCGGCGATCGCCACACGCTGGTTTTCACCTTTAGCGACAACGTGGTGAGCGGGATGGCGGCGCTAACTCTAGGCACCGGCCAAATCCAGGGCAGGCCGGTCTTCTCGGGGACCACCATGACGGTCAACCTGGCTAGAGTAGGCGATGTGCAAAAGATCACTATGACTCTTACCAATGTGATGAGCAGCGGCGGTCAGCTCCTGGGGAGCGCAGCCGTAAGTATGAACGTGCTTGTGGGTGACGTTGATGCGAACAAGACCGTTGAACAAACTGACGTCACGCTTACCCGCAACCAGGTTGGAATGCCGATTGGCGCTTCTAACTTCCGTGAAGATGTAAGAGTGGACGGCAAGATCAATGCCAACGACGTGAGGAGCGTGCGCAACGCGCTCGGCCATAACTTGCCCTAAGTGGAGATCGCCAAGTAGCACTCGACCGATGGTCGTCATGCTTAGCCCACGGCTAACGAAGCCCACAGCGGCTCCAAATCCGGATCTTCCAGCGCCATCAATCTGAACTTTTCTTCGATCTCGGTCGCTCACTTTAGCTGGGCCTTCGCCCGGTCCAGGTTGCCCAACTGTGCTTCGTAGCAGACAAGGTTGAACTGAATCGTCGCGTCGGTCGGATGAAGGCTCGCCGCTCGCGTCAAAATCGTGTGTGCGGCGTGAATTGATTCTGCGCGCCCGGGTGCATAAGCAAGTTCAACAAATTCCCCGGCTCCTTCGGATTCCATTCCGTCAGCCGCTTTGCGACCACGGCCAGCAGTTTCCACTTTCTTCAAGCCGTGATAAATCGCGAAGCGAATCACCAAGATCTCGGCAGAGAGGGTCAATTTCCTCTAGTTCAGCGTTTGCCCTCCTCGAATAAGCCCAGTTCGATATAACCGTGCGCGGCGCGCAGATGCAGTCGATCAAGGCCTTCAAGCGGCATGGAATTGCATGTTATGAAACATTTCTCGGGGACTACCAGATTTTTCCCCCGCTAGGCCG
>Ga0207645_10004595_pt1 | contig 10178 bp, 6 predicted proteins | sample KBSM53metaG_FD_184331 | JGI IMG/M metagenome (GOLD analysis project Ga0207645, IMG submission 184331) | Miscanthus rhizosphere microbial communities from Kellogg Biological Station, Michigan, USA - KBS M5-3 metaG (SPAdes) (version 2) | ecosystem: Host-associated > Plants > Roots > Rhizosphere >...
TGTGCCCGTGAAGCTGTTGACCTTGACCTTCGCCTCGACGGAGTAGTTGGTCCACGTCGGCATCCCGACCGCGCCGATCGCCTGATCGCCGGCGGTCTCGCTCATGTTCACCACCATCATCTGGCTGCCGTCGCTGGTGAACGAGTGCGTCAGGTTGAAGGCCCAGTCCCAGGCGCCCTTGGTGGGATCGAAATCTTCGCTGAACGGGACGCCGCCGCCGGTCGTGCCGGCGCTGCCGGTCGTCCCGCCGCGCCCCGCCGTTCCTGTCGTGCCGCCCCGCCCCGCCGTTCCCGTCGTGCCGCCCCGCCCCGCCGCGCCCGTCGTCCCCGCCGTCGCCAGCGAGCCGGCCGCGCCGGTCGTGCCGGCGCCTCCCGTCGTGCCCGCGTTGCCGGTCGTTCCAGCGTTGCCAGCGTTGCCAGCGTTGCCACTGCTGCCACCGTTGCCGGTCGCGCCGGCGTCCTGGTAGCGATAGTAGCCCTCGGTGCTCAGGCACGCGCTGACGCCGACGCACAGCGTTCCCGCGAGCAGAAGGCGACTGCGTGCGACGTGTCCCGCCATACAGCGATCCTCGTCGAGCTTAGTGTCCCGACCGGATCTCGATCGGCTCAAACTTCGGCGCCAGCAGGTGGTTAAACAAGAAAGCCACCAGGTAGGCGGACCCGCAAATACCGAAAAGCGTGGCGTATCCAGCCGTTCCCATCTTGTCGAGCAACGCGCCCGCGAAGATTGGAAACGCGAACCCGCCGAGTCCGCCGGCCATCCCACCAACACCCACCACCGACGCCACCGCCCGCTTCGGGAACATGTCCGAGGTGGTCGTGAACAGATTCGCGGACCAGGCCTGGTGCGCGGCGCCGGCTATGCCGATCAGCAACACCGCCGGCCACGGATCGACCCGCGTCACGAAGAAGATCGGCAGCACGCAGCAGGCGAAGATGAACATCCCCGTCTTGCGCGCGCGCGTGACGCTCCAGCCGCGCCGCGCGAGGTAACCGGTCAGCCAGCCGCCCGCGATGCTGAGCACGGTGATGATCGCGTAGATCGTCACCAGGTGGACCCAGCTCTTCTTGATGTCGAGCCCCCACTTCTTCTTGAACAGGTCGGGCAGCCAGGTGAGGAAGAACCACCAGACCGGATCGGTGAGCAGCTTGCCGACGATGAACGACCAGGCCTGGCGATAACCGAGGATCGCGCCCCAGCCCATCTTCGCCTCGCCGCTCCTCTCGAGCGCGCTGTCCGAGCGAATATAATCTAGCTCGCCGGCGGACAGGCGCTTCGACTTCTCGGGGTCGTCGTAGAAGGGGAACCAGAGGAACAGCCACAGAAACCCGATCACGCCCATCACGACGAACGCCGCGCGCCAACCCCAGGCGGCGGCGATCACCGGGACGATCGCGGGCGCGACGATCGCCCCGACGTTCGAGCCCGAATTGAACAACGCCGTCGCGAACGCGCGCTCGCGTTTCGGAAACCAGTGAGCGACGGCCTTGATCGACGACGGGAAGTTGCCGCCTTCGCCGATCCCCAGCGCGACGCGCGCGGCGATGAATCCGTTGACGCTGCCGACCAGCGCGTGGGCGGCGGCGGCCAAGCTCCACGCAGCGATCGAGACTGCGTAACCGATCTTCACGCCCTTGCGATCGATGAACCAGCCGAAGAGGAACAGGCTGACCGCATAGGCGAGCTGGAACGCTGCGTTCGTCCAGCCAAACTGCGTGTTGGTCCAGCCGAGCTCGGTGTCCAGCGTGCCCTTGATCAGCGCCAGGACCTGTCGGTCGATGTAGTTGATCGTCGTGGCCAGGAACAGCAGGCCGCAGATCACCCAGCGGTAGCGGCCGATGGAGTTCGCGAGTGACCCGGTTGCCGGAATGGTGGACGTCGTCATGGGGCTCCCACTAGTTGCCCGGCACCCGCCGGAAGGCTCTTTGTACGGCGAAATCGCGGGATTAGGTCTGAAAAATCGACCCGCTGCCCCTGAGCTTCGCGCCGCCGCCCCGGACACTCACGTCCGCAGGAGGCCCGCTTTGCGCACGACTCGGCCGTTGATTTCGTTTCTCGCTGCTGTGCTCGTGGCGGCGTGTACCGCCGGAACGAACGCCCCGACCAGCGGTCGAGGTGGCGACGGCGGCAACAGCGCGGGCACAGCCGGAAAAGGCGGCGGGGGACCGGGCGTCGCCGGCACGACCGGCGCGGCCGGCGTCATCTCGATCGGCGGCGCGGGCGGCGCGGGCGGGCGGACCTGCGGCCTGCAGAAGTTCGACGTCGAGCGCAAGCCCGCCGAGGTCCTGCTGCTGCTGGATCGCTCGAAGTCGATGATCGAGGACACGACCTCCGACGGCGTCACGCTGAAGTGGAACGCCGTTCTCCCGGCGCTGAAGCAGGTCATCATGGACACGGATTCGTCACTGTCCTGGGGCCTGAAGACATTTCCGGAAGGCACGGGCACCGAATGCGTCGCGACCGGCGTGACCGAAAACGTCGTCGTTCCCGTGGCGCCGATGAACGCCGCCGCGGTGGTCGGCGCCCTCAACGACGCGACGAATCCCGCGACGCAGCCGCAGGGCAACGGCACGCCGACGGGCGACGCGGTCACGGCGGCGTTCAACTACCTCAAGAAGCTGAACACCACGAACCCGAAATACATCCTGCTTGCCACCGACGGCGCGCCGTCCTGCGCGGGCACGACCAAGGACAGCAGCACGGCGCGGACGTACGCGTACTCGGCGGTCACGGCAGCGTCGTCGGCGTCGCCGCCCATCTACACGTTCGTGGTCGGCGTCGCCACCAACAGCTCCAACGAGAGCTCGACGCTGAACATGCTCGCGGACGCCGGCGGCCGGCCGCGCCCGGGTTTGCTCACGCACTTCTACCTGGGCAACTCGACGGCGGAGCTCACCGCGCAGCTGGCGTCGATCACCGGGCAGGCCGCGACGTGCACGTTCCCGCTCGATCCGCCGCCGCCGGTGTTGAACGACCCCACCAAGCTGGGCATGTACTTCCCGCCCACGGGGACGCCGATGGCGTGTACGACGACGAACGAATGCCCGAGCGGGCAGTCGTGCGTCAACAGCATGTGCATGCTGAAGGTCCCGTACGACGGCGCGATGGGGAACGGGTGGGCGTACACCGACGCCAACGACACCGCGGTGCAGGCCTACGGATCGTGGTGCGACATGATCAAGGCCTCGGGCGCCAACACCGTGCAGGTGATCTACGGCTGCCCGCTGATTGACGTCCCCTGAGATCCTGAAGCGTTCGACTTCTGACACCCGCGTGTAGCGGGTTCCACCGCGCGGGCGTCGCTGCGCGCGCATATCCCGCGTCGCGCGCGATCGCGTCGTGACCGGGGCCGCCTGGCATACGGGCTGCAAAACCGGGCTCGCAAACGCAAGGAGCCCCGTGATGAAGACCCTCTGGTTTGCCGCCGCCGTCGCCACGCTGTTCGTCTCCAACGCCGCATTCGCCAACACGCGCATCTGCGTGAGCGTGCAGCAAAAGTCCTGGTACAAGCCGGCGCCCCCGCCGCCCGCGCAGCCGCCGCCCCCGCCGGCGCCCGTCGCCATGCCGGGGTTCGAGCCGGAGCCGGCACCCGCGCCGCCGCCGCCGCCGCCGCCCGCGCGCGGGAAGGAAGGCGCACCCGCGTACGTCGGTGGCGCGCCGGCATGGCCGGCGCCCCCGCCGCCGCCGCCCGGCGAAATCACCGTGACGCGCAGGCGCATTCAGCCGAACCCGCACGAGATCGATCCGACGCTGCACCTGCGGCGGATGCTGGAGTACGAAGTGACGCACGAGCCGGGCTTTGTCGCCGTCGAGGATAAGTGCGAGCAGCGCATCACCATCGAGCTGTACCAGCTGGAGAGCGGCTGGACGGTGTTCGCGCGCTACTCGGGGACGGAACGCGAGGAGAAGGTCGACCACGCAGAGCTGGACGAGTTCGCCGAGCTCGCGCAGCGGGTCGTGTTCGCGCTGCTGCGCAACAAGCCCATCACGCACACGATCACCCGCGAGAACGTGCTGCGCGCGGACAGCGAGCAGAACCTGCGCACTATCAACGGCACCGGCCACCTGCTGTTCGGCATGGGAACCGCGATGCGCGTGGGCAACCTGCAAACCGCCCAGTCGCAGACCGCACCGACCGCCAACGAGATCCGCATCCTCACGCCGGTGAGCATCCAGATCGGCTACCGGCGCAAGCTGCGCGCGTGGGGCCTGGACGCGTTCGGCCGGCTGAACCTCGGCACCGAGAACACCGGCGTCAACAACAATGACCTCGGCGGCCACGTCGACTACTCGAAGAGCTTCCTGACCGGGCTGCACTTCCTGCACTACACCGACGCGCCCGGCATCAACTCGTTCTACTTCGGCGGCGGCGCGGCGTTCGAGATCGCGCAGTTCGAGGTGATTCGCCCCGTCGCGAACCGCTTCGGCGGCGATACGCGCGACTCGCTGGTGGGCGGCGGCCTGAACATCGACCTGCTGGCCGGCTACGAGTTCCTGCGCGCCAGCTCGGTGCACTTCTACGGGCAGCTGGAGGTGAATGCACCGGCGTACGTGATGAACACCGAAAGCGACTCGGGTGGCATCAACACCTGGATGCCCGGCCTGACTGCCCAGATCGGCGTCATCTTCTAAGGTCACGCCGTGCGCAACCTGTTCGGTCTTCTCGCGGGTGTGCTGCTGCTGCTGACCGCCCGGTCAGCGGCGGCGCAGCTTCGCACCTGCGTCCGCGTCGAGCCGGGACGCGCTGACGCCCAGGCGCTGACCAAGCTGGTGAAGGCCGAACTGGACCGCCACCCCTCGCACCGCGCCGTCGAAGAGGATTGCCAGGGCTACCTGACCGTCGAGCTGATCGACCTTGGCGGGGCGCAGGCCGAGAAGTGGGTCACCGGTCGCATCAACACGCAGGTGCCGTTTCGCGAGAAGGTCGGCGCCGACGGCATTGCGCCGGCGGTCCAGCGGCTGCTGTCGGTGGTGCTGAACAACGACCCGCTGATCCTGCAGGGACCGGAGGCGAACACCTGGCTGCGCCGGCAGGGCCGCGCGCTGGAGCGCCGCAGCGTGATGCACTTCGGCGGCGAGCTTTACCAGATGGCGGCGGTCCTGGCGCGATCGCTCGACACGCTTTCGGGCGCGGCGATCATCGTGCGGCGCGAGGTGAGCGCGCTGCACGTCGGGGCGCGGCTGGGCGGCGCGTTCAATTTCGGCGGCCGCCCCGATCAGCTGCGCCTCACCTCGCAGTTCGACGCGCAGATCGAAGCCGCCCTCTACGCCTCGCCGGAAGAGAACACGTCGCTGTTCGCGAGCGCGCTGCTTGGACTGTCGCACAGCCGCTACACGGGTCCGGCGCCGTTCGACGGACCGGGCGCGACCGCCACCGCGACCAACTCGGGTTTGTCGCTGGGCATTCGCGGGGGCGTCGAGACGATGCGGACCGCGGACGTCCGCATTCTGTTGTTCCTGCAGGTCACCCTGCCCGCCTACATGAGCAGCGATCCCGACCACGGCGTCGTCGACCAGTGGGTGCCGACCGCCGCCCTGGGGGTGGCCGCGCTTTACTGAGCAGGCTTTCCGGTTTGGGCCTAGAATTGCGGCGCTTCTACGCTGGAGGGTGGCGCTGCTTTCGTACCGGATGGCTCGGCGATCGTTTCTGCGCGCGTGCGGCGGATCGGCCGCGCTGCTGCTGCCGTTGCTGCGCGACATCGAGGCGCGCGCCGACGGCGCAGGCGCGCCGCTGCGTCTCCTGATCATTCACAAGCCGCTGGGTATTCAATGGCCGCTGTGGCGGCCGGCGGCGACGGCGACCACCACCGCCTTCACGCTGCCGTCGTGCAGCGCGCCGTTCGAACCGCTGCGGTCGAAGATGGTGATGATCGACGGCGTCAACGTCGTCTGCACCAACACCGCGGGCGGGGACGGTGGCACGAACAGCGCTGAGGGCGCCATGGTCGCGCTGATGACCGGCCAGCCGACGCTGGGCAAGGTCGGCCAGCAGGACTGGTGCGCGGGCGGCGCGTCCATCGATCAGATCCTGCTGGCGCGATCGCCGGTGCTGGGGGGACCGGCGTCGCTCACCAAGACGCAGGTGGGATCGCTGCAACTGGCGGCCGACGTCCGCGCCGACCGCGACGAGGTCGCGCCGCGCGTGATGTCGTATCTCGACACGCTCTCGGGCCAGACCGACATCTCCCGCGCCCGCCAGCCGCTGTACCCGGAGACGCAGCCGCTCGCGGCGTTCAACCGGCTGTTCGGCGGCGCGCTGCCGCCCGGGACGACGCCGATCGACACCGCCCGCCTGCTGGCGCAGAAGCTGAGCGTCCTCGATTTCATGCGCAAGGACCTGGCGCGCTTGCAGACGCTGATCCCGGCGAGCGAGAAGGACCGCCTCGCCCAGCACGCCGCATCGATCCAGCACCTGGAGGCGGCGATCCGGGCGAGCCTGCCGGTCGGACCGGGCGTCAGCGCGTGCACGGTGCCCGCCGCGCCGCCGATGTTCGACCCGAAGGTGCCGGTCCAGACAAATCCCAACACCTCCGTCTACACGCATCTGGCCGGCCTCGATTACTACACGCCCAATGAACCCGACAACCACCCGCACCAGGCGGCCGGCCGACTGCACCTCGCGTTGATCAAGGCGGCGTTCGCGTGCGATCTGACGCGCGTCGCGACGTTCAGCTGGGCGTCGGGAACCAGCTGGGTCTTGTTTCCCGGTCCGTTCGACGGCGCGCCGCTCCCGAACGGCCTCCCGTCCGCGACCCACCACAACGTCGCCGACTCGGGTCAGGCGTGGGCAAGCGACTACCTCGCGAAGGTCGACTCCTTCTACGCCAGCGAGACCGCGCAGGCGCTGCAGGCGTTCGACGCGCAGGTGGACGCTGACGGCAACACGCTGCTCGACAACACCGTCGCCGCGTACGTCAGCGAGGGCTCGCTGCAGCCCGGGCATTACTGCAGCGACATTCCGTTCCTGGTGTTCGGCGGCAAGAACACGCGCATCCAGGGCGGCAAGCTCCTGAAGGTGACGGACGGTCCGCTGCCGAGCGTGGCTGACGACGCGACGACCGGCAACCGCCCGACCAACGACGTCTGGCTGGCGCTGGCGCCGATCTTCGGCGTCCAGCTGCCGCTCGGCCTCGGCGCCCCGAAGCAGTTCACCGGCCCGCTGCCCGGCCTCGTCGGCTAGGCGACGCGTTCCAGGGCCGCGCGGACGCCGTCGGTGCAGATGTCGGCGAGGTGCTGGGCGACGGCGGCGTCGAAGCCGGGCAGCGCGGCGGTCAGGTCCTGGCCCCAGAAGTCGGCGCGCGCGAGCAGGCGGCGCACCAGCGCCAGGCACGCGTCGCGCGACGGCTGGTCGCCGGCCGCCCGCCACGCGTCGCGGAACCCCTCGAGCACGGCTGCGTCGTCCTGGATGCGGTACTCGGCGCCGTCGCGGCGGCCGATCAGCGCGCCGTCACGGATCTCGCTGCCGCGGTAGAACGCGATCAACGCCGCCAGCGCGAACGTCAACCGCGCGGGCAGCCGTCCCTTGATGCGCTTGTAGTCCAGCACCGTCCCCAGGATGCGCGCCTTGTACTTGCTGACCGAATTGAGCGCGATCGACAGCAGGTAGTGCTTGATGAACGGGTTCGAGAAGCGCTCGGTCACGCTGCGCGCGAACGATTCGAGGTCGGCACGCGGCAACGTCAGCGTCGGCAGGATCTCCTCGTCGAGCCCGTGCTGCATGTACGACCGGATCAGCGGATCGTCCATGCACTCGCGCACGGTCTCCTTCCCCGCGAGGTAGGCCGCCAGCACCGTCATCGTGTGCGCGCCGTTCAGGATGCGCACCTTCCGTTCGCGGTACGGCGTCATGTCCGCCGTCCAAGTGACGTCCAGGCCCGCGGCCACGAAAGGCAGCTCGGCGTCGAGCGGGCGCCGCGATTCGATCACCCAGGAATGGAAAACCTCGCCGGTCACCAGCAGATCGTCCTCGTACCCCAGCTGAGCGCAAAGCTCCGCCGCCTCGTCCTTCGGATAGCCGGACACGATGCGATCGACCAGCGTGCTCGTGAACAGACACGCCTCGTCGAGCCAGCGCAGGAACGCGTCGCCCAGGTTCCAGCGGCGCGCGGTCTCGGCGACCGCCCGCGCCAGCGCGTCGCCGTTCCGTTCGATCAGCTCGCAGGGCAGCATCACCAGACCGCGCTCGGGCGCGCCGCCGAAGTGCTGGAAGCGCGCGTGCAGAAGCTGGGTCAGCTTTCCCGGAAACGACGTGGCAGGACGCGCGTCCGGCGCGTCGGCGGGATCCGTCTTGATGCCCGCCTCGGTCGTGTTCGACACGACGTAGCGCAGATCGGGATTCGCCGCGCAGGCGATGAAGGCGTCGAAGTCCTGGTACGGGTCGATGCAGCGGCTGACCGCCGATATGACCTCGCGTTGCTCGACGATGCGCCCATCCTGCAACCCGCGCAGGAGCAACGTGTAAAGGCCGTCCTGGGCGTTGATCTGGCGCGCCGTCCCGGCCGCGATCGGCTGCACCGCCACCACCCGGCCGCCGAACGCCCCGCGCCGGTTCAGACGCGCGAACATCCAGTCCACGAACGCGCGCAGGAAGTCTGCTTCCCCAAACTGCAGCACCTTCTCGGGCAGCGGCACCGCCCGCTGCGGCGGCACCGCCAGCTCCCGCGGGAACTTGTGCCCCGACGCCAGCAGCGCGGCGCCGAGCTTCGGCAGCCGGCTCGTCGCGGGCCCCACGCTCAAAGAGTGACGCCGTCCTTCCAGATCGCGATCTCTCGGAAGCCGTTACGCTCGTTCTTGGTCTGGGTGCGGCCGCTGGCGACGTCCAGCACCAGCGCGTACAGCTTCGGGCCCAGCTCGTCGAAGGTGCTGGTGCCGAGCGCGATCGGGCCGGCGTCGAAGTCGATCCAGCTCGGCTTCTTCTGGGCGAGGTCGCTGTTGGTGCTGATCTTGATCGTCGGCGACGGAAACCCGAGCGGCGTCCCCCGCCCGGTCGTGAACAACAAGACGTGCGCGCCCGCCGCCACCATCGCCGTCGAGGAAACGCCATCGTTCCCCGGCGCGTTGATGAGCCCGATCCCCCCCAACCCAACGGGTGCCGTCTCACCGTAGGCGAGCACCTGCGCGACGGGCGCGTCGCCCCCCTTCTGCACACACCCCAGAGATTTCTCCGCCAGCGTCGTGATGCCGCCCGCCTTGTTGCCGGGCGCGGGGTTCTCGTCGATCGGCTGGTTGTACTTGCGGAAGTAGGCGCGGAAGTTGTTGACCATGTCGATCGCGTTCTTCGCGACGTTCGCGCTGGTGGCGCGGTCGAGCAACACCTCCTCGGCCCCGAACATCTCCGGCACCTCGGTCAGCAGCACGGTGCCGCCCGCGGCCGCGATGCGGTTGGCGATCTTGCCGACCAGCGGGTTCGCCGTGATGCCGGACAGCCCGTCGCTGCCGCCGCACTTCATGCCCAGGATCAGTTCCTTGGCGGGGATCGGTTCGCGCTTCGCCTTGCCCGCGTAGGCGACCAGCTTGCGGATGCGCGCGATGCCCTCCTCGACCTCGTCGCTGACCTCCTGCGCGTTGAAGTACTCGACCCGGCCCGGCGCGGTCTTGCCGACCGCCTCCAGCATCAGCTTCATCTGGTTGTTCTCGCAGCCCAGCCCCAAGATCAACACGCCGCCCGCGTTCGGGTGCCGGACCAGGCCGGAGAGAATCTTCTGCGTCAGCTCGAGATCGTCGCCCAGCTGCGAGCAGCCGAACTGGTGCGGGAACGCGTGCACGCCGTCGACGGAACCCCAGTCGGCGCCGCTCTCCAGCTGCTTGCGCGCCGCCGCCGCGACGCGCTCGGCGACGTTGTTCACGCAGCCGACCGTGTTGACGATCCAGATCTCGTTGCGCACGCCGACGCGACCGTCGGGGCGCCGGAAGCCGTCGAACGTCGCCGCCGCCGGCGCCGGCAGCTTGCGCAGGTGGACCTCGTGGTTCGAGGGGTCGAAGTCGTCGCGCAGCGTGCTGGTCAGGTTGTGCGAGTGGACGTGCTCGCCGGGCGCGATGTCGCGCGTCGCCACGCCGATCGGATAGCCGTACTTCAGGACCGTCGCGCCCGACGGGATGGCGCGCGTCGCGATCTTGTGGCCAGCCGGGACGTCGCTGGCGACGGTGACCCCGTCGACCACGGTTCCTCCCGCGATCAG
>Ga0207645_10004598_pt1 | contig 10171 bp, 9 predicted proteins | sample KBSM53metaG_FD_184331 | JGI IMG/M metagenome (GOLD analysis project Ga0207645, IMG submission 184331) | Miscanthus rhizosphere microbial communities from Kellogg Biological Station, Michigan, USA - KBS M5-3 metaG (SPAdes) (version 2) | ecosystem: Host-associated > Plants > Roots > Rhizosphere >...
TCATTCGCGCCATCGTGCTGCTGCCGTTCATCGTGCCCACGGCGCTCTCGGCGATCGCATTCTGGTGGATCTACGATTCGCAGTTTTCGATCATCAGCTGGGTGCTGATGAAGATGGGCATCATCAGCGAATACATCGACTTCCTCGGCCAGCCGTGGCACGCGCGGTTCGCGACCATCGCGGCCAACATCTGGCGCGGCGTGCCGTTCGTGGCGATCACGCTCCTTGCGGGCCTGCAGACGATCTCGCCGTCGCTGTATGAGGCGGCGAGTCTCGACGGTGCGTCCGACTGGCAGCAGTTCCGACGCATCACACTGCCGCTATTGACGCCGATCATCGCGGTCGTCATGACCTTTTCGGTGCTGTTCACCTTCACCGATTTTCAGTTGATCTACGTGCTGACGCGCGGTGGGCCGCTCAATTCGACGCACCTGATGGCCACGCTTTCATTCCAGCGCGCGATCTCCGGCGGCAGCCTGGGCGAGGGCGCGCCGATCGCGACGGCGATGGTGCCGTTCCTGCTCGCGGCGATCCTGTTCAGCTACTTCGGCCTGCAACGCCGCGCGTGGCAGCAAGGCGGGTCCGATAAATGAGCGATACCGCTCAAGGCACCGCCGGCGCCGCGACGGCCGCCACCGACACGCAGGGGATGCACTACCTGGTCTCGCTGCCACGGCGGGTCGTCACCGTCTACGCCCCGCTCTGCGCATTCCTGTTCGTGCTGCTGTTCCCGTTTTACTGGATGGCGATCACGACCTTCAAGCCGAACGAGGAGCTGCTGTCGCGCGAGGGCAATCCGTTCTGGGTCAAGAATCCCACGCTGGCCCATATCAAGAAGCTGCTGTTCGATACGGCGTACCCGGATTGGCTGTGGAACACGATGCTGGTGGCATTCGTCGCGACATTCCTGTCGCTGTTCTGCAGCGTACTCGCGGCCTATGCAATCGAGCGGCTGCGGTTCCGCGGCTCGCGCTACGTCGGCATGAGCATTTTCCTCGCGTACCTCGTGCCGCCGTCGATCCTGTTCATTCCGCTGGCCGCGATCGTCTACAAGCTGCAGTTGTTCGACACGCGGCTTGCGCTGATCCTCACCTACCCGACGTTCCTGATCCCGTTCTGCACGTGGCTGCTGATGGGCTACTTCAAGTCGATCCCGGTGGAGCTCGAGGAATGCGCATTGATCGACGGTGCGTCGCGCTGGCAGATCCTGGTCAAGATCGTGTTGCCGCTGGCGGTGCCCGGGCTCATCTCCGCCGGCATTTTCGCGTTCACGCTGTCGTGGAACGAATTCATTTACGCATTGACGTTCATTTCCTCGTCGGAGGTGAAGACGGTTCCCGTCGGCGTCATCACCGAGCTGGTGGAAGGCGACGTCTATCACTGGGGCTCGCTGATGGCGGGCGCGCTGCTGGGCTCGCTGCCCGTGGCGCTGCTCTACTCGTTCTTCGTCGAGTACTACGTGTCGGGGCTTACCGGCGCGGTCAAGGAATAAGTGCCGACCAACTTGCCGGCGCCGCCGGGCTCCGATCCGGAGCGGGGTAGAATAGCGGTTTGCAACTAGGCCGGAGGGTTTCTTGCCATGAGCACCACCCACGACACGATTCACGACCAGGTGACGAAGCACCCGGTCGTCCTCTACATGAAGGGCACGCCGCAGTTTCCGCAATGCGGGTTTTCCGCGACGGTCGCCGAGATTCTCAAGCGCTGCGGCGTCACCGATTATTTTTCGGTCAACGTCCTGGCCGACGACGAAATCCGGCAAGGCATCAAGGAATACGCGAACTGGCCGACGATCCCCCAGCTCTACGTGAACGGCGAATTCGTCGGCGGCTGCGACATCGTGCGCGAGATGTATGAAACCGGCGAGCTGCAGAAGGTGCTATCTCCGCAGACGGCTTGAACGCCGCCTTCGCATTTCGCTTTCGCCCCAAGGCCGCCGTCGAGCGGCCTTTTTGCTGTTGCTCGAAACGGAACCGGTCGCACCGAACCGGCCATGTTGCCAAAAAACAACGCCATCGAGGAGGAACGCCAGTGGACTCACTGAAGGCTGCCAGCGACACGCTGTTCATCTTGCTGGGCGCGATCATGGTGCTCGCCATGCACGCGGGTTTTGCCTTTCTCGAGCTGGGAACGGTTCGCAAGAAGAATCAGGTCAATGCGCTGGTCAAGATCCTGGTCGATTTCGCGGTGTCCACGATCGCGTATTTCTTCATCGGCTACGCGGTCGCGTATGGGGTGACATTCTTCACCAGCGCCGAGTCGCTGGTACCGAGGAACGGCTACGAGCTTGTCCGCTTCTTCTTCCTGCTCACGTTTGCTGCCGCGATTCCGGCGATCGTATCCGGAGGCATCGCGGAACGGGCGAAATTCAATCCGCAAGTCGCCGCAACGTTCCTGCTGGTCGGCTTTCTCTACCCGTTTTTCGAAGGAATCGCGTGGAACCAGCACTTCGGGTTTCAAAGCTGGCTCAAAGGCGCCTTCGGCGAGGAGTTCCACGATTTCGCCGGCAGCGTCGTGGTCCATGCGTTCGGCGGCTGGGTCGGTCTCATCGCGGTGCTGATGCTGGGCGCGCGCCGGGGCCGGTACTCGAAGGAAGGCGGGATCGCCGCGCATCCGCCCTCATCGATCCCGTTTCTTGCGCTCGGCGCGTGGGTGCTTTCGGTGGGCTGGTTCGGATTCAATGTGATGTCGGCACAGACGATCGACAAGATTTCCGGCTTGGTCGCGATGAATTCGGTGCTCGCGATGGCTGGCGGCACGCTCGCCGCGTTCTTTGCCGGCCGGAACGACCCCGGCTTCGTGCACAACGGGCCACTCGCCGGTCTGGTCGCCATCTGCGCGGGATCCGACGTCATGCATCCGCTTGGCGCGCTTGTCACCGGTCTCGTCGCGGGCGCGCTGTTCGTGTTCATGTTCACGCAAACGCAGAATCGCTGGAAGATCGACGACGTGCTGGGTGTCTGGCCGCTGCATGGCATCTGCGGCGCCTGGGGCGGTCTCGCGGCCGGCATTTTCGGTGCCAAGGCTTTGGGAGGGCTGGGTGGCGTGGCGTTTGCATCGCAGCTGCTCGGCACCGGGCTCGGCATCGCGATTGCCGTAGCCGGCAGCGCGTTGATCTACGGCGTGCTGAAGGCGAGCGTGGGGCTGCGTCTTGCGGCCGAGGAGGAATTCGCAGGCGCGGACCTGACCATCCACAAGATCGGCGCGACGGCAGATCGTGAGACTGCGTGGTGAGCACGGCAGAATTGTTTGCGTGCGCGCATTGCCGCACTATTTGCCCCGGCTCGGATGCACACTGGACGTGAGGATCGTCATGATCGCCACCGCGGACACGATTTCGACGACGCATTCCGCTGCGATGGCGCGCGCATCGCGGCTCAGCCGATGGGCGGCCGCGTGCGCGATGGCAATGACGATTGCGTCCGGGGGCGCCGCGGCCGACGAATTCCCGACGCATCCGATCCGCCTGCTGGTCGGGTTCTCCGCGGGGGGCGGGCTGGATATCAGTTGCCGCCACTGGGCGCAGCGGCTGTCGGCGCGCATCGGCCAACCGGTGATCGTGGAGAACCGTCCCGGCGCTTCGGGCGAGCTCGCCGTGAAGCAGGCGATGGCTTCGAAGCCGGACGGCTACACGCTCGTCTGCCTGTCGGGGAGCAACACAATCTCATCGGCCAAACCGAATGCTCCGTTCGACATTCGCACCGATGTCGCGCCCGTGATCCAGATGACGCATTTCACGTTCGTGCTCTACGTGAACCCGGCGCTGCCGGTGAAGAGCTTTGCGGAGCTCGTCGCGTACGCGAAGGCGCGGCCCGGCCAACTCAACTATGGCTCGGTGGGCACCGGCTCGACGCCTCATCTGGCGTTCGAGTTCCTCAAGCTGCATACTGGAATGGACGTCGTCCACGTCCCGTTCAAGGGGACGGCGCAAACGGCAACGGCGGTGATCGCCGGCGATATCCAGATCGGCCTCGACGCGATCGCCGCAGTCAAACCCCATTTCGATACGGGTCGCCTGCGACCGCTCGCCGTGGTTTCCGCCCGGCGCACGCCGTCGTTGCCGAACGTCGCCGGCATGGCGGAAGCGGGCGTGGCGGGTGTGGACATCGGCAGCTTCTCGGGCGTGGCCGCACGGGCGAAAACGCCGCGGCCCATCGTCGACCTGCTGAACCGCCACTTCAACGCGATTCTCGAGGAGCAGGAAACGCGTTCGATGTTCGTCGTCCAGGGCTACGAGCCCGCGGGCGGATCGCCGGACGATTTCCAGCGCGTGCTCGCCGCCGAGGTGGTGATGTGGAGCGGCGTCATCCGCGCGGCGGATGTCCGCTTCGAGTGACCATCGCCGGCGCGCCAGCAATCAGCGCAACTTCCACACCGGCTTGCGCTTCTCCTTGAACGCCCGCGCGCCTTCGGCGCCATCTTCGCTTTCCGCCGTCTCCTGGTCCAGTTGCCGTGCGTACGCGGTGAGCGCGGCCGGGAATGCGGCGGTCAGCCGATAGAGCCGCACGGCGGCCTGCACCGCCAACGGCGAGCTCTCGCAGATCATTTGCGCCAGGACTTCGGCCGCGGGCATCAGCTGGTCGCTAGGCACGACCTTGTTCACGATCGCCTGCTGCAGGCACTCTTGCGCCGTCAATCGTCCGTTACACAGCGTCAGGTACGCGGCGGTCGTGCGCGGCAGCGCTTCGTACAGGTTGTGCGCCGACCCGAGGCGGCCGATCTTCGTGTGCGTGTCGCCGATCCACGCGTCGTCCGCCATCACGCGCAACTGGCATTGCAGGGCCAGCGACAGGCCCACGCCAACGGCGAAGCCGTTGATGGCGGCAATGAGCGGCTTCTCGAGATTGACGTCGGAGGGTTGTCCGCCGCCGCCCCAATGGAAGATCGGGCTGTTGGGATCCTCGTGCGGCGTGCGCTTGCCTTCGGCCTGGTGCTGCGCGAGGAACTTCACGTCCCTGCCTGCGCAAAACGCCTGTCCGGCGCCCGTCACGATGCCGACATAGATATCAGGATCGAGCCCGATGTCGCGCCAGCAATTGCGAAGCTCGACATACGCATACGAGTGGAGCGCGTTGCGCACTTCGGGCCGGTTGATCGTGACGTACGCGACATGACCTTTCTTCTCGTAGAGGACGTGCTCCAGATTCTTCGGCATCGACGCCGGATCGTACGGCGATTCGTAGCGGGGCATGAAGATTCTCCTGTCATTCGATCAGCAGCAGGCCATCCACGGCAGCCACTGCATCGTTGCCGAGCTTGAGCGGATTGACTTCGAACGTGAACCGCGGCCACGGCGCGGTCGCGGCCAGCGCCGAGAACCGCGCGACAAAATCGGCGCTTAGCGCGAGCTGGCGATCCGATAGAAAATCAGGGAGGCGACGCAGCGTCTCGAGCCGCCGCAGCAGGGCCGTGGCGCCGGCCACATCGACAGGCGCTCGTGCAAACGCGACATCGTCGATGGCCTCGGTCATGCCGCCGCCGATGCCGCAGCCTACCATCACGCCGAACTCCCGGTCGCGCAACGCCGTGACCAGGAGCTCGCGCTCGCCTGCGAACATGTGCTGGACCCAGATGCCGGAAAGCGGCGCGCCGAGCTCCGTTGCGCGCGCGCGAAACGCGCGGTCCGTGGTCGCGACGGCCTCGGCAGTCGCCACGTTCAGCGCGACCATCCCTGCCGCCGCGCGATGCGTGATGGACGGCGAGATCGCCTTGACGGCGACCGGAAATCCAACGGCCTTCGCCTCGCGCACGGCGTCGTCAGTCGTGGCGGCAATGCGGCCCTGCGCCACGGGAAGCCGGGCTGCTTCGAGAATGCGCGCGACGACGTGCTCGGAAACGACGACGTTACTCGCCGAATCCGTCGGAATGAAATCGCTCCATGGGAAGGATTCGGTCATCGTCGGCATGTTGCGAGTCGCATGCTGCAGATCGCTCGCGTAACGGACGATGTGCGCCATCGCGCGCACGGCGCGCGCGTGCTCGTCGAACGTGTAGATGCCGCGGGCCGCGAGGTCTTCGGTGATCCCCGCCGGCGGCGACTGCCACGTCAGGCAGAGCGGCTTGGCGGAGTTCTGGCGGGCCTGGTCGTAGATGGCGACCAATTCGGGCGCGAGGCTTCCGAACCCTGCCGAGAGAAACAGCCAGTTGTCGAGTGCGGGTGCCTCGGCGAGCACGCGCATGACTTCGGGCATGTGGGCGCGATGCGCCGGATTGGTCATCATCCCCGGCGTGAGGTCGATCGGGTTGAGTGACGAGGACAGCGGCGTCACCAGCGGCGCAAGACGCTGTCGCGTGTCGTCGTCCAGCTGGGGTACGGCGAGGCCCTCGCGGACGCACTGGTCGGTGCAAATGACCCCCGACCCGCCGCCGAACGACGACAGCAGCACGCGATCGCCTTTCGGCAACTGGCCCGGTCGCAGCGATGCGAGTTGCAGGCATACATCGAGCAGCTCCTCGGTCGAATAAACGCGGATCGCGGCGAACTCGCGAAAGATGGCGTCGTACATCCGGTCGACGCCAGCCAACCGTCCCGTATGTGCGAGGGCGGCGCGTCCGCTCGCTGCCGTCGCGCCGCCTTTGAGAATCACCACCGGTTTCTCGCGCTTGCGCGCCTCCGCCAGTGCGTCAACGAACGCCGCGGGATTCGACAGGCCCTCGGTGTACACTGCGATGACGCGCGTTCCATCGTCCAGCGCAAGTGCGCGGATGAAGTCGGCAGTGCCCAGCGCCGCTTCGTTGCCGCAGCTGATCGTTACGCGAAAGCCCAGCCCGAACGCCTGCGCGCGCGAATGCGCCATGACGCCGATGCCGCCGCTCTGGCTGACCATCGAGACGACGCCGGGCGTGAGCCGGTCGTGCTCCGTCATCATCGAGCTGAACGATGCGGTCAGCCCCAGCGACGTGTTGATGATGCCGATGCAATTGGGCCCGCACAGCTTGAGGCCGCTCTCGCGGCAGATTGCCTCCAGCCGCTGCTGCCGCGCCCGGCCCTCTTCGCCCGTCTCGGCGAACCCGCCGGCCCACGCTACGGCCGCCGGGACGCCGGCGGCGACGCAATCGTTGACGACATCGATGATCGACTCGGCCGGTACCGCCAGCATCGCGAGGTCCGGTATCGACGGCAGCTCGCGCAGGCTTGGAAAGCAACGCAGATCGCCGACCGTCGCGCGACCGGGATTGACGGGCCAGACCGGTCCCCGAAAATGAAATTTCTTGAGGAATCCGATGGCGACGCCACCGAGGTTGCCCTCGCGATCGGACGCGCCGATGACCGCTACCGAACGTGCCGCGAGAAGCGGCGACAGCTCGCCGAACGAGCTCACGGCTGGATTTTCGCCTCGTCGATCAAGCGCGACCACCGCTCCGTCTCGCTCGCGAGCACCGTCCCGAACTGCTGCGCCGATCCGGGATCCGGCGTGATCCCCTGCGCCTGCAGCGCCTCCCGCAACGAAGGGTCGTTGACGGCGCGCACCAGCGCATCGTTGAGCTTGGCGACGATCGGCGCCGGAACACCCGCGGGCGCGAGCAGTCCCCATGTCGCCGTGACATCGAATTGGGGAAGGCCGGCTTCGGTGAACGTCGGCACCTCGGGAAGATGCGCCGAGCGCGCCTTGCCGGTTTGCGCGAGCGCGCGGAGCTTGCCCGCCTTGATCAGCGGAACCGCGGCGACGTTGTCGATCGCGAGCTGCGTGTCGCCGGCGACGACGCCGGTGAGCGCGGGCGCGCTGCCCTGGTATGGCACGTGCAAGGCGCTCACGTTGGCGGCGCGCAGGAACAACTCCATCGCGAGGTGCGGCGCGGTGCCGACGCCCGCGGACGCGTAGTTGAGCTTGCCCGGGACGCTGCGCATCAGCTTGAGCAAGGCGTCGAGGTCGGCCGCGGCAACTTTCGGATTGACGACCAGCACGTACGACAGCGTGCCCATCGAGCCGATCGGGGTAAAGCTTGTGACGGGATCGTATTTGATCGTCGGATAAAGCTTCTTGCTCGATGCTTGCGCGAGTGCGCTTACCAGCACGACGGTATAGCCGTCGGCGGTCTTGAAGGTGGCTTGGTGCTGGTTTCCGGTGCCGAGGACCTTGAGCTTGGTCCCATCGGGCTGGGTGAATGTGAATGGCAGATCCACGAACCGCATCGACATGGGCAATGTCTCCTGTGGTCATCAAAAGCGAGATTCAATCATGTAGTGTGTTGGTTCGAAATATATCTTTTGGGTAGTCGGCTGCGTAAAACCGCCGCATGAGCTGTGGCCTCGAAACCGCGCGGTATCGCGGTGCGGACGATGTTGAGGCTAGTCGAGATCGACAATTTCGTCGGCGGAATGCTGGCCTGCTTGAGCCGGCACGAAAGCGCGATCGATGATCGCCCTGACCAGAATCACGGGCTTGGCCTTCGGCCTCAGGCCCAGGAGGTTGCTGACCTTGAAGCCGCCTTCAATGCTGATGCTCTTGAAGGAGCCGATGATTTGCTGGACGGCTTCGCCTTCGCCGAACGGCATCAGCAGCCGTTCATACGACACCTCCTTGCCGTCGGCATCATTCACCGTCGAGATTGAATAGACCGGCCGCTTGTGCCGAAGGCAGGCGCGATAAAGACCGACCACGTGGGCATAGCGCTCGGGCCCGACGGCTTCATCAAGAAAGCGTCGCCGTTCGGCGGGATCGACGCGCGCGGTGCCATAGGTGGTGGCAAGCCTCGCGCCTTGATGCGTAATCAGGAAACGTGCGCCGTCGGCCTCGCCGACAACGTCATATCCCATCATGTCGACCATTTCGTCGTCGACGCGGTCGAGGTGAAAATCCCGGAGAAGAGGCATCGGCCTGCGCTTGCCGGCCGCGCGCAACCACTCGTTCAGGAGATAGCGCTGCCTGATCGATTTGACTACCGAGGGATCCGCACTCGCAAATTCCATTGCGGCTTAACCGAATTCCAGTACGTCCCCGGAGGGAATGCGGCCCGGTGCGCGATGAAAGAGATCGCGGTCGATGATGGTGCGTAGCTTCGGCACCGGCAGCTTGTCGTTTCCGCGGATCAGGTTCTTGATCTCGAAACCGCCATCCTCGCTGATGGTCTTCAGCGAAGCGATGATGTGGGTGGCGCTGCCGCCGTCGGAGAACGGCAGCAACAGCCGCTCATAGGCGACGGCACGCCCGTAGATGTCATCCACGTTGGCGATGGTATAGGCAGGCAGGCGGCGCGCGATGCATGCGTAGTAGACCGGCATCACCATCGGAGCGAGCCTTGCGCCGAGATACTCGTCGAGATAGCGGCCCTTGCCGGTATTCCCATAAGCGCTCGACATTCGCGTGCCGTCGCTCCGGATGGTCAGGCGCGGCGGCTGCGTGCTGGTATCGACGGTGTAGAACACCAGGTCGGGAAGTTCGTCCTCGATCCGCGCCGGCTGGTATTCCGACATGCGCGGTATCGACTGCTCGCGGGCGTATAGCCGCAGCCAGGTGTTCAGCAGGTCCCGCTGTTTGATGGATTTGACGACCGACGGTCCGGCGCTTTGAAATTCCAAGGCGGCAATTCCTGACTATCTAAATCGCGCGATGATGCGCCGGAGGCAGAAATATTGTGTGAAAGCGCTTGATTGCAGCAAAACACCGTTAACGATGGCTTGCCGGTGCGAAGATCTTGGTTGAGCGGGGGCGGCGAGCCGGCAGGACCGGGCCGTCGGCGCAATTCGACTTATGGTGCATCCGGAACAGGCACGCACGTCTTCCCTGTGGCAGCTTTCCACCTTGCGTAACCCATACCGTTGACGGCATATTCCGGCCCGGAGGTGGCGGGCTCGGGACGGTTTCCAGGACGTCCCGCAGAGCTTGCCCGAACAGGGAAAAATTGGTCGCGCGCGAACGAAATCGCGGAGACGGCTGGCGGGGGAAATTTGTTTGGCAGATGAGTTCATTCTCGAAACCCACGGATTAACCAAGGAATTTGCGGGTTTCTTCGCCGTTCGTGATGTCGCCCTCAAGGTGCGCCGCGGCAGTATTCATGCGTTGATCGGGCCTAACGGCGCCGGCAAGACGACGTGCTTCAACCTGCTGACCAAGTTCTTGAAGCCGTCGGCGGGCCAGATCCTGTACAAGGGGCAGGACATCACCGCGATGGCGCCGGCCGATGTGGCCCGCCTCGGGCTCGTGCGTTCGTTCCAGATTTCAGCGGTGTT
>Ga0207645_10004599_pt1 | contig 10171 bp, 9 predicted proteins | sample KBSM53metaG_FD_184331 | JGI IMG/M metagenome (GOLD analysis project Ga0207645, IMG submission 184331) | Miscanthus rhizosphere microbial communities from Kellogg Biological Station, Michigan, USA - KBS M5-3 metaG (SPAdes) (version 2) | ecosystem: Host-associated > Plants > Roots > Rhizosphere >...
CCAAGCAGACGGTGTTCGAGATTTACGAGAACGTGCCGCGATTGTTGCGCACGCACGTTCTCGAGCGGATCTTCGACGAGCGCGGCGCCTTCGGAAAGTTGCGACCGTTCAGCAAGGCGGCCAGCTACATCGCCCAGGCCAGGACGCCGCTGCCGGATCGGATGCAGATGTACAACCTGCTCGCGCGCATTGGCCACCATGAGATCTTCGTGCCCGAGTTCCTTTCAGCCGTCGACGTCGACGATCCTGCCCGCCAGCAGCGCGTCACGTTCGCGGGTGTAGACGCTGCTTCGCTCGTCAACCGGATGCTGGGTTTCGACTGGAAATACACGCTGGCCGACAACGACCTGCCAAAGGTAGTCGGCGCGACATCGCTGGCCGGGCTTCCCGCAGGCTTCCCGCTCCTCGATGCCCGCCTGGTCGAGTTCTCGCTGCGGCTCGCGCCGGCGTTGAAGTTGAAGCGGTTGACGCTGCGGTGGTTCTTCAAGGAAGCGCTCCGCGGGTACCTCCCGGACGAAATACTTGCGAAGCAGAAGCATGGCTTCGGGCTGCCATTCGGTCCGTGGCTCGTGCGCGGCGGCGCGCTGCTCGACATGGCTGCAGCGTCGCTGGATGGCCTCGCCAGGCGCGGGATCGTCAGACCGGAGTTCCTGCAGCGGCTGATGCGCGATCTGCTGCCGTCGGCGCCCGGATATTACGGCGAGCTGGTGTGGATCCTGATGATGCTCGAGCAGTGGTGGAGTCGCCACGACGCACGAGCTGCACAGGCAAGACGGCCGGCGCCGGTCTAGTCGCCGCACCGAAGGGCGTAGCCGGCGCAAAGAGCAGTCAGGTCTTCGACCTGCGCAACAAGCCTGTCAGGTCGCGGTAACCCTCGCGATTGGCGACCAGCGTCAACGCTCCGTAAGTGAATGCCCCGGTCGCAATGAGTGCAACCAGCGTGAGCCGGTGATCGATGCTCGGTGAGAGTACCGCCGCGGCGAAGCGCACCGCCGCATACATCGCCGTGGCGCACGCCGCCGCCGGCAAGATTTCCTTCACGAGATCGCCGACGCGCAATCCCATGATCGACAGCATCCGGCAAGTGTTGAAAAGCAGCACCGGTGGATAGGCAACGAGCCAGGCAAAGGCGATGCCGTCGATCCCCCAGCGCGCGCCGACGACGAAAGCCAATGGCATGACCAGTGTTGCAAGCAGCACGTTCTGGAATCCCAGATCGGGACGCCCGAGCGCATCGGTCGCCGCCGGCAGGAAGTTTACGATCATTTTCACGGGCGTCATCAGCGCAAGTACCTGCAGTGGAACGATCGCGTCATGCCACTTCGGTCCAAGAACTATCTCGACGAGTTCGCCGGCCGTGCACGACATTCCCCACAGCACCGGGAACGCGATCAGGCTCAACCCACGCACGGCCCTGCGAACGAAGTCAGCAATGGCCACGCGATCGTCCTGAAACCGTGCGATGACCGGAAAGGTTACCTGGTTCAGGATCGATGAGACGCGCTGCACAGGCATCGATGCCAGATGCATCGCGACCGAGTACAGGCCCAGCAGCTCGTTTCCGAGCATCCTTCCGACGACGACGACGTCGGCTTGATTGAACACAAAGGAGAGCAGTCGCGCTCCGGTGACGTTGCCGCCGAATCCGAGCAACCGGCGAATGTCTTTCAGCGACGCCGTGGGCACCACCCGCAGCGGTGCCAGAACGTTCAGCGCCACCGCGCGCAGCACGCGCGATGCCATGCTGCCTGCGACCAGCGCCCACACGCCGTAGCCGAACCACGCCAGCAGCAGCGAGACGACGCTTGCCGACACGGCAGCTAGCAGCTCGATCAGAGAAAGCGACTTGAATTGCAGCTGCCGGGTCAGCATCGCTTCGGGAATGACCGTCGCGATCATGATGATGAACTGCGCCGCCAGGACACGAACAACCGCGATCAGGCGCTCTTCGCGAAAAAAGCTCGCGAGCAGCGGCGCTGCTGCAAAGCTCAACGCGAACAGCGCGACGTTGATCACGATGATGACGCCGAATGCGGGCTTCAGCAGCGCGGGATCGAAATCCTTCCATTGCACGAGCGCCGGTCCCAGTCCGGCTTCGGCCAGAACCAGAAGCAGTGCGATGAACACGGACGCCATCGCCAACAAGCCGTAATCTCCGGGCGAGAGCAGTCGCATCACGATGAGCGTGATCGCCCACGTGACGACCTGTCCCGCGAGTTTGGCGCCCGCAGTCCATTTGATGCCCGACAGCACGTGCGTGCGCAGCGTCATGGCGTGGGAACCGCAACCCTTATATGCGGCATCAGGCCAAGGTGCCCGAAGCCGGAGGAAAACGTCGGAGCTACATCCTGTTCAGCACGTGCGCGAACAGTATCGTCATCGGGTAGTTCGGGTCGCGAATGATTTCAATACCTTTGACGGTGAAGTGTCTGGCCAGAAACCGACACAGCGTCGCTTCGGTGTACTTGATGACATGCTCTGGCTCGTCGATTGGCCCCAGGCAATCATTGGGAACAAAAATCATCGCCTGCCCGTCAGGCTTCAGCACGCGCGCGATCTCCTGCGCGAAGACGTCGCGCCGGATAATATGCTCGAGCACCTGGGAGGCCACGACGACGTCGTACGTGGTATCAGGCAAAGGCAGCCTCGGTAACCTCCCCTGATGCATCGTCAAGCCTTCGCCACGCAGGCGATTCACCGCGTATTCCGAAATCTCCAGGCCCTCGAGATTGCGATAGCCCCGTGACTTCAGGTGCTTCAGGATCCCGCCGTTGCCGCACGCGATATCGAGTATCCGGTGCTCCGGCGACGTCAGACGCTCGATCAGCGCATCCTTTCCCGGCCAGTTGCGCTGATCCCACGATTCGGCGAGCCGCGCATTCCAGTAGTCTTCACTGCGGCGCGGCGTGCCCAGGTTTGCGATCAAGTGGTAGGCGAGCGGGGCGTGGTTCGATATGAAGGCGCGGACGCGCCACGGCAGAATGTTCATGACGGATGGCGATAGGCAGCAGTTCGGAATGCATGTGCCGAGACGACGCGCGAGCCGTGCACGAGTCGAAGGGACCGGAGTGAATGCGAAGGCACGAAAGCGTGGCGACGCGTTCGCGCAGGTGCGGATGCAACGACCTGCATCCGCGCGTTATCGGAGGCGACTGGATACGTTACGGTGATCAGTTGGCCGGCGCCCCGCGCTCCGATCCTTGCGAGGGCTTGGGTCCGCCGGTGACAGCACCTGCGGGTGTGTCCTTCCAGATCCCGGCCTTCCTGAGCTTTTCCTTAAGCCCCGGCAACTGCGCGCCCAGTTGATACGCCTTCTGCGCGCTGGCAAGCGCGTTGTCCTTGTCACCGAGATCGAGATACACGAAGCCCAGGTTGTAATGCAGGTTCGGATCGCCGTCATCGATCTTGCGCGCTTCCTCCAGGACGCGGCGAGCATCGGCCTTCTTGCCAACACGGTACAGATAGATACCGTAGATGATTCGCACCGAGGCGTCATCGCTCGCGAAGCGGATTGCCCGGTCGAAGTAGCAATCGACGGAATACTTCGGTCCGAGAGGTTTTTCGGACTTCGTCCTGATGGCGAGATTGACCATCGCCATTAGTGCTCGGTGGTGGTTCGGCGATGCGCGCAACGTGTAATCGAGATCGCCGCCCACGGTTCCGGTGTTGCCGTGTCGCAGCGTCTCCACGTCGGGGGTAAAGTGAAAGTCCTCCACGATTCTCAATTCGGCTTTGCTGGTTCGGTAATCGAACGGGCCATAAGAATTCCTCAATTCTCCGCACGGCGGCGTCTGTGCCAGGACAACGCCGGACGCGGCCAATCCCACAGCGCTTAAAATGGCAACCGCCAATCTCATGCTCGCCTCTTGAAGGACCTCAGCGTTCATTGTACCGCCACACGCCCGATGGACGACGGACGCGCCAATCCCATTCTGACGAGGGCGCGCCGAGGGCGTTTTCCATGGCATTCATTCCTGCCAAGGTACGACTCTTGCTTTATGCAATGATCCCGCGTCCGCCCTCCCTACTGGAAATCGTGTACCGAGCAAATGAAGAGACCGACGTGACAACGACGCGCCGGTCAACCGGATGAGCCCGCAAGCCGCTCCCGCGGTGTCGGTCTGCATTCCTGCGTATCGTGGAACGACGTTCATCGGTGCAGCGATCGAGTCGGTTCTGCGGCAAACGTTTGGCGACCTCGAGCTCGTAATCATCGACGACAATTCACGCGATTCGATCGAGGCCGTCGTCGGCCGATCGACCGATCCGCGAATACGTTTCATACGCAACCCCGCGACGCTGGGCGCGGAGGGCAACTGGAACCGTTGTCTTGCCGAGGCACGAGGCCGCTACATCAAGGTTCTCCCCCAGGACGACGTGCTTGCTCCGGACTGCCTGCAGCAGCAGGTCGCGGTCCTCGACAGCGATGCGGACGCTCGGATCGCTTTGGTCTTCTGCGCGAGAACCATCATCGACGCAAGCGGTCGCACGCTGCGCTCGCGCGGCTATCCACGTGGCGCGAGTGGCGTCATCGGCGCGAAGGAAGCGATCCTCACCTGCATCCGGCGAGGGACGAATCTGTTCGGCGAGCCTGGTGCGGTGCTCTTTCGACGCGCGCACGCGGAAGCGATCGGTGGCTTCGATGCGCGCGGGCCGTACGTGATCGATCTCGACTACTGGTTTCGTCTGCTGGAATTGGGCGACGCGTATTACGTCAAGGACGCGCTCGCGTCGTTTCGCGTGTCGGGCGAATCGTGGAGCGTTGCGATCGGCAAAGGGCAGTATGCGGATTTTGCGGCGCTGGCCAAGGTGACGGCGGCGCGGCGCGACTTCAGCGGCAGCCGCGCCGATCTCCTGCGCGGCCTCGCTGCTGCGCGCATCAACAACCTGTTGCGGCTGGTCTTCTATCGGCTGTTCGTGAAACGCGTGGCGCTGCGATGACGGATTCCCAGGAATTCGACGTCAATTACGCAGCGGAGCAGCTGCGCCGATCGCGTCATCCGTTCCGGCGCGCAATCAAGCGCTTCTATCTCGACGCCGTGCTTCGCGAAGTCGCGGGCAGCACCGTCGATCTCGGCTGCGGCGCGGGCCAGCTGTTGCGGCGCCTTCCGGTCGGCTCGATCGGCCTCGAAGTCAACCCGGCGCTCGTCGAAGCGCTGAAAAAGGATGGCCTGGAGGTCGCGCGGTACGACGTTGGCGAGGATGCGTTCGGGCTCGCGCCCGTGGCGCCGGGGCGATTCCGGAGCCTCGTCGTGTCGCACGTGCTCGAGCATTTTGCCGACGCGGCGGTCGTCATTTCCGCGTTGCTGCGATCCTGCGAGCGGCTGGGGATCGAGCGCGTCGTCGTCGTCGTGCCCGGCCTGCGCGGCTATCGCTCCGACGCCACCCACAAGACGTTCATCGACCTCGCCTACATCGATCGCAACCGGCTGCGTCGCGTGGGATCGTTTCGCTTGGCAAAATCGCGCTACTTCCCGATCAACACGGAGCGAATCGGTCGGTACTTCGTTTTCCACGAACTGATCCTGGTGTTCTCGGCGCGATGAAGACGTCAGTGTTCACTCGCCTTCGACAGCGCGCAGTCGACATGGCGAACGAGAAGCGGTTCGTGCGCTTCCTGCTCGTCGGAACGCTGAACACCGCGTTCAGCTACCTCGTCTACGCGCTGCTGCTGCTCGTCGGGCTCCATTACGCGGTCGCCAACCTCGGTGCCGTCGTGCTCGGCATCATTTTCAGCTTCAAGACGCAGGGCGTGCTCGTCTTCCGCGACCCTCGCAATACGCTGTTCGCCAAGTACGTCGCATCGTGGATCGTAATTTACGGCGCGAACGTCGCGTTGATCGCGCTTTTCGTGCGGTTTGGCTTGAATCCTTACCAGGCAGGGCTGGCCGTGCTCCCCATCATCGTTCCGACATCGTACTTCGTGCAGAAAATCCTGATCTTTCGCAACAGCGAGCAGCAAGCGCCCGTAAAACGAAACTGGCGCGACAACTCCGGAGCGGCACGATGAACCCTACGCTCGCCATCGTGGTCCCGTGTTACAACGAGGAGGAGGTCCTCGGCCAGACGCAGGCGCGCCTGCTGGAGGTGCTGACGCGAATGCAGCACACGAACTCGGTGAGCGACGAGAGCACGATCGTCTTCGTCGACGACGGCAGCACCGACTCGACGTGGTCGTTGATCGAACAGTTCGCGAAGCAGGATCCGCGGATTCACGGCATCAAGCTGTCGCGCAACCGCGGCCATCAGCACGCGCTGCTGGCCGGCCTCACGATCGCCAAGGGCGACGCGATCATCAGCGTCGATGCCGACCTGCAGGACGACCTCGACGTCATGGACCAGATGGTGGCGGAATTCAGGCAGGGCGCCGAAATCGTCTACGGCGTGCGGCGGATGCGGTCCACGGACAGCCTGTTCAAGCGGGGCACCGCGCGCGGGTACTACAAGCTCATGCGCAGATTCGGCGCGGATATCGTCCACGACCATGCGGACTATCGACTCATGGGCCGGCGGGCGCTTGACGCGCTGCAGCAGTTCTCCGAAGTCAACCTGTTCCTGCGCGGCGTGATTCCGCTGCTGGGATTCAGGAGTGCGATCGTCAAATACGACCGCGCCGAACGCGCCGCCGGCGTTTCCAAGTATCCGCTGCGCAGGATGCTCGCGCTGGCGTTCGACGGCCTCACGTCGTTCACCGTCACCCCGCTGCGCTTCATCTCCGCACTGGGCTTCTCGATCTGCCTGCTCAGCATCGGCATGGTCGGATGGGTGCTGTACGGACACCTCGTCAAAGACAGCACGATCCCCGGCTGGGCCTCGTCCGTGCTGCCGATCTATTTCCTCGGGGGCGTGCAACTGCTGGGACTCGGCGTCGTCGGCGAGTACGTCGCGAAGATCTATCTCGAAAGCAAGCGCCGTCCGCGATTCATCGTCGAACGGGTGATCTGACCGTCCGGCGTCGCCGTTGGCGGCTCACCGCGGGCCGGCCGTCGGGCCGAGCGCGGGATTGATACCGGGCACCGGATCACATTCCGCGATCGTCGAGTCGACGGCATAAACCGTTGCGGGCAACGGATTGGCGATCGCCCCCAGCGCACGACGAACGGGTGCGCCGAGTCGCGACGGCGCGAGCGTCGCGACGCCGTCCAGTGCCAGCACGACGCTGCGTCCCCATCCGAATCCCGTCGGCACCAAGTCGCCGCGAATCGACCAGCACGGCGGAATGCGCTCCACGGGCATCGAATTTCCGCCCCAGTTCCACGTCTCGCGATCGAGGACGACAAGGCGCTCGCCGCCACGATCCTCCGGGGGCTTCTTCGACTTGGCCAGCGCGGAATAGGTGTCGACGCGATGCTCGATGCTGGGCACGCCCTCGATCATCGACTGGTACGCAGCGATGTTGGAGTTGTTGCTCGTCCCGTAAATCGTCGCCTGGGGATAGGCATCGAGCAGCGCCAGCGCCGCCTTGCTGTTGCTGGTGACGACGCGATAGGCCTGCTGCTCGAATGCGCCCAGCAGAACGCCGCCGACGATTACGAGGCCGATCACGGCCAGCCCAAGCCGGGGTGCGAGCGACGCCGTGAACCAGCCGGCGAGCAACGCCACGGGTGCCAGGAACAGCGTCAAGTAGTTCGACTGCTTCATCACGAAGCGCAGCGGCGACAGTGAAACAGGCATGATCGACAGCACCAGCAGCATGCCGATGCACCAGAACAGCACGAAAGACGTCCCCTCGCGATCGAACGCTCGACTCCCGCCGCCGAATGATCCAGCGGTCGACACGGTCGTCCCATCGCCGCTAGCCGCGCCGCGCCACCGTGCGCGGACGAAGAGCGCGATGCCCGCGCATGCCAGGAACGCTACGATCCAGGTGTGCTTGATGTCGAGGAACAGATAGCGGAGGTAGTAGCCCGCCGCGTCCTCTCCGCCGCCCTTGCCGATGAAGTCGCGCGACACCTGGCCGGTGACCACTTTGAACAGGTGCAACGGATCGCCGGTGATCACGTACATCAACACCAGGTGAGCGACAAGCATCGCGCCCCCCCCTGCCACGACGTACAGCCAGCGAATTCGCAAGCGCCGCCACAGGAGCGGATACGCGATCAGCGGAACGAGCGCTACGATCGCAAGCTCCTTCGTCCAGAACACGGCGCCCATTGCGATGCCGGTCCAGAAGAACAGCCATCGACTCTGGCGACGCTCGGCCCAATAGAACAGCGTGAATGACAGCGTCACGAACAAGGCGACGACGGGATCAGCGTGAATGCGCGTCGCCGAAGCGATGTGCAGCGGAACGAACGCGAGGATCAATGCGCTGGTCGCGGCGGCGCGCGTACCCCAGAGCTCTCGTGCAAATGCATAGACAACGCCGATTTCGGCGAGCGAGCAGAAGAGCGGCCACAGGTTCACCGTGAAATCGTTCGTCCCCAGCACACGCAGCAGCATGCCGGCGGGAATGTTGAATCCGTACCGTAGCGCGCCGTTGTAGTTGGCGGTACTCCACTCGCCGCTGGCCACGTCCAGCGACCGGCGCAGATAAACGACGTCGTCGGACCCCAAGGGACCGTTCCAGAACAGGAATCGAACCGCGGCCGCGGCTGCGACAATCAGCAGCGGAACGGCAAGCTGCTGCCACAAGCGCGGGACGGCCACCGCGACGGCCGCCGGCATTACGCGGCGGCCGGACGAGCGTCCGCTTGGGTTACCGGATGTCGAGCGTTCATTCCCAGGCGGACGCCGAACGCCATGCGGCCGCGATCCCACGGCGTGAACCGGGGCAGTTCCATCGGATCGGTTGCAACCGTCGCGACACCCGGATGTGTGGATACGGCGGCGTCGAAACCGAGCTCACGCACCATCGCGACATGCCGCGGCAGGTAGTCGTCACCGCGCTTGCCGTTCGGATACGCAAAGAGTCCGACGCGATCCCCCAAAATTGCCTCGAGTACCCTGCGGCTGCCAGCGATTTCCCGCCGGGCATCATCGTCGGCAACGTTCGCCAGGATCGGATGCGTCGACGTGTGAGCGCCGATCTGCATGCCGCCGTCGCGCAGGTGGACGAGTTCTCGCGATGTCAGCATCAGGTCGTCCGGCAACGGTGCCCGCACGACTTCGGCGAGCTGGCCGCACAAGGCGAGGCGCTCGGGCGACGGACGATACTTGAGCTCGCGGAGCAGCGCATCGATTGCCGCCCGCTTCTCGTCGATCGTCGCAACCGGGTAGGCGCCGAGCCCGATATCCCGCAGGTCGAGATCCCGCCGCTGGCAACCTCGCACTGCCTCGATGACCGTGTCGTTCCACATCCGGCCGCCGTCGAGATAGCCGGTGGCGATGAAGAACGTCGCGCACGCATCGTGTCGCCGCAGCAGCGGAAGTGCAACCCGGCAGTTGTCGGCGTAACCGTCGTCAAACGTTATCGCGGCTGCGCGCTCCGGCAGCGCATCGCTCGCGAGCATTGCGACGGCGCGATCGAGTGGCAACAGATTGAACCACGACGAGATCCAGCCGAGGATTCTGTCGAACGCCGCTGCGTCGGGAACATCAGGCAGCAGAGGATCGTGGCTGCCGAGCACGCGATGAAAGATCAGGATCGACAGGCGCGCCCGCCGTCCCGCAGGCGACATGCGCCGGAACACGTGCTTCAGGACGCTCACGATGCGGTGTGCGCGGGCGCAGGTGCGCCCGGCGACGCATTGGCAGATGTCGATTGCACGGTCACGCCCGCCGCTCCCTCGGCGCGGCGCTCTGCGAGCCAGCGCCTTGCGGCTACCACGAGGACGAGCACGTTGTAAGGTAGGTCGAAATACGCGAGGCTCAGGAACATGCCGCCGACCAGATAGCCGACCAGGCTCACTTGGCACATGCTGCCGAGGTCGGCAACCCACGAGGTTGCCGGATCGTCACGCGGGATGCGGCGTATCAAGTTCGCCGACCGCCAGACGGCGATCCAGATGGCGACGAACAGGATCAGTCCGACGAATCCGTGCTCGCCCAGCACCTGGAAGTAAATGCTGTGTGCCGCGTGGACGTCGTTGCGGACGGGCGCATATCGATCGAAGATCGCGGCGTTGTAGATCTCGACGATCGCCGGAAGATCTGCTTCCGACGCATCGCGGATGATCATGCGGCGCGGATCGCGCTCCCTGTCGCCGGCGCCGTTTCGAAAAAGATGCTG
>Ga0207645_10004602_pt1 | contig 10168 bp, 10 predicted proteins | sample KBSM53metaG_FD_184331 | JGI IMG/M metagenome (GOLD analysis project Ga0207645, IMG submission 184331) | Miscanthus rhizosphere microbial communities from Kellogg Biological Station, Michigan, USA - KBS M5-3 metaG (SPAdes) (version 2) | ecosystem: Host-associated > Plants > Roots > Rhizosphere >...
GGAATCCACCGGCGTCTACTGGGTGCCCGTCTACGAGGTGCTCGAGAGTGCCGGCATCGAAGTGGTCGTCGCCAACGCACGGGACGCGCGCTCGGTTCCAGGTCGCAAGAGCGACGTCAATGACGCCCAATGGCTGCAGCGCTTGCATGCCTGCGGCTTGCTGCGCCCGAGCTTCCGCCCTGATCGCGAGATCGCCGCGCTGCGCGCTTATCTTCGTCTGCGCGAGCGGCATTTGGACTACGCGGCTGCCCACATTCAGCACGTGCAGAAGGCGCTGACATTCATGAACCTGCAACTGCATCACGTCGTCACTGACGTGAGCGGTGTGACGGGTATGAAGATCGTTCGCGCCATCGTTGCCGGCGAACGCGACGCCAAGGCACTCGCTGCAATGCGCGACGTGCGTTGCAAAGCCACCGCCGAGACCATCGAAGGCGCATTGCAGGGTAACTATCAGCCCGAGCATGTATTTGCGCTCAAGCAGGCGCTCGAGTTGCACGACTTTTACCAGCGCCAGGTCGAGCAGTGCGATGTCCAGATCGAGGCCGCCCTGACGCGGCTGAAGGCGAACAAGGGGACGCCGTCCGAGCCGCTGCCGGCGCCGCGGCACAAGACAAAGGCGCCCAACGCGGTCGCCTTCGACGTTCGGCCTTCGCTGTACCAGATTGCCGGCACCGACCTGACGCAGATCCACGGCATTGGGCCCTACCTCGCCTACGGCTGATCTCCGAATGCGGCACGGACTTGAGCCGCTGGCCGACCGTCAAGCACTTCACCTCGTGGTTGTCGCTGTCGCCGGGCTGCAAGATCAGTGGCGGCAAGGTCCTGTCTTCGCGAACCCGCAAGACCGCCAACCCGGTGGCGGCGCATCTTCGTCTGGCCGCAGTGACTGTTGGCCGAACCAGCACTGCGCTTGGCGCGTTCTACCGGCGGCTGTCTGCGCGGATCGGTAAGGCCAAGGCGGTGACCGCGACAGCGCGCAAGATCGCCGTACTCTTCTACAACACGATGCGCTTTGGCATCGACTACCGGGATCCTGGAGCCAACTATTACGAGACCGCCTACCGGGAACGGGTGATTAAGCAGTTGCACCGCCGGGCCGCCACGTTCGGGTTCCGTCGGGCGACGATCGACGGTGTTTCTTAGGAAGGCTACGGCCTGGTTCGCCGCCAAAGGCGAGAAGACGCCCACGTCGTCTTCGAACTGATCATGGCGAACCAGGCCGACTTCCCCATCGATGCGATGTGCCGCGCGCTGCAGGTGTCGCCCAGCGGCTTCTATGGTTGGCGCGATCGAGCGCCGGGCAAGCGCGCGATCGACGATGCCGTGATGACTGAGCGGATCCGCGCGGTGCATGCCGAGTCGAACGCTACGTATGGCATGCCGCGGGTGCGTGCCGAGTTGATCGATCAGGGTGTCGCGATCAGCAGAAAGCGCGTGGCTCGCCTGATGCGGCGAGCGCGTATCCGCGGCGTGAGCCGGCGGCGCGGCTTCGTCGTCACGACCAGGCGCGATGCGAGGAGTGCGCCCGCGCCAGACCTCGTGCAGCGGCGGTTCAGCGCCGATGGACCTGACCGCCTGTGGGTGGCCGACATGACCTACGTTCCGACGTGGGCCGGCTTCGTCTTCCTGGCCGTCGTGCTCGATGTATGGAGCCGCCGCGTCCTGGGCTGGTCGATCGGGGAGCGCATGACCGGCGAGCTGGTGCTGGCGGCGCTCAACATGGCGCTGCAGCAGCGCAAGCCCGAGGGTGTCGTGCACCACAGCGACCAGGGCAGCCAGTACACCGCGATCGAGTTCGGCAAACGCTGCAGGGAGATGGGCGTGCGCCCCTCAATGGGCAGCGTCGGAGATGCCTACGACAACGCAATGGCCGAGAGCTTCTTCGCCAGCCTCGAGTGCGAGTTGATCGATCGACGAAGCTTCAAGACGAAGACCGAGGCGAGGTTGGCGCTGTTCACCTACATCGAGGGCTGGTACAACCCGCGCCGCCGACACAGCGCGCTGGCGTACCGCTCGCCGGTCGACTTCGAAAGGAGCCACCGCAACGCGCAACCGCAGCGCGTCGAACACGGGTTACCCACCGCTGGCGTTGGCGTGGCATCCGCCACGCCGCCGTTGGATAACCCTCCAACGAGGACCATCGAACCGGCTTGAGATCCAAGCGCAAAACTCTCCGCGAGACGGGGTCAAGACCACTCTCGAACATTGCGATCGCTGGCGAAGGACCGCTTCTGACAATTCTGAGTGGCTCTTCCTAGCCGTTAGCTGACCCTGCGCCGACGCCTCAAGAGCCGCATTGCAGCCCGATGAATTCAGTCGAATCTCACGCCAAGGGGCGACTGACTAACGGCTCGAAGGGGCAGGAAAGCCATTTCGAAATAGCCGCCGACCCCCGGAGTTGGGGCCGAGGCACTCCAACTTCAGCGCATGAACTTCCAGTGGTTGGCGACGATGGCCTGCAGGACTGCGGCTACCACTGCAGGCTCAGATTCAAAGCTCGCCGCGCGCGCCACTTAAATTGCGCGTTCGAACTGTCTCTGGTAGGTTAGCAGCGTTGTATACGCGGCTTCTGCAGAGCAACGGTCACCGACGTTGTTCGGCGACTGCGGCCGCGTAGGCAAGTGTCCCGAGCACCATCGAGGCAATGCTGGCTTGAAGTAGCGTCCCGACTTGCAGAGTCCCGACAAAGAACACTCCAAGTATGCGTGCGCCCACCGAAGCAGCTCCCAGGGCCACCCCCAGCATTCCTGCCAGACGGCCGATGAAGATAAGCAGGTTGCTCATCGAGTACCTCCTTTCGTAAATCTTCTTCGCCACTACCAAGTGAGATCGCGCGCGGCGCTTATGCGCTCGTTGGCCTTGTCGAGTGCCGCCTGGGCCTCCACTACGAAAGCATGAGCAAGGTCCAGATTCGCGGCATCAGTTCGCGGATCTGCCTGGAGCCGGTCTAGGCTGGCTTGAGCATCGAACAAGAAGCGCCGAGCCTGCTCCATCTCCTGAACCAGCTTCTCCATCTCAAAAGCATAGCGACGGGGTGTCGCTCTGTAAGACGCAGCCCTTATCTAGTACCCCCTCAAATAAGGGGGCGCTTGGGGCAACGGAAATACCTGACGCGGTGGCCAGTACATTCGTATCGTCCCGGACCTCGATCTCGTCGTCGCCGTGACGGCCGGGTACTACGAGGACTACAGCGCGCGGGCGGGTCAAGTCCAGCATCCGCTCCAGATTCAGTGCTGCCGCTCGGCCTTCGGCCACATGCAGACGGCCACGAGCGGCTGCCTTAGGATCGCGTAAGAGTGTCGATGACGATCTGCTCCAGCCGTCGCTTCGCCTTGCTGTGCGCGGGGGCAGCATTCGCTTGGTCTGGGCTCGCCTTCGCGCAGCGTGCGAGAAAGGTCTGGCGGATCGCCTACTTGAGCTCGCGCGACGCCCCGAAGTCACTCGAGAACGACTATCACGCCGCCTGGCTGCCGAGGATGCGCGAGCTCGGCTACGTGGAGGGCAGGGATTTCACAGTGACGTGGCATTTCGGCGCCGGCAGCGACGAGCGGCTTGTGGCGCTCGCAAGCGAGATCGTCCAGACCAAGCCCGACGTCATCGTCGCCTTGGGGACGCCTGCGGCACGCGCATCGCAGGCAGCGACGAGGACGATTCCGATCGTCATTGCGGGCGTCGCGGACCCGGTGGCGTTCGGACTTGTCGCGAGCTTCGCCAAGCCTGGCGGCAACATCACTGGCCCCTCCATCATGGCGACCGATGTCGCCATCAAACACCTCGAGCTGCTGCGCGCCTTCGTGCCGGCGATGTCGCGCGTCGCCGTCATCTTCAATCCAAAGAATCCGATCGGCCCCGTCGCGTTGCAACAGGTGCACGCGGCCGCCGAACCGGTCGGTGTGACGGTGCTGCCGTTCGCTGCCGATGACCCGTCGCAGATCGACGCGGCGTTTGTCGCGATTTCGCGCGTTCGGGCCGATGCCCTGATCGTTGCCCCCGATCCATTCTTTACCGGCCACGCGCGACGCTTCACCGACGCTGCGACGGCGAATCGTCTGCCCGCGATCTATTCCTTCACGCCGTTCGTCGAGGCCGGTGGCCTGATGTGCTACGGACAGAACGTCTACGAGAACAACCGCCGGGCGGCAGACTACGTCGATCGCATCTTCAGGGGGGCCAAGCCGAGCGAGCTGCCGATCGAACGGCCGACGCGGTTGGAGCTGATCGTTAACCGTCGCGCGGCCCAGGCGATCGGACTGGTGCTGCCGAACTCGATCCTCCTGCGCGCGGACCGAGTCATCGATTGACCAGCCGACATTTGGTTCGGTCGGCCGGAGATAGTTCGGTCTAAGCTGCCGTCCGCTTGCGGGCAGCAACCGCTACGGCAAGCGAGGTCCGCTTCGGGTCGGAAGCGCAAGTTGGCGCCCTCACCAAGCAGACGTCGAACTAACCGAGCGAGCCAACGAGCACCGAACGTCAGCAGTAAACCTCAGAGCGGACCGTCGGCTATGCGGTACTCGGCGTGGTCGAAGGGCTAGACCGCCAGCTGCGCCAGCCCGGTCGAGGATCTCAGTTGGCCTTCGTCAGCTGCGAGGGGCTGACGAGTTTCCACTTCTCGCCGATGCGGCAGAGGTTGAAATCGCTGGTGGCCTTGCGGGTGCTCGCCTGGTTGGAGACGCGGATCTTGCGACACGGGGCCTTCTTCCACTCGAAAGTGCTGAGGACCTTTAGCTCGCCGTGGCTCTCGGTCTTGGGATTCTTCCAGCGCACGACCTCGTCGACAGCGGCTTCGTCCAAAGCCTTCTTGGTCGCTTCGCGGAAGAGGCGCCTGTCTTCGGCGTCGAAGAGCTCCGACGGCGTGCCTTTGATCGTCCCGTACAACTGCGACTGCGCCGAAGCGGGAAGCGCCGCCGCCGCGAGACAAACGACCAGCATCGAACGACGGATGGTCGTGATGCGAACTCGGTCAAGGGTAGGCGTCATTCGCAGATTATCCCTTGCCTTCTAACTGCGCTTGGCGTGCCGCCGCAGGATACGCCGCCTGCCGCCTCCCGGCTGATTAGGTGGGCGCGATCCTCTCCGAAGCTGCAGTCGATTGACGGGGCGAGCGCAGCGCGCAGCTCGAGGGCCTCGGTCAGAAGAACGCCGAACCCACCCACGTGGCCCAGACATTCGGCGCGCTCGGGAACATGCTGTAGAACCAGATCAACCTGGAGTTGGCGGGATCGGCGGCAATGCCGTTGTAGTCGCCCCAACGATTGCGCCCCCCTGAATCGAGGCCCTGATAGTGCGCAGTTCCTGCTCTGAGCATCGTGCTCGCCTGGAGCGTCCCGAGGGGATCGGTGGAACGGCGACCGGTATAGAGGATGGAGGCGAACTCGGTCAGTCCCGATCGGCTCATCACGATGGTCATGTTGCCGTTGTTGTCAGGACACGAGGCGGGGTAGAAGTAGTGAAAGGCGGTGGCACCGAAGATGCCTTGCTGCACGATGGCGGGAGCGGCAGCGCGGACCTGGCACCACTGCACGGCCGCACGATTGGGCCCGGCACCCCAACTGTGCGCGACCGTGAACGCAGTCCAGATCGAGTCACCCCGGAACACCGCATGGAGCACACGGACATCGCCGGTGTTGAGGAGCGGGCCGCCGCCCTTCTGATCCGCGTTCGGAGCCAAGCTGTACGGGGAAACCGATACCTGGGTGCGTGTGATCGTCGGCGCCGTCGCCGCATTGGCAATGCGCCAAACCGACAAGTAGTTGCCGCTCGGGAAAGCCGAGTTAACAAGGTACTCCACTTGCGGAGCGCCAAAGGTATGACAGGGCTGCAGCGTGAACACCGATGAGTTGTCGGCGTTCTTCAGCTTGGTGAAGTCGAAGTACGGCGCGGCGCCACCCGAGTACGGACCGGTCTTCGGGACGACGCGCACCTTGACGTACTGGAAGCCGCCTCCGAACGCGAACATGTTCGCCGTGAGGTAGAGGGCGTTGCTGTCCACGCCGAGCGCGGGGAAGTCTGCCCAGTTCGACGTCCTTGCGCTGCCGTCGAGCGTCGCGTCGAACTTGTAGTTGCGCCACGCCCCCCTCGGGTCGGGCGACACCGAAATCGAGAGCAGGAAGAGCGACTGCGTGGTATTCGGTCGTGTCGCCACCGCAAGCAGCACCCATCGCGCCGCATGTTGGTCATACAAGGTCTTCGGATCGAAGATCGTCATCCCCGTCACGATGTTGGCGAACCACTGCGTGAGCGTCCGCTGGAGGAGTGCGGGCCCACCGGACTTGCTATGGACGGCGAGAGACGAGTTCACGGAGATGAGGACGTGCTCGGAACCCGTGGCCATCGTGCAGTCCGGGGGCAGCCATCCCGTCGCGGTGATTCCGGCGAAGTTCGTCGACGCGGTCGGGGCGAGTGTAGGCGCGAGTCCAGGTGCCATGGCAGCCGGGCCGACTCCGCCTGCCGCCACTTCGCCCTTGGTCCTCGCATCCTTGGCAACGGTCGCCGTCTTGCTCGGAAGGTTCGCCTGTGGTGCGGCCGCCTTGAGTGCCTCGAAGGCGGCGTTCGAGATGGGGTAGCGACTTGTGGTCGGGGGTCTTGGCGCGATCACCTCGGCCACTGCTGCGGCTTTGGCAGTGAGCTCATCCGCGGGCTTCCATTCCTTTCCCGCCGGAGCCCTTCCTGGGCTTGCCTTGATCGTTGGGCTCGTGCTTGCCTTCTTGGCGGCGACCTTCTTCGCGGTGCGTGTCTTCTTCGCAGTAGCCATGGTGCTTCCTTCTCGATTGCGTCGGTGTTCACCCTGGTTCGAGGAACGGCTTCTCTAGAAGCATCTTCGGAGCGCGGCGTCGTCCGGAGGCTATTTCTTGGTCGAGGGATCCTCTTGCGACGGGATGCTCCTGGGGAGTGGCGTCGATTTCGCCCGCTCCTTTAGCCGTTCCATTTCGCGCTCAGGCAACGGCGTCCCGTGCATCGGAGCACTCTGCGGCCTGTCAGGAGCCGACTCCTTCGCCTTGCCGCCCGGGCCGCGGGCCGGGTGAGCCAACCGTCCCCGATCCGCCTTCCCGCGCGCAGGCAGCGCCTCGGGGCTCGAGCCACGCCTTTTGTCGGTCACTTTCGTTCCTCTTCGTTCGGCCCGAGCCGAGCTCCATGCAGCGATACCGCGTCGCGCGAGTAGATCAGTCCTTGTCGCGATCCTTTCGGCGTCGCCGCCTATAGGCTAGGTAAACGATGCCGGCAATGGGAATGGCGAAGAGCAGGAACTCCAAGCTTCCGGAACCCCCGTCCGGGGCTATTCCGAATATGCGCTCAATGAAATCCATCGTGACCTCTCCTCTGCGCGTCGCAGCGAAATTTAGTGTGCTCCGCCCTACGGACAGCGTCAATGTCGGGCGCAGCTCTCGGTGTCACGCATTCGCGATTCGAGAGTAGAAGCTCTGCCCGGGTGAACCGCGAGAGGAAGCAGGCCGGTGACGGCGCAGTCGCAGACTCGGGGTCGTCGCGCATAGGTACCGGGGCGCGGAGCTTGCTGCGATGTTTGGCGGCGGTCCCGAACACGCCGCTGTAGCGAACGAGATGGCGACGGCAGTTTCATTCGGGCTCTGCGGTCGGTTGCCGGATAGGATGGAAGGGAACGCCAGGTCATCTTGTGGAGGCCGAGCCGTGGTCGACTATGTCGTCGAATTCGGAAAGGACGGTGGTGGTGCCGAACCCGACGGCCGGCTTGACGCGCCGGCCTTTCACCGCAATCACCAGGCGATCCGCGCCGTGCTGCGGCGATTCATCGCTGGCAAATCCGGCGATGCAGTCGAGGCCGGCAGCGGCACCGGCCAGCACGTGGTCGATTTCGCTCGTCACTTTCCGGCCGTCACGTGGTGGCCAAGCGATCTGAACGAACAGCATCTGAAGAGCATCGAGGCGTGGCGGGCCCATTCGAAGCTTGAGAATATCCGTCCGCCGCTGCGGATCGATCTGTCCGATCCGGCCTGGTGCGCCGAGATGACGGCCGAACTCGGTCCCAGGGCTTTGCTGGCCGTAGTCTGCGCGAACGTCATTCACATTGCGCCCTGGCGCGTCACCGAGGGACTGGTCGCCGGCGCCGGACGCTACCTAGGCCCCGAGGGGCTGCTCTTGCTCTACGGTGCGTTCACGCGTGGCGGCAAGCACACCGCTCCCAGCAATGAAGCCTTCGACCTGAGCCTTCGCCAAGGCAATGCCGAATGGGGCGTACGCGACGTCGAAGCCGTCGAGGAACTGGCAGCTCGCGCCGGCCTTCCGCTGATCGAGGTCGCCGAGATGCCGGCCAACAATCTCACCCTGGTGTTCGGCCGCACGGGGAAAGCCTGAACATGGTCGAGCCCGAACGGCGATGCATGGCCGTCTGAACTTCTGTGTGCGAGGCCTCTTGGATCCCCCGCTAGGAGCGCCGGTGGGGCGACATCGCGCGCCATGCAGGGGTGAACTGGAATGAAGCACCACTAAGCTCGCAAACCGCCGCTGAGGACGACTCTCGAGCCGGCGCTGCATTGCGGGATGCCGGCTGTTAAGGGTATTCAGCGCGAACGTTCCACAGTCGCGACGGCGCCGTTGCATGCCGGTTTGTGGGCTGGGTGGGAGGGCGGTATAACGGTGAACTCTTCACCTCCGCATCGAGGGTTCCGGGGCACCCAGTGTTCACACGACGCGATGCTCTTGTGGGGTTCGCGCTTCCCTGGGTTGCGACGGGTTTTCGTTCGTACGCTGCTGCCCTGAGCAGTGCCAAGCGGGTTGGCTATCTCACGCTGGCCGAGGACGCGGAAGACGCCGAGTTCAAGCGAGTCTTTCTCGAGATCCTGGCAAGCAGGGGCTGGTCGGTCGGGAACAATCTCTCGATCGTCCACGTCGACGCAGGGGGAAGAGTCGAGCGGCTCGTACCGCTGGCCGACGAACTGGTTCGCAACCGGGTAGACCTCGTCGTGACCGGTGGTCATGTCACCACCCTCGCGGCAGCGAGAGCAACGACTTCGATTCCTGTCGTCTTCTCCGGTTCCGTGCAGTTCCCCATCGAGCAGGGGCTGATCAAGTCGTACGCGCGGCCCGGTCGCAACGTGGTCGGTGCCGCGATCTCTCACGGCGAGATCACAGGCAAAAGGCTCACCTACCTGAAGCAACTCGTGCCATCCGCGAATCGCCTGGCGTGGCTCCTGCACGACAACTGGACACGCATGGACCGGTTGTCGGGCGGTTCGATTGACGTCGTGGCGCTGCTCTTCGAAGCTGCCCGCACCGCAGGTTTCGAGACCCGCTTCTTCCCGTTCAATACAGAGACGGATCTGGCGAAGGCGTTCAACGATGTCGACGCGTGGAGGCCGGAGGCTTTCACTGCATCCGTGGCGAGCCTCTCGCAGGCTCGCCAACTCGCAGGCTTGGCGTTTCGTCGCAAATTGCCGAATGCATTCTCGCTGCGAGAAGCAGTTGAGGCGGGTGGACTGCTTTCCTACTCTGCGCAGGCGTTCAACGTGCGACTGAACGCTCAGTTCGCGGCTTCGTACGTCGATCGCATTCTTCGTGGTGCCAACCCCGCCACCTTGCCCATCGAGTTTGCTACACGCTACGACCTCGTCGTCAACGCGAGCACTGCTGAGGCGTTTGGATTGTCCATTCCTCAGGCTCTTCTGGTGAGTGCCGAGGTCGTCCGCTGATCGGAGCGAGCGAGACGCGCGACTGCTCTTGGCTTGGCCATTCGGACAGGGTGACAGGCTGCTTCCGGTGACGAATTCAACCGGTGGATGCAGCACACTGACCACCGAGGCTCGGGCGCGATCTGCGCCCCCCAGCTTCTTACCATCGGAGCGCGGCTCAATGATCCCCGCGCCACGGTGTGACTCGCGGAATCCACCGTCTCACGTTCGCGCGGTACCGCTTGTACTCCTCGGGGAACTGCTCGCCGAGCGCCGGCTCCTCGTAGCCGAGCACGAACAAAAAGAACGCCGCCCACACAATCGCTCCGTACTCGAGCACCGCTACGCTGCCGAACAGGAGGCCCTGACCGATGATCAGCGCGGTGACCGCGACGTACATCGGGTTGCGCACATACCGATAGAACCCGGTGACAACGAGGTGCTTGGGCGGCATCACGGGAGCCGGCGTACCGAGACCTTGCAACGCGAAACGGGCGAATGAATCGAGCAAGATCGGTAGCCCA
>Ga0207645_10004606_pt1 | contig 10162 bp, 10 predicted proteins | sample KBSM53metaG_FD_184331 | JGI IMG/M metagenome (GOLD analysis project Ga0207645, IMG submission 184331) | Miscanthus rhizosphere microbial communities from Kellogg Biological Station, Michigan, USA - KBS M5-3 metaG (SPAdes) (version 2) | ecosystem: Host-associated > Plants > Roots > Rhizosphere >...
GCAGCACAGCATCGTCAGGGCTTCGCACTGGGTCGGATTGACCTTGCCCGGCATGATCGAGCTGCCCGGCTCGTTCTCCGGAATGCGGATCTCGCCGAGCCCCGAGCGCGGCCCCGAGGCAAGCCAGCGCACGTCGTTGGCAATCTTCATCAGCGACGCCGCGATCGTCTTCAGCGCGCCGTGCGCGTGCACCAGCGCATCGTGCGCCGCCAGCGCCTCGAACTTGTTCGGCGCCGATTCGAACCCGAGACCGGTCGTCCGCGCGAGGTCGGCGGCGACGCGCCGGCCGAACTCGGGATGGGCGTTGAGCCCGGTGCCGACCGCGGTGCCGCCGAGCGCGAGCTCGCGCAGGTGCGGCAGCGCGTCGCGCGCATGGGCAATGCCATGGTCGAGCTGCGCAACCCAGCCGGAGATCTCCTGGCCGAGCGTCAGCGGCGTTGCATCCTGCAGGTGCGTGCGTCCGATCTTGACGATGTCGTCGAAGGCAGCGGCCTTCGCGGCCAATGTCGTGCGCAGCGTCGTCAGCGCCGGCAACAGGCGGGTTTCGATCGCGCGCACGGCCGCCACGCTCATCGCAGTCGGAAAGACGTCGTTCGACGACTGCCCGCGGTTGACGTCGTCGTTCGGATGGATCAGCCGGCCTTCGCCGACTTCGCCGCCGAGGAGCTGCGAGGCGCGATTGGCGAGGACCTCGTTCAGGTTCATGTTGGTCTGCGTCCCGGAGCCGGTCTGCCAGATCGACAGCGGGAACTCGGCGGCATGGTCGCCGTTCAGCACTTCGTCGGCCGCACCGATGATCGCATCGGCCTTGCGCGCGTCGAGCGTGCCGAGATCGCGGTTGACCGCGGCGGCGCTGCGCTTGACGGCTGCAAGCGCCCAGATCAGCTCGCTCGGCATCTTCTCGATCGAGATGTCGAAGTGGTGCAAGGAGCGCTGCGTCTGCGCGCCCCACAACCGGTCGGCCGGCACGCCGATGTCGCCGAAAGTGTCCCGCTCGATGCGCTCGTTGTTCATGGTCACCCCGCGATCCGTGTCGTCATCAGTATGCCGTGCGAGACAATCACGCCACGCCGAAGGTGCCATGTCGCTCGTTCCCTACGCCCTGACCCGACCGTTCCTGTTCGGCCTCGACCCCGAGCAGGCGCACGACCTGACGCTGACCGCGCTGGCGCGCATCCAGCGCACACCGCTGATCTGCAGCGTCGCCCAGCCGCGCATCGAGGACCCGGTCCAGCTCGCAGGACTGACCTTCCCGAACCGCATCGGGCTGGCCGCCGGGCTCGACAAGAACGGCCGCTGCATCGACGGGCTCGGCGCGATGGGCTTCGGCGCGATCGAGGTCGGCACCGTGACGCCGAAGGCCCAGCCCGGCAACCCGAAGCCACGGATGTTCCGGCTCGTCGAGGCGCAGGCGCTGATCAACCGGCTCGGTTTCAACAACGACGGCCTCGCAGCCTTCATTGCGAACGTGAAGCGCGCGCGTTTTCGCCGCGACGGCGGAATCCTCGGGCTCAACATCGGCAAGAACGCGGCGACACCGATCGAGCGCGCGGCCGACGACTACCTCGCCTGCCTCGACGGCGTCTATCCGCACGCCGACTACGTGACGGTCAACATCTCGAGCCCGAACACCGCGAACCTGCGCAGCCTGCAGAGCGACGCGGCACTCGACCGCTTGCTGGCGGCCCTGCAGGCGCGCAAGGCCGAGCTCGCAAACCAGCACCGGCGCAACGTGCCGCTGTTCGTGAAGATCGCACCCGACCTCGACGAGGCGCAGGTCGCGACGATCGCGGCGACGTTGAAGGCGAACGGCATCGACGGCGTGATCGCCACCAACACCACGCTCGATCGCGCTGCCGTCAAGCACCTGCGGCACGGCAGCGAGACAGGCGGGCTGTCGGGCGCGCCGGTCTTCGATCGCTCGAATCGCGTGATCGCGCAGCTGCGTGCGGCACTCGGCGCCGGCTATCCGATCATCGGGGTCGGCGGCGTGATGAGCGGCGCCGACGCCTGCGCAAAGGCCAAGGCCGGTGCCGACCTGATCCAGATCTACACCGGGTTCATCTACAAGGGCCCGACCCTTGTCAGAGAAGCGGCGCAAATGCTGTCGGAGCGCCGCCCCTGATCGTCGAACGGCGCTGAGGCGCCGACGATTGCCGCTAACCTGCCCTCGAACGGCCGCCCGGTATCAACCAGCCCGGCGCGGTCGACACCGCAGCACGATGCTGCAGAGGGGACGACACGACATGGTGTGGATGTTGCGAAGCCTGCGCGCCCGATGCGGCGCGATGGCGCTCGTCGCGCTGTTGACCGGATGCACGGTGCCGATCGTCGTGCCGGACATGGCGCGCACGCGCGGTCCGGTCCAGGTCGAAGGCGCCAACGGCCGGCTGCTGTCGCCGAGCGAGAGCAAGGCGATCCTCGATCGCCTGGCGAGCGGTGGCAAGCAGACCACCGTGCTCGAGCGCCACCTTGCAGTCGAGCAGGCGCTGGCCGGCAATCCGCTGACTGCCGGCAATGCCGCGGTCCTGCTGGAGGACGGTCCGGCGACCTATGCGGCGATGCTCGCGGCGATCCGCGCTGCGCGCGACCACATCAACATGGAGACCTACATCCTCGAAGCCGACGAGGCCGGCGCGACCTTCGCGGCGGCGCTGATCGACAAGCAGCGCCAGGGCGTGCAGGTCAACCTGATCCACGACAGCGTCGGCACGCTGAACACGCCGAAGGAATTCTTCGAGCGCCTGAAGGCCGCCGGGATCAACGTGCTCGAATTCAACCCGGTCAATCCGCTCACCGCGAAGGCCGGCTGGGACGTCAACCAGCGCGACCACCGCAAGATCCTCGTCGTCGACGGCCAGACCGCGTTTCTCGGCGGCATCAACATCAGCGGTGTCTATTCGGGCGGATCGTCGGGCCGGCCGGTCGGTGGCTCGGGCAAGGCCAAGGACCGCCCGTGGCGCGACACCGACCTCCAGCTGACCGGACCGGTCGTCGCCGACCTGCAGAAGATGTTCATCGACACCTGGCAGCGCCAGCAGGGCGAGCCGCTCGCCAAGCGCAACTATTTCCCGAACATCCCGTCGAAGGGGAAGGAAGTGGTGCGGGCGATCGCCAGCGCACCGGAAGAGCCGTTCAGCCTGATCTATGCGACCTTCATGTCGGCGATCAACAGTGCCGAATCGGAGATCCTGCTGACCAATGCGTACTTCGTCCCGGATCCGCAGCTGATGGACGCGCTGATCGCCGCGGTCGCGCGCGGCGTCGAGGTCAAGATGATCCTGCCGAGTGCAACCGACTCGTGGCTGGTGTTCCACGCCGGCCGCGCCCACTACGACCGCCTGCTGCGCGGCGGCCTGAAGCTGTACGAGCGCAAGAACGTGCTGCTCCATTCGAAGACGGCGCTGATCGACGGCGTCTGGTCGACGGTCGGCTCGACCAACCTCGACTGGCGCAGCTTCCTGCACAACCAGGAAGTCAATGCGGTGGTCCTCGGCCCGGAGTTCGGGGCCCGGATGCGCGCGTCGTTCGACAACGATCTGGCGGCGTCGCAGCAGATCACGCTCGAGGAGTGGGAGCACCGGCCGATCGACGCCCGCGTCAAGGAACTGTTCGGGAGAATCTGGGAATACTGGCTGTAGGTGGAGGATCGTGGCCATGAACGACAAGCACCCTCGGACTTCTCCGGCAATCCGCTTCTGGGCTCGCGGGTTGCTGGCACTCTGCCTCGGCATCGCCGGGCTCGGCGCCGTGCAGGCGCAGGATGCGGCGGCCCTGAAGGCGCGCTACGCAGCGTTGCAGGACAAGCTCGCGAACAACCAATTCGGCCGCCCGCTGAATCTCGAATCGACCCAGACATCGGGCGACCTGAAAGGCGACATCTATTCGGTCGTCGAGTACCCGTTCGCAACCGTCGACGAGGCGATCAAGCCGGCCGATCACTGGTGCGACATCCTGATCCTTCACCTGAACGTCAAGGGCTGCAAGGCGACCAGCAGCGGCGCCGGAACGAGCACCGTCGCGGTGGCAGCCGGTCGCAAGTTCGACCAGCCGATCGAGGACGCCTACAAGCTCGACTTCGTCCACCGCGTCGGCAAGAGCGCGCCCGACTACGTGCAGGTGCTGCTGAACGCCGATGAGGGGCCCTTCGGCACGAAGAACTACCGGATCCAGCTGCAGGCGACGCCGATCGACGCGCACAAGACCTTCATCCACATGTCGTACTCATACGGCTACGGCATGGCCGCGAAGATGGCGACGCAGGCCTACCTCGCGACGGTCGGCAGCCAGAAGGTTGGCTTCACCTCGAGCGAGCGCGGCGCCGACGGCAAGCCGGTCTACATCGGCGGCGTGCTCGGATTGCTCGAGCGCAACACGATGCGCTACTACCTCGCGATCGACTCGTACCTGGCGAGTTATTCGGCGCCGGCTGCCGAGCGGACCGAGAAGGCACTGCAGACCTGGTACGACGCGACCGAGCGCTACGCCACCCAGCTCCACGAAATGGAGAAGTCGGAATACATGGAGATGAAGCGCAAGGAAGTCGCCCGGCAGCGCGCTGCTGCCAAGTAGCGCGCAGCGTCGGCCTATGCGGTCTGCGCCGCGCGGCTAAGGCGTGGCTTCGGCCGCAATCTCGCGGTCGACGAGGCGGCGAAACTGGACCAGTGCCGAGTCGATCCCGAGCGGGAGCATCTTCGCCCCCGGGCTGCGCGCGATATTGCGGGCCTGCGCCGAGATCATGTCGCGGTCTTCGTTGAACGCTCCGACCAGGCTGTCGTAGATCGACTGCACGATCCGCTCGTCGCCCTCGCCGGCCCGATGCGACTGCTGGAAGAAGTAATGGGTGCTGGTCGCGCTCTCCGGCGTCAGCGTCTGGCAGCTGTGCAGCTGAACCGCATTGCGCATGTCGTCGCCGGCATCGGCAACCGGGCGGCCGCCCGAATGCATCAGCAACGTCCCCGGCAACAGGAAGTCGTAGATGAACCAGCGGTCGAGGTTGGTCTCGAAACTGCGAAAGCGCTGGTAGAACGGCGGCGGCGGCACGTCGTGGACGCGTCGCGTCACGCGGATGCCGCGCGGCACCGATTCGATCTGCGCGCGCGCCTGTGCGATCGCCGGGCTGCCGCCGAGCGTCTTCTCGTGCACGTAGCTGAGGTGCGAGAAGTCGAGCAGGTTGTCGCAGATCAGCAGGTAATCGGTGTCGTAGTGCAGGTAGCCGGGCTTGTTCTTCCACTCCGGGTGGTCGCACGAGAAGTTGTCAGGCAGCAGCGCGACATCCGCCTTCTGCGGATCGCCCATCCAGACGAACACCCACTTGTTCTTGACGGTAACGGGGTACGTCTTCACCCGGGCGCCGTCCGGCACGCGGTCGAGGCCGGGAATCTCGATGCAGCGCCCGCTCGGATCGAACTTCAGCCCGTGATAGCCGCAACGCACGCAATCGCCCTCGCGACGCCCGACCGACAGCGGCGCAAGCCGGTGGCAGCAGCGGTCCTCGAGCGCAACGTAGCGGCCATCGGCCAGCCGGTAGACGAGGATCGGCTCGTTCAGCACGGTGCGGCTGAACAGCGCGTCGGCCGTGATCTCGTGGTCCCACGCGATCACGTACCAGCAGTTGCGGATGAACATCGTCGTTCAGAGCAGCTTGACGCCGGTCTTCGCCTGCAGGTCCTCGCGCGACACGCCGTCGGCGATCTCGACGACCCGCAGGCCCTCAGGCGTCACGTCCATCACCGCGAGGTCGGTGATGATGCGGTTGACGACGCCGACGCCGGTCAGCGGCAACGTGCAGGCCGGCAGGATCTTCAGGTCGATCGTGCCGTCCTTCTTCTTCGCGACATGCTCCATCAGCACCAGCACGCGCTCGACACCGGCGACGAGGTCCATCGCGCCGCCCATCCCCTTGACCATCTTGCCGGGGATCATCCAGTTCGCGAGGTCGCCCTTCTCGCTGACCTGCATCGCGCCGAGGATGGACAGGTTGATCTTGCCGCCGCGGATCATCGCGAAGCTGTCGTGCGAGCCGAAGATCGACGAGCCCGGAATCGTCGTGACGGTCTGCTTGCCGGCGTTGATCAGGTCGGCGTCGACCTCGTCTTCGGTCGGGAACGGGCCGATGCCGAGCATGCCGTTCTCGCTCTGCAGCCAGACTTCGATGTCCGGGCTGACGAAGTTGGCGACCAAGGTCGGCAGGCCGATGCCGAGGTTGACGTAAAACCCGTCCTGCAGTTCGCGGGCGGCGCGCGCCGCCATCTGGTCGTGGGTCCAGGCCATGTCAATACCCGCCCATCGTGGTCAAAGGGGCTGCGTCGAGGTGCTTCATTTCTGGACTTCTCCTGCCTTGTCGGCTGCCTTCGCGATGACCTTCTCGGCCTCGATCGCCGCGGCCTTCTTCTCCGCATCGGCGGTCGCCGCCGCGCTCACGGTGCGCTTCTCGATCCGTTTCTCCGGATGCGCGTTCAGCACGATGCGGTGCACGTAGATGCCCGGCAGGTGCACGGCATCCGGATCGATCGAGCCGGTCTCGACGATCTCCTCGACCTCCGCGACCGTGATCTTGCCGGCCATCGCGACGGCCGGATTGAAGTTGCGCGCTGTGCGCCGGAACACGAGGTTGCCCGACTTGTCCGCCTTCCACGCCTTGACCAGCGACACGTCGGGTACCAGCGAGCGCTCCATCACGTAGACGTGGCCGTCGAACTCGCGCGTCTCCTTGCCCTCGGCGACCAGGGTGCCGACGCCGGTGCGGGTGAAGAACGCCGGAATGCCGGCCCCGCCGGCGCGCAGCTTCTCGGCCAGCGTGCCCTGCGGCGTGAACTCGAGCTCGAGCTCGCCGGCCAGGTACTGGCGCTCGAATTCCTTGTTCTCGCCGACGTAGCTCGAGATCATCCGCTTGATCTGGCGCGTCTCGAGCAGCAGGCCGAGGCCGAAGCCATCGACGCCGGCATTGTTCGAGATCACGGTCAGGCCCTGGACCTTCGAGTCGCGCAGTGCCGCGATCAGCGCTTCGGGTATCCCGCACAGGCCGAAGCCGCCGACCGCGAGCAGCTGCCCGTCCCGCACGATCCCGGTGAGGGCCGCGGCGGCACTGGGAAACACTTTTTTCATGCACAGTACTCCGTTGCGAAATTCAGCGCGAGAGCGTACTACGTTCGCAGCGCCGCCTGCCTCGCACCCCCGACTCTGCCCGAAAGACCCGCCGATGGACGCCCAGACCCTGCAAGCCGCCTTTGCCGACGTGGCGGCCGACTACGTGAAGCGCCTCGACCTGCGTGTCACCGCGGTGCGGCCGGGCGAGATCGACCTCGCGCTGCCGGTGGCGGCCGAGCTCGTCCATGGCGGCGGCGTCCTGTGCGGCCAGGCGATCATGGCGGCCGTCGACACCGCGATGGTCCTGGCGATGATCGCCGAGCTCGGCGAGTTCCGGCCGATGACGACGGTGCAGCTGCAGACCAGCTTCCTGCGCCCGATCCCGCGCGACGTCGCCGAGGTCGCGCTGACCGCACGGGTGCTGCGGCGCGGCAAGAGCCTTGCGTTCGGGGAGATCTCGGTCCGCACGCCGGACGGCAAGCTGGCCGCGCAGGCGACGACGACCTACGCGCTGCTGTAGGCGGTTCGAATCAGCCGATCAGCTCGCGCAGCCAGGCCGGCAACGGCACCGCCTTCTGGCGCGGAAAGTCGATCCATACCGTCGTCGCGCCGCCGTTCGCGTAGAGCACGCCGGGCTCGTCGGTCCGTTCGAGCGTGATGAAGGTGTCGAAGCTGGTGCGGCCGGCATTCGCGACGTAGTGCCGCGCGCGCACGTCACCCGGGTACTGAAGCTGGCGAATGAAGTTGCAGAAGGCGTTGACGATGACCGGCCCGCTGCCGTCACGGTCGGGCGCGCCGCCGGCGCGGTGCAGCCATTCGATGCGGACGATCTCGAGGTAGCGAAAGTAGACGGTGTTGTTGACGTGCCCCATCGCATCCATGTCGCCCCAGCGGATCGGGATGACCATTTCGTGGGTCAGCTTCTTCTGTTCGGGGACCTCGAAGCGCATGGTTGCCTGTTCGAAGAATGAAAAGCTCAAAACGTCAGCGGGCCGCCGCCGCTCGACTCCGAGCGCCTAGAGGGGCCGCAGACCGAGTTCGGTGCAGAGGCGCTCGACGGTTCCGCGCAGCTGGTCCACCTCGGCCCGCAGCGCGGCCTGCTCGGCGCGCAGCGCTTCGAGGTCGGTCAACGACGGCATCGGCTCCGCCTCGTGCGGGCCGGCCATCGAGGCCGGGTCCGGCATGCCGCACAGCAGGTGGACCCAGCGCGCCTCCCGCGACCCGGGCGCGCGCGGCAGCTTCATCACGAGGGCACCGCCCTTTTCCGACGGCCGCGCGGCGAGCTCGTCGAGGAAGCCTTCGACCGCCGAGAGGTCGGCAAAGCGGTGCAGCCGCTCGGTGTTCGTGCGCAGCTCCGACACCGTCTGCGGGCCGCGCAGCATCAGCACCGCGAGCAGCACCACGGATTGCGACGGCACGGCGAGGACGCGGCCGACGTTGTGCGCATAGCGGCTGACCCGCGAGCCGCTCGATTCGTAGGCGAGGTCGAGGCCCTTCAGGCCGTCGAGCGCGACCTGCACGTCGCCCTCGGCGGCGTTCAGCACCGGATCGCGCGCGGTCTTCTGGTTGCAGCCGAGCGTCAGCGAATTGAGCGACAGCGGGTAGCTGTCGGGCACCGTCAACGCCTTCTCGACCAGCACGCCGAGCGCACGGGCCTCGAGTCGCGACAGGCTGCGCAGCGACATCGACGCCTCTGCGCGCTCGGCTCAGATCGCGTAGCCGTCGTCGGCCTGGACGACGGCACCGTTGACGAAGTGGCTCTCGTTCGCGCACAGCATCATCAGCACCGCATCGAGGTCTTCCGGCTTGCCGATGCGCTTGCGCGGCATCATGTCGATCAGGCGCTTGCCCTGGTCGGTCTGCCACTGGTGGTGATTGATCTCGGTGTCGATGTAGCCCGGGCAGATCGCATTGACGTTGATGCCGTAGCGGCCCCATTCGAGCGCCATCGCGCGGGTCATGTGGATCAGCGCCGCCTTGCTCATGCAGTAGACGCCGATCTGGCCGAACACCCGCACGCCGGCCATCGATGCGATGTTGACGATGCGCCCGCCGGTGAACGTGCCGGGCGCCGCGCCCTTGGCCCGCGCCAGCATCCGCTTGCCGACTTCCTGGGCCACGAAGAATGCGCCCTTGGTGTTGGTGTCGAACACGTAGTCGTAGTCTTCCGGCGTGACCTCGGTCAGCTTCTGGGTCGTCGCGACGCCGGAGTTGTTGACGAGGATGTCGATCGTGCCCATCTCGGTCTCGGTGTGGGCGACTGCGGCCTTGATGCTGTCGTGGTCGGTGACGTCGAGCGCGACCACATGGGCGTCGCCGCCCTCGGCCTCGATCTCGGCACGCAACGTCTTCAGCCGCTCGACCCGGCGGCCGGCCAATGCGACGCCGGCGCCGGCTTTCGCCAGGATGCGCGCGAACTGCGCGCCGAGGCCGCTCGATGCGCCGGTGACGAGCGCGACACGACCCGACAAATCGATGTTGTAGCTCACCCGATCGCTCCTTCCTCTTGCGCGAGGACGATAGCACGCAGCGCTTTGCGAAGGCCCCTTGCGAGGCCGGCTCGCCCGCATCGTGTGCGCGGAATGACGCCCGTAGAATCGTTCGCCGACGCTGCCGGAAAACATCCATGACATCCGAAGAAATACTGGCCCAGTACGGACCCCGCGAAGCCATGGAGTACGACGTCGTGGTGGTCGGCGCCGGCCCGGCCGGACTGGCGACGGCGATTCGTCTGAAGCAGCTCGCCGCGGCCGACGCCAAGGAGGTCTCGGTCGTCGTCCTCGAGAAGGGGTCGGAGCCGGGCGCGCACATCCTGAGCGGCGCCATCATGGACCCGGGCGCGCTGACCGAATTGCTGCCCGACTGGAAGGCGCTCGGTGCGCCGCTGAACCAGCCGGTGACCGCCGATCGCTTTCTGTTCCTGACCGAGACCGGCGCGAAGGCGACGCCCGATTTCTTCCTGCCCGACTGCTTCAAGAACCACGGCAACTACATCATCAGTCTCGGCAACGTCGTGCGCTGGATGGCGCAGCAGGCCGAAGGCCTCGGCGTCGAGATCTTCCCCGGGTTTCCC
>Ga0207645_10004611_pt1 | contig 10157 bp, 9 predicted proteins | sample KBSM53metaG_FD_184331 | JGI IMG/M metagenome (GOLD analysis project Ga0207645, IMG submission 184331) | Miscanthus rhizosphere microbial communities from Kellogg Biological Station, Michigan, USA - KBS M5-3 metaG (SPAdes) (version 2) | ecosystem: Host-associated > Plants > Roots > Rhizosphere >...
TCGGTGTAATCGTCCTCCGCTTCACGCATCCGAAGCTCACGCGGCCGTATCGAGTTTGGGGCTATCCGCTCCCGCCGATTCTGTTCTCGATAATCACAATTTGGATGATGTTTTATCTGTTGCGCTGGCATAGCGGAGAGTCCCTGGCTGGCCTCGGTACGGCGCTCTTCGGTTTGCTGCTCTATTTTTGCGTCGGAAAACGCCTCGGTCGCTCCGCATGAACAAGAAATCTTTAAAAACAGTCACCACGGCTGTATTGTCGATCCTGGCAGGAGCGCTCCCCGTTTACGCACAAGAGAATCCGGAGGTTGCGCCTCGCGCACTTCCCGTAGTTGCCGGGCCGAATGACGTTGCACGCTTCCTCGCCGGAATGCCGGTGCGGCCGGAATCTCCACTCGCGCCGCTTACTCGCAACCCGGCATGGCAGGAACACTCCGCCTACTTTGAAAGAGAGTTTTCAAAACTCACTGTGCGCCAACTCCAAAAACTGCACGCCTGGGAGGACGTTGCTCTTCCGGAGGCGACGCAACCAATTCCGGTCGCATTTTATATGTTCAGCGGCCCCGATTTCCTCTACGTGGATCAATTTTTTCCGAGGGCCGCGGTCTATGTCCTTTGCGGGAAAGAATCGATGGGGCCGCCACCCGATCCTCTGCGCATCGCAAACCTCTCCGGCGCGCTAGGGAACCTGGAGAACGCGATGAAGTCCTCGCTAAGCACGACCTATTTCATCACCAAAGACATGAAAATCGATCTGCACGAGCAGAATCTAAATGGCGTCCTGCCTATTCTCTACGCTTTCATCGCGCGCGCCGATAAATCGATCACCAATGTGACGTTCGGATCTTTGAACGGCAGCGGCACCTTCCAGGAAGGCGCGCGAGGCAGCATTCCCGGAGTGCGGATCCGTTATACCGACAACCACACGGGCGATTCACAAACGCTGTACTACTTCACGACCGATATCTCCGACGGCGGAATCAAATCCACTCCAGGCTTTCTGAAATTTTGCGAGCGATTTGGCGCCGGCTCAAGTTTTCTCAAATCTTCATCGTATCTGATGTTCGAGGAGGGCTTCGCCACTATTCGCAATTTCATTCTCACGCACAGCAACAGAATTGTGCAGGACGACTCCGGAATCCCCCTGGCATACTTCGACCCGGGCAAGTGGAATCTGCGCCTGTTTGGCAATTACCTCGGTCCGATCGAGCTCTTCAAACAACATTTTCAGCCGAAGCTTCAGGAACTTTTCGCGCAAAATAATCCAGCACCGCTCGATTTCGGATTCGGCTATCGCTGGAACTCCAAGGAAGCCAATTTAATTGTAGCCGAACGCAAATAACGTCCGATCGGGATGAGAGAGCGCGAATCGCTTTGGCAGGCGCTAGAACCTTCGGAACCAGGAATAGGGAAAGACGTCTCCCGGACAATCCGTCGGCCACCGCGGCGGATTCATTTCACGATGCGGCTTCACAATAATGCTGCGCATGCCAACCTTCCCGCAGCGCTCTCGCAGGTAGCGAATTAGTTCTTCGCAGGATTCGAGCTGCGCGCGGGTAGGCTGGTCGCGATTAAAGTCTCCCACCAGGCAAATTCCGAGCGAGATGTTGTTCAAATAATCGCTGTGCACATGCCCGCCATTGATTTGGCGCCGCCAGCGATCGCCCACTTCAATCTGGCCGTTTCCGGTTGATGTCCCGTTGCCGATTACGAAATGATAAGCGAGCCCGTTCGGCATCCGCCGGACATGCCGGTGATAATAATCGAATGCGCGTGCGTTTCCCTGTCGTGTTCCACTGTTGTGCACCACGATAAATTGCCAGCGACGCCGCTTTACCGGTGCCCGGCGAATTTCTTCGATAACTGACCTCGTAAGATAACGATATTCTCTTGGACGGCCCAGCGACCATGGCCAAAAACCTCTGCGGGCTGGCGGTGATGGAGGCGGTTCAAGCCCCTGGTCTTCCTCGATACCTGATTTCTCGATTACAACTTGTGCTCGCTCCTCCGCAGGAACAGCGCCCGGAACTTTTGCCTGCGGCGATCGCGCTGGAGTTGGAACCGCAACCGCCCGCGGTGGCGGCGGACTCGAATCCTCAGGTTGTTCCGCAGGTTTTTCTGGAGCCGGCGTTGGAGTCTTTTCCGGCTTTGGCTTTGCTTTTTTTCCGGTTGATTTCCCCTTCGCAGCTTTTTTGCCTCCTGATACGCTTTTCTTTTGCGATGTTTTCTTCGCACCCTTCGGCTTTGGCGTTGGGCTGGGAGACTTTTTCGACTTCTTTGAAGCAACAGTCGACTCAGGCGTTTCCGTCGGTTTTGGCCTTGGTGTCCCCTCATCTTCCTCACCAGACTCTTTCGCCTTGTTGCTATGCGATGATTCTTTTTGCGTTGCCGGCGTATCGGTTTTGTCGCTCGACTCTTTTGTTGCCAGCGTTGCCTTGGGGATGGGACTCGGTGATTTCCCGGGTGTCGGGGACGCACTCCGTTTCTTCGTCGATTTGCTTTCCGCACGTTTGGTTTTGGCAACCGGCTTTGGTGATATCTTCGGGGTTGGGGATGAAGAAGCGTGCGTCTCGTTTTGGCTTTTTCCGGATTCGTCGCCTGATTTTTCCTCGTTGCTCACTTGCCCGCGAAGGAGAGTGCCGGCGATTGCACCGAGAGCGAATGCAGTTGCGAGCCAAAGGCGAAAGCGCACCACTGCGACTGAGCGTAACAGAACACGCGACCCGATCAACGGAATCGCGGAAAAAAGTTAAAGAGTTACAAAGGCTGATCCTTTTAAACGTTGTAACCTTTTAACTTTTTTGCTCTCTCCGTCCGAAGTCACGCTCCCTGCGCAGCAGGAGCAGGCGCTCGCGACGTAGCTTCGCGCATCCGTTCGCGTTCGCGACGAAGAATGGCGTTCAATTTGCCGCCGAGAAGCAGGAGCAAACAGGTCAGATACATCCAGGTAAGAAGCACAATGATCGATGCCAGCGCGAGATAAGTCGGGTTGTAGCGATCGTATCTCGCCACGTAATATTGAAAGAGCTTGGTCGCGAGGATCCAGCCGATGGCAAAGAAAATCGCCCCAGGCAACGCCTGGCGGACGGTCAAGTAATTCTCTGGCGTCAGAAGATAAAGGGCCAATGCGAGAAAGACGAGCGCCACGAAGATGAACGGCAAATTCAAATACGTAATCCACGCTTGCAGTGGGACCGCAAGCTGCAAATTGACTTCTGCAAGGCCGGCGAGTTTTTCGCCGAAGACGATAGCGTTAAAGGAAAACAGGAGGACAATGCCAAACCAGAAAAGCATGAAAAACGAGATGATATATTTCGACCACCAATGCCGATCTTCCCGCACGCCGTGGGTATGGCTTAATGCCCGGGAAATCGTGGCGATAAAAACAGTGCCAAAATAGATTCCGAGGACGATGCCGGCATTGGCGAGGAGACCACTCGATCCTGTCACTACTACGCTGGCCATCGCGGTATCGAGAATGTCTTGCACCTTCGGGTCCGGAGGCATGAAGCTTTGCAAGATAACGAACATTTGGTGCAGTTTCGCCGGATCAGTGCCGAAGAGACCGAGCAGGTGCCAGAGAAAAAGCAGCACCGGCGCGAGCGCATAAAGGAGCAGATACGCCATCTGGGCAGCCAGCCCCGCCGTCTCATCGAAAGCGGTTTCCCAGATCAGGCGGCGCCCAACGCGCCAAATAAATCTGAGATATTTCATCCCCGGCGAGAGTTTACTTTGCCGGGCACAAATATCCATTAAACTTCGTCCGCTTCTTCCCCGCTGATCATCTGACGAGTGTGAAAAAAAGAATCCTCATCCTAACCGCCGGCTTTGGAGAGGGTCACAACAGCGCGGCCCGCGGCGTCCGTGACGGACTGGCGCGTGTTGCCCCTTCCGGCGTCGAGATCAAATTGCGAGACTTGTTTCCTGAGGCTTACGGTGCGTTCAATGAAGTTGTCCGCCGCACGTATCTGGCGGTCATCAACCGTTGTCCCAGGTCATGGGGTTACGTCTATCGTTGGCTCGATAGCATTACCAACTTCGATAAACGATTTGAACGCTTCTCGCGACTGAAACAGCATTTCACGCATCTGATAGAGGGTTTCCAACCGAACATAATTGTCTCCACTTTCCCGCCCTACCCGTACTTGCTTCGCCAAATCTTAGGAACCGATCACGGCTGCAAAAGCGTGGTCGTTATCACCGATTCAATTACCGTGAACGCCATTTGGTACCGATGCGATGCCGACTATTTCCTCGCGCCCAATGAACAGAGTGCTGCCGTCGTGCGCGCGGGAGGTGTCGCGCCGGAGAAAATCAGAACATTCGGATTTCCGGTGAGCCCAAAATTTGCCGATTTAACACAGGATCGACCGCTGCGGCCCCGCAATTCTGGCGCCCGCGTTCTGTTTATGATCCATGCTGCCACGCGCGGTGCACCGGAACTCGTGCGGCATCTGGCTGGCCTTGAGATCGATCTTACAGTGACGATCGGTCGCGTCGAAAAACTTCGGCCGGCGATTGAAAGGGCGGCAGGCGATAACAAGACGAGGATTGTCGGTTGGACCGACGATCTTCCGCAAATGCTTCACGACAGCCATGTGCTCATTGGTAAAGCCGGAGGTGCAACCGTGCAGGAAACGATCGCAGCCGGTTGTCCGATGATTATTAATCACGTCGTCTCCGGTCAGGAAGAAGGCAATGCGCGGCTAATCGGCGAAACGAACTCGGGTGTGATCGCGCATTCGCCTGCTGAAGTCGTCACCCAAGTTCAACGTGCGTTTGCGGATGATGCAAAACAATGGCGCGAATGGGCCACAAACATCAGCCGCTTGAGCAGACCACGAGCCTCGCTCGATATCGCCGAATTCCTGATGTCGTTGTAGTCACATCCCAATCCGCCTGGTTGGGTTTGGAAACCCTGAATGGGCACGAATTGACACGAATAATTAGTGTTCATTGGTGTTTATTCGCGGTTAGCAGACCAAATTTCTTCGCCCCGGGTAAACGTTCGCAGTACTTCCAACTCTGGAGAGAGAACAACAAAATCTGCATCGGCTCCGACTGCCAGGTGACCTTTCGTTTCCAGACCAATTGCGCGCGCGGGATTTGCGGTCGCCATTGTGATCGTCTCGTGCAGCGGAACATCGACGTCTCTGACCATTGTGCGGACGAGATCGATCATGCGCGAGGCGCTGCCTGCCAGTGCTGAACGGTCGGCGAGCAAAGAAACGCCGCCTTCTACAACGCAATCTTTGCCGAAAAGCGAAAAGCGAGATCCGTCGGGCAGTCCCGCGCCCGCAGTTGCATCGGTCACGAGACAAATTCCGGCAGCACCTTTCGCGCGATACAACATTTTCATCAACGTCGCAGAAACGTGATGACCGTCCGCAATCAGTTCGCAACTGATCTCCGGCTCGCTTAAGGCAAATTCCAGCAAGCCGCCGACCCGATAGATTCCGCGGCGGCGCGCTGATGACATGCAATTAAATGTATGCGTCACACTGCGCATGCCGCGCTGGAAACCGCGTCGAGCGTCCTCATCCCATGCGTCGCTATGGCCGCCGCTCACGCTGATTTCGTGTCGGTGAAAATTTTCGATCGCTTCAAGCGCACCGGGCAACTCCGGCGCCATCGTCACGCGTTTGATTACATCCGCGTGCTCGAGCAACTGCTGCACACCTGCCGGTGACGGCTCCTGAATAAATTCCGCCCGTTGTGCTCCGCACTTCGCCTTTGAAATGAACGGCCCTTCCACGTGAACACCTGCAATCCCGTCATTGGAAGATCGACAATCTCGAACCGCGTTCAGAACCTCAAGGAGTTTGTCCATCGGTGCCGTCCCTGTGGTGAGCAATAACGACGTCGTGCCGCCACTGGCATGAAAATCGCAAATGGCGCGGAATGCGTCCGTCGAGGCTTCCATGGTGTCGCGTCCAGTCGCGCCGTGGACATGGAGATCGACGAAACCGGGCGCGAGATAGTTTCCCTGGAGATCGATAATCTCAGTCGGTGGCGGATGTGTTTGCTCGCGAATTGCCGTAATTTTCCCCTCTGTCGCGACAACCTCGAGGCCATCGCGAATTTCGTCAGGAAGAATCAAACGCGCATTGGTTAGGATCATTCTTCGTCGCTCAACGTTGAATGCTCAACCCGCCTTCGCAAGGCCGATGGAATTGCCTTTAGGCATTGGCGAGTCCATTATCTTCGTTGCGATGGATTTCGAATACGACGCCGTAATCGTCGGCGGCGCCTTTTCCGGCGCCGCGACGGCGCTGATGCTTAAACGCAAACGGCCGGGAGCACGGGTGCTCATCATCGAAAAAACGACTGAATTCGACCGCAAGGTTGGGGAATCGACCACTGAAGTGAGCAGTTGCTATATGACACGGATCTTGGGTCTGACCCACTATCTAGGTCACCATCAACTCGCAAAACAGGGGCTGCGCCTATGGTTTTCGAACCGGCCCGATCAGCCCTTTGAAGATTGCGTCGAAATCGGTACGCGTTATCAGAGTCGATTGCCGGGCTTTCAGCTGGACCGGGCAAAGCTCGATTCACATTTGCTCGATCTGGCGGTGCAAGCCGGTTGCGCGCTCTGGCGTCCGGCCAAGGTGACAAACTGCGAAGTGAACAACGGGGATGGTCAAAGGCTTAACGCCGTCGTCGATGGCAGCGAACTCACGACAACGTGCCGTTGGATTGTCGATGCGACCGGGCGCGCGGCCATGCTCGCCCGGAAACTGGGACATTTTCGTCCGAACCCCGAACACCCCATCAATGCGGTCTGGGCGCGCTTCCACGGCGTTAAAGAGTGGGACAGCTATGACTGGCGAGAGCGCTTTCCGGTTTATGCTAATCGTTGTCGCACCGGTCGCGAGTGGGCCACGAACCATCTGTTCGGCCGCGGCTGGTGGGTTTGGATTATTCCTTTGCGCGGGGGTGACGTCAGTGCCGGCATTGTGTATGACAGCCGGATCTTCAAACTGCCGGGAGGCCCGAATCTCGCCCAACGATTGCATGCGCACATTCTCGGTCATCCCGTCGGTTGTGAAATTTTTGGCGCGGCAAAGGCGATCGAAGGCGACGTGCACGCCTTGTCGATGCTGCCATATCACAGTGAGAAAGTCTGCGGCAACGGTTGGGCCGCAGTGGGCGACGCGGCCGGTTTTATCGATCCGCTTTACAGTCCGGGTCTCGATTTTTGTTCTTATACATCCTACTACGTCGCCGATTTACTGGCGCGCAGTTTAGCCGGGGAAGACGTGGAGGAACGGCTTCAGAATTACAACCGCCAATTTCCGATCACCTACCGTTACTGGTTCGAGACGTTGTATAAGGACAAATATTACTACATGGGAGACGCCGATCTGATGTCGGCCGCGCTTCTGCTGGATGTGAGCAGTTATTATATCGGCCTGGTCGGGGCGGTTTATCGCGACCCAGAGTACGAATTCCTTAATCTTCCTTTCAGCGGCGTCGGCGGGAGACTGGCCCGAAGCGCGATGAGTTTTTATAATCGACGTCTTGTCGCTTTGGCGAAGCGGCGTTGGGCGACCGGCTACTATGGCAAGAGAAATGCCGGCTGGCGCGAATTGTACGACGGGTTTACTCCAGATACTCGGCTTTGGAAACGAATTTGGCTAGGGCTGCGCCGTTGGTGGAAATGTGAGCTAATCAATCTGGGATTGATGCTTCACTGGCGAGCAACAGCCCCCGCAAGCCAGCACGCGGCAACCGCTCCGACTGAAGCCTGGTAGGGCGTCCGGTACCTGCCGGTCCGGGCGCGTCGACTCTCGGGACGGCGCAAATACCGACACCAGCGCCTGATTTCATCTCCTATTCGTATTCTTACTCCTACTCCGCTCTTTCCTTCCACTACGGATTGAGCAATCCCCCGTACCACCGCAGAAAAAGATCGCCAAAAAATATCCAGCTGACTGCGCCGAACGCGAGATAAGGTCCGAACGGCAGCTTTGCCGACCAGACCCGCTTCCCTAGGATGAGCGTGATCAAGCCGATAGCCGAACCGAGAAGCGATCCGGCAAAAAGACTGAACAACACCGCGCGCCATCCGAGGAATGCGCCGATCGCCGCGAGAAATTTCAAGTCGCCGCGTCCCATCGCTTCGCGCGGGATCACCAACCGGCGCGCGACGCCTGAAATCTGCGTCACGTGATCGAGCTCCAGCACGTTTCCTTCCACAGCGACCCGATCGTAATGAAAATCCAAGGTCACTCCGGCATAACTATGATTGTCGATCTTCACCTCGTCGCAATCGAGTAAGAGGCGGTCTTTCTCGCGCGCGAAATGATCGCTCCACAAGCTCTGTTCGCTCCCCACTACGAAATCGGCATCGTCGTCGCGTTTTGTCCATGTGAATGGCGTCGGAGCATCGAAACGAATCTTTTTCCGTCCAAAGGCGATTTTGCCCGCTTCAAGAACGATCAAAAGGATCACGTAGCCGAGGGCAGCGCCAAGGACGGAGCGAACGCCGGCAGCCAAGCGCGAATTCGCTTCCATCAAAGCCGGTACAGTCACGCTGGCGACGATTCCCGCGATGATCCCCCCGATGGTCACCTGGTCTGGAATGATGAAATGCTCGAAATCGATAAATGTCCCCACGATGAGCAGCGAAACGAGAAGCCAGTAGGCGATCGCCACTTGCCACGGGAAGCGTTGCCAGATCGCGAGGAAAAACAGCGCTGTGAGCAATTCCACGCCAAAATAGCGAAAAGCGATCTTGCTGCCGCAATTTGCGCAGCGGCCGCGGAGCAAAAGCCAACTAATTAATGGCAGATTTTGACGCCATTGGATCGGTGCCTTGCAAGCCGGGCAGAAAGAGCGGCGCGGCTTGTTAATCGAAAGATCGACAGGCAAACGGTAAATGCAGACGTTTAAAAACGAGCCGACGGCGGCACCGAGGACAAATGCGAACGCACGGAAGAGAAACTCGTGGATGGATGATAACGCAATCAAATCTCCGAGCAGCGTAATGTTTGTGTATGTTGAGTCCAATCTTTAGGCGGCGGTGGACGTGAAGTTCCTTGCAAGCGCAGCGCTAGTCTGCGCGAGACAGAACATTAGCGGCGCGGTGATCCCTCCGGCCAAGCGTTAACCTTGGCCCGCCAAAGCATCAATCGCTTTCCATTCTGCCGGAGTTAATTTGATCTTCGCCGCCGCGACGTTTTCTTCCAGGTGCGTGATGGACGACGTGCCTGGAATCGGCAGCATCACATCCGATCGCTGTAGAAGCCAGGCAAGGGCGACTTGGATAACGCTCACGCCGTGAGCTCTGGCCGCTGTCTCCAGCGCATTCACAGGTTTCAACCCCCTGCCGCCACCGATCGGAAACCACGGCATAAACCCGAGGCCCTCCTTCTCGCAATACACCAAAACTTTTTCCGATTTGCGATCCTCAATGTTGTACTCGTTTTGGACGCTCACGATCGGAAGAATCTTGCGCGCCCGGTCGATTTCCTCCGTGCTCACGTTTGATAATCCCACGTGGCGAATCTTCCCTGCATCCTGCATTTCTTTAAGCGCGCCGAGCGATTGCTCGATAGGCACTTTCCGGTCAACGGTGTGCAATTGATACAAATCGATCCGCTCGACACGTAGTCGCTTTAAACTGCCCTCGACAGCTTGTTTGAGATGCTCAGGTTGCCCGTTTGGCACCCACTGACCGGGTCCAGGCCGGGTTAGACCACCCTTCGTCGCGATCACGAGCCCGGCGGGATAAGGGTGAAGCGCCTCGGCGATCAGCATCTCGCTTATCTCCGGCCCATAAGCGTCGGCCGTGTCGATTAAATTCACGCCGAGCTCGACGGCGCGTCTCAGAACTTTGAGTGCGTTGTTTCGGTCAGCCGGCCAACCCCAAATGCCTTTGCCGGTAATGCGCATCGCGCCAAAGCCGAGGCGATTGACCGGAAGGTCGCCTCCCAGTTTCCAGTCGGAATTTGTCGCCAGGCCCGGCAGCGCCCCGGTTAAGGAATTCGCCCCGAAGATCGCGCCTGATTCCCCCGCCAAAAGAGTGGCTGTACTCGCCAGACTCATGCCAAGAAATGTTCGCCGGGTAACACCCGGATTTTGTTTTGGGTCCACAGATTCATGGGCCATGACGCGCAGGGGGTACGTTCACTGAAACCGCTGGCAACGCA
>Ga0207645_10004612_pt1 | contig 10153 bp, 9 predicted proteins | sample KBSM53metaG_FD_184331 | JGI IMG/M metagenome (GOLD analysis project Ga0207645, IMG submission 184331) | Miscanthus rhizosphere microbial communities from Kellogg Biological Station, Michigan, USA - KBS M5-3 metaG (SPAdes) (version 2) | ecosystem: Host-associated > Plants > Roots > Rhizosphere >...
CACGGATCGCACTCAAATACGACGCTTTTGTGATATCGTCGAGCGGCATCTCGATGTCTTTTGTGGGCGCCTGCATCGAGAACGAGCGCAACAACTGGCATAGCGGGGTCTGCGTTATGACATCAGCAAGGTGTTGCTCGAGCTCTGTTTGTCGCGCTGCCACATCGCCTGCAACGGCGCGGGTAACCGTGTCTAGCCCGTACCCATCAAGCCGTTTACATATTTGCGTGAATTGTAGGTAAGATACCTGCTTATCGGGCTCAAGCTCGACACTCAAATAGGCGCTATTTTTAGCCCACGGTGTTACGGCAAGGCCGTCGGGCAGGTCGTCGCCGGGCTGGCCGAAATAGCGCCAGGCAAGGATGTTGCCGACGCGTTCGATCTGCCGCTTTTCACCTTGGAAAGCGGCTCCCGTCATTGCGTTTTGAACGACTGTCCGTAGCTCCGGCAATTGCACTGCGGCTACCTCCGGCGAAGCGACGCTGGCGGCAGCAATGGCGAGCTGTTCGGGGGTATTTTCGGCAAATTCGGGCACCACTGGCGGCGCCAGCCGATTCGGATCACTCATTATTTTATATACTATACCATGAAACGTTATTAAAATCCACTCATCGAGGCCGGCGCAGTTTCCCGCCCCTTCGTTTTGTCACAGCCTAACATGCTATGGAGTCTCTTGCCGCGCCGTGTATCGATTAAATGATGCAAAGCCGATAGCCACCGTCACGCAGAGCAACAAGAGCGTAACCAGTCCTAAAACGGTGTAACCATTATAATACCCGAGGTGGGTAACGGTAACCGCAATGGTTATCGGTAAAATAATAGCAAACAGTTGCTCGCCAAAACCTATAAGCGATATGAGCACGGTTTTACGCGAAGTGCCCTTAAACGCCACCAGAAGATAGTGCTGGAACATAATACTCCTGAGTCGCCAGAAGCCCAGATTCAACAAGTTAGCAATAATTGCTACCCATAAATTACGCGTAATACCTATAATGACAAAAAATAAGCAGCAAATCGCGATATCCATATACACAAACGACTTAAACGACAATTTTTGGAGGTGATGCAACATAAAGCCACCGATCGCACCAATAAAACTGGAGGCGGCAAAGATCCAACCGATGTATTGGGGAGCCGTGCCGAGATCTTTCAGAATCAGGTTGGAGTAATCTGTTGGCGCCGAATATAACCCATATAGCAGGCCGATCGCCACGAACAGCACGATGGTGTCGGTATGTATGAATGAGCGCACCCCAGTTATAATTTGCTTGAGGTGGTTCGGGGCGTCTTTTTCTTTTTGGCCGCGCTCCGGTTCAACAAAAGCCCAAGCTATTGCTAAAAGCACCAGAAATGACAAGCTGCCTAATATAAAAGGCACCCGTGGATTGAGCGCATAGGTCATAGGAATTATACCGACGAGCACGATATTGCCGATAAGACCCTTTGACTGTGCACGGCCCATAACCCTAACGTAGTCTTTTATGTCACCCCAGCGTTCGAGGCAGTCATGTAACAAAGATTGGCCCGCACCGGAAGCAAATGCAGCTCCGGCTCCCGAAGCCGCACCGGCCAGCAATGCCCCTAAAAACGTAGGGAACATTGCAAACGTCAGCGAACTGACCATTGCAAGGGCGGCGCCGATCATAAGTGCCCTGCGGCGGGTGTAGTGGTCTGCAAAATATCCGGTTGGTATTTGTGAGAGCAGATTTACGACACCGGTGACCGTGCCCACAACACCGACTTGAACCACGGACAAGTGCCCAAAATCCACCAAATAAATAGCCGTTACCGGCAAAAAGACACGCTTATTAAATATCTTGTACCAGCCGTACAGACGGATATTTTTTTGTAATGCAGGGTGGGCAATTGCAGTGTTCATGGTGTTCATAATGGACGACTGGGGTATGGTACAATCCCCGTATGACTGATCAGGAAGCAACGCAAATTGTTGCTACGAAAAAACCTTCACTGCTCTATATTACCGGCAAAACTTCTACGGGCAAAACGACCTTTGCGATGGAACTTAGTAAACGCTATGGGTATCACATAGTTGTTTTAGATGAAGTTGTCAAAGAGGCTATAATACAGCCGCTTAAACTTGAAAATAAACAAGGTGATGTTTTTGTGAGCGTATACAGAATGAACGATCGCCCGGAATGGATTGACCGATTTGTTATGGCCGTCCGCGCACGTATCGAACAGTATGTTTCGCAGGGCGTGCCCGTGCTTATTGAAGGTGCGCTGGCCAATACCGACACAATTGCGCGTATTTTTGCCGGTTATCCCGACGCGCAAGTGCTCTATTTCCACCCCAAAGCCGAGCATTCCCGGTACGCCCAAAACTTACAGAAACGTTTTATGGGCACGAACGCGACCGATCGCAACGGCTTGCCGAACGGCTTTTGGAAACATATCCCTTCCGAAGCTTTTACGCAGTTTTGCGCCGATCGTGTCATAACACCGGAATTACAGCAGGCTATTGACGCGTATTGCCGCGAATCCACAAAAGAATCGCACCAGCGTTTGGCGATGTTCAGGCAACACCTATCCGACCTGCATGTGGTCGAAATCTAAAATAATTCAAAGCTAAAAAGGATTACGGAACAGGCGCCAGAAGAGGCTCGGCTTGCCAATGGGTCGCTCAAGGACGAGCCGGCTCGTCGTTTTGTTTGATCCGGCCAGGACGGTGACGCTGCCGACCTCGGCGTTTTTGGTTTGTGGCGCGGTAATAGCTTTGGCGGTTATGGTTGGGGTGATGGTTTTGCCGTTCCAGACGGTGGTGGCAACGTCTTCAGGCGAAATAGCGTGTACCGTGCCGCCCCAAGGGACTTGATAACTGGCGACGGTTTGCCCGGCACGTACGAATGTCTGCACGCTGAAGTTACGCTGTGCCGAGGCAAGGAGCGGCAATGACGACGAAAGCGCATCGCCCAGATCCGCCGCACCCATAACAGCTCCTACGATAGTGACCGTGTGGTTCGAAACCGGCGTGTAGTTGGCAGCGAACAGGAAGCAACCGCCAGCCTGGTCGGTGTTGCCGGTTTTGATGCCGACGATGCCTTTTTGGCCCAATGGCGCATTCACATTGTGGACAGCGCCGATCACCGGTAGGTTGGCTTGCGGCTGGGAAACGACTTGTGCGAGCACCGGATTTTTCATGGCGGCGAGGCCGAGTTTTACAAGATCACTTGGCGTACTCACGGTGCCGGGCAAAAAGCCACTGGCATCATCGGCGATAGTCGTGTGCGTCAGGCCGAGCCGCTTGACCATCTGGTTGGCATATTCGGTGTAGCTAGGCACTGAACCGAACACCCATGTGGCGACCGAGTCCGCAATGTTGTTGGCGCTCGGGAGCATGAGGGCTTGCAAAATCTGGTATTCCGTCAGGTCTTCGCCGATCGTTACCGGTATACGTGAACCGTCTTGGGCGGCATATTTTTGATAGAGCGCAACATCGCTTGCGCCGATGGTCATCGACGGGCCTTGCTGGCCAAGGTTGAGTGGTTTTTGCTCAAGAAGGGCCATGGCGGTAACGACTTTAGCAATACTCGCGGTAGGAAGCGGCGTTTCAGGGCCATGGGTATCGAGCAGTCCGAACCCTTGCGCGCCGATGGCCGCCTCGCCGCGAGCCGGCCAGGTAAGATTTGCGGCCTCTGTTGCCGCCGGGGTAATGTCGGCCTTGGTAGCTGCGACTGAGGGGAGGGGCTTCACCAAATTAACAGCGCCCGTGGCAATAAAACAGAAGGCAAGCGCAATAACTACGTACCGTATAGGGTGGCGTTTTGGCTGGGTATGACGGTGATAGCGCGGATTCATCACTACCATAATACAGGCTTTTCGCGCGGGTTGCTGTAGATTTGCCCGGTAATTTTTATGCTTCTGATACCACTTTTGAAAGCGGTGTTTTAAAGTGGCATCTTACTGTATACTGAGAACACAGATATAAGGAGTCATAAGATGATGGTATGGATTATTGTTGCAGTCGTCGTGGTGCTGATATTGGTTGTCGTGGCGATGTACAACAGTTTGGTGAAGTTAAACGTTCGGGCGCAAGAAGCCTGGAGCGATATCACGGTCCAGTTGAAGCGCCGACTCGATCTTATTCCGAACCTTGTTAACACCGTTCAGGGCTATGCTGCACACGAAAAGTCTGTACTTGAAGATGTTACCAAAGCTCGCACCCAGGCTATGAATGCTCAAGGCGTCGAAGAAACCGCGCAGGCTGAGAACCAGTTTAGCCAGACGTTGAAAAGCCTGTTCGCTGTCGCCGAAAATTACCCACAGCTTAAAGCAAGCGACAACTTCCGCGCACTGCAAGATGAACTGACTGATACCGAGGACAAAATCCAAGCTGCCCGCCGCTTTTATAACGGTGTTGTCCGCGACTTTAACACCAAGCGCAAAACCTTCCCGACCAACATGTTTGCGAACGCTTTGAACTTCAAGGCCGACAAGCCATTCTTTGAACTCGACGAAGCCGAGACCGCCAAGGCTGCAGCTCCTGTTAATGTCAAATTCTAGAGCAATCTATAGGTAAAAGACCCAGGTCCGATATACATGTACAGTCAAATTGCGAGTAACAAGCGAAAAACCGTATTCATCATGTTTTTCTTCATGGTGCTGGCTGGTGGTTTGGCATGGTTTTTCGGTGTGTATAGTGGCAGCCAAAGCTGGACGATCGCTGTACTCATCGGGGCGTTGTGCTATGCGGCTATCAGTTATTTTACCGGCAGTAAAATGTCGCTGGCGCTCAATGGCGCGCACGAAATCCAGAAGTCTGATAATCCACGGTTATGGCGTACGGTGGAAAACTTGGCGATCACCGATGGCTTGCCCATGCCGAAGGTGTACATCATTGACGATCCGGCGCCCAATGCCTTCGCGACCGGCCGGGACCCGAACCACTCTGCCGTATGCGCGACCACGGGCTTGCTCGACATCATGACCGATAACGAACTGCAAGGTGTTATGGCGCACGAAATGGGTCATGTCAAAAACTATGATATCCGGGTCAGTATGGTCGCCTTCGCGCTGTCGGCGGTGATCTCGATTATCGCCGATATTATTTTGCGCATGACGTGGTTCCGCAGCGGTGACCGCGAAAATAACAACCAGGTCGTTATGATTCTTGGCATCATCGCGGCGATCATCGCTCCCATTGTTGCCACGATGATCCAGCTGGCCATTTCCCGCAAGCGTGAATACTTGGCTGACGCCACCGGGGCACTCACCACACGCTACCCTGAAGGCCTGGCGAGCGCCCTCGAAAAAATCGCACAAACCGGCAGCACTATGCGGCGCCAAAACACGTCGACGGCGCATTTCTTCTTTGCGAATCCTTTGAAAGGCGGCAGTTTTATGGGCTTGTTCAGCACGCATCCGCCAATCGAGCAGCGCATCGCGCGCCTTCGCGACATGGGGACGCGCGCGTAATGGCCGCGAAGCCTGCCAAAAAACCCGCCAAAACATCTGGCAAAAGCCGCACGGTACAAGTCGCCAAAAAACCGCTCGCGCGCAAACTCAAAACACCGAGATATCGCAGTTTCCATTTGCAGAAACGCATCAAAGCTACTACGCCGAAACTTCCCAATGTGTGGCGCTTGTTCGGTACCGCCATCGCTACGCTCTGGAACAAGAAGAAATTATTCGGGCTTATTATTTTGATCTACGGGCTACTCAATGTCATATTTGTAACCGGGATCAACGCCGGTGGCAGCATAAGCGGCCTCAAAAATAGCTTGCAGCAGGTGACCAATGGGAGTCTCGATACCGGTACGGCATTGTTTGCCTATATGCTTGGTAACACCGGTAGCGCCACCGGAAATGGCGCCGGATACCAGGTTATTTTGACCATCTTCGGTAGCCTCGCCCTTATTTGGGCGTTGCGCCAGGTGTATAACAAAAATGATATTACGGCGCGCGATGCATATTACCAGGGTATGCGACCTTTTGTTCCGGTGTTGCTGGTTCTGGCTGCGATCGGTCTGCAATTGTTGCCGTTACTTTTCGGGGCGATTTTGTACTCGACGGCAGTCGGTGGCGGTATTGCGGTATTTTTGGTAGAAAAAATTATGTGGGGCGTTTTGTTCGCGCTGTTGGTGCTGTTGTCACTGTATCTGTTGTGTTCGTCACTGTTTGCAATTTACATCGCGACTTTGCCCGATATGACGCCGCTCCGTGCGCTGCGCTCGGCACGGCGGCTGGTGGCACATCGCCGATGGACGGTTATCCGTAAAATTTTGTTTATTCCTATCATCTTTTTGCTCGTTGCCGCAGTGGTCATGATACCGGTTATCCTGTTCCTGACGCCCATCGCCCCGTGGATGATGTTCGCGTTAAGTACGGTGGCGCTGGCAGTTTTCCATAGTTATATGTACGCACTATACAAGGCACTTTTATGACGAAATACACCAAAGCAAAAGCCGCAGAGCGCATAAAAAAGCTCCGCGATATAATTAACGACTACCGCTACCACTACCATGTACTCGACGAATCGATAATGAGCGAAGGTGCAGCCGATTCGCTCAAGCACGAACTGACGCAGCTCGAAACGGAATTTCCTGAGCTCATCACCCCGGATAGTCCGACGCAACGGGTTGCCGGCCAGCCGCTGCCCGGTTTCAAGCAAGTGCGCCACCAAACGCGCATGATCAGCCTCAACGACGTCTTCGGCCGCGATGAAATCACCGCTTGGATCACGCGCACCAAAAAATTATTACCCGATCAGCCATTGGAATATTTCGTTGACATCAAAATGGATGGATTCGCGTGTTCGCTGGTGTATCAAGACGGCGTTTTTACCCAGGCCGTCACGCGTGGTGACAGCTTTGTGGGCGAAGACGTAACGACCAACATCGCGACTATCGAGAGCGTGCCGTACCATTTGCGTGGGGTAAAAGGCTACGAAAAATTCCTCGAAGGGCGCACCGAAATCCGCGGCGAAGTGATCATGTACAAAAAAGATTTCGAAGCTTTAAACGCGCGCCGCCAGGCAGAGGGCAAGCCGCTGTTTGCGAATCCACGTAACTCCGCCGCCGGCACTATCCGGCAGCTTGATCCGAAACTGGCTGCAGCGCGGCCGCTCCGGTTCCGCGCCTATGATTTACTCCGGGACGACGCACAAGACGTGCCGACAAACTCCTACGCCTACGAAACCTTGCGCACGCTCGGCTTTGCGGCAAACCGCGAGGCGACGGTATTCAAAACGCTTGATGAAATCATGCAATTTGCCGATACGTGGGACACGAAACGTCACGAACTGCCTTTTAACACCGATGGTTTGGTAATAAAACTTAACGATCGCGCACAAATCGCCCGACTCGGCATGGTGGGTAAGGCGCCGCGTGGTGCGGTAGCTTACAAATACGCCGCCGAGGAAGCGACCACTATCGTGCGGGATATCGTGCTGAGCATTGGCCGCACGGGCGCGGCGACACCGGTCGCGGTATTTGATCCGGTGGTGGTTGCCGGTACCACCGTCCAACACGCTAGCCTGCACAATGCTGACGAAATTGAACGCAAAGACATTCGCGTCGGCGACACGGTGGTTATTTTTAAGGCCGGCGATATTATTCCGCAGGTACTTCGCGTGTTGCCGGAGCTGCGTCCCAAAAAGTCGCACAAGTTCGACATGGAACATGAGTTAGCGCGCCAATATCCTGAGCTTTCGTTTGTTCGTCCCGAAGGTGAGGCAGTGTACCGCGTCAAAGGCGCCACGGCAAAATTACTCCTTAAACAGGCACTGGAGCACTACGCTTCAAAGGGCGCGCTCGATATCGATACCTTGGGCGAGAAAAATGTCACTGCACTGGTAGATGCGCAGTTGGTACACGATCTGGCCGACATCTACCAGCTTACCAAAGCGCAGGTTATGGAGCTGGAACGCTTCGCCGAAATCTCGGCCGGCAAGTTGGTCGACGCAATTCAGGACGCGAAAAAGCCGGAATTGCCGCGGTTTATATATGGTTTAGGTATTCGTCATGTTGGTTCGCAAACGGCGATCGACCTGGCCGAACACTTTACGTCACTCGAAAAATTACAGCTCGCAACCATCGATGATTTGTTGCAGGTTGAGGGCATCGGCGATGTTGTCGCTGAATCGATCCTTGGTTGGTTCGCCGACGAAGACAACCAAAAACTCATCGAAAAGTTCAAAACGTTAGGCGTCGAACCACAATATGAATCGCACGCCAACGGCCCCTTACATGGCAAAAGTTTTGTAATCACCGGTACCCTCGAAACAATGAGCCGCGACGAAGCCGCCGAAAAAATCCGCAAGCTTGGGGGCACGTTCCAAACCACGGTCGCTACCGACACGACGTACCTGGTCGTCGGAAAAAATGTCGGTGCCAGCAAGCTCAAAAAAGCCGAAAAACTCGGTACCAAACAGATCAGCGAAGCCGATTTACAGGCGATGTTATAAGGGGTGATGTTATGATGGATCTCGTCTTTGTTACTGGTAATCAAGCTAAGGCCGATTATCTGGCGCAGTGGCTTGGGCGCGTTGTTGAGCATCAAAAAGTCGATATCGACGAAATCCAGTCGCTCGACCCGATCCGCGTACTGCAAGAAAAAGCGCGAAGCGCCTACGAAATAGTACAGCGCCCGGTTTTGGTCGAGGACGTGTCGCTCACCTTTACCGCCATGGGCCATTTGCCCGGCACGCTTATAAAATGGTTTTTAGAGGAGTTGGGCGTGGAAAAGCTCGCCAGTTTAGCCCAAAAGCTACCCGACCAACACGCCGTCGCTTCGATAACCTATGGCATTTTTGACGGCCTGAAGTTGGTCACTTTTTCGGGCGAGGCCAAAGGAGTTATCGTACCAAAACCACGCGGCAAAAGCTTTGGCTGGAACACTATTTTTATGCCCGATGGCTTCACCAAAACCTACGCCGAAATGACGCCCGAAGAATTTCATACACACAGTCACCGCGGCATCGCGCTTCGCAAGATGCAGACCTACTTAAAAACATTGGAGTAAATAGTGGCGGCGGCCGAACAGGTACCACGCCATATGCAACTCCTGATTCCTGACCAGTTATCGGATCATATATTGTTTCGCGAATCGTCTAGTACCCAAGTTCGAGAAATATTTTTCTGCGAGTTGGTGATTTGCATAATGAAGAGGGGGTGGACGTCGTCCGTGTCGATCATTATGCCCACGCGTTAGGTTTGCGCCGGGCGGCATATCTGATAACTTCCCATCGCCAAACGGTTAATGCTGCCGTCGACCCTAGTCTCAATAACCGGCATCCTAGTGTGCAGGGAATATACAAAAGTGATATCGGTTTGGGGATTATTTATCGTGATGCAAACAGGCAGGCGGCAGGGGTAGAGAATGCGCTTGTCCACGAAAGTATTGGGCACGGTTCACTGGGGCTTAATAGCGGATGGGTGCGTCATTTCCAGGCAATGTGCGATGGGCTTACCCGCTGCGTGCCGCCGAACGGATTTACATTTGGCAAACACGGGGCGTTTCTCGAAGAAGGGTTCTGCAGGTGGATAGAAACCAATTACAGTTATACCGTAGGACATGTATTGTCTTCGCCCCGGCAAGAAACCGCGTTTTGGATACCAGAAATATATCGTCACAAACCACTGCATTATTACGACTACGCTGCGATTGGCTGGGAGGTTATGTGTGCTGCGGCGCCAGCCCGGTTTTTTATCGCGGATAAACTTGATCAGTACACGGCGCTATCAGGGTATGAGTTTGTCCGGTCTGGCTCTTCCGGCTAGGCAAAACAAAAGCCATACCGTATAATCGCTCAAGTTATGGGCGAGCGACCACCAACACCTGCCGAATTTGTCCGTTGGAGTTTTACCCAGCAGGGTATTCCTGAAGGCGTGACCCTTCCGAACCGCGAATCTTTGGGGGAGGGTGGCCAAGCGGTTGTATTGTATGGTGAGTATGTTGCCGACGGCAAACCATGTGCCGTAAAAATCCATCAAGCTGCGCCTGAAACTGCACCACCAGAGAAGCTTAAGGCAAGCGAAGCTTTTCGCCGGGAAGCCCCACTCCTCAAAGAGCTTAAACACAAAAATATTATCGATGTATACGATTGGGGCGTGCATCATCTCAAAGAACCTATAACAGCGCCGAACGGTGAACAGTTTGAACGCACCACGGTATATGATTATATCGTAATGGAGTA
>Ga0207645_10004614_pt1 | contig 10153 bp, 7 predicted proteins | sample KBSM53metaG_FD_184331 | JGI IMG/M metagenome (GOLD analysis project Ga0207645, IMG submission 184331) | Miscanthus rhizosphere microbial communities from Kellogg Biological Station, Michigan, USA - KBS M5-3 metaG (SPAdes) (version 2) | ecosystem: Host-associated > Plants > Roots > Rhizosphere >...
CACCTCGGTGCATGCGCAGCGCTTCGAGCAGCTCGCCAGGCGCAGCGACACCGTCGAGCAGGTGTTCGAGGATCCGCGCAGTGCCGGGACCACCGAGCGCGAGCGGGCGATCGCGCGCTTCGCGATCGCGGTGACCGAGCGCCCGCATGCGCTGGCCGCCGGGGACATCGCGCCACTGCGCGCGGTGGGGATGAGCGACGAGGAAGTCATCGACCTGCTGCACGCGGTCGCGATCTTCGGCTGGGCGAATCGGCTGATGCAGAACCTCGGCGAGCCGCGCCTCGAAGCGCAGCAGGAAGACGACGTTCCGGGACGCGCCGGCTAGAGCAGGCGGCTGTGCAGGCCGCCGAGCCGGAACAGGTTGACCAGGTTGCTCAAGTCCTTCGCGTGGTGGCCCGGCAGCGCCTGCCGGAGCTCGCGCAGCTGACCCCGCACGCCGTTCGAGTTCAGCGCCCGCGCCGGGCTCTTGATCGCGGCCATGAAGTGCATCGCGAACATGGCGTACACCTGCGCACGGCCGGACAGATGGGCCTCCACGACGGCGCGCAGCTCGGCAAGCGTGAACGCGGCTTTCAACGAATTGAGGTAGTCGAGCGTGAAGAGCTCGGGCTGGCGATCGGCGTACTGATGGGCGAAATAGTCGATCGAGCGCTGCGACTTCAGACGCGCGAAGTCGACGATGTAGACGCCGCCGCCGGCTTTCAGGATGCGCGCCGCCTCCGCAGCCGCGCGGCCGAGATGCTCGACATCCGGCAGCTGATGAAAGGCGACCGTCGAACAGATCGCGTCGACGCTCGCTGTCGGCACCGCGGCCAGCCGCGTGATGTCGCCGACCGAGAATTCGACGTTCCGAAGACCGAGCGAGCGGACATGGCCGGTCGCGCGATCGAGCATCTGCGCCGACAGGTCGATGCCGAGGAAGTGCGCGTCCGGGTTGAGCCGGGCGACCATCGCCAGCTGGGTACCCGGCCCGCAGCCGAGGTCGACGACACGGTCGCCCGGCCGGATGACTTCGCAGATCTGCGCGCAATGGAACAGGTAGACCGGCGCCATCACGCCGTCTTCCCGGCCCGCTCGGGTAAACGCGGCGACCTTCTCGGGGTCGTCCATCACCAGATCGGGCTCCGGTACGCGCTGCGTTCGCTCTCGTGCCGTCGCCTCGCGAAGGAAAGTGGCGATCAGCGCAGTGTTGAGCATCGACTGCTCCGTTCAGCCACCGAAGGGTTCGCAGTGTTGCCGGAGCCGCTCGCCAGCGTCAAGTCAACACGCGGCGGCACCCGGGTGCGCGACTTCTAGAATCGCGCGATGCCGCCGACCCCTTCCGTGTCGCACCGGCCGCGCCGCATCGCGGTGCTCTACGCGATCTTCTTCGTCTCCGGCTTCTGCGGCCTGATCTACGAGTCGATCTGGTCGCACTACCTGAAGCTGATCCTCGGCCATGCCGCCTATGCGCAGGCCGTGGTGCTGGTGGTCTTCGTCGGCGGGCTCGCGCTCGGGGCGTGGCTGACGGGCCGCTTCTCGGAACGCCTGCGCCGCCCGATCCTCGTCTATGCCGCCGTCGAAGCCGCGGTCGCGCTGATGGCGTTCGGCTTCCAGGGCGTGTTCGAGCGTGCCTCGGCGTGGGCATCGGGCGAATTCCTGCCGGCGGTGTGCAGCGCCGGGCCTTGCCCGGCCTCGTGGTGGCTCGCCGCCGCGCTGATCCTGCCGCCGTCGATCCTGCTCGGCACGACTTTCCCGTTGATGAGTGCCGGCGTGATGCGCCTCGGCGTTCCGCCCGGACGCGGCCTCAGCCTGCTCTACTTCCTGAACAGCGCCGGCGCTGCGCTCGGCGTGCTCGGCTCGGGCTTCGTGCTGATCCCGAGACTCGGCCTGCCGGGCACCCTCGTGCTGGCCGGCTCGTGCAACGGGTTGGTCGCGGTCGCCGCGTGGCTCGCCGACACCACGAGGCAGCAGGGCGTCGCGCGGCTCGGCGCGACGGCCGCCAGCCGAGGCCGCACTGCCCCGGATCTGCGGCCGCTCCTCATCATCGCCGCGCTCACCGGCCTGTCCTCCTTCATCTACGAAGTGGTCTGGATCCGCCTGCTGACGCTCGTGCTCGGCGCGGCGACGCATTCGTTCGAATTGATGCTGGCGCCCTTCATCCTCGGTCTCGCGATCGGCGCGTGGTGGATTCGCGATCGCATCGAGGCCACGGCCCGCCCCCTGCAGCTGCTCGGCGCGATCCAGGTCGCGATGGGCATTCTGGCGATGGCGACCTTGCCGCTCTACGACGCGTCGTTCGACGCGATGGCGCTGGCGCTGAAGGCACTCGCCCGCACCGAGCAGGGCTACGTGCTGTTCAACGCCGTCAGCGGCGGGCTGGCCGCCGCGGTCATGCTGCCGGCCACGATCTGCGCCGGCATGACCTTGCCGCTGATCACCGCGATCCTGCTGCGCAATGGCGGCGGCGAGCGGCAGGTCGGGCAGGTCTACGGCGTCAACACCTTCGGCGCGATCGCCGGCGTGCTGGTCAGCGTGCAGGTGCTGATCCCGCTGCTCGGCCTGCAGTGGTCGCTGGCTGTCGGGGCCGCGATCGACGTCGCGCTCGGCCTGTGGCTGTGGCGGAAGGCGCTCGGCAAGCACGCCCCGGCTCGCCCGTTCGTCGGCACGGTCGGCGTCGCCGCCATCGGCGCGGCCGCCTGCGCGTTCGTCATCGGCGTGCCCCTCGCCGCGGGCATCGACCCGTCGCGGCTCGCCTCCGGCGTCTTCCGCTACGGCGAGGCCCGGGTCGACACCAACGACCACACGATCATCTTCCACCGCGACGGCAAGACCGCCACGATCACCGTGATGGAGCAGCCCGGCGGGACCCGTGCGCTGCTCACCAACGGCAAGTCCGACGGCGTGACCCATCCCGGCGGCGGCGCCGTCACCTTGGACGACCACACGACGGTGCTGCTGGGCGCGCTCGGTCCGCTCCATCATCCCGACGCGAAAAGCGCGGCGGTGATCGGCCTCGGCACCGGCACCTCGAGTGCGGTGCTGCTCGAGTCGCCGGCGATCCGCCAGCTCGACACCATCGAGATCGAGCCGATGGTCGTGGAGGCGGGCCGGCTGTTCCGGCCGCGCAACGCGAAGGTGTTCGACGACCCGCGCAGCCGCATCGTCATCGACGACGCGCGCGCCCATTTCTCGAAGACCCGCGCGCGTTACGACATCGTCGTGTCGGAGCCGTCGAACCCGTGGGTCAGCGGCGTCTCCGGCCTCTTCACCGCGGAGTTCTACGCGCATGTCGCCGCGCACCTCGCCCCCGACGGCCACTTCGTGCAATGGCTGCACGTCTATGAGGCGAGCCCCGAGCTCGTCAGCTCGATCGTCGGCGCGTTCGGCGCGGTGTTTCCGGAATTCAAGGCCTACGTGACCACCTATGCGGACGTCGCCCTCGTGGCCCGCAACGACGGCAAGCCGCCGCAACTGGACAGTGCGGCGCTCGACCGCATGCCGGGCCTGCGCGCCCGACTGCTGGAGCTCGGCATCAGCAGCGCAGCGGTCGTCGCGGCGCACGAGGCCGGCCCCTCGAGCGCGATCCAGCGGCTCGCCGGCGCGTACGACGCCCCGCCGAACTCCGACTACTTTCCCTATGTCGACCAGCGCGCCGCCGGCGACCGTTTCCGCAACGCCAGCGCGCGCGGCATCTTCGCGTTGCGCGAGTCACCGATTCCGTTGCTGGACTTCGCTGCCAGCCCGCCGGCGTGGGCGGGGCAGGTGCAGCAGGCGAGCGAGCGCATGCCGGTGCAGGTGCGCAACTTCGCCTCGAGCTGGCACGGGCACCGCTTCCTGACCGGGCAGGAACTCGCGCGCCACGAGGTCGCCTACCTCGGCCCCTTCGCGGAGGACTATGCAGTGGTGCGCGCCTGGACCCAGGATTGCCGCTTTCCGCCTGGCACCGGACGACTGTGGGAATCGATGGTGAACGTCGCGATCGACCTCAACCCCGGCCTCGACAGCGCGACGGCAGCCGGCTGGTGGCGCTCGATCGCCGACGGCAAGTGCCGGGGCGTGCTGAGTGCTGCGCAACGGGCGTGGCTGGCGCTGTTCGCCGCGGTCGGCGCCCGCAACGCGCAAGCGATGCACGGGCCGGCCGAGTGGATCCTGAACCACGACCTCGAGCTCGGGACCGAGGCGCACGCATACGCGACGTTGGCGGCGGTCGCGGCCAATCTGGCGGTGGGGCGTCGAGCGGAGGCGGCCGCGATCCTGCAGGAGCAGCGCGGCAAGCTGCCGGACGGGCGGATGGAGAGTCCGCCGTTCCGCTATGTCGCGCTGGCGCTGACGGCGAAGGAAGTGGAGGTGGCGCGGATGGGGCGTTGAGTTGCGCTCCTATCGGCATGAATCCGGAACACCAGGCCACGCAACCACTCGTTCGCCGGGTCCTTGTGGTACTTCGCATGCCAGAACATGTTGATCGCGATCTCGGGCAATGTCGCCGGATGGCTGACGTAGGTCAGCCCGAACGGACCGACCAGCGCCTGCGCGAGGCGCTCGGGAACCGTCGCGACCATGTCGCTGTGCTGGAGGATGTGGCCGACCGCCACGAAGTGCGGCACGGTGAGCAGCACGCTGCGCGCGACGCCGCTGCGCTCGAGCAGTTCATCGACCTTGCCGTGGCCGGTTCCCTGCGACACCACGACCACATGGTGCGCCGATGAAAACTCCGCCAGCGACACCTTGCGCTTGTCGAGGCGGTGACCCTTGCGGAACATGCAGACATAGCGCTGCCGGAACAGGCGTCGCTGGAAGAACCCGGCCTTCAGTTGCGGCAGCAGACCGATCGCCAGATCGATGTGACCGGCTTCCATTTCGTCGCGCAGGTTGACGGACGTGTTGCGCACGGTGCTCATCGTGACGCCGGGCGCCACTTGCGCGAGCTCTTCCATCAGCGCCGGCAGGAAGTAGATCTCCCCAATGTCGGTCATGCCGACGGTGAAGCCTCGCCTCGCGGTCAGCGGGTCGAACGACGTCCTCTGGTTGACGGCGCTGTGGATCATGCCGAGCGCGTAGGCGATCGGCTCGGCCAGTTGCTGCGCGAACGGCGTGGGCTCCATGCCCTTGGTGGTGCGCAGGAACAGGCTGTCGCCGGTCAGCTTGCGCAGGCGCGCCAGCGCATTGCTCACGGCCGGCTGCGAAAGACCCAGGTTCTCAGCGACCTTCGACACCCGCCGTTCGATCAGGATCTGGTTGAAGACGACCAGCAGATTGAGGTCGATGTCTTTCAGGTCCATGCGGTCGACATTCACCAAATCTATCAGGCGTATTCATTGAATTCTATTGGCTGATGTTCGTCCGTACCCGATCATTCACGCCGGACACGCACCCAGGAGACAAGCTTGGACACCGCATCGACCGTATTCCCGCAGCGGATCCATTGGGAAGATGACGGCACCAGCCGCATCCCGTTCATGGCCTACACCGAGGCCGACCAGCACCGCAAGGAGCTCGAGCGGCTGTTCTACCGGAAGCACTGGTGCTACGTCGGCCTCGAGGCCGAGATACCGAATGCCGGCGACTTCAAGCGCACGGTGGTCGGCGAGCGCTCGGTCATCATGGTCCGCGACAACGATGGCGGCATCAACGTCGTCGAGAACGTCTGCGCGCATCGCGGCATGCAGTTCTGTCGCGAGCGCCACGGCAACCGCAAGGACGCCGGCTTCACCTGCCCGTACCACCAGTGGAACTACACGCTGCAAGGCGATCTGCAGGGCGTGCCGTTCCGCCGCGGCGTCAAGCAGGACGGCAAGGTCAACGGCGGCATGCCGGCCGATTTCAAGACCGCCGACCACGGCCTGAACAAGCTGAAGGTCGCGAGCCGCGGCGGCGTCGTGTTCGCGTCCTTCGACCCCCATGTGGAGTCGCTCGAGGACTACATGGGGCCGACGATCCTCGGCTACTTCGATCGGCTGTTCAACGGCCGCAAGCTGACGATCCTCGGCTACAACCGCCAGCGCATTCCGGGCAACTGGAAACTGATGCAGGAAAACATCAAGGACCCGTACCACCCCGGGCTGCTGCACACCTGGTTCGTGACCTTCGGCCTCTGGCGCGCCGACAACAAGTCGGAGCTCAAGATGGACGCGCACCATCGTCACGCGGCGATGATCTCGACGCGCGGGGCCAGCGGCAAGGCGGCGCAGGTGACCCAGGTGTCGAGCTTCAAGGAGAGCATGCAGCTCCACGACCCGCGCTTCCTCGACATCGTGCCCGAGCCCTGGTGGGGCGGGCCGACCGCGGTGATGATGACGCTCTTTCCGAGCGTGATCTTCCAGCAGCAGGTCAACAGCGTCTCGACCCGTCACATCCAGCCGAGCGGTCCCGGCGCATTCGATTTCGTCTGGACCCATTTCGGCTTCGACGACGACAGCGCCGAGATGACGCAGCGGCGTCTGCGCCAGGCCAACCTGTTCGGTCCGGCAGGCTTCGTGTCGGCCGACGACGGCGAGGTGATCGAGCTGTCGCAGAAGGGCTTCGAGCAGAAGCCGTTTCACCGCACCTTGGCCGAGCTCGGCGGCCGCGAGGTCGGCGACACCGATCACATGGTCACCGAGACGCTGATCCGCGGCATGTACGAATACTGGCGCAAGCAGATGGAGGCCTGAGCATGGACTTCCAGGACTATTTCGAGCTGACGCAGCTGTATGCGAACTACGCGAGTGCGGTCAGCTCGGGCGAGTGGGACCGGTGGCCCGAGTTCTTCACCGAAGCGTGCAGCTACCGGCTCCAGCCGCGCGAGAACTTCGAGCGCGGCTTTCCGCTCGCGACCTTGTCGTTCGAGAGCAAGGGCATGCTGAAGGATCGTGTGTACGGCATCCGCGAGACGCTGTTCCACGATCCGTACTACCAGCGCAACGTGGTCGGTGCGCCCATCGTCCGCAAGGCGGACGGCGATCGCTTCGAGTGCGAAGCCAACTATGCGGTCTTCCGCACCAAGCTGTCGGAGCTCTCGTCGGTGTTCAGCGTCGGACGCTACATCGATGTCGTCGTTCGCACGCCCGAGGGCCTGAAGTTCGAATCGCGGCAGGTCGTGTACGACAGCGAAATGATTCCGAACTCCATCATCTACCCGATCTGAGGCGACACGATGAGCAACCTCGAATGGACCGACGCCGCAGCCGTCGACGATGTGCCGGAGGACGACGTGATCGGCATCGTCGTCGCCGGCCGCGACCTCGCTCTCTACAGTGCGGGCGGCGAGATCTTCGCGACCGACAACATCTGCACGCACGGGCAGGCTCGCCTGTGCGAGGGCTTCCTCGAAGGCCACGAGATCGAGTGCCCGCTGCATCAAGGCCGGTTCGACGTTCGCACCGGGCAACCGACCTGCGCGCCGGTGACCGAAGCGATTCGGAGCTATCCCGTGAAGGTCGAAGGCGACCGGGTGTTCCTCGCGTTCGCTTGACCCGAAGATCGGAGCAACCTGCGCACGGACCGGAGCGAACGGGTTGCCATGAGCACCGACACCATCGTCATCGTCGGCACCGGGCAAGCCGGTGGCTGGGCCGCGCAGACGCTGCGCAAGGAGGGCCACGCCGGCAAGGTCGTCCTGATCGGCGACGAGCCGCACATCCCGTACGAACGGCCGCCGTTGTCGAAGGCGGTGCTGGCGGGCGAGGCGACTGCGGAGAGCACCTACCTCGTCAAGCGCGAAGCGTTCGACGCGCTCGCGCTCGACTGGCGTCCGAGCGTGCGGGTGACCGCCATCGATCGTGCCGACCGCCAGCTCCGCCTGTCGGCCGGCGAGCCGATCGGCTACGACAAGCTGATCCTCTGCAATGGCGGGCGAGCGCGAACCCTGCCGGTTCCGGGCGTGGATCTTCCCGGCATCTTCACGCTGCGCAACATCGAGGATGCAAAGGCGCTCGGTCAAGTCCTCCTTCCCGGCAAACGGCTCGTCGTGGTGGGTGGCGGCTGGATCGGCCTCGAAGTGGCGGCGACCGCGCGGAAGAAGGGCCTGGCCGTCACCGTCGTCGAGGCGATGAACCGCCTGTGCGAACGGACCGTGCCGCCCGAGATCTCGGCGTACCTGTCGAGGCTGCATGCGTCCCACGACACGCAGGTCATCCTGGGCGCGAGCGTCGCCGCCTTTGCGCGCGCTGACGACGGCACGCTGCGGACGAAGCTGAACGACGGCACCGAACTGGCCTGCGACGCCGTCCTGATCGGGATCGGCCTCGTGCCGAACGACGAGCTGGCCCGCGCGGCCGGCCTTGCCTGCGACGGCGGCGTGCTGGTCGATGCGCAGTGCCGCACATCGGACGCCGACATCCTCGCCGCCGGCGACGTGGCCTCCTGGCACTGCGAGTGGGCCGGCCGCCGCATGCGCCTCGAGTCGTGGCAGAACGCCCAGGAGCAAGGTATCGCGGCAGCGCGATCCGCGCTCGGCATCGGGGTCCGCTACCAGCCGCTGCCGTGGTTCTGGTCGGATCAGTACGAGACCAACCTGCAGATCTACGGCATGCCGACGCCCGCGCACCGCGTCGTCGCGCGGGGCGCACCCGACTCCGACAGCTTCATGCTGTTCTACCTCGACGGCAATGTCGTCAGCGCCGCGCTCGGCCCGAACGTGGCACGCGACCTGCGCTTCGCACGCCGGCTGATCGAGCAGCGCAAGGCGATCGACCCGGACCGCCTCGCCGACCTGCGAGTGCCGATGTCGAAGCTCTGAGTCGAGCTTCGTCGAACGCGTGCACGCGTGGCGGCGACCGCTCGCCGAGGGCGCCTGAGACCACGTCGCGCAATGCTCATCGGCTGCGCGAGCGGCGGCGATTGCAGCTCGACCTACGCCAGCTCGCCGCAGTTCAAGGGCTGCCTCTTCGCCAACCCGCCCAATCCGCTGACACCGCCGAGCGCCAGCAACCGGTCGAACTGGACGCGCTTTCTCTACGAAAGCAAGGTCGATACGGTGCCGACGCCAACTGGCCGGCCGTGGCACGACCCGCTCGACCGCCTGGGCGCTGGCTGCGGCGAACGGCATCGAGCTCGCCACGCCGGAGATCGGCGAACCGATGACGGTGGGCGCGCCGCGCCGCAACCGGAAGTGGCGGGTGGGTCTGAAGGAGCCGGCGTTCGACCTGCCGAAGGACGACCGCCCATCGTCGCAGCCGGCACCGAGCACCGTCGGACTCGTCAGTACAACCGGACGGCCGTGTCGAAGTACCAGGTTCGTCGAATCTCGATCACGTCGTACTCGCGCGCCAGTGACGGCGGAAACGCCGGATAGGGCTTCTGGCTTTCGACGATGCGCCGTATCGCGTCATCGATCGAAGGCACGCCACTGGAAAGCACGAACGTCACCGAATCGACCGACCCGCCGCTGCGAATCGCGACGGTCACCATCGGCGGCGTGTGCGGGAGCTTCGCCAATTCGCGAACCGTCTCCACGGGCGTGTTGAACTGGATCTTGCGCGCCCACGCCTCCACGTACTGGATCAGTTCGTCATTCGGGTGCGTGCGCCCCCAGACCCTGACGCGCCGCGCGGTGCTCAACGACAGCGGCAGCGTGGGAGACGGGAGCGCAGAGGGCGAAGCTGATTGGCGACGGTCGGCTTCCTCGTCGAGCTGACGCCCGATCGCCCGCAGCACCGCTTCGCGTTTCGCCTCGGCCGCGGCTGCCTCGTCACGCGGAGACTCTCGCGGCGCGGCCTTGGCCTGAGGTGCCTCGGGTTGGCGTTCGCCTTCCGGTCGCGCGGCCGCGATCCGAGCCGCTTCTTGGCGCGCGGCTTCTTGACGAGCGGCTTCCTGACGGGCCACTTCTTGACGAGCGGCCTCTTGTCGTTGTGTCTCCTGTCGGGCCGCCGCCTGCCGCGCGGCTTCCTGGCGTTCGGCCTCCTGCCGTTCGGCGGCGAGTCTCGCGGCCTCGACGCGCGCCGCCTCTTGACGAGCGGCCTCTTGTCGCTGTGTCTCCAGCGTGGCCGCCGCCTGCCGGGCGGCTTCCGCGCGTTCGGCTTCCTCCCTTTCGCGCGCGAGTCGCGTGGCCTCGATGCGCTCCGCCTCTTGACGAGCGGCCTCCTGGCGTTGGGTTTCGAGCCGCGCCGCTGCCTGCCGGGCTGCTTCCTGGCGCTCCGCCTCCTGCCGCTCGGCCTCCTGCCGTTCTGCCGCGAGTCGCGCGGCCTCGATGCGC
>Ga0207645_10004616_pt1 | contig 10151 bp, 8 predicted proteins | sample KBSM53metaG_FD_184331 | JGI IMG/M metagenome (GOLD analysis project Ga0207645, IMG submission 184331) | Miscanthus rhizosphere microbial communities from Kellogg Biological Station, Michigan, USA - KBS M5-3 metaG (SPAdes) (version 2) | ecosystem: Host-associated > Plants > Roots > Rhizosphere >...
CTGCGCGGCTATCGCCAGGACGTCATCGACGAGCGCGCCGGCGTGGCGGCGTCCCAGGTGGTCGTGGAGGAAACCGGCGCGCCGGTGCTGCTGGTGGTGCGGCTGAAGGTCGTCGCCGACGCGCTCACCGAAATCGAGCTGGTGGCGACACGCAGCCGTGCCGAGGGGCTCATCTTCAACATCGACGGCCTGAGCGCGCCGAGCGCGGTGATGAACTACGCGCCCCGCCCTGCGCAGCTCGCCACCCGCGAGGACGCGACCAAAGCGGCGTTGAAGTACCCGGAAGGCCTCACGGCGGCAAAGACGTTTGCTGCCGTGAACGCGCCTTTCGCGCCCGACGCCTATCGCTACGAGAACGGCCAGGTGATGGCCGGGCCGGACTGCAAGTTCGCTCCCGGCTGTCAGAACATCTCCACTCAGTCGCTCGCGATCTTCCAGCGCCTTGGTGACGCGCAGACGCGCATCATCGCCGTGGACGAGCGCATGGGCATCGTGCTGCTGCGCATGGCGTGGGGCGTGCGCGAGAAGGGCGGCGATCAGCTCACCGTGTGGGAGGCGTTCAAGGTCTACGACGGCCAGATCCACGCCGTGGAAGCGTTCATGCGGATCCTGCCGGTGGAGAAGCGCAACGGCGGCTGGGAGTAGATTCCCGGCTTGCTCTAGAGAAAGGTCTGACCATGACGCGAACCGTTCGCCTCACGCTCGTGTGGAGTTGCCTGGCGCTCGCCTCCGTCACCAGTGCCAGGGCGCATCATTCATTCGCCGCCGCCTTCGACATGACCAAGCCGGTCACCGTGAAGGGCACCATCGTCCAGGTGCGCCTCGAGAATCCGCACTCGTGGTTCTTCCTCGACGTGAAGGACGCCAGCGGAAAGGTGGAGCGCTGGGCGTTCGAGGCGGGAACGCCGAGCGGCATGATCCGCAACGGATTCAAGCCCGGCCTGATCAAGCAGGGCGTCGAAGTGACCATCAAAGGCTTCCACGCTCGCGACCAGGCGCAGAACATGGGCATGCTGCGTGAGCTCGTCCTGGCGGATGGGACGTCGTACGGAATGTTCGGCTCGCAGCAGGGAGCCGGCGCGCAATGAACCGTCAGGTCGTATCGCTGATCACGGCGGTTGCGGTGTACGCGCTGGTCTGGTCGGCGCCGGCGCGCGTCGACGTGTCGGCGCAGTCGGCGGTGCCGCGAATGGCTGACGGCCATCCCGATCTCTCCGGCGTCTGGTGGGGCGGCGGCGACGTGGGTGCCGCCGGCGGACGCGGCCCCGTGGGCCGGGGCGCGCGAGGCGGGACACCGCCGGCCACCTTCCAGAGCCTCTACAAGCCCGAGGCGGCGCAGAAGGCGAAGACGCTCGGCGACAAGGACGACCCCACGCTTCGCTGCACGCCGACCGCGTTCGGCACGCTCAACGTGAGCCTGTGGGACGTCGGCGCGGTCGGACAGATCGTCGCGACGCCGAAGATGATCGTCATGCTCACCGAGACCTACCACGGGTTCCGGCTGATCCCCACGGATGGACGGGCGCATCGCGACGACCAGCCGCCGGCGTTCCGCGGGGAGTCGGTGGGGCGGTGGGACGGCGACACCTTCGTGGTGGACACGGTCAACTTCACCGACAACACGTGGATCTCCGCCGAGGGGCGCGTCTCGCCGCACTCCGACGAGCTGCACGTGGTGGAACGCTATCGCCGCGTCGACGCCAGCACGCTCGAGATCGAAGCCACGGTGGAAGATCCCAAGATGCTCACCGGCCCGTGGCGTGTACCGAAGCAGACCCTGACCCTCGCGCCCTTCGATCGCATCCTGTCGCTCAACTGCACCGGCACCGAGACGCAGGGGCTGATGGACGCCGCGGCAAAACAGGGTAAGTAACACAGAGACGCCCGGCTACGGCCCCGCGGAACCACGCCGCTGAATCGCTACCAGGGGCGAGTGCGCGTGATCGACCTGCAGGGTGGTGTGGCCGATCTTGAACCGCTCCTTGAGCATGTGCTCGAGCGACCGGCGTACGGCGTGACAGTCGGCGTCGCTTGCGACCAGCACATGGGCGGTCAGAACGGGGTGTCCTGGCGCCAGCTCCCAGACGTGCAGATCGTGCACTTCCTTCACGTGCTCGCCGCGCGCCATGGCGAGCCCGACCTCGGTGGGAGGCATTCCTTCCGGCGCTCGTTCAAGCAGGACGCCGATCGCCTTGCGCTGCAGGTCGACTCCCGATCGAATCATGAGCGCAGCGACCACGAGCGAGGCGATGGAGTCGGCCCGGTCGAAGCCTGTGAACATGATGATCAGTCCGGCGATGAACGTGCCGATGAAAGCGTAGAGATCGGTGATGATGTGCTGGAAGCTGCCTTCGATGTTCAGGCTCTCGCGGTTGGCCTTCGCCATCACCCACGCCGCAACGAGGTTCACGACGACACCGGCGGCAGCCACGGCCGTCACCGCCAGCCCTGAGACGTCGGGCGGATGGATCAGCCGCGCAATCGACTCGTATAGGACCAGCAGTCCGAGGACGAGCAGGACGGCGCCGTTGGCCTGGCCGCTCAGCACCTCGGCGCGCCGCCTGCCGTAGGTCAGCGCCTCTCCGCCTGGACGCTGCACGTATCGAATGACGAGCAGTGAGAGCGCCAGCGCGCCCGCGTCGGTGAGCATGTGCGCTGCGTCGGACAGCAGCGCGAGCGATTGGGCCAGTAGACCGACGACCACCTCGAAGGCCATGAACCCGACGATCAGCGCCAGGGCGATCGTCAGGTACCGCCGGTCGGTGTCCATCGTGATGGAATGCGTGTGGCCCCCGCCGTCGTGGCCGTGCGCGCCGTGATCGTGGTGGTGTTCGCTCATGTGGCTGTCCGGCACGAACTAGCGGCGCGCGCGAAGCGCGTGCGCCAGCGGTCCGGCCAGCCGGATCGCATTGGTCGCATGCCGCACCGAGTCGGTGGTCCATATGCGCCGTACACCGGCCGCCTGCAGCGCCCGACCGGCGTCCTCGGAAAAGAGGGCATGTGTCGCCGCCACGTCCACCCGCGCGGCGCCGGCTTTCGTCAGCGTTCGTGCGGCCTCAGCCAGCGTACGGCCGGTGCTGATCATGTCATCGACGAGCACCACCTGCCGATCCCGCACGTCCACGTCCGGCATAGACCGGACAGTCGCGCCGCAGGTAGACGACGTTTTCCCGGTACGTATCGATGGCCACCTTGCGGGCCGTGAGCGTGGCGGAGGGGAGGCTCATCGAGGCTATCGTAGCCCCGGTGGCGCGGCGGGAACGCGTGCTACTCTGCTCGCGAAACACAAAAGGGGAGGACCCCGGTGAAGATCTCGAAGGCGATCGGGTTGACGGCGGCTGCTCTACTCATCGGCCAGTTGGCGGCGGCGCAATCCCCCGCTCCGCAGGCGGCCCCGCCGCCAGAAATCAAAGTCGTTGCGACCAGACTTGGTGGAAACGTCTACGGGATCGACGGTCAGGGCGGCAGGATGGCCGCGCTCGTCGGGCCCGACGGCGTGTTCCTCGTCGACTCGCAGTTTCCGGCCGTCACGGAGAAGATCGTCGCCGCGGTGAAGGAGCTCTCGCCCGCGCCGCTCCGGTTTCTCGTGAACACGCACGTGCACGGCGACCACACCGGCGGCAACGAGAACTTCGCCAAGCTCGGGGTGACGATCCTCGGCCGGCCGAACCTGCGCAACGAACAGCTGAAGCCGAGGCCGGCTCCGGGGAACGGGCAGGTGCCGCCGGTGGCGCCTCCCGGCGCGCTGCCGGTCGTGTTGTACGACAGCCCGACGACGGTGTATCTCGACGGCGAAACCGTGCGGCTCATCCCGCTGCCGCCCGCGCACACCGACGGCGATACGGCGGTGAAGTTCGAGCAGGCTGACGTGCTCATGACGGGCGACGTGTACCGCTCCGCGGGCTTTCCCGCCGCCGCGGTCACCAACGGCGGCAGCGTGCTGGGCACCATCGACGCGTTGACGCAGCTCGTCGCCCTGGCGGGGCCGAACACGAAGGTCGTGCCCGGCCACGGGCCGGTGGCGGACCGGGCCGCGCTCGTGTTCCATCGCGACATGGCGGTGACGGTGCGCGATCGGGTGGCGAAAGCGCTGCAGGAAGGGAAGTCCGCGGCGGATATCCGGGCGTCGAAGCCGACGGCCGACTTCGAGCAGAAGGTCGGCGGACCGGCGAACTTCATCGGCCAGTTCGTCGACGGGCTCATCGCCGAATTGAGTGCCAGACGGTAGCATCGCGGCCCGGTTGAATCGGCTCCCGCCGATTCCCACGCACTACTACGCGACCGCCGTTGCCGGCATCGGCACGTTCTTCGATCTCTTCGACATCTTCCTGGCGGGCGTGCTCGGCACCGTCCTGACGCAGGAGTTCGGCCTCGACCGCCTGACGCTGCCGACCGCCCTGAGCTCGGCGTTCGTCGGCATGTTCGTCGGGGCGACCACGCTCGGCCGATTCGCCGATCGCTTCGGGCGCCGGACGGCGTTCATGCTGAACCTCGCGCTGTATTCCGGATTCACGCTCGCGGGCGCGTTCAGTACGACCGCCACGATGCTGATCGTCACGCGCTTTCTCGCCGGGCTTGGCATCGGCGCCGAACTGCCGCTCGTCGATGCCTATCTCGGCGAGCTGCTGCCGTCGCGTCTCCGCGGCCGCTACACCGCCTGGGCCTACACGCTCGGCTTCATGGGGATTCCAGCCGCCGGACTGCTCGGCCGCGTCCTGGTGCCGCTCGAACCGTTCGGCATCGACGGATGGCGGTGGCTGTTCGTCGCCGGTTCGCTCGGTGCCCTCATCGTCTGGCTGTTGCGCACGCGACTGCCGGAGTCGCCGCGGTGGCTTGCGTCGGTTGGACGCGTGGCCGAGGCCGACGCGATCGTGTCGCTCATGGAGCAGGAGGCGAACGTCGCGCATGTAGAGGGCGGTCTTCCGCCTTCGCCAAGGCTACGGCGGACAAGTCAGGCCGCCCTGGACGGTCAGCCTCACGCAAAGGGTGGTCTTCGGATCGCTCTGACCCAGTACCGGGGACGCATGATCATGCTCGGCGTCCTCCACATCTTCCAAGCGGTCGGCTACTACGGCTTCGGGACGCTCGTGCCGCTCGTGCTCGCCTCGAGAGGCGACTCGATCGCGACCTCATTGACATTCACGACCTTGACGTTCACCGGTTATCCGATCGGTTCGGCCCTGTCGCTCCCGATCGTCGAGCGGGTCGATCGCAAGTGGCTGATCGTCGGCTCGGCGCTGCTCATGAGCGTGTTGGGGCTCGGCATGGGCTACTCGGAGTCGTCCTTTGCGATCGTGGCGTTCGGATTTCTCTACACGGCCGCGGCCAACGTGTTTTCGAACGGTCTGCACATCTTCCAGGTCGAAATCTTTCCGACTACGATCCGCGCGACGGCGGCTGGGGCGTGCTACGGGCTGAGCCGGCTCTCGAGCGCCGCCATGCCGTTCGTGCTGCTGCCGGTGTTTCGGCAGTGGGGAGCCGGAGCCATGTTCGCGGTCATCGGCGTGGCGATGTGGATCGTCGTGGTCGACGTCGCGTTGTTCGGCCCGCGCACGACGGGGCTGTCGCTGGAGGAAGTGAACGAGGGCTGACGATGACCTGGGAAGGGGATCCGCTCCTCGTTCCGTTCTGGGACACCACGGCGATGTATCGGGAGAGTGCGATTCTGCGCGGCGACGACCGCGGCGCGCACGCGACGCTGCTGTTTCAACCCGAATCCATCACCGCGGTGACGGACGCCGCCGGCGGCCAGGTCTACGAGGAAGGGGCTGACTACATCGTCGAGCGAGCCCAACGCCGGCTCGTGCGAACGCCCGGTTCTCGCATGCCCTGGGTCCATTCGGAGGCGTCCGGCACGAACGGCGCGCTGACGCACGGCCACACGATCGCCGTCAGCTACACCCACGCCGGCAATCGAATGTCCTGGCGACCGGATGCTCAGCTCGCCCGACTGCCGCGCTTTGCCGACTGCCTGCGCCGCGGTGCGCCGATCGGCCTCTGCGTGATTGGCGACAGCATCTCGGCTGGATACGACGCCTCCGGCTTCCACGGGTTTCCGCCTTTCCAGCCACCGTATGCGCCGCTGGTCGCGCACGCCATGGAAAGCCTGTCAGGCGCACGGGTTCGTCTCGACAATCTCGCGACCGCGGGGTGGACGACCGCCGACGCCGTGTGGGAGGCTGAACGCGTTGCGGCATTGCAGCCCGACCTCGTGATCGTCGCCTTCGGCATGAACGACGCCGCGTACGCCGAGGGTGACGAATTCGGTGCGAATCTCAGGACGCTGCTGGACGGCGTGCGTGCCGGACACCCGTCCGCCGAGTTCCTGTTGGTCTCGCCAATGCTGCCCACGCGCGAGTGCACGTGGGTGGACCCATCACGGTTTGCGGGCTATCAGGAGCAACTGCGCGCCCTCGGTGGCGACGGTGTCGCCGTCGTCGACCTGACGCGGCTGTGGGCGGAGTTTGGCCAGCTCAAGACGACCGACGATCTGTCGGGCAACGGGCTCAATCATCCGAACGATTTCGGTCATCGGCTGTACGCGCATACCATCATCGCGGCCCTGTGGCCGGGAGGCTCCAATGAAGGCTAGGCTCGCAGCTGTGGTGCTGGCGGTCGGTGCCGCCGGCTGGATGGTGGCGACGCATACCGCGGCGCAGGCGCGTATGCCGGCGTTCGAGCCCGATCCGTTGTGGGCGCAGGCGCTGCCCAACAAGTGGGTCACGGGTCAGGTGGGCGGCGTGGCGGTGGACTCGCACGACAACGTGTGGGTGTTCCATCGTCCGGACACCATTCCCGACGGAGAGAAGGCGGCCGCGCTCACGCCGCCGCAGGCCGAGTGCTGCATTCCGGCCCCCGCGGTGCTGGAGTTCGATGCGAGCGGAAAATTCCTGCAGGCGTGGGGCGCGCCCGGCAGCGGCTACGAGTGGTTCCGCTCGCAGCACGGCATCTTCGTGGATCGTCAGGACAACGTCTGGTTGAGCGGCAGCGCGCAGGAGGACAACCACGTCCTGAAATTCACCAGCAAGGGGCAGTTCCTCCTGCAGATCGGCCACGCCGGGAAGAACCGGGGCAGCAACGACACCGAGAACCTTGGAGGCCCGGCTGGACTCTTCGTCGACGAGAAGACGAACGAGCTCTACGTCGCCGACGGGTATTTCAACCATCGCGTCATCGTGTTCGACGCGCAGACCGGCAAGTACAAGCGCCACTGGGGCGCCTACGGCAAGCCTCCCGACGACACCCTCAAGTTTCCGCCCCGCGCGCAGCTGATTCAGGGCCCGTCTCCGCTGGGGTTTGGCAATCCGGTGCACGCCGTGCTCGTCTCCAACGACGACCTCGTCTACGTGGGCGACCGCTCGAACAATCGGCTGCAGGTGTTCCGGAAGGACGGCACTTTCGTGAAGGAAGCGTTCATTGCCCGGAACACGCTCCAGGCCGAGGGCACGGTTCACGCGTTCGCCACCTCGCCGGACAAGGAGCAGCGCTTTCTCTACGTCGTCGACGGATCGAACAAGGCGGTCCGAGTGTTGGACCGTCAGACCCTGCAGGTACTGGGATCGATCGGCGGACATGCCGGGCACAACGCGCGCGAGTTCTTTCACATTCACGGGGTCGCCGCCGACTCGAAGGGCAACCTCTTCCTGGGTGAAGTGAACAACGGCCAGCGCTACTACAAGTACGCGTTCAAAGGGGTCCGGTAAGCGTCGAGGGAGAAGCGGCGCCGGCGATGCCTCCAGAGCGTCGTGCGCGCTGTTCGAGCCAGTCCTGCAGGCGCGCCAGGTAGATGAAGACGACCGGCGTCAGATACAACGTGACCAGCTGCGAGAAGAGCAGGCCGCCGACCACCACCAGACCCAGCGGCTGGCGCGCCTCGCCGCCGGCGCCGTAGCCGATGGCGATCGGCACGGCGCCCAGCATGGCGGCCATCGTCGTCATCATGATGGGGCGGAACCTGACCAGGCAGCCCTGGTAGATGGCCTCCTCGGCGCTCATGCCGCGCCGCTGCGCCTCGAGCGCGAAGTCGATCTGCATGATGGCGTTCTTCTCCACGATGCCGATCAGCATGATCATCCCGACGAACGCGTAGATGTTGAGATCGAGGTGAAAGAGGAGCAGCGTCACCAGCGCGCCGAAGGCCGCCGACGGGAGACCCGAGAGAATCGTCAGGGGGTGGATGTAGCTCTCGTAGAGCACGCCGAGCACGATGTAGACGACGAGGACGGCAATCAGCAGCAGCACCGCCAGGTTGGTCAGCGCGCCTTCGAACGCCTTGGCGGCGCCCTGGAACTGTCCGCTCACGTCCGCCGGGAGCGTCTCGGCCACCACTTCGCCGACCCGCGTCAGCACGGTGCCGAGCGACGCGCCCGGCGCCAGGCCGAAGGAAATCGTGGCCGACGGCAGCTGTCCGAAGTGGCTGACGGTCTGCGGTCCGATCTGCTGCTTCACCTTCGCCAGCGTGTCGAGCGGCACCAGCGGGCCGGTGCCTTTGAAGTACAGCATCGAGAGCGCTCCCGGATCGGCCTGGAACTCGGGCGCAAGCTCCAGCAGCACCTTGTATTCGTTGACCGGGGCGTAGATGGTCGACACCCAGCGCGGGCCGTAGGCATCGTAGAACGCGTTCTCGATCTGGCTGGCGGTAACGCCGACGGCGGCGGCCTTGTCGCGATCGATCTCGACATCGACCTGTGGGCTCGTCACCTCGAGATCGCTCGTCAGGTCCTGAATGCCAGGAACGGTGGCGAGCCGCTTCAGCAGCGTGCGTGCGGTGGCGTAGAGGCGCGTCTTGTCGGCGGACTGGATCGAATACTGATACGCGCTCTTGCTCACCTGCCCGCCGATGCGGATGGTCGGCGGGTTCTGCATGTAGACCTGCATGCCGGGCAGTCCCGCCAGCTTCAGCCGCAGCCGCTCGATGATCTCGCCCACGAGAGCCGATCGATCGTGGCGCGGCACCAGCGTCACCACGATCTGTCCGAGATTCGGACCGCCGAGCGTATTGGCGGCGCTGCCGCCGACCGTCGACACCAGCCGTGCCACCGCCGGGTCCTGGCTGATGACGGTCGAGACGATGCGCTGGTCGCGCACCAGGTTGTCGAACGACGTGCCTTGCGCGGCTTCGGTCGTCACCGTGATCTGGTCGGTGTCCTGCTCTGGAATGAACCCCTTGGGCACGATCACGAACAGCACGGCGGTCAACACCAGCACCAGCGTGGCGGCGGCCACGGTGGCTCCACGATGGCGCAGGGCGCCCTGCAGTGTCCGCTCGTACCCGCGCAGCATCGCCTCGAAATACCGCTCGGTGGCGGCCATGAATCGCGACAGCCGCGTGCGCGCGGCGCTCTCCGGCGCCGGCCGCTTCAAGAAGCGGCTGCACAGCATCGGCGTGAGCGTCACCGAGACGATGCCCGAGATGAGGATCGCCACACAGATGGTGACCGAGAACTCTCGAAACAGCCGGCCGAGCACGCCGCCCATGAACAGCACGGGAATGAAGACGGCGGCGAGCGACAGCGTCATCGACACGATGGTGAAGCCGATCTCGCGCGAGCCGTCGAGCGAGGCCGTCAGCGGGTCCTCGCCGTGCTCGACGTGCCGGTAGATGTTCTCGAGCATCACGATCGCGTCGTCGACGACGAAGCCCACCGACAGAATCAGCGCCATCATCGACAGGTTGTCGAGACTGTAGCCAAGCAGGTACATCACCGCGAACGTGCCGACGATCGAGAACGGCAGCGCCAGGCTGGGGATGACGGTCGCCCACACGTTGCGGAGGAACACGAAGATCACCAGGATCACCAGCCCGAGCGTGAGCAGCATGGTGAACTGGACGTCGCGATACGACTCGCGGATGGTGTCCGAGCGGTCGTACAGGATGTCCATGTGGACGCTGGTCGGCAGCTCCGACTGGAACTGCGGGAGCAGGGCCCGTACGGCGTCGGCGACCGCGATGGTGTTGGTGCCGGGCTGCCGCTGGATGCCCAGGGTGATGGCGCGCTGCTCGCTCTGCCCGGTGTAGTACCACGAGGCGGTATGTGGATCCTCGGGCCCGTCGATCACGTGTCCCAGTGCGTCCAGCCGGACCGCGACGCCGTTGCGGTAGGCGACGACCATGTTCTTGAACTCGTCGGCGTTCATCAACTGGCCGGTGG
>Ga0207645_10004619_pt1 | contig 10142 bp, 8 predicted proteins | sample KBSM53metaG_FD_184331 | JGI IMG/M metagenome (GOLD analysis project Ga0207645, IMG submission 184331) | Miscanthus rhizosphere microbial communities from Kellogg Biological Station, Michigan, USA - KBS M5-3 metaG (SPAdes) (version 2) | ecosystem: Host-associated > Plants > Roots > Rhizosphere >...
CTGCTGTAAGATCTTTTTCTTACGGCTTTCTTCGATGTCCGCCCAGCTTGCCTTCGCCGTAACAAACAGAGTGTTGGCTTTTCGAAACGCCTGCGATAAATACTCAGGTGCGGGCAATTTCCCCAGATTTACTTCTTCAACGTCCTCGGGAAGCGGAGCGGCGTTATACGAGGGTCCTGAGAACAACAACATCGAGCCGCATAAAAGAACAACGATCACAGTTGCCGCTATCAGCCAGCGATTCGCATCTTTTATCGGCGAACGTGAGATCTCGAAGGTCTTAAACTCCGGCTTCGGTGCTGGCGATACCGGAATATCTTCGACAGCCTCCACCACGGGGGAAGTAAATCTAACGACCGCGCGCTCTACTTGCAGCCGACTGCTTAGCAAACTGTTGGAAACAACGAGTAGCCGGTTTTGAGCGTTTTGCTCAGCAACCTGAAGTGCCTTCGTCAGATCGTCGCCGATACGTTCCGCGAAATTCAGCATGCCGATCATCGCATCACTAACGTCAGGCTCAAGCGGCTTGTTGTTCGCCAGTTCGTTATCTTTGAATTCTTCAAGGCAAAGTATCGAGGCCAGTGCTCGCCTTCCAAGAACGTCCGGGTTGCCCTTTGAATCAAACAAAAAATCGTTAAGATCGAGAACATCAAGAGCCGCCGAGCGAGACATGTATAAGCGCAGGAGGCCGGTATCGGGTTCAGGTTGCGATATCGATTCAAGTTCGGCCGCGATCCGCTCCTTCCCGGATCGACGGTCGAGAAGCTGGAGCGCGCGGTTGTCCGGCCTCGGGCACATCCATTGCCGCAACGTTCGACCGCCACGATCGCGATCGCCATGAAGCTTCGTCCTGCGTTCCCGCCATCTTCTCGTGCGGCGCCGCGATGAGCACGCGTCGCGCGAGCGGCAACGGCAAGCGATCGGACGGCACGGCCACGCCGGAATCGACGGCGCGCCGCCAGCGCCGCATCCAGGCCGAGCAGGACCGGCGCGACCAGGCCGGCAAGGCGAAGAAGAGCGACGACGAGAAGCAGCCGGTGCAGGCAGGCGCCCGGCGCCAGCCGGAGAAGCTTCCCGCGCAGCACATCGCCAAGCCCGGCCACGAGGCCGAGCTCGACCTCGCGCCGCAGTTCCTCGCCCCCGACTACCGCGGCAGCGGCAAGCTCGAGGGATTCGCCGCGATCGTCACCGGCGCCGATTCCGGCATCGGCCGCGCCGTCGCCGTCCTGTTCGCGCGCGAGGGCGCCGACGTGACCGTCGCTTACCTCGACGAGCACGACGACGCCGCCGAGACCCGGCGCTGCATCGAGGCCGAGGGCCGCCGCTGCCTGCTCGTCGCGGGCGACGTCAGGAAGGCGAAGTTCGCGCAGAAAGTGGTGGCCAGGACGATCGAGGCGTTCGGCCGCCTCGACGTGGTCGTCAACAACGCCGCCTTCCAGGAGCACGCCGAGTCGATCGAGGACATCAGCGAGGAGCGCCTCGAGGAGACCTTCCGCACCAACATCTTCGGCTACTTCCACATGGCGCAGGCGGCGCTGCCGCACTTGAAGGAAGGCGCGTCGATCATCAACACCGGCTCGGTCACGGGCCTGAAGGGCAGCGCCAGGCTGCTCGACTACTCGGCGACGAAGGGGGCGATCCACGCGTTCACCAAGTCGCTCGCGCAGAACCTGATCGACAAGGGCATCCGCGTCAACGCGGTCGCGCCGGGACCGGTCTGGACGCCGCTCAATCCTGCCGATTCGCCGCCCGACAGGGTCGCCGAGTTCGGCGCCGACACCGAGATGAAGCGGCCGGCGCAGCCCGAGGAGCTCTCGCCGGCGTACGTCTTCCTCGCCTCGCCGGTGTGCGCCGGCTACATCACCGGCATCGTCCTGCCGGTGACGGGAAGCGTCGGCGCGATCTGAGCGACCGCGCCGCTCAGGCGGCGACGCGTTCGACACCGATCGTCTTCATCGCCTTGGCGATCGTCTGGCGCGTCCTGGCGTAGTCGCGCCAGGCGTCGCCGCGCTCCTCGATGCGCTCGTGCGCGTTGCGGATCGTCCAGTGGTCGCCGGCCGTGATCGCGCCGAGCTCGTCCCACTCGCACGTGACGCTCACGCCGAGGCCGGGCCGGGCGCGCGCCGACCAGGCGCAGGCGGTCGTCGCGCCGAAGCCGTTGCGCAGGTAGTCGACGAAGACCTTGCCGAGGCGGTTCTTCGCGCCGCTCTTGGCGACGAAGCGCTCGGGAATCGTCTCGGCCATGTGCTCGACGATGCGCTTGGCGAGTGCCCGGACGGTGTCCCAGTCTTCCTTCGGCGCGATCGGCACGACGACGTGCAGGCCCTTGCCGCCGCTCGTCTTGAGGAAGCTCGCCAGGCCGATCTGCTCGAGCAGCGAGCGCATCAGCTCGGCGCCTTCCTGCATCGCTCGCCAGGCGACGCCTTCGCCGGGATCGAGGTCGAAGACGATCCGGTCCGGGTGCTGCGGGTCCTTCGTCAGCGCGTTCCAGGTGTGGAACTCGATCACGTTGGCCTGCGCCGCGCCGATCAGCGCGGTGAACGAGTCGACCTCGATCATCGGCTCGTGGTCGGGCGAGAACGAGGGGTCGAGCTCGCGCAGCTCGGGGATCCTCAAGGCGCCTGCGTGGCGCTGGAAGACGAGGTGGCCCGACAGGCCGGCGGGCGCGCGAACCAGCGAGACCGGCCGCTTGACCAGGTGCGGCAGGATCAGCCGCGCCACGTCGAGGTAGTGGTTGACGACCTCGATCTTGGTGATGCCGGTCGAGCTGTCGACGACGCGATCGGGGTGGCTGATGCGGATGCCCTCGACGGTGGCATCGCCGCTGCCCTTGGCGGGCGCCGTCGTTGTCCGCTTCGCGGCGCGGGTTGTCGCCGCGCTTTTCTTCGCCGCCTTCGCTTCGGCCGGCGCGACCGCCTTCTCGCGGCCGATCGCGCTCGCGTCCTTGTCGTCGCGCAGGCCGTGGAACACCGAATGGCGGATCCGGCCGTCGGGAGTCCACTCGCCGAACGACACCTCGGCGACCAGCTTCGGCTCGACCCAGTGGCCGCGCACCTCGCGCGGCTTCTCGAAGAACGGCGTCGTCTCGGCCGGAATCGCGGCGAGCGCCTGCTTGACGGCGGCGAGCGTCTTCTGGTCGAAGCCGCTGCCGACGCCGCCGGCGAAGCGCAGGTGCCCGGCCTCGTCGTGGATGCCGAGCAGGAGCGAGCCGATGCCGGTGCGCGAGCCCTGCGGATCGGTCCAGCCGCCGACCACGAACTCCTGGCGCTGCGTGCACTTCAGCTTGATCCAGGTGGGGCTCCGCCGCGACACGTAGGGCGAGTCGGCGCGCTTGCCGATCATCCCCTCGAGGCGCATCCGGCACGCGTTCTGGAGCAGCTCCTTCGGGCTCGAGTCGAAGTCCTGGCTGAAGCGGACGCGGTCCTGCGACGGCGCGCGGTCGAGCGCGGCGGCGAGCAGCGCACGCCGCTCGACGAGCGGCACGTTGCGCAGGTCGTGGCCGGCGTAGTACGGCAGGTCGAAGACGTAGTACTGGATCGCTTCGGTGCGCGCCGAATCGAAGGCGTTCTGGAGCGCGTTGAAGTCGGGCGTGCCGCTGGCGCCGTTGACGACGATCTCGCCGTCGAGCCAGGCGGAGCCGAGCCCGAGCGAACGCACTGCCTCGACCAGCCCCGGCATTCGCGCCGACCAGTCGTTGCCGCGCCGGGTGAAGAGGCGAACGTCGTCGCCGTCGACGCGGGCGACGATGCGGTAGCCGTCGAACTTGATCTCGTAGATCCAGCCGTCGTCGCTCGGCGTCTCCGAGACGAGGGTGGCGAGCTGCGGGCTCAACGTGGCGGGCAGCTTCGCCTTCGTCGCACCCGCCGGCAGCGCCAGCGGCTCGACCGTGGTCGATCGTGCCGTGGCGGATCGGGCGGCGGTCGTCTTCGCGGCCGCCGACTTCGTCGCGCGCTTGCCGGCGGGCTTCTTTGCAGCGGACGACGATGCGCGCGAATCGTCGCGCGCTGCTTCCTTCGGCGCTGCGGCCGGCTTGTCGGCGATCGTCCGGTCCGAGAGCACGCTCTTCGGCTCGGCGTCGACGACGCTGTACTCGGCGCTCGGCCGCGCCGCCTCGTCCTTCTCCTTGATCAGCAGCCACGGCTCCTGGCGCTCGCCTTCGCGGCCGTGCATCCGGACCAGCGTCCAGCCGCCGTGCAGCTTCTTGCCGTCGAGGCGGAACTTGAGCTTGCCGGCGCGGTAGCCGGCGCGCGCATCGCCGACCGGCTCCCACGTGCCGTTGTCCCAAACGATGACCTCGCCGGCGCCGTACTGCCCCTTCGGAATCGTTCCCTCGAAGCCACCGTAGTCGATCGGATGGTCCTCGACGTGCACCGCCATGCGCTTGTCGCCGGGGTCGAGGCTCGGCCCCTTGGGCACCGCCCAGCTCTTCAACGTGCCGTCGAGCTCGAGGCGGAAGTCGTAGTGCAGGCGACTGGCGGCGTGCTTCTGGACCACGAAGCTCAACGCGCCGGTGGACGCCTTGCCGCCCTGGGGTTCGCTCGTGACCTTGAAATCGCGCTTGCCGTAGTAGGGTGCCAGGGCGCTCTTCATCGTCGACCTCCGCGTCAGTGGGCGAGCTGTTCCAGCAGCATCGGAACTTCCGCCGGCAGTTCGCTCGCGAGATAGCCGATCGGACCGAGCCGCCCGGCGAGCACCTGGCCGGCGCGCGCGTGCAGTGCGATGCCCCAGACCGCTGCTTGCGCCAGCGGCGCGCCGCGTGCCGCCAGGCCGACGATGATGCCGGCGAGGACGTCGCCCGAGCCCGACGTGCCGAGGCCGGGCTGGCCGCCGACGTGGCGCCAGCACTCGCCGTCGGGCGTGGCGATGTACGTCGTTGCGCCCTTGAGGGCGACGACGGCGTTCCAGCGCAACGCCGCCTCGCGCGCATGGCGTTCCGGCTCGGCGCTCACCGCTTCCTTCGTCACGCCGGTGAGGTGCGCCATTTCGCCGGCGTGCGGCGTCAGCAGCGGCGTGCGCTCGAAGCGCCGGACGTCGAGGACGGCGTCCATCGCCAGCGCATCGACGACGACTGCGGCGCGCGTCGCCCGCTTCAGGACGCGGCGCGTGAAGGCACGCGTCGCTGCCGCGTCCTGCAGGCCCGGGCCGATCAGCACGGCATCGACCTTGGCGAGCAGCGCCTCGACCTTGGCCATGGCATCGGCGGCGATGCCGCCGGCCTCGGTCTCGGCCATCGCGATGACGCGTGCCTCCGCGAGTCGGAGCGCGACCCCGGGCGCCATCGCGGCGACCGTCGCCAACGCGATCTTGCCGGCGCCGGCGCGCAGCGCCGAGACCGCCGCCAGCGCGGCAGCGCCCGGCATCTCCGCGCTGCCGGCGATCACCAGCGTCGCGCCGCGCTCCTCCTTGTCGGCATCGCCATCGGCTCGCGGCAGCGGCCACGCGCGCAGCAGCGGCTCATCGATCTCGACGGTGGCGCCGATGTCGGCCATCACGACTTCGGCGCGACCGGCAGGTCGGGCTCCGCGGTCACCGGCGCGCCCGCTTCGCGCAGCGGCGAGACGAAGTTCTCGAGCTCGAGGACGAGCTTGCCGCGTCGGCCGGCGTTCGGATCGAAGCGGTACGAGGTGATGCCGCAGTTCGGGACGTCGCCGAGGCGGTCGATCGCGAGGATCCGCTCCTCGTCGAGCCGCTCGAGCAGGTAGCGCAGGCAATTGACGATCACCTGGTGGGCAACGACGAGGACGCGGTCGCCCCGGTACTCGCGTGTCAGCATGTCGAGGAAGCTGCGCAGGCGCAGGATCACGTCGCACCAGCTCTCGCCGCCGGGCGGGCGGAAATAGAACTTGCCCACGTGAAGGCGCTGCTCGGCGAGGTCCGGGTACTTGGCGCGGATGCCGAGCGGCGTCAGGCGATCGAGGATGCCGAACTCCTTTTCGCGCAGGCGCTCGTCGCGCACGCACGCGATCGTCTCGGCGTCGCGCGCCGCGTCGTCGCGGTGCAGGGTGTCGAGGACACGGTCGGCGGTCTGGCGCGCGCGCACGTAGGGCGAGCTGAGGACGATCTCGGGCCGCTCCTCGGGCGCGAGCGCAGCGAACCAGTCGCCGAGCGCTTGCGCCTGCGCCTCGCCGAGGGGAGAGAGCGGCACGTCGACGTCGCGATGGGGGATGTCGATCGACGCCAGTCCGCCGAGCTCGGCCGCGTCGCGGGCGACGTTGCCCGCGCTCTGGCCGTGCCGGACGACCCACAGCGTCTGCGGCCATTTCTGTTCCAAGGCGTGGCTCTTCGGGTCGTGTCAGGTTCGTGCCGGGGTCGGGCGTGTCGCGCACCCCGCGCGTTCGGAGCAACGGACGTGCCCAGCTCCGAGCCGATCACCGGGTGTACGCTGGCGCTGCCCCGTCGCTCCGACGGCCCGTTCCTCCAGCTTGCGGATCCAGCATGAACGACCTCTTCTCGCTTTCCGGGCGCAGCGCCCTCGTCACCGGCGGCTCGCGCGGCATCGGCCGCATGATCGCCGCCGGCTTCCTCAAGGCCGGGGCGCGCGCCGTCTACATCTCGTCGCGCAAGGCCGACGCCTGCGATGCGACCGCGCGCGAGCTGTCGTCGCTCGGCACCTGCGTATCGCTGCCGGCCGACGTCTCCGACGCGCAGGGCGTGCAGGCGCTCGTCGCCGCCTACGCGAAGCACGAGTCCTCGCTCGACATCCTGGTCAACAACGCGGGCGCGGCGTGGGGCGAGGATTTCGACAGCTTCCCCGAGAAGGGCTGGGACAAGGTCGTCGACCTCAACCTGAAGACGCCGTTCTTCCTGACCCAGGCACTCGCCGGGCCGCTGCGCAAGGCGGCGAGCGCCGAGCGGCCGGCCAAGGTGATCAACATCGCCTCGATCGACGGCATCTCGGTCAACCCGCAGGAAACGTACTCCTACGCGGCCAGCAAGGCCGGCCTGATCCAGCTCACCCGGCGCATGGCGCTGCGGCTGGCGAAGGAGCACATCATCGTCAGCGCGATCGCCCCGGGCGCGTTCGCTTCGGAGATGAATCGGGACGCCCGCGACCGCGCCGACGCGGTCAAGGCGCGAATCCCTTCCGGCCGGATCGGCGTCGACGACGACATGGCCGGGGCGGCGATCTACCTCGCCTCGCGCGCCGGCGACTACGTCGTCGGCTCGACGCTGGTCGTCGACGGCGGCGTGACGCACTCCCGCTGATCGTTGCGCGAAGCCAGTTCCCGTTGTCCGCCTACGGACAATCACTTGCTTTTTGTCTGCAAATGGACTAGAGTGCGCGCGCACCCCGAGCCGTGGGGTGGTCTGCCGGACCGATGAGCGCTCTTCTCAAGCCCGATGTTCCTGCCGTCGACCTGACGTCGGCGCGTGCCGCCGGAGCGGCGCTGCGCACCTTCTTCCGCCTCGCCGACGCCTGGCAACTGTCGGTCGCCGAGCAGACGACGCTGCTCGGCGTCGCCCGCACCACGCTCTACCAGTGGAAGCAGGGCAAGGTCGCGCCGCTCGACCGCCATCTGCTCGAGCGCTTGTCGCACCTGTTCGGCATCTACTCGTCGCTGCAGATCCTGTTCCCGGCGAGCCGTCGTGCCGACGAATGGCTGCGCAAGCCCAACAGCGCGCCGCTTTTCGACGGCCATTCCGCACTCGATCGCATGCTCGGCGGCCAGGTCTCCGATCTGTACGTCGTGCGCCAGTACCTCGACGCGCAGCGCGGCGGCAAGGCATGAGGCGCAGCGTCGCTGCCGAGGCGAGCCGGGCAACGCAAAGCGCGAAAGTGTGACGTGGCGGTGGACCCGAGCAAGGTGCCGCTGCGGCGCGTCTCGTGGCGGCCGTCGTACCGGCTGATCCCGTCGCGCTATCCGACCGTCGGCCTCTACGACGCGATCGCCGATCCGGCCGACCTCGACGTCGTCTTCGCGATCGAGGCGCTCGCCAACCCGCGCATCCGCGACGAGATCGGCGAGCTGACGCTCGTGCCGCGCGAAGAACGCCTGACCGGTCCGGGCGCGACGCCGGTGATGGCGGCGTTCACCCACCTCAATCCCGAGGGCTCGCGCTTTTCCGACGGCACCTACGGCGTCTACTACGCGGCCCATTCGCTCGAGACCGCGATCGCCGAGGTGAGCCATCACCGCGGCGTGTTCCTGCGCCGCACCGACGAGGCGGCGATCGACGTCGACATGCGCCTCATCACCGCGAGCGTCGAGGCCGAGCTGCACGACCTGCTCGACGCCGAAGGCGAGGCAGCGAACACCGACCGCTACGCGTCGCTCCTCGATCCCGACGACTACGGCCCGTCGCAGGCACTCGGCCGGCGCCTGCGCGCGGCGCGGAGCTGGGGCATCCGCTATCCGAGCGTTCGCCACGCCGGCGGCGAGTGCGTCGGCATCTTCCGCCCGCGCGCGTTGCGCCACGCCAAGGCGGCGGCGCACCTGGCGCTGCACTGGGACGGCACGCGGATCACGCACTGGTACGAGAAGCGCCAGCCGCACGCCGTCAACGAGTGAGCTCGCGGCCGCGGCGGCCGTGCACTTTTGCACTGTCTCCCGGCGCGCGACATTCGCTCACCGCCCGGGCGGCGGAGCGGAGGGTATGGTCGAGCGCGAATGCTCTCCATGCTGCTCGTCTTCGCGCACCTGCTCGCCGCATCGATGGCGCTCGGTGCGATCGTCGCCACCGACCTGCGGCTGCTCTCGAAGCTGGCGCAGGACCGCACCCGGATCGCGCCGCCGAACGAGTTCGTCGCCCGCATCGTCGTCGTCGCGCTCGTCGTCCTCTACGCCACCGGCGCCGCCATCGTCTGGCAGGGCGTGCTCGAGCGGCCCGACTACCTCGCCAACCCCAAGCTCCAGGCCAAGCTGGCGCTGGTCGTGCTGCTCACGATCAATGCCTTCGTCCTGCACCGGCTGACCTTCCCGCGCCTGGCGCGCGGCCGCCGCGTCGCGCGCTGGCATGCGTCGGACTGGATCGCGATCGGCATCCCGGTCGGCGTCTCCAACTTCCTCTGGATGTTCGTCGCCTTTCTCGGCGTCGCTCGGGCGTGGAACGGCACCGTGTCATTCGGCGACGTCATGGCGGTCGCCGCCATCGCCTATGCCGTCGCGCAGGGTGCTGTCTTCGCGATCCTGGCGGTGGCCGCGAGCGGCGCCGATCCGGTCGCGAATCCGCGCGCGGCGTTCGTGCGCCGTTGGCTCGCCTCGCTCGGCAATCTGGGCCGCCCGCTGGGAGGCGACGACGATCCGGCGTCGCTTCGCCAGCCGACGTCGCTGCGCTCCGTTCGTGACGACGCGGCGACCGCGGCCGACAGCGACCCTGTCACCGTCGACTGGGCCGAGCGCCGCGGTCAGGCCTTGCGCGGCCGCCGGCCCGTGACCGGATAGACCGGATCGGTGTAGCCGGGCGTCGACGCGTGCCCGGGCGCGACCAGCGAATCGATCAGCGCCTCGTCGCCGCCGTCGAACTCGACGTCCATCGCGGCGACGTACTCGTGCCACTGCGCCAGCGTTCTCGGCCCGCCGATGACGCCGTGAACGAGCGCGTTGTTCCAGACCCAGCCGAGCGCGAACTGCAGCGGCGTCATGCCGCGCGACCTCGCATGCTCGACGACGCGCTGGGCGAGCGCGAGCGACTCGGCGCGGAACTCGGTCTGCAGGATGCGCTTGTCGTTGCGGCCGGCGCGCGAGCCCTCGGGCGGCGGCGTGCCGGGCGCATACTTGCCGGTCAGGACGCCGCGTGCGAGCGGGCTGTAGGCGACGACACCGAGGCCGTAGTGAGCGCAGCACGGCAGCAGCTCGGTCTCGATCGCTCGCGTCATCGCGTTGTACGGCGGCTGGCAGACGATCGGCACCGGCACGTTCATGCGGCGGCATGTCTCGGCCATGCGGGCGAGGCGCCAGGCGCGAAAGTTCGAGACGCCGAAGTAGTGGACCTTCCCGGTCGAGAGCAGGTGCCCCATCGCGGCGACGGTCTCCTCGAGCGGCGTCGTCTCGTCGTCGCGGTGCAGGTAGAGGATGTCGACCCACTCGGTGCCGAGCCGCTTCAGGCTCGCGTCGAGGGCGCGGATCATGTGCCGGCGCGACAGGCCCCGATCGTTCGGGTCGTCGCTGGTCGGATTGGCGAGCTTGGTCGCGAGGATCCAG
>Ga0207645_10004622_pt1 | contig 10139 bp, 7 predicted proteins | sample KBSM53metaG_FD_184331 | JGI IMG/M metagenome (GOLD analysis project Ga0207645, IMG submission 184331) | Miscanthus rhizosphere microbial communities from Kellogg Biological Station, Michigan, USA - KBS M5-3 metaG (SPAdes) (version 2) | ecosystem: Host-associated > Plants > Roots > Rhizosphere >...
GCATCCAGGCTGCGCTGCACGTCGTCGTCGGTCGTCGCCCACGAACTCACGCTGATGCGCATCGCGACTCGGCCCTGCCATTCGGTCGTGCCGCACCAGCAGGTGCCGTCGGCCTGCAGTGCCTCGACGACGCGGCGCGTCGTCGAGGCATCGCCGAAGCTCACCAGCACCTGGTTCAGCACGACCTCGTTCAGCACCTCGAAGCCGGCATCGCGCAGGCCGTCGGCGAAGCGGCGCGCATGCGCGCAGCAGCGCTCGACCAGCGCCGCGACGCCGCTGCGGCCGAGCGCCGCCAGCGCGGCCCAGACGACGACACCGCGCGCGCGCCGCGACAGCTCGGGGGTGTAGTCGGCCGGCACACGCTCGGGGCCAGTCGGCGGCAGGTAGGCCGCGGTGACCGCCATCGCGGCGCGCAGCGCGGCGGCATCGCGCACGAACGCGAGGCCGCTGTCGTAGGGCACGTTGAGCCACTTGTGCGCGTCGGTCGCCCATGAGTCGGCCTGCGCGATGCCGGCGCAGTGCGCCTGTAGCGCGGGCACGGCCTGCGCCCACAGCCCGAACGCGCCGTCGACGTGCACCCAGGCGCCGTCGGCCTGCGCCTGCGCGCACACCGCGGCGACCGGATCGAAGGCGCCGCTGTTCACGTTGCCCGCCTGCAGGCAGACGATCGCCGGGCCGCTCAGCCGCGGCAGCCGCTCGGCGCGCAGCCGCCCTTGCGCATCGACCGGCACGCGCACGACGCGCGCGCGGCCGAGGCCGAGCACGCCGAGCGCCTTCACCAGCGTCGGGTGCACCTCGTCGCCGACGACGACGCTGATCGGCGGCGCGCCGAACAGGCCGTCGGCCTCGACCTGCCAGCCGACGCGCGCGAGCACCGCATGGCGCGCCGCGGCGAGCGCGCACAGGTTCGCGCTCGTCGCGCCGCTGACGAAGGCGCCGGCGGCGTCGCGCGGCAGCCCGAACAGATCGAGCAGCCAGCGCAGCGCGGCCGCCTCGAAGGCCGCGGCGCCGGGCGCGACGCCGGGGTGGGCGGCGTTCTGGTCCCACGCGGTCGCGAGCCAGTCGGCCGCAGTCGCGACCGGCAGCGCGCCGCCGATCACATAGCCGAAGAAGCGCCCGCCGGCGGTCGCCATCGACGCCGGCGAGCCGAGCTCGTCGAGGCGGCGCAGCACCTGCGCGGCCTCCTGCGGCCCTTCGGGCAGCGGCTCGTCGAGTTCCGCCAGGCGCACGAGCGCGGCCGCATCGGGCTGCACCGAGCGGTTAGGCAGGGTCTCGAGGTAGCGCGACGCGCGTTGCGCGGCGTCGTTCAGCAGCGGGTTCACGGGCGCCCGTCCTTCCGATCGGTGATGAAGGCGAGCACGGTATCACCGGCGTGCTCGGCCCGCCGGCACCGCCGCGCGCTCCGACCCGCGGCCCGCGGCACGGTCGGCGACACCCCACCGGCCCGATCCTGTCCACCCTTGGAGTCGGTTTTCGGTCGCAGTGCACCCTGGCATGCGGCCGAGGGAGTTGGGTGGGCAACGCAGCGAAGTAAAGGAGGAGGGGCGAGCGCAGCCCGCCCCGGGGGACATGAGCGGAGTTGCTCACCCAGCTCCCTCGGCTCGCGCTGCCCGTCTGCGTGAGTGCGGGCCCTAACGAACAGCAGCATCGGGCCACGCCGTCACACGCTCCCAACTCAAAGCGGTGCGCTTCACTTCAGACGATGCGCCGCCGCGCGGGTCAGCCGAGGCGCCGCCCGACGTGCCGCCGGCAACGGCGCGGGTTCAGGCGTAGCGCCGCGCGCCCGCCTCCAGCGCCACCGGCTTGATCCGCGACCCCATCCCGGCGCAGCCGAAGGCGACGAAGCGGTCGTTGCAGACATCGCGCGCCGCCGCGGTCGCGTCTTTCAGGAACTTGCGCGGGTCGAACTCGGCCGGGTCGCGGCTCATCGCGCGCCGCATCGCGCCGGTCATCGCGAGGCGGATGTCGGTGTCGATGTTGACCTTGCGCACGCCATGGCGGATGCCCTCGCGGATCTCGTCGACCGGCACGCCGTAGGTCTCGCGGATGTCGCCGCCGTGCTCGCGGATGATCGCGAGCCACTCCTGCGGCACCGACGACGAGCCATGCATCACCAGGTGCGTGTCGGGGATGCGCGCATGGATCGCCTTGATGCGGTCGATCGCGAGGATGTCGCCGGTCGGCTTGCGGCTGAACTTGTAGGCGCCGTGCGAGGTGCCGATCGCGATCGCGAGCGCATCGACGCCGGTCTTCGCGACGAAGTCGGCGGCCTGCTCCGGGTCGGTCAGCAGCTGGTCGTGCGTGAGCATTCCTTCGGCGCCCGAGCCGTCCTCCTCGCCGGCCATGCCGGACTCGAGCGAGCCGAGGCAGCCGAGCTCGCCCTCGACCGACACGCCCACCGCATGCGCCATCTCGACGACGCGCCGCGTCACGCCGACGTTGTAGTCGAAGCTCGCCGGCGTCTTCGCGTCCTCCATCAGCGAGCCGTCCATCATCACGCTGGTGAAGCCCGAGCGCATCGCCTGCATGCACACCGCCGGGCTCGCGCCGTGGTCCTGGTGCAGCACGATCGGGATCTCGGGGTACATCTCGGCGGCCGCCTCGACCATCTTGCGCAGGAAGGGCTCGCCGGCGTATTTGCGCGCGCCCGCCGATGCCTGCAGGATCACCGGGCTGTCGGTCTTCTGCGCGGCCTGCATGATGGCCTGGATCTGTTCGAGGTTGTTGACGTTGAACGCCGGCACGCCGTACTGGTGCTCGGCCGCATGGTCGAGCAACTGGCGCAGTGAAATCATGGCCATGTGGGCCTCCCGTGGCTGAGTGAATGAAAGAAGAGTCCCCGGCGCGGCGCCGGCCCGAGGCCCGCGCCGCGCGGATCAGGCACCGCGTCAGTTCGACGCCAGCGCCGCGTTCGTGTCGGCGGCCGCCGCGCCGGCGCCGGCCGCCAGCAGCTGCGTCGCGCGTTCGGCGACCCGCGCCGCGGTGATGCCGAAGAGCTCGAACAGCGCGCCGGCCGGGGCCGACTCGCCATAGCGGTCGAGGCCGATCACGTCGCCGTCCTCGCCGACGAACTTCCACCACAGCCCAGTGCTGCCGGCCTCGACCGCGATGCGCGGCAGGTGGCGCGGGATCACCGCGCGCCGCCACGCCGCATCCTGGCGCTCGAACACATCGAGGCACGGCACCGAGATCACGCGCGCCGCGATGCCGGCCTCGGCGAGCAGGCCGGCCGCGGCAAGCACGACACCGACTTCCGAGCCGCTGGCAAGCAAGGCCACGCGCGCGTTCGGCGGGCGGCGCAGCACATAGGCACCGCGCGCGATCGCATCGCTGCGGTCGAGCCCGTCGCCGGCATGCGGCATGGCCTGGCGCGACAGCAGCAGGCAGCTCGGCCCGCCGACGCGGCGCAGCGCCTCGCGCCACGCGACCGCGGTCTCGGTCGCATCGGCCGGCCGCCAGACGTCGACATCGGGGATCAGCCGCAGGCTCGACGCATGCTCCACCGGCTGGTGCGTCGGCCCGTCCTCGCCGAGGCCGATCGAGTCGTGCGTGAACACGTAGACGACCGGCAGCTTCATCAGCGCCGACATGCGCACGCCGTTGCGGGCGTAATCCGAGAAGGTCAGGAAGGTGCCGCCATACGGCCGATAGCCGCCGTGCAGCGCGACGCCGTTCATGATCGCAGCCATGCCGAACTCGCGCACGCCGTAGTGCACATGGTTGCCGGTGCCAGCGCCGGTGAGCGGGCGGTGGCCCTTCCAGTCGGTCAGGTTCGAGCCGGTCAGGTCGGCCGAGCCGCCGAGCAGTTCGGGCAGCGCCGGGCCAATCTGGTTCAGTATCTCCTGCGAGGCCTTGCGGGTCGCGACCGCCGCGGCCTTGGCCTCGGCGGATTCGACCGCGGCGGCGAGCGCGCGCTCGGCCGCGTCACTCAGCGGCGCCTCGCGGCGATGGCGCCGCAGCAACTCGGCGGCGAGCGCCGGATGGGCCTCGGCGTAGGCCGCGAAGCGCGTCTGCCAGTCGCGCTGCAGCGCCGCGCCGCGCGCGCGTGCCGACCACGCGTCGCGGATTGCCTCGGGCACCTCGAACGGCGCCGCGTCCCAGCCGAGCTTTGCCCGGGTCAGCGCGATCTCGGCCGCGCCGAGCGGCGCGCCGTGCGCCTCCGCGCTGCCGGCGCGGTTCGGCGAGCCGTGGCCGATCTGCGTCTTGCAGCACACCAGCACCGGCCGGTCGGACGCATGCGCCTGCGCGATCGCGCGGTCGAGCGCCGCGGCGTCATGGCCGTCGACATCGCGCAGCACGGTCCAGCCGTAGGCCTCGAAGCGGCCCGGCGTGTCGTCGTTGAACCAGCCCTTGACGTCGCCGTCGATCGAGATGCCGTTGTCGTCGTAGAACGCGACCAGCTTGTTCAGGCGCCAGGTGCCGGCGAGCGAGCAGGCCTCGTGGCTGATGCCTTCCATCAGGCAGCCGTCGCCGAGGAACACATAGCTGCGATGGTCGATCACCGTGTGGCCGGGCCGGTTGAATTCGTGAGCAAGCAGCTTCTCGGCCAGCGCCATGCCGACCGCATTCGCCAGCCCCTGGCCGAGCGGGCCGGTGGTGGTCTCGACGCCGGGCGTGACGCCGACCTCGGGGTGGCCCGGTGTGCGCGAGTGCAGCTGGCGGAAGCGCTTCAGCTCGGTCATCGGCAGCTCGTAGCCGCTCAGGTGCAGCAGCGCGTACAGCAGCATCGAGCCATGGCCGTTAGAGACCACGAAGCGGTCGCGGTCGAGCCAGGCCGGGTCGGCGGGGTTATGGCGCAGCGGGCCGCGCCACAGCGCCTCGGCGATGTCGGCCATGCCCATCGGCATGCCGGGATGACCGGAGTTGGCGGCCTGCACTGCGTCCATCGCCAATGCACGCAGTGCGTTAGCACAGCTCCCGCGCAGGGCGTCCGCGCTATCGCTGCGCAGCGAGATCGAAGAAGTAGTAGTCGTCATGGCGGCACCTCAGGCGGCGAGGATCTTCTTGCGGCGCTCCACCAGCCGCATGATCATCGGCGTGAAGATCAGCTGCATCGCGAGCTCCATCTTGCCGCCCGGCACGACCAGCGTGTTGGCGCGCGACATGAACGAGTCGTGCAGCATGCTCAGCAGGTACGGGAAGTCGAAGCCGCGCGGGTCGGAGAAGCGGATCACGACCAGGCTCTCGTCGGGCGTCGGGATCGTGCGCGCGATGAACGGGTCGGAGGTATCGACCACCGGCACGCGCTGGAAATTGATGTGCGTGCGAGTGAACTGCGGACAGATGTAGTGCACGTACTCGTGCATGCGGCGCAGGATCACGTCGGTCACCGCCTCGGTCGAGTAGCCGCGCGTGCTCTTGTCGCGGTGCAGCTTCTGGATCCACTCGAGGTTGATGACCGGCACGACGCCGATCAGCAGGTCGGCGAAGCGCGCGATGTCGACCTTCTCGGTCTTCACGCCGCCGTGCAGGCCTTCATAGAACAGCAGCTCGCTGTCGGGCAGGCGTTCCCATGGCGTGAAGGTGCCGGCCGGCTGCTTGAACGGCGCCGCCTCTTCGTCGTTGTGCAGGTACTTGCGGCTCTGACCGGTGCCCGATTCGGCGTAGTCGCGAAACAGCGCCTCGAGCTCGGCGAACAGGTTCGCGTCTTCGCCGAAGTGGCTGAAGCGGGTGTTGCCGGTGGCCTCGGCCTCGGCCATCGCGACCTTCATCGCCTTGCGGTCGTGGCGGTGGAAGCTGTCGCCCTCGACGATCGCGGCGCTGACGCTCTCGCGCCGGAAGATGTTCTCGAAGGTGCGCGTGACCGACGTGGTGCCGGCGCCGGACGAACCGGTGATCGCGATGATCGGGTGTTTTGCGGACATGGGAGTCTCTCGGGGAAGTGATGAATCGGGGGGCTCAGAGGCTGCGAGGCTTTCGCCCCTCAACCACCGAACGGCCTCTGAGCGAGCCGCCTGCGCTGCACAATTGCATAGGTGCTTCGCTCCGTCGGCTCACGCGGTCGCCGCGAACAGGCCGCGCTTGCCGAACAGCGGCGAGTGGTAGCTGTCGAGCGGCTCGTCTTCGTGGTACTGCTCGATGCGCGCCACTTCCTGCGCGGAACCGAACACGAAGCCGATGCGCTGGTGCAGGCACTCGGGCTGCACGTCGAGGATGCGCTTGCGTCCGGTGCTGGCCTTGCCGCCGGCCTGCTCGATCAGCATCGCGATCGGGTTCGCCTCGTAGAGCAGGCGCAGGCGGCCGGCGCGGCCCGGTTCCTTGGTGTCGCGCGGGTACATGAAGACGCCGCCGCGCATCAGGATGCGGTGCGTCTCGGCCACCAGCGAGGCGATCCAGCGCATGTTGAAGTCGGCGCCGCGGGGGCCGGTCTGGCCGGCCAGGCATTCATCGACATAGCGCTTGACCGCCGGCTCCCAGAAGCGGCTGTTCGACGCATTGATCGCGAACTCGCGGGTCTTCTCGGGGATGCTCAGGTTCGGGTGGCTCAGCACCCATTCGCCGAGCTGCGGCTCGAGCGTGAACGCGTGCGTGCCGGTGCCCAGGGTCAGCACCAGCATCGTCGCGGGGCCGTAGATCGCGTAGCCGGCGCCCACCTGGCGCGTGCCGGGCTGTAGAAAATCTTCGGGCTTCGCATCCTCGCCCGGCACCTCGGCGCGCAGGATCGAGAAGATGCTGCCGACCGAGACGTTGACGTCGATGTTCGACGAGCCGTCGAGCGGGTCGAACAGCAGCAGGTACTTGCCGCGCGGGTACTGCGGCGGCAAGGTGTACGCCTCGTCCATCTCCTCGGACACCATGCCAGCGACATGCCCGCCCCATTCGTTGGCGCGCAGGAACATCTGGTTGCTGAACAGGTCGAGTGCCTTCTGCTCCTCGCCGTGCACGTTGACACCGGGCGCTGGCTGCGGCGCGGCACTGATCATGTCGGCGAGCGCGCCGAAGGCGACCTTGCGCGCGATCGCCTTGCAGGCCAGCGACACGTCGGTGACCAGCGCATTGAGCTCGCCGGTGGCGCCCGGGTGGCGGCGGCGCTCCTCGATCAGGAATTGCGTGAGAGTGGGTCGGGCGCCGGTGGGCATGGTGGGTCTCCTAGAGTTGTAATGTGTTGGCCTCGCGGCGCTGCAGCCCGCCTTCGAGAAGGTCGAGCAGCGCAGCGGGCGTCGCGATGCGGCGCGGCGTCAGCCAGGCCGGCAGCTCTTCGCAGCCGTAGCCCCAGCCGGCGAGCAGCGACGGGCAGCCGGCGGCGAACGCGGCCTGCATGTCGGCCGCGCTGTCGCCGACCATCAGCATGTCGGCGGGCGCGACGACGAGCCGTTCGGCCGCGGCCAGCAGCATCGCCGGCGCCGGCTTGCGCAGCGCGCTCGAGTCGGCGCCGTGCACCGCGGCGACAAACGGCAGCAGCTGCGCCGCATCGAGCACCGCGCGCGCCAGCGGCGTCGGCTTGTTCGTCACGACCACCATCGGCAACCTGCCGTGCAGCGCCGCTATCAGTTCGGCGATGCCGGGATAGACGCTGCCGGCGGCCAGCGGCGCGGCCAGGGTCGCTACATCGAAGGCGCGACGAAGGTGCACACGCAAGGCATCGTCGGCCGTGGCGATGCCCTGCTGCGCGAGCGCGCGCCGGATCAGAGCGTCCGGGCCGTCGCCGATCCAGGCGCGCACGGTCTCGAGGTCGAACGGCCGCAGCCCGGCGTTCACCAGCGCGGTGTTCAGCGCATGTCGGATGTCGGCCGCGCTGTCGACCAGCGTGCCGTCGAGGTCGAGCGCGATCGCGGCGCAGACCGGTGGGTGCAGCGCGTTCATCGGCGATCCTCCGTGCGCCGCACGGTCATGCGGCTCATGCCGGCTCCTCGATGCGCTGCCGGCGGCGCATGCCGGCCATCGCCTCGCTGCGCAGCGCATCGATCGCGGCGCCATAGCGGCCGCCGTTGAACACGGCCGAGCCGGCGACGAAGGTGTCGACACCGGCCGCGGCGATGCGGCCGATGTTGTCGGGCTTCACGCCGCCGTCGACCTCGAGCCAGATCGCACGGCCGGTGCGCTGCATCGCCGCATCGACGCGGCGGCGCGCGCTCTCGATTTTTGGCAGCATGCGCTCAATGAAGCTCTGCCCGCCGAAGCCCGGGTTCACCGACATCAGCAGCACCAGGTCGAGCTGGTCGATGACATGGTCGAGCAGATCGAGCGGCGTCGCCGGGTTCAGCGCCAGCCCGGCCTTCACGCCATGCGAGCGGATCAGCTCGATCGTGCGGTCGACATGCTCGCTCGCCTCGGGATGGAACGAAATGATCGACGCGCCGGCCTGCGCGAACATCGGGATCAGCGCATCGACCGGCTTGACCATCAGGTGCACGTCGATCGGAACGCTCGAATGGGGCTTGATCGCCTGGCACACCAGCGGCCCGACCGTCAGGTTCGGCACGTAGTGGTTGTCCATCACGTCGAAGTGGATCAGGTCGGCGCCGCCGTCGATGACCGCCCTGACCTCTTCGCCGAGCCGCGCGAAGTCTGCCGACAGCAAGCTGGGTGCGATGCGCACCGCCCGTTGCGCGCTCATGCCTGCGCTCCCGCGTACAGCGACGCGACCGGATCGAGCGTGCGCGCCGGGCGGGCGCGGCGCGCGAGTTCGGCAAAGCTGAGCCACGGCGCGTCGTGCAGCCGGTCGCCGGGCTCGCCGGCCAGCGGATGCGCCGGATCGCCGAGGCTGGGCAGCAGCAGGCCGGCGTCGCCGAAGTCGCTGCCCTCGGTCCAGAAGGTCGGCGTGACCACGGTCCACAGCCCGGCCGCATGGGCCGAACGCAGGCCGTTCGCCGAGTCTTCGAGCGCGACCGCGTCGTCGGCCTCGACCCCGAGGTGCTCGAGCGCGAGGCGGAAGATGTCGGGCGCCGGCTTCTTCGCGCGCACCTGGTCGCCGCAGGCGATCACGCTGAACATCTCGAGCCCGCAGGCGCCGAAGGTCGCGTTCAGCAGCGCGTCGATGTTGACCGCGGTCGTCGTGCTCGCGATCGCCAGGCGACAGCCGGCCGTCAGCGCCTCGTCGCACAGCCGCGCGACGCCGTCGCGCAGCGGGATCGCGCCGTCGTTGACCGCCGAGCTGTAGAACTTGGTCTTCTCGGCGTGGATGGCCGGGATCATCTCGACCAGCCGGCGCCGGTCGGGCGCGCCCGGCACCTCGCGCGCGATGTAGGCGGCAATGCGCTCCTTGCCACCGGTGGTCTTGAGCAGCTCGCGGTAGGTGTCGCGGCTCCATTTCCAGCCGAGGCGGAAGCGCTCGAATGCGTAGTTGAATGCGAGGCGGTGCGCCTCCTCGGTGTCGGCCATCGTGCCGTCGACGTCGAAGATCAAGGCGGTGACGCTCATAGCGCAGTCCCTTCGGTGGCGGTGGTCGCGAACACGCGGCTCGCGAGAATGTCTTCGGCCTGCAAGGTGCACAGCTCGTCGCGCGTCGGCGCGCTGCCGCTCGCGAACAGCCGCGTCGCATGGCGCAGGCGGATGCGGTCGAGCGCATTGCGGATCGAGCGCGCATTCGCGAAATGCGGCTGGCCGCGGCGCAGCCCGACATAGCGTTCGAAGGCCGGCGCGGCCTCGCCGCCGAAGCGGTAGTTCAGCTGCACCAGCATCAGCTGCGCGATCTGCATCAGCTCGGCTTCGCTGTAGTCGGGGAAGTCGATGTGGTGCGCGATGCGCGAGGCCATCCCCGGGTTGCTGCCGAAGAAGGTGTCCATGCGGTCCTTGTAGCCGGCGAGGATCACGACGAGGTCGTCGCGCTGGTTCTCCATCACCTGCAGCAGGATCTCGATCGATTCCTGGCCGTAGTCGCGCTCGTTCTCGGGGCGGTACAGGTAGTACGCCTCGTCGATGAAGAGCACGCCGCCCATCGCGCGCTTGAGCACGTCGCGGGTCTTGGGCGCGGTGTGGCCGATGTACTGGCCGACGAGGTCGTCGCGCGTGACCGAGACGAGATGATTGCGGCGAATATAGCCGAGCCGGTGCAGCACTTCTGCCATGCGCAGCGCGACGGTCGTCTTGCCGGTTCCCGGGTTGCCGGAGAAGCACATGTGCAGCGTCGGCGCGCCGCTTGCGATGCCGAGCGTCTCTCTCGCGCGCTCCACGAGCAGATGCGCCGCGATTTCGCGAAT
>Ga0207645_10004627_pt1 | contig 10135 bp, 7 predicted proteins | sample KBSM53metaG_FD_184331 | JGI IMG/M metagenome (GOLD analysis project Ga0207645, IMG submission 184331) | Miscanthus rhizosphere microbial communities from Kellogg Biological Station, Michigan, USA - KBS M5-3 metaG (SPAdes) (version 2) | ecosystem: Host-associated > Plants > Roots > Rhizosphere >...
ACCAGGATGCTGGTGACGACGGCGGCGGCCACCACGCCCCCGACCGCGATCCAGAACCACGGCTTGCTCACGACGGAGCTCTGGTCCGACGCGGGCGCAGGCTGCGCGACCAGCACCGGCGCCGGCTGCGCGGGCGGCGGCGGGCCGGGCACGGACGGCGGCGGCGCGGCGACCATCGTGCTGCCCGCCGCGGGGGGCGGCGGCGTGACCATCGTGCTGCCCGCCGCTGCGCCGCTGCCCGCCGGCGCGACGCCGACAGGTGCGGTGCCCGTCGGCGGCGACGTCGCCACCGCGTGATCCTTCTCGATCGCCTGCTTCAGGTTCTGGATGTGCTTCTCGATCTCGGCGCGCTTGTCGTCGCCGTACATACGCAGGTAGCTCTGGTAGAGATCGAGCGCGCGTTCCTTGTTGCCCGCCAGGCGATACGCCTGCGCGGCGTTGTAAAGGACAGCCGCGTCCGGCTTCAGCTCGAAAGACTTCTCGTAGTTCTCGGCCGCCACGGCGTACCGGTTCAGCGCGAACGCGGCCGTCGCCTTGTCGAGGTACTCGCGCGCCTCCTCGGCCTTCTCCGTGCGCGCCTTGCCGGCCGCGTGGGCGCTGCCCGCGAACAGCACGCTCGCCGCGACGCCGACGAGGACAGCGACCCGTAGTCCCCTCATGGCGCCAACCGGGCGAGGATCATCTTCGCGATGGCGTCCAGCGCCGGGCCGAAGTTGTCGGAGCAGATCGACTGCGTCATCCCGAACGCGCCGAACTGGCCGACGAACTGGTTCACGCGAACGGCCGGATCCGCGAAGCTGCCGTCGGTGGCGGTGCACGAATGCGCGATGAAGGGCCACGGGCAGTTGGCCGTGCTGCCGCACGACGTGTCGGCCGTGGGCGGACTTCTCCAATTGATGGTGTAGGGCGTCGCCGGACCGGTCAGCGCCGCGACGAGGACCATGCTGGGATCGGCCTTGAGGCCTTTGAGCTTGTTCGCGGTATCGACGACGGGCATCAGGAAGGCTTCCGCGTCGTTCGATACGCACCCGTTCAAGGTGACCACCGCCGACATGTTGTTGTTCGGCGCGCTGCGCGTCGGGTGAATCAAGGACCCCGCGCCGTTGTTGCAGAGATGGCCGAACTCGTTGCAGCGGAAGTTCGCCGGCGGCCCCAGCTGCGACGCGATGTTCGTGTTCGCCGACGTATCGTAGAGCGGAATGCGTCCGTTCGGGCCGTTGCCCGGCGCGGCGGAGCAGTCGTCCTCGTTGGTCAGCATGACGATCGCCAGCAACGCGTCGGCGCGCAGGAAGGTCTGGTTCTCGGCCGGCGGCAGGCGCCCGTCGGCACCCAGCGCGCGTGCGATCGCGGCGAACTGGTGCTCGAAGCCGCAACCCTGCTCGCCGAGGGCGGCGATGCACGAGAAGACGGTCTCGAGGTTGCCGGTGTAGTTCTTCTGGGGGGCGATGTCGGAGATGAACGTCGCACCCGTGTTCAACCCGCTGGACGTGCAGGTGCCGCGCGGGATGAACTGGAAGATGCCGTTCCTGCCGCCGGTCGAATCGCAGCTGGCGATCGAGCCGTCGCCGGCGCCCATGTCGGACGAGATGACGGCGAGGTGCAGGTTGGGAAGCCCCTGGGGGCTGTTCCTCAGCGAAGTGACGAAGGTGGCGAAGTTCCGGTTCAGGTTGTCCTGCGACAGCCGCATCGACGACGAATCGTCGATCAGGAAAAGGATGTCGACGTTGCGGTTCGCGATCACGACGCCCGTGCCGCCCGCGCCGCCCCGCCCCAGGGCGTTACCGGTGCCGCCGCGTCCCGCGACGCCCGTGGTCCCGCCGCGTCCCGCCGCGCCCGCCGCGCCGCCGGTGCCGCCTAGCCCCGCGGTGCCGCCCGCGCCGGTTCCGGCGGCGCCGCCCGTACCGCCCGTGCCCGGTCCGGCCCCGCCGAGAGTGACCGTCAACGTCCCGCATCCCGCTGGCAGCGCGGCGACGGTGCCTGTCGCCGCCATCCCTATCGGCGACCCGTTCTCGAGCGCGGTGATCGTCACGTCGACGCGCGAGCCAACCGGATAGCCGTTGGGGAAATCCACCTCGATGGTCTCCGCCGTCCCGCGGCCGGTGCGCGACCGCAGGCTGTTCTTCGGCGTCTTCTGGTCGATCGACACGTCGATCGAAAACCGGTCGGCGACGCGCGTCGTGCCGTCCAGCGTGACGGTCACGAACAGGGTTCCGTCCTTGCACGCGCGCGTCCCGCCGCCACATCCGGCCAGCAGCCCGGACGCCGCGGCCAGCAACGCGACGCTGTACGCGATGGAGCGCATGCGCTTCAATTCCCCGCCACCGGATCTCCGAGGTTGCCGACCGGATCGGACGGACCGGGGCGTGTCACCACCACGGCGGTGACGACGGCGCCGACGACGACGGCGCCGACCGCGATCCAGAACCACGGCTTGCTCACGACCGAACCACCCTCCGCGGGCGGCGACGCCTGCGCCACGAGGACGGGCGCCGGCTGCGCGGCTGGCGGCGGCGCCGCGGGAACGACCGCCGCGGCGGGAGCGGGCTCGGGCTTCGGCGGCGGCGGCGGTTCTGCGGGCGCGGGGGCCGGCGGCGCCTCGGCGGTCGCGCCGCCGACGGGCGCGGGCGAAGTCGGCGGCGACGTCGCGACCGCCCGGTCCTTCTCGATCGCCTGCTTCAGATTCTCGACGTGCTTCTCGATCTCCGCGCGCTTGTCGCTGCCGTAGAGGCGCAGGTAGCTCTGATAAAGCTCCAGCGCGCGCTCCTTGTTGTTGGCGAGGCGGTGGGCCTGCGCCGCGTTGTACAGCACCGCCGCGTCGGGCTTCAGCGCGAACGCCTTCTCGTAGTTCTCGGCCGCCTCGGCGAAGTGATTCAGCGCAAACGCCGCCGTCGCCTTGTCGAGGTACTCGCGGATCTCCTCCGCCTTGCCCGCCTTCGACTTGGCGGCGTGCGCGCCACCGGCCACCAGCACGACGGCGACGAACGCGACGACGGCCCAGGAACCGGTCGACGAAGCACAACGCCCGCGCGAGATCACGTGACGCCCAGACACTAGATCCGGCGGTGGCGGGTTGTCCAGGTCGCGACCGGCCGCCATCTGTTTATGGCGTCAGACGGGCGACGATCGCCTGCGCGATGGTTTGCAACGGCGCCGCCAGGCTGTTGGTGCAGATCGACGCCACGATGCCGTTGCTGCCGAACTGGTTGGCGAGCTGGGTGATGCGGACGGCGGGGTCCGCGAAGCTGGTGTCGGCGGCGGTGCACGAATGGGCGATCACCGGCCACGGGCACGACGCGGCGCCACACGAACTGTCAGAGGTGCTGGGGGCCTTCCATGTCACCACGTAGGGCGCGGCCGGCCCCGTGATGGCGGCGACGATGACCTTGTTCGGATCGGTCTTGAGCGTCTTGAGCCTGTTCGCGGTGTCGACGACGCTCAGCAGGTACAGGTTGTCGTTCGACGTGCAGGACGCGTAGCTGACCATCGCGTTCACGTCGTTCAGGGGCGCGGAGCGGGTCGGAGCGGCCGCGGGCGTGATGTCGTCGTTGCGGCAAAGGTGGCCGAACTCGTTGCAGCGGAAGTTCGCCGGTGGACCCAGCTGCGACGCCATGTCCGTGTTCGAGGTGGTGTCGAACAGAGGAACGCGTCCGTTCGGACCATCGCCGAACGAGGCGGTGGGTACCGCTGAACAGTCGTCTTCGTTCGTCACCAGCACGATCGCCAGATCGGCGCCCGGCCGCAGGAACCCCTGGTTCTCGGCCGGGGCGGACCCGCGACCGTCGACACCCAGGGCGCGCGTGATCGCCGCGAACTGGTGCTCGAATCCGCATCCCATCTCGCCCAGCGGGGCGATGCACCCGAAGACAGACTCGAGGGTGCCGGTGTAGTTCTTCACGCCGCCGGAGTCGGAGATGAACGTCGCGCCCGTGTTGAGCCCCGACGCCGTGCAGGTGCCTCGCGGCGTGTACTGGAAGATGCCGTTCTTGCCGTTGTTCGAATCACAGCTGGCGACCGAGCCGTCGCCCGCGCCCATGTCGGACGAGACGATCGCGAGGTGAAGGTTCGGCATCCCCGATTGCGCCGCCTTCAGCGCGGTCACGAACGCCGGGAAGCTTTGCACCAGGTTCGTCTGCGTCAGCCGCATCGACGACGAATCGTCGACCAGGAACAGCACGTCGACGTCGCGGTTCGCGAACGACGTACCGCCCGTGCCCGCGCCACCGCCGGCGCCGCCCGTGCCCGCATTGCCAGCGACGCCGCCCGTGCCCGCGCCACCGCCGGTGCCGCCCGTGCCCGCGCCAGCGACGCCGCCCGTGCCCGCGCTACCGCCGGTGCCCGCGCTTCCGGTGGTGCCCGCCGCGGCGCCGCCCGCGCCCGCGCTCCCGGTGGTGCCGCCGCGGCCTGCGACGCCCGTCGTTCCGCCCGCGCCGGCGGCGCCCGTCGTGCCGCCGCGCCCCGCGGCTCCGCCGGTGCCGGCGCCGCCCGCCGCGCCCGTGTTTCCCGCGGCGCCTCCGCTCCCCGTCGTGCCGCCACGTCCGCCGGCGCCCGTCGTTCCGCCCGCGCCGGTTGTTCCGCCTGCGCCAGTCGTTCCACCTGCGCCTACGGTTCCACCCGCGCCCGCGCTTCCCGCAGCACCCGTGGTGCCGCCGGTGCTGCTGCCTGCGGCGCCCGCGCTTCCGCCCGTGCCCGCGACGTTGCTTGCGCCACCCGCGCCCGCCGTGTCGGCGAAGCCGGCCGTCCCGCCGCCCCCGCCGCGTCCGCCCGTCGCGCCTCCATGTCCGCCCATTCCACCGTCGGTCTTCGAAGTCGACGGCCCGCACCCCGCGCCCGCCGCGATGATCGCAAGGGCAACAACACTAAGTGATCCTCGCCACACGACCTTCATATTGCCGTTCGCAGCGTAACGCCGGCCGCGACGGCTTGTCCACCGGCACACCGAGCAAAAGCTCGCCGGCGCGGCGCGCGAACGTTAGCCGAGCACGGAGCGCGCGGCGTCGGCGACGTGCGCGGGCGTGAAGCCGTACTCGCGCAGCACCGTGTCGCCGGGCGCCGACGCGCCGAACCGATCGACGCCGACGATCGTACCGTCGCGTCCCACGAAGCGATCCCACCCGAACGATGCGCCCGCCTCGACGGCGACGCGCGCGGTGACCGCCGGCGGCAGCACGGCGTCGCGGTACGCGCGGCTCTGCTCCTCGAACAGCCGCCAGCACGGCATCGACACCACGCGCACGCGGATGCGGCCGTCGGCGCGCAACCTGTCCGCGGCCGCGACGGCCACCGCCAGCTCGGATCCGCTGGCGATCAAGATGACGTCGGGCGGAGGCGCCCCCGCCGGTTCGCGATCCAAGACGTACGCGCCACGACGCAGGCCCTCGGGATCCGCGAACCGATCGCGATCCAGCGTCGGGACCGCCTGGCGCGTGAGCACAAGCGCCGTCGGGCGATCGCGCGTCTCGATCGCGACGTGCCAGGCGATGCGCGTCTCGTTGGCGTCGCCCGGTCGGATCACCAGCAGATCCGGAATCGCGCGCAGCGCCGCCAGCTGCTCGACCGCCTGGTGCGTCGGCCCGTCCTCGCCCAGGCCGATGCTGTCGTGCGTGAACACGAAGATCGAACCGAGTCGCGACAGCGCGGCCAGACGGATCGCCGGCCGCATGTAATCGGAGAACACCAGGAACGTCGCGCCGAACGGGATGAAGCCGGAGTGGTACGCGAGCCCGTTGACCGCCGCGCCCATCGCGTGCTCGCGCACGCCGAAGTGGACGTTCCGCCCCGCGTAGCTCCACGCGCCGCCGACCCTCCCCTGGGAACCGTTCGGGTCCGTCGCCTCCGCCTCGAAGTCGCCGGTCCTCTTCAACCAGCTGAACGTCGACGGATCCAGATCGCCCGACCCGCCGATCAGCTCGGGAATCGTTCCCGCCATCTCCTGCAGCACGCCCTCGGAAGCCTTGCGCGTCGCCATCCCCTTGTCGTCGGACGCGAAGACCGGCAGCGCCTTCTCCCAGTGGGCCGGCAAGCGTCCCGCGAACCGCCGCACGATCTCGGCGGCCAGCTCGGGAAACTCGAACGCGTACTCGGCGAAGCGCTTCCGCCACGCGTCCACCTCCGAACGCGCGCGCGCCAGAGAATCGTGCACGTGCGCCGTCGCGTCGGGCGGCACGAAGAACGTGGGCTGCAGCGGCCAGCCGAGATTCTCCTTGGTTCGCGCGGTCTCGTCGGCGCCCAGCGGCGAGCCGTGCGCCTCGAAGGTGCCGCTCTTGTTCGGCGCGCCGTATCCGATGACGGTGTCGACCACGATCAGCGACGGGCGCTCGGTCTCGGCGATCGCGCTGCGCAGCGCGCGGTCGATCGCCGCCAGGTCGTTGCCGTCGGCGACGCGCGCGACATGCCACCCGTAGGCGGCGAAGCGGGCGCCGACGTCCTCCGTGAAGGTGATCGACGTGGTGCCCGACAGGGTGACGTGGTTGTTGTCGTAAAGGACGTTCAGGCGCCCCAGCTGCAGGTGACCGGCGAGCGACGCCGCCTCGGCGCCCACGCCTTCCATCACGTCGCCGTCGCTGGCCAGCACGAAGGTGCGATGGGTGAAGATGTCGTGGCCGGGGCGGTTGAAGCGCGCCGCCAGATGCGCCTCGCCGATCGCCATCCCCAGCGCGTTGCCCAGGCCCTGACCGAGCGGGCCGGTGCTCGCCTCCACGCCGGGCGTCAGGTGCGACTCCGGGTGACCTGGCGTGCGGCTGCCCCATTGCCGGAAGCGGCGCAGCTCCTCGAGCGGCATCTCGTGCCCGAAAAGGTGCAGCAGCGCGTACAGCAGCGCGGACCCGTGCCCCGCCGACAGGACGAAACGATCGCGGTCCCACCAGTGCGGATCGCGCGGATCGTGGCGCAGGAACCGGCTCCACAGCACGTAGGCCATCGGCGCCGCGCCCAGCGGCAAACCGGGATGGCCGGAGTGCGCCTGCTCGACCGCGTCGACGGCCAGGAACCGAAGCGTGTTGACGCACAGCTGATCTAGCTGGTCCTTCGTCATGCGCCGCCTCCCCTTCCCCCCTTCCATCCCCATAATCATCGATCATGACGACCTCACTGCAGGGCTACGGGCAGTCGATCTGGCTGGACTTCATCAGCCGCAAAATGATTGCGAACGGGCAGCTCGCCCGCCTGGTCGCAGAGGCGGACGTGGTCGGGGTGACGTCGAACCCGACCATCTTCGAGAAAGCGATCAGCGGCAGCGCCGAGTACGCGTCGCAGATCGAGGACATCCGGCGCGAGACGCCCGAGCTGCCGGCTCGGCAGGTGTACGAACGGCTGATCACCAAGGACATCCAGGACACGGCGGACGTCCTGCGGCCCACCTTCGATCGAACCCGCGGCGGCGACGGCTACGTCAGCGTCGAGGTCTCGCCGGAGGTCGCCAACGACACCAACGCGACCGTGGCGGAGGCGCGCCACCTGTGGGAGGTGATCGCGCGCCCCAACCTGATGATCAAGGTGCCGGGCACGGGCGCGGGCGTCCCCGCGGTCCGGTCGCTGACGGCCGAGGGCATCAACGTGAACATCACGCTGCTGTTCGGGCGCGAGATGTACGAGGCGGTCGCGGGCGCGTACATCGAGGGGCTGGAGGATCGCGTGGGCCGGCCTGGCGGCGAGGCCGAGATCGATCAGATCGCCAGCGTCGCCAGCTTCTTCGTCAGCCGCATCGACACCAGCGTCGACAAGCTGCTGGACGAGAAGGTGAAGCGGACGACGGGCGGCGAGCGCCAGCGGCTGGAACGGCTGTACGGCAAGACGGCGATCGCGAACGCGCGGCTGGCGTACCAGAGCTACAAGCGCATCTTCGCGGGGCCGCGCTGGGAGGCGCTGGCGGCGCAGGGCGCGCGCAAGCAGCGCCTGCTGTGGGCGAGCACCAGCGTGAAGAACCCGCGCTACCGCGACGTGATGTACGTCGAGGAGTTGATCGGCGCCGAGACCATCGACACGATGCCGGTCGAGACGCTGACCGCGTTCCGCGACCACGGCAAGGCGCGCGCCAGCCTGGAGAGCGACCTTGATCAGGCGAAGACGACGCTGGCGGAGCTGGAATCAGCGGGGATTTCCCTGCGCACCGTCACCGACGACCTGATCGTCGAAGGCATCAAGAAGTTCCAGGAGCCGTACGACAAGCTGATCGCGACGCTGGCGATTCGTTAGTCGCTCCGCGCCGCAGGCGCGGTGTGCGACTATTGTTTTTTCAGGTAGCCGCGATCCCGCGCTTCGCGCGGGGGCGGCTAGAGATCGGGAATCGACGTCCGCGTGGCGCCGGCGACGGCGAAGCCCCAGACGTTCTTGCAGCGCTGCTCGAAGGCGGCGCGCGCGGCCGGAAGCTTCGCGCGCAGCTCGGGTGTCAGCAGTTCGTAGAGCTTCTCGAGGACCTCGGGCGCGATGCCGTACGAGCTCCACGCGAAGCCCTGCGCGTACAGGTCGAGCTCGGCCTCGCTGGCCGGCGGCGGAAACGCCTTCGCATCACGCAGGAAGGGGACGATGTGCGTCTCCTCCGTCTCGAGGTGCGAAATCAGCAAGCTATTGAGGCTTCCGATGACCCTGACCGCGGGACGCAGCTGCGCCGGCAGATCCGCAAACGCACGGTCCCCCTCCTCGAGCAGGGGATCGATCTTCCGGTGGTCGGCGCTCAGCCCGTCGATGATCTCGGCGAGCTCGGGATGCTGCTGCTTCAATCCCGGAAAGACCGCGGAGTCCTCCATCATGTGGTGCCCGTGCAGGGTGTTGCGGTAGCTCTTCCACTCGTCGGTCAAAGCGGTCAGCTTCGAGGCGTCTCCCGCGACCGCCCGCCCCACCGCCCCGGCGAAGAGCCGGATGTCGCGCCGAAAGCCGTGGTGCGAAGAGAGGAACGCCGTCGCCATCGACGCGGTGCCGTCGTCGTTGAGCAGGTTGGGTGGGTTAGCCATGGCGGGCAATCTAGTCCGCGCGGCGGCGCGTGTCGACGCGCCCGTCAGGGTGGCCGATCATCACGATTGCGGCCGTTCCAAAAAATAGTCCCGTATCGACGACGCCCGGGATCGCGCGCAGCGCGCTGTCAAGCGCGCGTGCCGCATTGGCTCCCGCGAGCGGCGTGGCCGGCGCGACGTCGATTATCAGGTTCCCGTTGTCGCTGACGCGCTGCTGCCCATTTTCATCCAATCGCGGCGTCACCTGGATTCCGGCCGCGATCATGCGCCGCGTGGCGAAGCCCAGCGCCATCGGGATCACCTCGACCGGGATCGGACCGGTCGCGCCCAGCGTGGCCACCAGCTTCTCGGGTCCGACGACGATCACCTGGCGGCGCGACGCCGCCGCCACGATCCGCTCGCGCACGAACGCGCCGCCGCGGCCCTTCAAGAGGTCGAGGTTGGGCGCCACCTCGTCGGCGCCGTCGACGGTGATGTCCAGCTCGCCCGCCTCGTCCAGCGCGACGACGCGCAGGCCGGCAGCCCGCGCCTGACGGGATGAGGCCTCCGACGTCGCGACGCACGTTACGGATAGCCCCGTGCGCGCCCGCTCGGCGAGGCCCGCGATGAACGCCGATGCGGCCCGCCCGGTGCCCAGGCCGACGCGCGCGCCGTCATCTATCAACGCCAGCGCGGCGCGCGCCGCCGCCTCGACGCCCGCCGCGTCGACTCCCGCCTTCATGCGCGTGGGGAGCCGGCGCGCTTTGATCGGCCATTGCGCGTCGGTCGAGGATGCGCGGGAGACATCGCCGCCGAGCTGCCATTCGTCGAACGCGCGCCAGCCACCCGGTGATGGTTCGCGCCTTGTGGGAACATCGCGTGCCAGCCGCCCACGTCCGCGGTCAGGCGATCGGCGTCGATCGGGCCCCAGCTGCCGGGCGCGTACTCGTGCACGGGCGTGACGTCGCCGAGGATCGGCTGCACGATCGCCCACGCCGCGTCGACGCTGTCCTCGCGCGCGAACAGCGAGGTGTCGCCTTCCATCGCCTCGCCCAGCAGCCGTTCGTAGGGAAGCATCTCGTTCTTGTCCTGATGATGCACCAGGCGCAGCTCGGTCGGTTCGGAGACCAGCTGGTCGCCCGGCTTTTTCACGCGCGCGCCCAGCGCGATGATGACGTCCGGGCTCAGACGGAAGCGAAAATAATTGGCGT
>Ga0207645_10004629_pt1 | contig 10131 bp, 10 predicted proteins | sample KBSM53metaG_FD_184331 | JGI IMG/M metagenome (GOLD analysis project Ga0207645, IMG submission 184331) | Miscanthus rhizosphere microbial communities from Kellogg Biological Station, Michigan, USA - KBS M5-3 metaG (SPAdes) (version 2) | ecosystem: Host-associated > Plants > Roots > Rhizosphere >...
GCCCGACGTCGAGGTGCCGGTCGTGGAGGTCGCCGACCCGGCGCTCGGCGAGATGACGATCGGGGCCGACGATGAGTGAGATCCGCGAAGAACTCACGATCACGATCACGATCTCGGGAACTCCCGAAGAGGTCGCAAGCTTAGTCAACTATTTGGCGTCCGAAGAAGCCGGATATATCACTGGGCAGATCATCGGGGTGAATGGAGGATTGGCGTGAGTCGAGATTGCGAAGGCTCGGAGCACTCCTCTTACTGTGTTGTCATCCCTGCCTACAACGAATCGGCCACGATCCGAGGCGTGGTGGAGCGCGCGCTCATGCATGTGCCGCATGTGATCGTCGTGGACGATGGATCGACCGATGATACCGCCCACGCATTGGCCGGGCTGCCGATCACCGTCCTTCGACATGAACAGAACATGGGAAAAGCGGCCAGTCTCTGGACGGGATGTCAATATGCCATCAGCCAGGGAGCCTGCGGGTTAATTACATTGGACGGCGATGGCCAGCACGCTCCCGAAGATATTCCCACACTCCTGTCCACCGCGTACGCCTATCCCGATCATTTGATTATTGGAGCCCGCCGCCGGGAGCAGCGCTGCCGGACGTACAAACGTTATCTGGCCAATTGCGTGGCGGACTTTTGGATCTCGTGGGCAGCTGGCGCGCCGTTTGAGGATACACAATCAGGTTTTCGCATCTATCCGATCTCGCTCTTCAGCAAGACAACCCTCGCCTGTGGAAAATCGCGGAGCTTTGTGTTCGAAAGCGAAATTCTTATTGAAGCCGTGCGTTCAGGCTACCGCTGTGTGGCCGTCGCTATTGGCGTGTTACCGCGTGCGGAAGCCCGCGCCAGTTATTTTCTGCCGGTCGTCGATATCGCGCGCATTACGATTATGGTGGGGGGAAAGCTCCTCTCAAGGGGCATGTACCTGGGCGGCCTCTACCGTTCCCTTCGGTACCGTCCCTTGATGCACGTAACAAATGTGGGTATGCAAGACCGGCCGAAAGAAACGAGGCGCCCTAAGACCAACGATCGGGGAGCCTTGCCAGGGGATCACGACACGCAAGCGGCATCAGGCTGAGACCTCCCGAACACCGGGAAGTCTCAGCTGACGATGGTCCTACGAGGAGAGGCGGGACCTGATGGCGTTGTCCAGATTCTGAATCCAGCTGTTGTAGTTGGCATGGATCGTTTGTCCATCGGCGTTATATTTCAAATTGGAGCTGTTCTTATACGTGATACTGTATTTCTTCGTATCGTATTTAATGTCGACGACCGCCTGATGGCTTCGGACATTCTGGGTCGCGGTAATCACACCCGGCTGAGTTTCGACCATGGCCCAATTGAGCTGTTTACCCGCTTCGATAATGGCCTTTCTTACGTCTGCCAGAGACCGCTCTTGGCCGACAGAAGTCACAATCGGAGCATCAACAACATTATAAATGGGGGCGCCGGAACGACAGCCCGTCGCGACAATCATGACCATGAACCCTGCCACAAAAAGACTCGCCACTTGTCGATGCATCTATCCCTCCTTTAATGGTATGTGAGTCGTTCCCTTACAATATTCCGGACAATTTTTATCCGGAGAGTCGATACGACACTCGGATATGAATTCCGAAGAATACCCCAACCGCATCATATGCTCAACAAATGTGTCGAGTAGGACCAAGTTATCCGGATGCATGCCCGACTGATTCCATTTCGACATGGTGACGGGAAACGATTGTTCATGCGCCTGCACAAATTCATACGGATGGCAGTAGAAGACGAGACGCGAGGATCGCCGTGCGATCTGCTTGATCATCCATCGAAGCTTCCCGAGGCCGAGCACTCGTAACGAAGCCAAGTTCACCGGAAACAAATAGGCGGACGGCGGAACCTCTAAAATAGCGCTGTCACCTCGTCGGCTTAAATGATGCGACGCCGGATAATAGGGGGCGGCCGGCGCCCAAAAATATTTGAAATAGTGCACTCGGCCGAAGCCGCAATCGAATCGTCCTGCGGGGATCGAGGAATCGTACCGATATCCCTCCTCCTCGAGTATCCGTAGTGTCGTTTCGCTCATCCACAAATTGGGGGCGCGGAACACGATGGGACGCACGCCCGAGGCCTTTTCCACCGCTTCCGTCGACCATCGAATCCATTGCCGCTGTTGTTCATACCCGGCCGTCCGAAAATCCTCATCCTGATTTAACCCGCCGTGTTCCCAGCCGTGCGTCCCCAGTTCATGTCCTTCTTTCGCGCAACGATCGACCAAGCAGGGATAGGCCTCGGCAAACCGCCCGGCAAGAAAGATGGTGGCCCTGAGTTTCCACCGGTCGCAAAACGACAAAAGACTGACCAGCCCGACCTCGGAACCCGGCACCCAATCGCAGTCAATCGTGAAATGAAGCTTCATGGGTAAAGTATACACGCCGATGTTCTGTCCTTGGCACGCAGAATCTCCGGGAACAGTCAATCAATTAAGAGTCAACACTGCTTCTATTTCGAGCAACAAATCACGCCGGCAAAGATCGCCCTGCACGCAGAGCAGAGGGCCGTCTCCGGACAATTCGGCATGCAATATATCGCGCACGTGAGAAAGGTGCTCGAGGTCGCGGAGATACAGTTTATAGACCGCCGGCCCCCATCCCATACCCGTTCCATACTTGGTCTCGACCTGCTCCATCAACGCCTTGATATTTTTTATCGTCTCGACCGCCTGCTCCGTCGGTGCTCCCGCGTGCTGCGTCGCGTGACCGACCACACTTGCCGTCCCTGCAATGAAGAGTTGTAACCCGAATTGCGATTGATGCAAGGTCGCTCGCGCAAAAGACGGACTGCATGGGCCATACTCGCGTGGATAGTGATAGGCGCTTATCTGCCTTGGATTTTCGATGGGAATACCCGGGGCGGTGGCGGCAAGAAAGTAGAGTTGCAGCGGACCCGCTTGCGTCCCGACCGCAGTCCCTGCAGGGAGAGCATGGGGAAATCCTTCGACATACTCGACCAAGGCCTGATGCCGTCCCACACAGAACTGCTGATATCGTTCCAGGCCGGCGGTGACTTCATTCATGCGGGGAAAATAATTCCAGACCCGCAACAGATGAGGATACCCCAGTTGCTGTGCCAGCTTGGTCACTCGGCGATACGCCTCGTAGGCGACGTCGCTTAACAGGCTGTCCGAAGATTCTTCAATCTGCAATTGGCCGAAGATCATTTGCTTGGTCACCGCGATGCGCATATCCTGGACGCGCCGATACTCCACCGGTGAGGCACTGGTCCACACTTCGGCCCATGTAGGTTCGTTCAGTTGCGGCAACGCGATTGAGAAAGCCGGATAATGGGTGGGAACGAACTCTGGAGAGGCTTGATCGTAATGAATCACCGCCATGATGTTCATCGACGATGATCGTATCCACGCCTCTAACTGCTCGGTCTCCACGTAATGAACGCGCATAAGAGGAGACGGCGCCGCTCTGTCCACTTGCAGCCTCGCCTCAGAGGATTCATTGGGAGTCACGTTTGTTTCAGTCTTCCCCGTGCCCGTGTTCGTTCTATGTCCCATGAACGAAGAAGTGCGGGGATTTATTTTACTGCGTAGTCGTTGACTTCCGTCACACGGGTCGCCTTGCCCCGCGCGCGGTTGCGTTGCGCCTGCCAATTTTCTTTAAAGTTGAACAGGTAGACAAGGTAATAGACGACTTTAAAGAAAAAGATCGGCACACGTGTCGGCGACTTGCCAAACGCGTCTCCCGCAAGGATGGAAAGAACGGCTTCCTCCATCTTGAGCACGCTGCCCGACGACATGAACAGAGAGCGAAAAGCCGGCTGGGTAAATCGACGAATAAACCAGGAATAGGTGTTGATCCCCTTGCGGACCGTCCATTCGAATTCTCGTACGAGCCCAGTGTATTCCGGCGCATCGCGCAGAGCGGCATCCACCACCTTCGCGCCGAACGTCGCGCTGTTCAACGCCAGATGCACGCCGCTGGAAAACACCGGGTCGATAAAGGCAAAGGCGTCGCCGACTAGGAGATACCCGTTGCCAGACATGGTGGTTCTCCGATACGAATAATTAGCGGCAGCGTGGACCGGCGTGATAAGTCTTGCGTGCCGCAGACGGTCGGCTACGGGGGGGCAAAGCGCCACGGTATCCCACAAAAATTTCTCCATGTCTGTCTGCCGGGATTTGATGTAATACGGCCAGCAGACCGCCCCGACACTCGCCGTGCCGTCTTTGAAAGGAATAATCCACCACCAGCCATGGTCGAACCACACGATGCTGATGTTCCCTGCGTCGATTCCCGGCAGTCGCGTGACGCCCTCAAAGTGGCCGAAGATCGCCGCACTATTGTGAGAAGAATCCCGCGTCTTCGCGCCCTTGTAGCCGGACAAAAACGTATCACGGCCGCTGGCATCGACGACAAATCGAGCCTTCCATTGCAGACGGCGTCCCTGGAGGTCCTCTGCATGAACGAGTGTGCGTTGCCCTGCCCGGAAATCGATATGTGTCGCACGCACACCTTCTGACACACGAACACCTTTGGCGGCGCAGTTTTTTATTAAGATCTGATCGAACTCCGCCCGTTTGACTTCAAACGCATAGGGCTGTGAGCCGTCGAGGGCTCGAGAAAAATACAACGTTCGCGAACGGCCGTCATAAGGAGACACGATTTGAGCGCCGTATTTCGCAATCCCGATCTTTTCTACTTGCGAGAGGACTCCCAAGTGCTTGAGTAAGGGCAGTGAGTGGGGCAACAGGGATTCGCCGATGTGAAATCGGGGATGATGATCCTTCTCGATCAATTCCACGTGCCAGCCCTCCACCGCCAAGAGAGCGGAGATGGCGGAGCCAGCCGGACCACCTCCGATGACCAGCACGTCACATTGCGCATTCGATATCTGTTCAGTCGTCTGGGGTATTGCTGCGCAACTCATTTCTTCTGATCAAGAACCTTCATATAGTCAAACTATCCGGTGCTCCGACTTAAGCGCAGGACCCGCGGTGAGTAAGATGAATTGTCACTATTTAGAACCGAAGTCCAATTCCTACGATGACATAGTGAGAGCGAAAGTCTAGAGATAGCTTGGACCAGTGATAGTCTGCAGCTAAATGTTTGTATTCGGAAAAGAGAAATGTTCTTTCAGATAAATTGCCCTGCAGTCCTCCTATAAACTGATAGCCAAGAGTCAGGGCCGTTTCAAAATCCTTATTGGTCCGTCCAGGTATATTCGATCCAACCACGATTGCTTGGGATGTCCCCGCCCCAATACCTATGTAGGGCTGGATCACCCTGCCCGGGTAGCGGAATAGAAGATTTATCATACTGTTGAGAATAACGAGGTCTGATGTTCCTGTGCCAGGCCCTGATGCCAGCGGAAATGATAACGTTGCACCGTGGGCAAAATACTCTAGTTCGACGCCGACCATCCGATTCGTAAATGCTGGAAATATCGCAACTTGGATTCCCGCCCCCCCTCCCTTGCCAACGGCAGTTCCAGTGGCTTCCATGCCCGCAAGGATGACATTTGTATTCACCGGAAGACTACCTAGAGCATAGATGCCGAGGTAGACGTCTTCCTTCTCACGAGCTTCAAGAACGGCATGGGCTGAGAATGGAGAAAAGACAACGATGCAGGCAAGAAATGGTCTCCATAGAGCGCTTCTACGCAGCGCCACAGCCATCCCTTTGGGAATTCCTCAATTGCCATCGAAAGAAATGAGAAGGGGATAGGTCGTTTATTAGATAGGACTTCAACGCAAAAACACAACCAGAAGCTAATCCTAGGCTGAACGTCGAAACGCGTTTGAGCAGGACCGAGCATGAACAATCTTCTACTGACAAGACATGGACAGCTTTACGACTGTCCATGTCTCGTTAAGTAGACTCAGTTTCGCACTTTGCGTTAGTTGCCCTTCACAATTGTGCAAACCTCGCCATAAATTGGGCCAACTATTGACTTAATATAATGACTTATGAAAACGGCTTTGGTGATACCACCATTCTTCATAGCAGTCTCCACAGTCGTATCGCCCGTTCCAACGACGATTATGTAACTGCCGCAGGCTCTTCCTTCTTTTGTTGGGGTCGCACCATTATCAAGAATAATCGTTCCTGAAGTGGTCTCGGTAAATATGCTCCCATAAGGAAAGAGACCCGCCGGCTGCTGATATCCGCCAACTCCAGCACAAGCCACGAGTGAAAGTGCGACCAGACCCACAACGCTAAGTGATAGAATTCTCGACATGCTGACCCTCCTGTTAGTTATGAACTGCATACTCTTTCTAGAGCCATTGATCAACTCACTCAAACGCCAGTTGCGTACTGAACGACAACGGCACTCCTACATCAGCTCGCTCACAGCCTCCACACAATACTTCCCAGTGGAACAGACTTAGACTGTCAGCAAGCTTGATTCTTGTAGTGGAAATATATGACTTTGTCAATTTCGTATATAGTTTTTGGAAGAGGACATAACTTGTATCAACAACAACTCTTCATAGGCAAAGAGAGAGTTTGACTTCTCGACGATTGACCTTTTTCAAAAGTACGCATGCACGGTGAAGAGCAGCTCATTGTCGCTGTGATCGCGATGATTGAATTCGAGCCGGAGAGCCAGGTTTTGCTGCAGTGTATATCGCTGTCCGAAGTATAATCTCCAGTCGTCCGACTTTTCACCCAATGGAAATTTCAGATAGGTGGACGACAGCAAGACACTCCATCGGTCCGTTATCGTCGCCGTCACTCCTATGCTTCCTCCGGCGCCGGCACGATAATTCTCGTCATAAGCATGGCTGTATGACGACTCTACTTCCGCAAAAGCGAAGAAAATCTCTCGTCCGATAAGACGCGATTCTGCGGAGGCGCCGATGCCACCGCTCGCAACGCCGCTGCTGCAATACTTACAGCCGCCGTGTCGAATGCTGTCCATGCCGATGTTTACTTTCCACGAAGGCGATTTAAACAAGGAATCCATGGGAAAGAGCGATACGATGTTTGCCAGGGTCGCCCGCTCGACGCGAAATTGGTCGGATCGTTCATAATGTCGTAGGGCAACCGATAGCAGCTCGATCTGCGCTCCCGGTTGATAGCCCTTTTCGGGATCGAGAAGATCGTGGTAGCCGGCTCGTAGATTGATCTCTTCAAACAATTCATTATTCCGCCATCCCGCCGCGACACCGGCCCGAGAAGTTTTATGGCCCTCCTCGGGCGGCGCAGTCGTGGGAACGATTTTCTCCTCATCGGGTTTGGCTCGTATTGCACTGCGAGCCGTGAGCACGGCGCGATTGCGATCCCTGTACTCCGCCGCATGACTCTCATCCGCTATACTCCGATAACGCAAATAATCGGAGGCTAAATCCAGGACAAAAGCTTGTCGCGTCGGAGGATATTTAAGAAAGGCGTCAGACTTTATCTCAGATGGATCTTTGGCGATATCCAGCATACGCCGTCGTTCCTCTACGGAGAGACGCTCACGCTTTTGTTTGATCTGCGTGCTTCTGGCTGGCCGATAGACAATGTCTCCCACAAGGCCGGGCTGCAGGGTCATGAGCCGAACGGTGTCCGCAGGCACGGTCCATAACACGAATTGATCCGTGAGATGCCAATCCGGATTGGCAGCTTCTAAAAGCGACAACAGGTGATACGAACAATTTTCCTTGAAAAAGAAATAATCGAAATAGGCATTTCCTAATTCCCAGGCATGCATTAAAAGCTTGTGAAGTTGCTCATCCGTTAGATTGAGTTTGTATTCCCAGATGTCTCGATTTTCGATGTCGCGATACTCCTGCACCTTTATGTAATAAGGAATCGTCGAAAAAAATCCTTTGTAGCCCCCGAAAAGGCCCTTGAACGCATATGATATTCCCACATCCGGAGGAACCTCGGCCGCATAGTTAATCGTGTAAGCCAGAATGCGGGTTTGTTCCGTTTGTCCTTTCTGGTCGACCCGCAGCAAGGTATGCCCGAACATCGAGGAAGGATTATTCATATATGCCGAGGGAAAAATCAGCGTAATGGATTGCGCATTCAGCCCGTTATACCAGTTGTGAAATCGTTCGCATGGGTCGAGGTGAAGACGCCTCTCATCGATCGACAATTTGGCCTTCAGCCATGTATAGCGCGCGACGAAGGCACATTGGGCCGGTTGGCGAGAGCGTCCGACCAATTCGGAGGAAAAGAATTTGGTTAATGTGGCAATCATTTCCTCTTGGGGATTTATTTTTCCATCCGGAGAAAGAAAGAAGCCCGGATCGTCTTCTTCGCTGGTGTAGCCGCCCAGGAGGTTATTGCGGTAGTGCAGGAGCAAATGCCAATAGCGGTCGTCGGCAAGTTTGGCATTCGAGGCTTGCTGGATGAGATCGGCGAGATACGCGTGGTCGGGCGGCTCTCCCGCCGCCGCACCCGTCGCCATGCCGAGGAGCACGAACGTCAGCGCAATCAATCGGAGCATGCTAATACATGCGCTCGCACGGCATCACCCGCATTACAGACCCGTGACCGTTTCAATAAATTGTTTTAACTTCGAGAAATAAGACGCCCCGCCGACGAAGGGAAGATTGTTATGGTCGGCGCCTTTCACCACGTAGAACGATTTTGGATTCGACGCAGCCTGAAAGACCTGTTCACCTAGCGGGAACGGCACGATCGTGTCTTGATCGCCGTGAATCATCAACAGGGGGACATGAATGGACTTCATCCGCTCGATGAGAGGAAACCGCGACGAGAGCAACCAATGCGCCGGAAGTCCATTAAACTGACTTTTCGCCATGGCCGCGACCGAGGGAAACGCGGATTCCAGGATGAGGCCCGCTATTTTCCGTTCCCCCGCGATCTGGCCCGCGACCGCTGCGCCAAGTGAACGGCCAAACACCACCAGCTGCGCTGGATCGATTCGGCGGACATCGGTGAGGTACTCATACGCGGCTCGCGCATCCTGATACAGCCCTTGCTCGGAGGGCGTCCCTTCGCTGCGGCCGTACCCGCGGTAATCGAATAAAAAGACCGACAGTCCCGTGTCGTACAGCGCCATTAAATTTTCCAGCCGGTGGATGATATTGCCGGCGTTCCCATGACACCAGAGCATCACCGCGGATGGGCGGCGCGCCGCCACATACCAGCCAAATAGACGTGTGCCGTCTTCCGCCGAAAACCATACATCTTCCAGGGGCAATCGGCTCGCCCTCGCCCAATCTCGTTCGACCCAAGGCTCGGGATGAAAGACAAAGAGTCGATCGAGAACATTTGCCCGCACGGATCGCGTCATGACTTCCTCAGGTCCTCGCTCTGTACGTCAGCGTCCAGGATTGAGCGGCGAAACCCACCAAGCGCAGCCAAACATGCCAGTCCTATGATAATCCAGACTAGTTCGCGCATGCGACGCAGCACCGCGAAGGTAATCCCGGCAAGATCCGAATATCCATAGGCCATCAACAGCAAGACGTTTCCACCTTCTTGCGCCCCCACACTACCGGGAATAATAAACGATCCGCCTTTAATGATGGCGGCAAGCGCGGCGATCGAGATGGACGCTACGGCATCGACAGGGGGGCCGATGTAATAGAGGATCACATAGACCTCAAGCGCCTCGCAAAGCCACCCCAGGACAAATACGCCGATGGACAGCAGAAACGCCAGCCGATCGCGAGCATAGAATGCTTGGATCGCTTGATCCAACGCGCGGAGCTTTTCTTCACGCGATTCCAGATAAGCAAGACGAATTCGGCATCGGCGCAGCAGAGTCAAAAGTCCCGTAAAGAGTCCCCGGCGCTGCACCGCCAGAAGCAAGAGCGTTCCGCTCAGCAAACAGCTCACGCCGACTAAAGCGGGCACCAGGGAATGTGACGTTTCCCTCCCTGCCATGGGCGGGGCATTTCCTTCGTCCATTGCCACCGCCGACAAGGCGATGATCTGCTGGACCCTGGGCATCACCGAGCACCACAACGCCGTCGACAACGTGCTCGCCCTGATCAACCTCGCGCTGCTGACAGGGCACGTCGGCAAGTACGGCAGCGGGCTGAACCCGCTGCGCGGCCAGAACAACGTGCAGGGCGGCGGCGACATGGGCGCGCTGCCGGACCGCCTGCCGGGGTTCCAGTACGTCGAGAACGACGCGCTGCGCCAGCGCTGCGAGCTGATCTGG